>MDSY01151578.1_pt1 | contig 29436 bp, 32 predicted proteins | sample 811131 | NCBI WGS metagenome assembly MDSY01 (sample SAMN05326643, study PRJNA326480) | marine metagenome | isolation source: seawater | place: Atlantic Ocean: South West | collected 2010 | reverse complement strand
CAATAACAGTCTAGAGGTTGCCTTTAATTGGGACGAGAATCCAATGTCAGACGATTTTACGGGTGATAAGCTGTATGGTATTATGGTTGTAAATGGTTCAACTGTAGGGCTTTCTAAGTCTCAACTGACATCTACTAATGTTACTTACAAGCACTTAATAGTTGGGTGCCAAGGTGGTTATAATTCTGGAGTGGTTGGTAGCAGTTTTGTTGATGCTGTTATTGATGGGTTAATGATTTCAAACAGAGTTTTACCTATTGAAGAAATGATAGAAACATATAGATACCAAGAAAGTCTAAAAAGTAGTAATGATGTATTATCTATGCCAGCTATGGACACATCATCAGAGTATTTTGTTTATAAGGATGGTTCTGCGTTTACTTCCAAATCAAGTTCTAGTCATTCTGAATCAATCAAGAAGTCAATGACATCTTCTGTGAATGACAAAAGGTTTGGTGTTAACGATAATGAGCGTGTTGTCCTTTATTCTGATATGGGCGGTTCACTATCATCATCGTTTGATATCAGTTTAGATTATGAGCCGAGGTTTAGATAATGCCAAGATTCAGGACTAGTTTGTGGGATGTTCATGGCTATGTACAAGAAACATGGCTGGATAGGGTAAATGACACCCAAATAGACAGAGAACTTAATAGTCAACGCTCATTTTCATTTACGATTCCTATTAATGATGTTGTCTATCCGCTACTGCAAACTAGAAAGATTGTTAGGCTTCATGATACTGACAAAGAAGTTGTTAGTATGGTGACAGGAACAGGTAATGGTGGTTCTGATATATCCAACAAGTGTATTAGTGTTTCTGGTAATTCTACTAGTAAAAAAATAAAGGTTGGAGATTATATACATGTTTATGACAATCCTCCAAATGCTTTTACAGGTATTTCTAGTTCGTCTTTATCCTCAGGTACAAATGTTTCTATAAATTTATCTTCTAATTCAGGTTCCTTCCCTTCTAAAGGTGATTTCTTGAAAATATCGGAAGAGGTTGGCAAGGAAAAGATACATTCAACAGGCGTGAGTTATAGGTCTTCTAATTCAGAAGTTATTGAAGTTTTAGGTGTATCATCTCCCAGTATTACTGTTGACTTAGCCTACAATTATGACTCTGGTGCAATTGTTTCTACCCCAGGACGTTCTTTTATAGCTAAGGTTTTAGGCTTGAGTGGAGATTTGGTTTATTTAAACAGGATGGATTTTGAACCAGCAGTTGGTTCTTTGGTTAACACTGTAAATTTTGAAACATTTAGAATTAATGAAATTTCTGAAAGTCGTGATGATGGTATACCAATGGCATCAATTGATTGTCGTCATATTACATTTGACTTGAACGACTTCTTGTTTTTTAAAGATGCGAGGATGGATGTTTCATATAGTTCTGGAGGTTCAGGTTTAAGGCCTGACAATGTTGTTACACCATCAGTTTTGCTAGATGCAATACTTGCTAGGCATACTAAGAAAAACGGAACGCCTGTTAGTACTAAGTCATTTATACGTGGGGATTTAGTTCAGTTTTATCATTCTAAAGGCCAAGTCTCTTCTTATACCTCTGGTCAATCTACAATTACTGGAACAGATTTAGCTGATTGGGCAAATCTAAAGTTTAGCCCAGGAAGTTTGATTTATATTGATGGATTAAGTGCCCCATTAAAAATTAATAGTCAAAATGGTGGAACATTAACACTTAGTTCTCAATCTTCATCAACCATATCCAATGCTGATTACTATATTGCCTCATCTGGTATTTATGCTCCTGATATTAGTTCTTCTACAGGTACAGATTCAGAAGTTTTGACACCAGTGATAGGTACTGCAACGTTTAGTACTAGTACTCCAAACAAATTAACTTCTCTTAGTTTTGCTTCAACACACTTAGTTACTGGAAAAATTAAAACAGGTGCTGTGGTTAGGTTTGAGCAAAGACCAGATGAGGAGTATTATGTTTCATATGTTGATAATGGTGCAGATGTTTACCTGACAGAAAACTTGCCATTAGATAATGGGACTTTTAAGTTGACTGTTGAACCTGATGAACGTGAGGTCAATGTTTCATCTATGGACACATCTTTAGGTGTCCTTAATAATTTAGTAAATAAATTTAGTGATGACAAACAACAATATTACTATTGGATAACAGAAGATAGGGCAATAAATATATACAGAAGACCTGAGTCAGATGTCTCTAATGACAGAGACCCAACATCAGATTTGGTTGTTATGTATAGGAATGACCAGAACAGAAATTTGCGTTCAATTAGTAGGGAGTTTGATTACTCTGATTTTGGTAACAGGATAATACCTCAAGGTGCTAACAGTGGATGGACTAATGTTTCCTCTGGTATTAAGGTGGGGATGCAAGACAGGTCTATAACAGGAACCATAGGGATATTTTCAGGGAAAGCTGTTTCATGGAATGGTTCAACAAATAGATTGACAGATGAATATAGGAATGAAGATTTTGAAACTCTAGGAGTTTCACCAGGCATGCGAGTGACAATGTTTCGTTCTCAGACTGCTGGGACAAACCCTTTAGGTTTACTGACTGAAAGTAGTTATGTGATAAGTGTCTCTGGCAATTATGTAGAGCTTCAGGATGAACCTATTTTGGTTCAACAGGACGGAACTGGTTCAGCATCTTTTAATGATGGTGGTGCTCCAAATACGGGCGGCCCATTTACAGCAGATACATATGAGATTGATTTTGGTGTTTCTAGAGAACAGTACAAAATACCGTATAGGGATAATAAATTTTTTAGATTAGGCGACCCTGTTTTAGTGCATCAAAACAAACAGGAATTTACTATATCAGATGCGACACAAGTCACCATAACTAAGTCTTTGGTTAATAGTGTTGCCACCTCTGGCACAGGGACTAATTCCTTGGTTGACACCTCTCAAAGTTTTAGTTCTGGGACACATGATAATACAATTGTTCACAAGTTTAATTCAAGTCGACCTTTTTTAGTGGATTCAGTTACTAATAGCACCACTCTTTCTTTGACTCCTAATAGTTCTAATATAAGCTCTGGTGACAATTATAAAATATCTTCTACCAAACAGTATGTTTTGTCGAAAGCTTCGTCGACGGTTTCGGATATATCAGCAGCTTCATTTAGGGATGGAGGTGGAAGTCCTGTTTTTTTAAACACAGGGGATTATTTGTACTTTGGTTCAAACGAAAAATTTGATTATGTTCAGTATAATATAATTAATTCTTCAAGTGTTACTGCTGGTACAGCAATCGTAGACTGGTCTTATTGGGATGGGTCTGGTTGGGCAAAAATTAAAGATTTTGACAAGAACCCAGACCCATCAGATTCTTCAAGTGAAAATTTTTTTGGAGGACAACTTAACAATCATCAGGTTAGATGGGTTCCCCCAAGAAGATGGACTCTTTTCTCATCTGTAGATACTTTAAATATTAATGCTTATTGGGTTAGGTTAGAAGTTACAAAAGCGGGTTTTTCTGGAACAAACCCAAGCATATCAGATGTTAGGTGTTATGGGTGGGAAGAAAACAAGTATCGTGGTGGAATGCTTTACATTGAAACTGGCAAAGCTAAAGGTCAGTCAAGGAAAATACTTTCTAATGATTTAGATACCTTAGTGATTGGCAACAGATTCCCAAATATATCAGATGTTAAAGGTGCTACTGCCATAATATCAGAAAAAGTTGGGCAAACACATGTTCGTGGTTTTGGTTATAGAGTGTTTTCTGTGAAATTAAATAGTGCAACAGACAATACTGTAACTGTTGAAAGTCTTATTCCTGAGCATGCATATTATAATGGCTTGTTAACAGTAAAGACGGGTGCTGGTCAGGGGCAGGTTTTTAGGATAATTAAGAATGAAAAATTACTTAATGAGACTAAGTTTACTATTGATGGAATATTTAATCCAAAACCAGATGGTCAGATTGAAGTTTTTGCTCATTCCCAAATGTTTCATAGTGATGATTCTGTTCAGTGTAGGGAGTCTATTGGGTCAGTAGCTGAAATTGCTAATTTTTCAGGAGTTAACTGGACTACTGATATGTGGTCTGGTGGGATTGCTGTTATAACAGACTCTGTTAATGGAAATTATGAGATTAGAAGTATTTCTGGGAATGGTGTTGATTACGTTTCGTTGGATGAAACGGATAATTCTACTTCTTTAGGTATAACTAACTGGGTTGGTAGCCCTACAGTTCCATTTAATGCTGGATGTATTTTAATGAAAGAGCATTCTTTGTATATGAATGTTGTTTCAGGTCTTGATTTCACCCCTAATCATAATGATGACATATCTTTAGAGCTTAAGATGGGTGGGGGCCCTTTGACTGTAGGTAAATCTGTTAATTATAGAACCTATGCTAATTTCAGTACTAGAGATATTTTGAATGTTGAAGATGCAAGTTTCTTTAGTAAAGGTGATATTGTTTTTATTGGTGCCCAAGAGGTTCCAACTAGTGATTACTATAATGTTAATCGTGGAGACCAGGTTTTAGGTCACATTGCTACTGTCAAAAGGGTGATTAATATAAAGGATAGAACTGTTACAACTGGTAATAATGCTAATATAAACGATACTGGTTCTAGCCCATCAATTAATTTTGAGACTCTTGGTGTTTCTAAAGGTATGATGGTTAAGAATACTACTACTAACAATTATGCAATGGTTTATAGTGCCTCATCACAAGAAATAACAACATCATCTCATAAGCAAGACCCAACAGGAAGCAATCCTACATTGCCTGTCTTTACTGCAGGGCAAACATACTCAATACAGTCATTGGTTTTAGAAGATGATTTAGAGGCTGTTCCTCAGTTTGGAGACCATGTTGAATTGGTTGGGTTCACTGATGGTACTTCTGCCAGAAAAAATGATTTGATAGAAACTAAATTTTCGAAGTCAGACACTACTGACCCCACTGTTCTGTATCGTGAATCGAAGAAGAGGTTGCAAAAACTAAAAGATATAGAACCTAGATATTCAGTTTCGTTTGTTGACTTATATGAGCTTGACCCTGAAAAATACCCATTTGATAATTATGCTTTAGGGGACACTATAAAAATCATAGATGAAGATATAACAGGGATTGATGGTTACAACCTTAGGATTATCAAAGAGTCTTTTGACCCTGCATTGCCAGAGGACAAAACGCACACTATAGAAGTCGGAAAAAGAAAAAGAACTTTCCTGCGAGATGATTATATACCTTTAAATTTAGAGGTTTCTAACATTAGGGATAGTGTAGAAGAAATCAAAACTACTGCTCAGGCACCTATATGTGCTTATTTTGATTCTACTACCAAGCAGTGTATAAAACAGTCTCCACCTAATTCTTTTTGTGGGATTAATGAATCCAATAATGATGGTAGGCTAACAAGAAGAAAAACACCTATTACTAAATACCATTGTCAATCATTTACTCCTATTAATAATCATAAAATGATGGGAGTTGATGGTTCAAGAGTTGATGCCAAAAAGATTGACTTTTTCAATGTAGATAGTGTTACATTCCCTAGTGATATAAGTGGGGCAACACTGCCAATTGATGTCGATTTTGTTTTGGATGAAAACCTTACCAGTGTACATTTATTGCAAGCTGTAAATTCAGCCGCTCCCTCAGGAGCATCAACCACAGTAGCTCAAGTTGATGTTCGAATATTAAAAGATTCTAGTGGAGACATAATCCCATATAATCAGTACAATTCTGAGTTTGGTTATGGTGGATATGTTCAAGCTAGAAAAACAGTTGCAGCCCCAACTGACCCCTTAAGCTACAATGTTACAGTTATTGTTGTTGGTATTGGTCGATATGACCTTTAAGCATTGACAACACTCCCCCAAAGCATTATAATCACATCATGAAGACTGTTTTCTATAGAAAAGATGATGGGTATATTGTGTCCATCTATGATGGGAATGTTGAATTGAGCCCACAGATGAGGAATGAGTTTGGTTCTGTAACTGTTCCTGAAGATTTAGGTTCTGAACAAAATTATTATAAATACATTCCTGGTTATAAACCTGTATCTACTAGTACGCCTGTTGAGTCATTGGTTAAATCTTATATAGAAAGTTGTCCATTGGGTTATCATGGTGAGCTAAACACTTATATTGAGATGAGTCAAGAAGAGAGGAGGCTTACTAGGAATATAGGTGTGTTGAGGCTAATTGGGTTGGGTGATGTTCTGATGTCAACTCAAGAGTTTATTCCAAGTCTCAGAAAAACCTTTCCTGATGACAAGATTACTTATATAACTAATGAGTCTAGTTCGAGATTGCTAGTTGGCAATCAAGATATAGATGATGTCATGATTATAAAATGGAATCATGACACTTCTCCTATTGTAGAGCCGCCATTAGAACTGGAAGGTAAATTCGATGTATTAGTTAATTTAGTTAATAGGGTTGATTTTTTACCTACAGTTCTAAAAGATACTAGACCTAAGAATTTCACTAGTGTTGGAAAGGACTACTTTACTGATAAGTTTAAAAACTCAAAAAGGTTGCAGCCAGTATATTTCCCACAGGAAACAGTTAACTGGATTGATGGATTGAGAGAATCATGTGGGTTGACTGACTATATTGCGTGTTCGCTTAATTCGATGGGGATAATGAAGCATTACCCAGTTACCAAATGGGCTAGATTGGCTGAGATAATGCCTGACAAGACATTTGTTTGGACTGCTAGTCATCCTAATTATAAAACAGAGAATTTAATTAATATCAAAATACCTTCTAATGTAATAAATCTGAGTGCGGGTTTGTCATTTGAACAGTATTTAGCTATATGGGGTTCTGCTAGTTGTTGTGTTGGAACTGACTCTGGTGGTATGAATCTGGCAGGTCATATGGGTGTACCTTTTGTGGGTTTGATGGGTTCTACTAAGTGGACGCAGCATACTTCAAATTATAAATATATATATCCTGTTACTACTGAAAGCAAGCTTGATTGTATGCCATGCATGGATTGGCAAGTTAGGAGTGATTGTCAGGGAGATGAAATACCTTGGTGTATGAATGGGATAGAACCAAAACAAATACAGGATAAAATACATGATGCGCTGGCTAAAAAAGAGCAAAAAAGTTTTTTTGGCTTTACACGTAATTACTTTAAATAGAAAAGATTTGCTAGAGTTTTTAATCAAAGAATCTTCTGAGTATTTTGACACTATTAGAATCTGTGATGGTGGTTCAACTGATGGAACTCAAGATATGGTTAGAAAGTATGGGTGCGAATTATATGAAAGAGAGTGGGATGATAAGTATCATGAACAAGATAATTTTTTGCTAGAAAAGTCTAAGCCTAAAGAGTGGGTTATGATAATGGATGATGATGAGTGTCCGTCAAGAGAACTGCTTTCTCACATGAGGTCTATTATCGATGCAGCTAAACAGAATAAAAAGAATATGATTTCTTTGCCTAGCATTTTAGTTTTAGATGGTGAGCCAGCATTTGAAACTAATGAGTTTATCCAAAAGTGTAATGCTAGTCATCCAGAAGCTTTTTTTAGAAAGTTCTGGCTGTTTGAATATGACAAGACTGTAAAGTCTTATGGTTCACCCCATAGGGCTGTAGAAAGTCAAAAGGGTTGGGATACTTGGCATCAACCTTACCCCTACTATCATTTCAAAACTTCTTGGTCGTTTTTGATTAATGATTGCATTCATGGTTGGATATATCCGCCTGGTCAAGGGTACACGCCTGGTCAAGCGGAAGAAATGTATCAAGCGTTGCCTGAGTTTGAACGTAGTAATGATATAGAGCCGTTTATATTGGAAGGAAAGTTTGACCAGAAGTTTATTGATTTTGCAGAGAAGTACAAGGATAGTAATAGGCCTATAAGAAATTGGCATAATGCGATTGAGGCTGTAAGGACAGATTTTGAGTCTGTTCAAAATGTGTTTGATTTAGATAAGATTTCTGGATATCACGGGACAATATATAGAGATGGGGATTGATTATGGATTTGATTCGTGTAAAGCAGAGGGGTTATAAAAATTCTGGGATTGTAGATATACCAAATATAATTGAAGGGATTACAGGTTTTCACAAAAAATTAAAAACAAAAGATGAATATCAGGATTTTGTTGAAAATAATACATTGCATAATCATTTCACTTCTTATTTGTTTCATGCTTGTATTCGTTTTAGTAACGGTAATGTGATTGAGGTTGGAACTGGACAATCTACAATCTTTATGTATGTAGCGAGTTTAATATCAGGTTTCACTTTTACTACGATTGATTCTAATAAGATTTCTTTTGATACGGTGAAAAAGGATTTATTACGGGATGGAATAGATGGTTCCAATTCTAATATGATTTTAGGTAATTGTATGGATATTGATTATTCTGAATATGAAAATCTTAAACTTTTCTTTTATGATGGGGACAAAGAATATAATGTCATAGAATACACATTATTGAATGCTCTTCCTAATCTAATAGATGGTGGAATATTTGTAATGCATGATTATAATGGTGGGGTTCCAAATATAGTGAATCCAATTTTAGAAAATTTAGGTTTTTCTAAAATGACTGAGATTAATTTTATTGATGATAATGGAAAAAGCTGTGATGCGGAAACATTGTTTTGTGTGAAAGATGCGAAATATAAGTAGTTATGAAAAAATATAATTTATTTAATCCTTCTGTTTTTATTGATGAGTCTTTGGAAAATCTTAGAGATTTATTTTGTACAGGATATTTAGCAGAAGGTGATGCTGTGAGAGAGTTTGAGTCTGAGTTTTCTTCTGTGTTTGATTATGAATTTTGTTTATCAGTTAACTCTGGCACTTCAGCTTTGGAGTTGGCTTATGATTTGATAGGAATAAAAGAAGGTGATGAAGTTATTTCTACAGTTTTAACAGCTGCACCCACTACAGTTCCATTACATAGAAGGGGGGCTACTGTTAGGTTCTGTGACATTATGGAAAATTTAATAATTTCACCTGAAAGTTTGAAGCAAAAGATAAATAATCAGACCAAAGCTGTTGTGGCTGTAACATTAGGTGGTTTGCCAATACCTTATGAAATTTCATCAATATGCTTAGATGCAGGTGTTCCACTTGTTATTGATGCTGCCCAATCTACTGGTGTTAGTGAGATGTATGGTGATTATGTATGTCATTCATTTCAGGCCGTTAAGCATTTTACTTGTGGTGATGGTGGGATGTTGGTTTTGAGGTCTGAGGAAGAATATGAAAAAGCTAAAAAGCTTAGATGGTATGGGGTTGACAGGTCTTTAAAATCACAGTTTAAATGGGATTCATTAGATAATTTGGCTAAATCTATAGATATAAAAGAATCAGGTTATAAGTATCACATGAATAATATAAGTGCAGTTTTAGGTTTAGTTGGCTTAAAGCATTCATTTGATATGTTGGAAAAAAGAAAAAGGATAAGTTCATGGTATGAAAAGTATATCAATCGGTTTGATTTGATAAATGGTGGTTCTCATTGGTTACAAGGAGTTATTGTTGATAACAGTTTTGATTTTATTAAGTCAATGAAATCAAAAGGTGTAGGTTCTGATATGTGTCATATCAGAAATGATTTATTTTCTATTTTTGGCTCTCAGAGACAGTGTTTACCAGTAATGAATGATTATGAGTCAAAATATTCTTATGTGCCAATGTATATTGATTTAACAGAACTGGATGTTAAAGATATATCGAATAGGATTAATTTGCATGGAATCTAAAGGTAAAATTTTGCTAGTAGGTGGTGCTGGTTATATTGGTTCTGTCCTGTCAACCAAGTTAATTAGTAGAGGATACAGTTTAAATATTTTAGATAAAATGTGGTTTGGTAGGTCAGGGATTGATTATGTAAATTCTTATGTTCAATTTCATGATTTTAAAGATATCAATATATATGAGTCAGATATGAGGGTTCCACCTGAAAAATGTTTTGAAAACGTTGATGTAGTTGTTAATTTAGGTGGAATGTCAAATGACCCAACATCAGAATACAATCCAAAATTTGCTTATGAGCTAAATACTGAATCTAGTATAAGTATTGCAAAAAAAGCAAAATCTTATGGAATAGACAGGTATGTATTTGCATCAACATGTTCTATATATAGTGGTTCAAATGATATCAATCATCATGATAACGTTTACACAGAAGAGGAAGAGGTTAGTCCAAAATACACCTACTCTAAATCTAAATTAGATGCAGAAGAAGGGTTATTGCTGATAGGTGAAGGTTTTTGCCCTACTATACTTAGAAAAGGTACTGCATTTGGTCTGTCTCCAAGAATGAGATTTGACCTTGTTGTGAATGCAATGTACAGGTCAGCAAAAAAAGATAAAGTGATAAATGTATTTCATGGTGGTCAAATGTGGAGGCCTTTAGTTTCTGTGGAGGATATATCAGAAGCTTATATTAAAGTTATTGAATCTGATACTTCTGTTGTCAAAAACAAAATATATAATATTTCTAGTGATAATTTGAAAATTAGCGATATAGCAACAACTATTGCAGATGCTATGAATGATGTTTGTGGGTTTAAACCTGAAGTTGTATTAAATAATAGTGGTGATGGAAACATTAGAAGTTATCAGGTTAGTACTAAAAAGATTGAAAAAGAATTGGGTTTTTTTTCACAGTCTCTAAATGATTCAATTAAAATCGAAATCAAAAAATTTGAAGAACATAATACAACTTATCCTTTTGATTTTGATGATGATATACATTTCAATTTAGCAGTTATGGATAAAATTTTTCATGAAGGGTAAAAATGGAATATTTAGTTAAAGAGTGCTACAAGGACAAAGATTCAAATTTACATTTTGATGGGTTGCTGGAGGTGGAAATCAATCCTTTTTTAGACTCCAGAGGGTATGTTTTTGAGCCTTGGAGTGATATTGATTTAAATTGCAATAAAATAATAAATTCATATTACCCAGATGGATTAAGTTTTGTTCAGGAGTTACAATCAGGTTCCCCAAGGAATACTATAAGAGGTTTACATTATCAACTCCCAGAATTTCCAATGGCGAAAATGTTTAGATGTATTTCGGGTAGAGTCTTGGCTGTTGCTGTAGATTTAAGAGAGGGTTCCGAAACATATATGAAACACTATTCAGTCAAATTGACACCAGAATCATTCAAGCAATTTTTTGTTCCTGTAGGGTTTGCTTTTGGTTTTAGTGTTTTGTCAAACTATGCAGAGGTTTTATATAAGCAGACGGGTAAATATTCAAAACCTCATAATATGTGTTTGCTTTATTCGTCTGAAATTTTAGGAATAGATTGGTTTGTCACAGACCCCATACTTTCAAGCCAGGATAAGAATGCACTCGATGCCAAATTTTACAAATCTGTTTTTAATATTTAAATAAATATTTTTATGAATAAGATTAAAAATTTTTTTACAAAAAACAAGATTTTAAAAAGCGGTGTTTCATGTGTTAGTGTTAAGAAAATAGCTGTATGTGTTTTTACAGGGGTGAAAATATCAGACTTTGAATCTCCGTGTGGTGGGGAATTTCGGTATTTATTGACGGTTGCTAAAGGGCTTAAAGAGTTAGGTCATGATGTTACTGTATTGTTGGATAATGAATACAGCGATTTTCAAGACAATTCTGTTGATTTTATTCATTATAATAATATTGTCGATATAAAAGAGTTTGATGTTATTTTTACTCAAGACACTGACTTTTTCAGAAGGACATTATTACCATTAAAGCAGTCGAATCCTAATCTTAGTATAGTTATGTATAGTGTTGGTAACATAAATACAGATTATGATTTGGCATTATGTTCTGCTTATATATTTAAAGACCCTCCATGTTCATGGAGGGTTTGGTCTATTGATAAAAGCTTGTTGAGTTTTATTCTTTATGCTTACATTGACATGCCACCCAGGTTGAGTTTTGATAAATACAAAATGATTACAGCCTCAACAGAATTATATTCAGATATTGGTTTTGATGTCGGGTATGAGATTTTTTTAAAAGTAAAAGAGTGTGTTCCTGAATTGAAATATGATTACTACTATGTTAAAGATTGGGTTAATAGAGAGTTTCATATTAACAAAAGTGATTCAGTTGTTTCTTATTTTGAAGAAAATAACATTTTGGAAAAAATTGAAACAGGTATTACTGGCTCTGAAACAAAGATTGACGGTTTTAACATGATTGATTTTATTAGTCATGACAAGTATATAAAGTCATTAGTTAAGGCTGGATTTTATTTGCATAATCGAGGTGGGACAAAGGCCTTAACTGGAAATGAGGCAATGGCATTAGGTGTGTGTACAGTTAATCCTAAATGGCCTCATTTTACTGTGTCTGATTTGGCAATTAACTATGGATTCGATTTTGGAAGAAAAGAAGAAAGGTCTGTTGGCATAGAATTATGTGTTAACAAGATTATAGATTTGATTAATGATGATAAAGAGTATAAGTCTATATCTAAATTGCAAACGATGCAGACTAGGCCAAACAGAACAAAGCAGAATTATTTAGATAAATTAAATATTATATTAAATGCAATCTACTCCTAAAATATTGGTTAGACTTTCTGACGAAAAACACATTTCGAATATATGGCATCCACATGCTGGTGGTGAGATAGCTCAGGTTCTTTTTATTATTGCCGCCCTTGAAAGTGGGTTTGATGTTTTGTTGTGTTGTCATGGCATGAATTACTTGCCAAAAGTTGATGATTCATACAAAAAAATGAAAGGGAATTTAAAATTAATTTCAGATGTCAATCAGTTACATGATGATAGTATAGACCTTTGTGTTTATGTTGACGGTTGTGGAACGATTGACCATAGTTATATTTGGAATAAAATAAATCAAAGCACAAAAAAAATAGCGTATTTAATTTGGTCAACTGAATGGAATGATTCTAGTTTAACTAATGATGCGTATCCATATGTTTCCTGTCATGAAAAAGTTTCATCTTTTATATTTTTTGACCACTGGGATGCATCTTTAAACAAAAAATGGATAGATGGTAATGGGAAACTTTTGATTAAAACAAAAAACTTTAGTGATGATAACAAGAGTGACTTTAATAGTAATATTAAATGGTACAATTGGTATCCACCTTTAAAATATTTTGTAAGGAATAGTTGGAACCCAGTTAAAAAAAGAATTATTATTGACTCCTTGTATAAAGGTTCACCTGATACTATCAATAAAGAGTATTTTATAAAAATAATTTATGACATATCAAAAAAGTATGATGATATTTTTTTTGATATTATCATCAGAAATTCTATCCATCAGAATCTGGATAGAGTTCAATCTGGAAAAGACCCAAATCCCACCTTTAATTTTTGGGAATTTTTTTCACACAATGATGATTGTCTGCATTCAGTCCGATTCATAAATACATTTAAGAGAGACCTTCTTAATAAATACATATCAGAATCCCTCATCTACTTAACTCCTAATATTCCTCCTAATCCAGGTCATTATAGAAAGGGTGACATTGAACCAGTCTTAACTGGCATACCAACAATAATGTATAAAAATGAAATAATTGATGATATTGGTTTTCCGTTTTATTTTGAAACAGGCATTCATGATATAAAAAGACCTAATATTAAGGATTTGAAAGAAATAATTGAAAAATGCATTCAAGACCCTATTTCTGTTGCAGATATGTTTTCTCCTTTGAAAAATAAGATTGATTCTATATTTGATTATTCTAAAAACATATCACAAACTAAAAAAATGTTAACTGATATAATTTATCAATGAATATTGGGTTATATATAGACCCACATATTTTATCTTGTTATTTGACTGGTGATTCTTCTCTTGATAATGGTATGGGTGCTAGTGGTGAATCTGTTGCAATGTGGTGTTTAATTGATGTTTTAATTGAAATTGGGTCTAATATATACATTATTCAGACAAAGGACTTGAATACATCAAAAAGTTATGGATTTCACTTAGATAAAAGAAGAGTAAGGCCAGAAATCAAAAAAGAAAATTTCTTTAAATTGACTGATGAGATAAATAGCAATAAATACAAAAATTTGGATTACATAATAACAGATATTACTACTGAGATGAAGTTGTCTGATGTTGAAGTGTGTTTGTTTAACATTCCCAAAAATGGTGTGATATGTTATCAGTATATGTTAAATGGTTATTGTAAGTCTTGGGATTTTATTGATTTCAAGTCAGTAATTTTATATGACTTCTGGTTAGATAATGGAATTATTAATACATTTAAAGAACGATTCAACTTGGTTAACAAGAATTTTAGAATTGAATGTTTTTATCCCCCATTTGACAATATTGGTTTTAATTGGAATCCAAAGCGTAAAAATATTTTAATGCAAGGTGACAGGATTTGGCGTCACTGGGAGGATGGATTTGATTCAATCAATAAATCTAATGGCGGTCATATTGATTCTTTGTTTTCTCTGATAGAAAAACTTTCCAATAAGTACAATGATTTGACAGTTGATTTTGTTAGGAATAAAAACTTAATTGGGCTTTCAATGATGGGCGGAGAAAGTTTTAATACTGCAGCTTTCAAAAATAGGACTGAGGAAATGGGTTTCAGGCTGATATTTGAAAGTTTTTATAAAAATAATAATGTTAGAGTTATACACACATTACCTAGGGATAAATATTTAAAGTACCTTTCTCAATCTTTAGTTTATATTGATTTGTATTCTGAAGGGTATCCAAACTGCTCAAAATCTGCCATGGAATCAATATCGATTGGTGTCCCTACAGTATGTCGTAATCATATATGGACTTCTAAAACCTCATTAATGACAGATGAAATTTCTGATTCAGATTATTATTCTGTAAATGAAAATAGATGTTTTGATAAAATTAGTGAGATTGTGGATGGCTTTGATAGTGGTATTGATATTACAGATAAATACACTCCAAATATAAATGAGTGTTTTAAAAAAAAGAATATACTAGATTCCTTATCTGATTTTTTGTTACTTAAATGAATATAGGTCTATTTATGAACTCTAATATGATGAAATTCTATTTCGAAAAAAATAGAATTTCTCATGGGGCTCGTGGTGAGTTTATAGCTATTTGGTATTTACTTGACGTGTTAATTGACATGAATCATACATTATATATCCTAACGCCAGACGGAATGTATAATCATGATGAAGGTTTTCGTGATGCATATAATAGAAGGTTTTATATTGATTCTAAAAAAGTTTCAGAAAAATTTTGGGTTAATCGGGATAAATTTAAAATTTATACTAAAAATATTAGCAGTGATGTATATACTGAATTGGATTATATTATTACAGATATAAGGTCTAGTGATAACCTTTTTGATGATGAAGTCTTTTTGTTTAATAATCCTAAAAATGGAGTAATAGCATTTCAGTATGAGATGGAATCGGTCATGAAAGATTGGTCTAGGGTCGAAAACAAAAAAATACTTCTTTTTGATTACACTTCTAAGGTTAATGAAGAGTTATATTTTTCTAAACTGGAAGGTCTTTCAGAATTTGATATTTATAAATTTTATCCTCCATATGAAAAATTTATAAATCGTGAGTGGAATCCTTGCCATTCAAACATTTTAATCCAGTTTGATAGAGTTATCAGGTCGGTATTTGAATCAATACCATTTAATGCGAATAGGATGGGAGGGGTTGTTAGTTTAGAAAAAATGATTATTTTATTGAAAATGATTTCTGATGAATTTCCTACAGTGAATATAGATTTAATTAGAACAACAAGATTGTTTTCATTAGCTCAATATGTTGAATTTGGAAATCCAGAATATTATTGTAATAAAAATAATATTGGATTATTCGAGATGTTTAAAGAGTTATATTCTAATTACAATCTAAGAGTCATGCACTATATGCCACATCAATTTTATCTACGATACTTGTCAAGGTCTATTATTTATATGGATTTATATTCTGAAGAATATACAAATTTACCAAAATCTGTGATGGAGGCTTTGTCAATTGGTGTGCCAACAGTATGTAGATATTATAAAAACATGGGGGATAAAACAAGTTTAATGGCAAATGGTATATTACCAAATGGTTCAATTTTGCCAGATACAGATTTGAATTATGAATATAATTTACAAACTCTGTGCAATTATAGATATGAAATAAGTGTTAATGAATGTTTCCAAGAATGTTGTTTTATTATTGACTCCGTTCTTTCTGGAAATTATCAAAAGACTTTTAATAAGTATAATTCGATTATATCTGACAATTATTCAGTAGCAAATGTTTATCAAACTATAGATAGTCTTTTATATAATTAGTTGGAGGTTGTAAATGTCAGAAGTGAAAACGTATGAACTTGAAATTCATTATATACAAATCAAAAAAGTTCTTGTTAAATCAGATTCCCCAGAACGTGCGATTCAGATGATTAAATCTGGCAATCATGATGGAACAGAATGGAGGGATGTAGATAGTCGTGAAAAAATTGTAGGTGGTAGTGTTATTGAAAAGGTTAAGATAGAATCAGATGTTTTTGACAAAGAGAATGATTCTGACAATTTATTCTAGTTTAGAAAAACAATAACATACATTAATCAGGTGATACATGGAAACTGCGAGTGAAACTTTAGGGGTTGGTATTATTTATGGAAATCAACCACACTGGAGGCCTGTAGTTGATTGGCTTGTTTATTATACTAGACAGTTATATGGCATATCTCTTTTGGTAGACAAGGATTTAGATTGTATTTATGATTTTTCTGATATAGTGTTTTCTGCTGGTTACCATTATAAAGTCCCTTCAGAACTGTTGCTAAAACCTTATCTAGGGACTATAAATATCCATCAGTCTTATAGGATGAAATACAAAGGTAGGAATATGAATACTCATGTGTTGAGAAATGGTGATGAAGTTCATGGGACGACTTTGCATTACATGACTGATGTCATTGATAATGGTGATATTGTTGATACAGACTGCTTCTTAGTGGAAAATACAGATACTGCTTTTTCTTTAAACGAAAAATGTATGAAAATGGCAATTACATTGTTGGAACGAAATGTGTCCAACTTATTATCTGGTCATAAAGTCATGATGCATACTCATCACCCAGATTCTGTTAGATATATTAAATCTGATATAGACCATCATGTTAGATATAGCCTAGATGAAGTTAGTTTTGATAGAAATGTTAGGTCTTTAACTTTTCCTGGCACCCCCAAACCTTATACAGTTGTAAATGGTAATAAAATAAAATTATGTTATGAAAATTGATGTAATCATAGGGTTATATAAAGAACCCAAATATATTACTCAATGCCTGAAAAGTCTACCTAGAAAGACTGAGGGTTATGAGTTAAATACTATTCTTGTGGAGGATAACAGCCCTTACAGCAGTCAATTAAAACTGCATACCAGTTTGTTGGGTCATGAAAATTACTTAAGTTTGCCAGACCCTACAGGTGAAGATATTGAAACTTTTGTAAGACAACTGACTGAAAAGTCTATGGATATTGGATTTGTCCCTATGGCTTCATTTTACAGGTCGCATCAGACTAAACATTTTGGGTTGATTCATTCTGATGCTGATGTTGTTTGCTTTTCTGATGAGGACGTTTTTTTTCCTGAAGACTTCTTTCCAAAAATACATCAACTTTTTTCAAAATATGAAAACATAATTGTTTTTGGTAATTTACACAGATGGAAACAAAAAGAAGATTATAAGTGGCAAGTTTTTGAAGAGCAGGAAGACTGGTCAACACTAGATAATATTAAGAGAAAAAACAATGAATCGATGTGCGACTGTGTTTTTGCAGTTAGACGAGATTTAATGATTCGTTCAGGTGGGTATCCAAATTTTATTGGTTATGGTGCAGACAAAGAGGTTGCTATAAGGCAACTAGTGAAAGAGGGTGGGTTTTTGACGTTGTTTAAGGATTTAAAGTATTACCATATAGAACACGAAAAGTTCCATTATTTAATGGAAAATAATGTTAGTGATATTTATCCTGAATTGTATAACACGGAGCTTCCAGTGAATAATCTAATAGAAATAAAATGAGGTTGATATGGCTATAATTGGAAGTGCTAGAGCAGATGCATTACCATGCAAAATTGATGTGATAGTGCCTGTATATAAAGAAATTAAATATGTAACCAGGGTCTACAATTCACTTCCTGATGATTCAGATATTACAGTTACGGTAGTTTCTGATATGTCTCCATATGAATCTGAACATAAACAATTAGCAGAAGAATGTGGATTCACATTTTACGCTTTAAATTATGATGTTGATGCGTTTAGAAGACAGTCTGCTGTGATTCATGCAATAAATAACACTAGTGGTGATATTGTTTGCACATTCGATGAAGATGCAGAACTCGCTAATGGTGAAGACTACTTTTCTAAAGTTAAAAGAGTATTAACTACTTATAGAAATCTAATTGTTTTTCCTATGAGAAATGATAGAGTTTTTGAGACTGGTCAAATGATGTTGAAGGCTAAAGAACAAAAATGCATAACTAGCACAGTAGATTTAATAACCCCTCAATGGGGAGGTGAGTCAGTTTCAGACACTTTTGCCATAAGAAGAGATTTTTTAGAAAGAATTGGTGGTCATATAACTACGGATGGGTATGGAAATACTCATGAGGATATGTGCAGAAGAGTTGTAAGGAATGGTGGGTTAATAACATTATTTGAAGATATGGAGTATTACAACAATTTAGGTGCAGGTGGAAAAGCTTATCGACATAGGGAAACTGAACATGGAATACAGCCAACAACTGGTGAGTTAGTTCCGATTAATGAAGACCCGAATACAGTTACTATTGATATAGTTTTATCTTTATATGGTGATATAGGGTATTTAGAAAAATTATATAATAGTATCCCTAATGATAATAATATAAAGATAACCGCTGTTGATGACATGTCTCCTAATGGAGATGAGTTTAAAGCATTCTGCCAAAGTAAAGGTATAACTTATCATCGATTGGAGTATGAGTCAGATATTTTCAGAACTCACATAGCTAAAAAATATGGATATGAACAGACCAGTGGGGACATATTTATAACTTTAGATATGGACATGGTTTTCAGGGAACCTGATGATTTTTTTGATAAGGTCAAAAAGCTCTTAACTAAATATTCCAATCTTATGGTTTTTGCTACTAAGTATGATGTTCTTTACCCACAAATGGAAGATACAGGTAACATATGGATTGAATCATCGAATACATTAAGCACATTTGATGAAATTAATATTCAGTACCAAGCTACTCAATGTGATGGTTTTATTGCTGTCAGAAGGGATTTAGTGGAAAAAGCTGGAGGTCTTGCTGGCGGTGAAGGGTATGGGGATTGGATGCGTGATAATGTCAAAAGAATATCAGTGGTTGGAGGGGTAGTTGGGCTTTTCTCAGACTTAGGTATTAGTAATTGCTTGTCTGAACTGAAAAGAGAACATGAAGAGCCGTTTGTTGATTGGGATAGTTACAAAACAAGAAATGAACTGGAGGTTATTTAATGCAGAACACTAGGAGTAACCATATTAAATTTAGTGCATACATGTATGTGTTTCGTGGTAATGACTACCAGTTACCATATATTGAAGCATTGAAAAGTGTCTTATGGTGTGATGAGGTTAGGGTTGCAACTGACACTAGGTTTGAAGATGGAACAATAGAAAACTTGAGGGACTTTGCCAAGGAGAATAGGAACGTTGTACTTTATGAAAAGGAGTTTGATTTTGATGCACCTAATCCTCATGGAAAGATAAAACAAGAGTTAAGGCAATCTTGTACTGGAGATTGGTTGATTGAATTAGATGCTGATGAATATTTTTCTCAACCACAGATTGAACCAATTAAAGATTTGTGTGCACATTCAACACCTAATGTAAACCTTATAACTGTTAGGACTTTAAATTTTTTTAATGGTAACTGGATAAATAAATCTCATCCTGAATTTAGGCCTTTAGTGAGTAGGAATTTAAAAGCTTTAGTTCATGATGTAGGTTCTGTGAACATTCATGGAAGGTGGGGGGCGGCATATTTAACATCCAAAGGCATGAAAATGTCTCCTAATTTTCAGTATGATGAACCTGTAATTTATCATTATGGTTGGTATTCATTGCCTAGAAAATGGGAGATGAGGCAAACGCTCCATTATTATGATGGGAAAATACAGGGTAAATACAAGGTTTTAGATGACTATACACACAACTTAGATAACGAAGAAGTTGATTTTTGGGATTTGCCTTGGGTTTTACCTGTTGAGCATTATACAGGTCAAATATATAGTGAAATGTCCAGAGGGTACAGTCATAAGTTTTTGGAACGATATAGGAAAAAGCATCCTCCAGAAATGATTGAATGGATTGAAAATTCTAGAACTTTGGATTGGAGTCCAGATGCATTGGCTGGGGTTACTGACTTCTTTAGTAATATGTTCAAGAAGAAGGTTGAGAGTGAACCAGCATAAAAAAATTGGTTTTACTTGTGGTGCATTTGATTTGTGTCATGCAGGTCATGTTTTAATGCTTAAAGAATGTAGTGAAAATTGTGATTACTTAATTGTTGGATTGCATACAGACCCATCTTATAATGACAAAAAAGAGTCTCCTACTCAGAGTATTTATGAAAGAATGGTGCAACTTCAAGCAATAAAATATGTTGATGAAATAATTGTGTATGATAATGAAGAGGATTTAGTTAATTTGTTGCTAACTGTTAGTCCTGACGTTAGATTTTTAGGTTCTGATTATATTGGTAAAAAATTTACTGGGGAAGGCATCGAAGAAATTGAAATATTTTACAATAAGAGAAACCATAGCTACAGTAGCACTGAGTTGAGAAATAGGATTCGTAATGAAAAATAAAAAACAGGTTTCGGTTTACCTTAATACGAAAGAGTATCAGTATGTGCAAGATGAAGCTAAAGAGAGTGAAGTTGCTATATCAGAATACATAAGACATTTAATTCTAAAAAAAATTGCATTGTCAGAGATGAATCAAAAAGTCCAGTCTGATGTCAATCAACATGACACTTTTCGTTATTAACATTGTATCAATAAAAACTTGTGATACAATATCTGGGTGATTGACGTAGCAGAATTATTAGATGTTTTATTAACCCATGCTGGTAGTAGTGTTGCTATTGCAGTACTGGCTGTCGTTTCTGTAGGCGAAGGGTTTGTAATTAAGTATCTCTTACAGGATGTAAAAGAACTTAAGGATGAAAATTCAAGAAGAACTGAACGGGTCGATGAAATACTTGACCATTTCATGAGGAAATCTAACGGTGAATAAGATTTTAAAGGCTATATTAGGAGATAGTAAGCCCGATTGCCCTGAAAAGTTTGATGCTAAAGTTGATGAAGTTATAAAAATTTTTAAGCGAGCCAGCAAAGAAGAATTGAAAGCTTGGAAGTTTCCTGTTGACCCTGAAACTTGGGGAAGAAAGTTATCAGAAAAGGAGAGGGATGTATTATTACAAAGCTCAAGTGACCAAGGTCGTTGATGGTGACACTATAGACGTAATAATAGATTTAGGTTTTTCTGTTTCAACCAAGGCTAGATTAAGGCTACATGGTATTAATGCACCAGAATCTAGGACTAGAAACAAGGCTGAAAAGAAAAAAGGCTTAGCCGCTAAGAAAAGATTAAAGGAACTAATTAATCATAATGGTGGTTGGGTTTACATGGAATCAAAAGAGAAAGGGAAATACGGAAGGTATTTGGCGGAGATTCATGTTTTGGCTTCGGATGGGGTTAAGGTTGATGAGGATGGTAAGAACTATTTCATACCTTACGAATTTGCCAAGGGAATGCAAAGTGATTTCATTACATTCCAAGGCAACCCGTGTGTTTCAGTCAATAATGTTTTAGTTAGTGAAGGTCATGCTACACTCTATTTTGGTGGTAAGCGGAGCTGATTAAGCCTGATATCATCATCTTTTTCTATCATATCTCCCAATACTACTTCTTTATAATCGTCTGATTCTGGATTGTAAACTGTCCAACATCTATCCATACTATTTTTAGCTGTTTCCATAAATGGGTGGCTATAATAGACACGCTCTCCATTCTTGACCAGTGAACGCTGGTAGTCCAATGCAATCAGTTCGTAACACAAGTCTTCCATTGAACATTCGTCTGTTATCAAGGAAACAGCATTTATATCTTTTTCTATCTCAGATATGAACTGTATTATTTCCTCTCTTTCAAAACCTTTGATAGGCTTTTTTATTTTTTTCATTTGAATAATGTCAAAAACCTCCCGAAAGCTAGTATGTCTCTAATCATAATTTTAATTGGTGGTAAATCTTTCCATTTGAAATTGTTAGCTTGAATCCCCCAAGCGGTTTCCATTCTCCATAACATCCAGTCCTTGGGTGGTATAGGTAGAAACGGGAACCTGATGAACCAATTTTTCCTTCGTACATTCCACCAATAAACAGTTAAGGTCTTAATTATTTCTAGTGTGCTAATTTTTCTCATTAAATTATTTTAAAAAAAAAATGTTTTTATTTGCGTCTTTTTTAAAAACTCAGAAGTATATATAATTAGCAAAAAAGAATTGCTTAGTTTTTAAATTGTTGTTATTATTTTCGGGTGTGCGTTTCATCGTTCTCCTGATTAGCCCTTTTCTTTATTCTTGTAGGAAGGGGCTAATTTTTTGACTCTAGTATTGATGACAGGTCATTGATGTAAGGTTCCATGAAATCTATTTGCCTAACTGTCATGTTCATGTTTTTGGCGATGTCTTTTTTGTTGTAGCCTTCTTTGAATAGTTTAGCGACTTTGACTATTTCTTCAGGGTGCATAACTGTTTTGAATTTGCTTAACCCGTACTGCTTGGAAGCTTCTAAAACCTTACGGTAAGGTATATCAGTAGCTCTGGAAATATCGACAGTACTCAAACCCATTTCAAAATACTTTTCCATTTCTTCCCTAGTAATAATGTTTTCTGATTCACTGGGTAGGCCTATGCCAGTCCGTATCTCCACTAGCCTTGAATGTGGAAGACAGGTTATTTCTTTGACCTGTTTTATGTCTAAACCTTCTGTGAAAAGGAGTCCAGCAAAATCATATCGACTAAAGTTTTGGGACTTTTTTAACTTCTTCAATCTTGATACCATATAAAGCGTCTAAAGTTTTCTTTTTTAAGTTGTAGATAGATGTTTTCATTCCTTTCGTGTCAACATATCTATATCCACCAACTGCACTCTTAATCAAAAAGTCTAAGTAGTAGCTAAAAATCTTTTTGCTTCGATACATGTCTAGGCCACCGTTCTTACCATGCTTCTTAATCGTCCATACTTCGCTGTTGGAGCGATTGTATACCAGCCAGAAGGTTCTGCCACCTATAGGTTCAAACGATTTGATGTGTGCCGTTTTAGTGAACTTGACACCTTTGGTTTCCCTGGTTTCCTCTTTTAGTATTTCCAAGGCTTTTTCTAGGTTGCCAAGTTGCAGTTCAGAATAGAGTGGATAGGATTCTATTTTTTGAACATGTTCTTGAGCGACAACCGCATCTATTTTGTATTGGTGTTCAAATTCAAACCCTTCTTTCTTTTGCAGTAGCTCAAGGTATTGGTAATAGTTGGCTTCCAGTTTGGAGTCAAATTTTATTCCATTGTAAACGGTTTTTTTAGCATGGTACTTGTGTCCTCTCATTCAATGCTCCTAATAATTTATATGCTATACATCGTTCGTGTTTAGGTATTCGGTTATTAAATTCTGAATCTTCCTGAAATATATCAATCAGCTGTATATTTATTTTTTTCCCATTCATAACAAATCTAGGGTTCATGTAATATGCTCCCTGATATTTCTTCATCACGTTCATCCTGTTAGATTCTTTAATGAATCTATAGGTGAAAGTCTTTCCCATCTTGATTATGTTAATCATGTCTTTGGTTTTCATTTTACTGTTCTTTTTTATTACCAATCTGTTTGTTTGGTATTCTACATATGGCAATAACTGAACCCAAGATGCGAAATGTAAATTCTCTTTGAAGTCTGGTAATGGAACATAAAGTTTTTTGAATCCAGAATCCGTGTTGTAGTTAACGGATGATGAGTCTGAATAGTAGGTACTATCCTTAAGTATCTCACCTGTCTCTCCATCTATTTTGCTAACCTTTGTTATCAACTCACTCTCCTTCTGTTCGCCACTGCGAACTTTTTGTAGTAAATAGTTCGCCACTACGAACAACTGCAAAAGTCTGAAACCCTTTCTATGATTAAGATAGTTTGGTTTTTAGGGATGTTGTTCCTATCTATATCTATGGGGTACATTATTAATAATCTTTAAATGTCATTATGCTTTTTTCAAACTGCATATAAACTGTACCTGTTGGCCCATTTCTATTTTTTCTGATTATTAGTTCTGTCTGTCCTTCATTTTCTACTTCATCATCATAATAATCATCTCTATATAGAAACCCAACCATGTCAGCTGTCTGTTCAAGCTCGCCTGACTCTCTTAAGGAAGACATCTGAGGCCTCCTGTCAGTGCCTTGTTCATGCGACCTGTTAATCTGAGCAGCTACAATTATTGGAACCTCTAGTTCAATGGCTAATGCTTTTAGGTTTCTGGCTACATCAGCAACCTCTTGCTCACGTACTCCATATTCTTTTGCACTTTGTATCAACTGTACATAATCAATACCAATACAGGATAGGTCAGGAAGTCTATGCTTTAATCTTCTGGCTTCACTTCTGATTGTGCTTATCTTCATGCCTGGTCTGTCAACTATTGCAAATTGTAATTGCTTTAATCTAGATGAAGCACTAGCTAACCTTTCATAATTTCTAACATCTCCTGTGGCTAATGCTTTGTAAGGTATGTTGCTTTCAGTGGATAATAATCTAGTAATGATATGCTTTCTTGGCATTTCTAATGAAAATAATAATGTTGGTGAACCTTCATTGATGCATATGTTATGCATTATATTTACCAGTAATGCAGATTTACCCATTGAAGGTCTAGCTGCCAGTATAACCATATCTCCTTTGGAGAACCCTCCAGCTAGTGTGTCTAATCCAACAATTCCAGTTCTAACTCCACTAAATTCTTCTGGATTGACTACACTTTTTAATATTTCTGACATGTCATCAGAAATCAAAACATTGTTATCTGGAACAGTATCCGTACTTAATCTGAATAGTTCTTGTTGGCAACTATCTAAGAGTTCTTTAACATCATCAGTTTCTTTAGCTCTTTCAGAGAATGCTTTTCCAATGCCTAAGAACTTTCTTTTAGTCCAAGAATCTCTAATCCTATTACAGAAATATTCAACACTTTCTGTTTCTGTAACTGCTAAAGCCAAATCATGTAGGTATTTATCATCGCCTACACGATTAGACATCTTTCTTGTTTTAAGGTCGTCAGAAACTATTACTGGTGTTGCACTTTGTAGCTTCTCATAAACATTGATTATAGATTCAAAAAGTAGTCTATCGCCCATGTTGTTAAAAGCTTCAGGTTCCAGCATCCCAGTTACTACTGGGATTACTGAAGCATCAATCATGCAAGAACCTAAAATATATTTAGACCAAGACCTATTATTCTGTTCTTCATTTTGTGATAAGCTTTCCATCATTAAAACTCCAATTCATCGTTTTGTGGCCTAAGTTTAATCAACTCTCTGACTTCATTCATTGTGTCATCAGAACTAGATTTATTGTCTGGATAAGCCTCATTAAAGGCAGACTCGTAGAGAGATTCAAATCTAGTTGGAAAAGTGCGGGACACATAAAGCCCCGCCCTTTCTTTTTTGCACAGATTAAGTCTTACTGCTGTCTTTTTAAACCATTCAAAAACTTCTTTGGTGTAAGATGGATTGCTTAAAGGATGGAAATTAGCGGTAGCGTATTCACGCTCTTTCTCTGTTAACTCATGTTCAATTGGTTTTAGCCATACTGGTATTGGGTCAACTTCGTAAGGGATGTCAGACATTTTTTCTCCTAGCTAATAATTAAAATGGTATATCGTCGTCACTTAGGGTCTGTGGATTGCTCCTTGCTGGGGGTTGAACCCTAGGGGTTTGTTCTACAGGTGATGAATCCTGAACCGCCATTCTTTCATCATCAACTTGTGTATTTCCACCTGATTCTATTTTGTCAACTTCAGCTTCACTAAGAGCCCTGTACCATTTAATGTTATTGTAAACTTTTCCTGACTTAGCATTAAACTTGGTCACGTCTGCTTTACATGCAGTTCCAATTAGAATGTTATTGAACAGATTCATGTAAGAATCAACAATATCATCAGCATTGGTTATTCCGTTGCTTTGAGTATGATAAGATGGCACTACTGGTATTTGTAAAACCTCCTGAACCTCCTCATCTGTTTCGTAGGCTGTAAGGGCTTTTGTTGCCATCATTAATGCTCTTAGAGGCCTTTCATTATGGTGAAACCCTATCTCTATATCATCAAATTCTACAGGTTTGAATATCCTAAAAGACGTGAATAGGTTGAATTCATCTCTTCCAACGACTTTATTGATTGGTTTTATTTGAAATTTATCTTCATCTTCAATCAAATATGGTGTGTTAAACCTGAAAGATATTTGCGGAATACCATCCCAGTTTTTTCTGCTTGATTCTGTAAACTGTACGATGTAGCTACCTTCTGGTAATGGTTTGAACTCTCTATTACCGTTGGAACCACCTTCTGTGCTAACGTTACTAAACATATTAAAACTCATTCTTTTCCCCTATTGAAGTTTTTGGATTACTTGTTCGTTTGATAATTGGATGAATTTAATCAGGTTTGCAACTTCTGTATCATCCAGCTCGTCTAGTCCCCTCCCTTCCTTTCTTCCTTTTACAAACCTGTCTAGTTTTTTCCTGTCTATACCTCTTTTTTCTATTGCACTATCAATGTCATTGGAAACATCAACAGCCTTAGTTTCTATTACAACTGCATCATCAGGCAAGTAACTATCATCATTACTAGGTTTAAGCCTGTCTCTACCTCTTCTACCTACCATGAAGCTGTTTAGACTAGCCAACGAATCAGTGTCTAGTGAATCCCACACATCAACACCATGTTTTTCCATACAATAAGAATTGATTGCTTCTTCATCGTATTTAAACTTTTCGATGTTATCACTAATACTTAGCAGTATCATCTCTCGTTTTTGCTTGTCTTTACCTTCTAAGAAAATAAGTATTAGCTTCCTCCAAGAATCTACATTCAGCACATTTTTAAGTGCATTTCTTTGTGCTTTGCTCATGCATTTAGCTACAGCGTAAGAATCTTTTTTGCTACCTTTTACTTTTTGTTCTTGGGCAGAACCTTCCCTTACATCACCAGTATGTATATCTTCAGCAGAATAAATCATGATGTACTCTTCACTTTCTTTGTCATCAAGATTATCCCACTCTCTTTTTAGCTTTATCCCACCTCTTAGATTAGCAAATGCGAACAGTCCATCTTTGGTTAAATCTACTACTGTATCACCATTAGGTGATTTGAATTGATAAACATAAGCGTCAAGCAAGTTGCCGTTCAGTTTGCTTATGATATCGTCATTGCCCATCCTTTCAAATATCTGAAACTCTTCTTGTTTTTCTGGCAACCTAATAACAGTTCCATCTTCATTCTCTTTTAATATTTTTCCTTTATTATCTGACGACATGACATCTCCTATGTTTTTGTCATTTCTAATTCGGGGTGTGCTGATTCAGCTTTAACTAAATACTCTTCTTTAATTTCACCAGAGCATACATCATAAAATTCACATGCTTTCATGAAATCAAAACATGCAGTTGTGTTTCTTCTGTAAGCTACGCCTCCTTCAGATTTATACAGTTCATCTTCTTGTTCAATCATGTCAACAGTAGCGCATATGTCTTCCATAGCTTCTATTACTGTTTCCCTCTTTTTCTCGTATTTAAGGACATTAAAGTATGAGGTTCTTCTTGAATTAGGAAATAATGTTTGTTGCAACATATCTTCCTTAACCCTTTCATGGAACTCTTCATCAGTTTCTTTTATTTTCTGCTTTAAAGCTGGGACTCTGACATGATAAACAATTGCACCATTAACCTTATACCCTTTCCTGTGAGCTAAGTAATGGTATATGTTCATTTGCGGTTCCAGTCGGTACCGTTTTTCGTAAACATTTCTTGATGAGGTTTTATAATCAATTACCCAAAGATTGTTTTGGTATTCACCTATGCAATCTATTTTTCCACCTATATTTACTCCCTTGTACGTACTGAAAAGCTCTTCTTCTGCGGCAATTGGAGTTACATTATTTATGAAATCATCGAACTCAAGTGCGGCTTCAACAACTATGGTAACCATTTTTTGTATGTTGATATCATAAGTTGCCAACTTGTCTTTCCAGTTCATGTTTGTATTGTGAAGTTTGTTCAGCATTATTACTTCTACACACTGGTGAAAACATGAACCAAAAGCAATGTTTTTGTTTTCAGTCATCGGATATGGTGGCTCGACTAATGCTTTATGGTAGTAATACCACAATCTTGGGCACCTGTTGTATTTCCTTAAACTTGAACTTGTGTGCAAGCTGTTGTTTTCATTCACTACAAATATGTGTCTCCTGTTTTTAGTACTACCAATCTTCCTAGGTCATCCCTCCCTAAAGGTATAGATGCAATAAAATTATTGCTTTCTGTTTCTTTTATCATTTTTTCTAAAGCTTGGTTAATTGTATTAGCTTCAGAAACAACAGGTATTTCTCGATATGTTTCTATTCTTGACCATCTTGCCTGGTCTAAAGTTAAGTTATCCCTTTCTTTTTTGGGTATTTTGGATTTCAATGCATTAATAAATGATGATTGACTTCTGTAACCAAGAAGCTTTCTCATTTGACTAAGTGATATTGTTTCTTCTTTATTTGGCATGATAACCTCCTAACATAATTATAGCATAATTATGCCTTCTTTTTCAACCTCCCATTTAGGTAAAAAACCACAAAAAGAAAAGTTATCATTATCTGGATAATGCTTAATCATTTTTTGTTTGATTTTTTGTCTAATGTTTTTTGTTTTTATATTGACTGGTAATTCATTCTTACTTTTGATTGGGTTTATACTAAAGGTTCCAGATTGTGTGTTGAATATATATGCAGATGATTCCGCAGTTAATTCAAACTTGGTGTTTTCGTTGATTCCTTTACAGGTTAAAACCATTTTGGACAAGTTAGTGGGTAGGCATGAAACTAATATGTGCTTGTCCAAAACTTTGCACTTAACTGTTTCTACTACCTCCATATACTTGGTTAGTAAGTTTGGCTTGTTGTCTATCCTGATAGCCAAAGAATGTAACTGGTTGTTGTTGATACTGTGAGTCCTTTGCCATCCATATTCTTTTTTAAAAATTATTGTACTTGGGTGTTCTGCTAAATTGATTCCACTTGTGTGTGATGAGTTGTGATAATACAGCATTAGAATAAACTCATTTGTTCATTAGGCCTAGCTATCGCAGATTCTAATGCTAATCTATTTT
>MDSY01079664.1_pt1 | contig 29449 bp, 17 predicted proteins | sample 811131 | NCBI WGS metagenome assembly MDSY01 (sample SAMN05326643, study PRJNA326480) | marine metagenome | isolation source: seawater | place: Atlantic Ocean: South West | collected 2010 | reverse complement strand
TTAAAGGCATCAAATACACCTAACAACAATTATACTTGGGGTTATGGTGATAGTTTAGACAGAGAAAGAGTCAGAGATATTATACTTGAATTACCACAATTTTCTTGGAGTCATTAACACAATGTCACTACAATCTGAACTTGAATTTGAAAAGAATCACAGAAAGATAGACATCTATGATTATCTAACTGATGATGAATTAGAGCAAGTTACTAACATTTTTCTCGAAGCACTTGCAAGAGAAGAAGGTATTACCCCAGAGGTATTTGAGTTAGAAACTAACATTTTAGTCGAGCAAACTTACTTCAATTCTTAACAATGACAAAACTAACTTCCGAACAATTAGAAACAATTAGAGAGCAATTTGTTGATCTACTAATTGATAGTATGGACATGAAATCACTGGTGCAATATGCAACTGAACAGATGACAAATTACATGGACAAATTAACAGATAGTGAGATAAAAGAAGAGATTGATAATTTTTGTGATGAACTATATGATGAGTTAGTTGATAACTCAAAGATCGAAGATCCGTCCGATCAGTATAGACATTTGCAAGAAGTTCGTGAGGATGTATTACCAACTAGGGAACAATTAGAGTATATGTAATACATAATAGTGAGCAAATTAACCCCACTATATGTCATTATCTTGGACGCTAATTGAATGGAACAAATTAACAACTTGTTATGACAGTTTACGGTACGAAGAGTTAAACAAACCAACCATGACTTACCTTGATTTATTACATCAACTTCACGAACTTTCTAAAGATGAATTACAACAAACAGTACAAATCTATGACAAAGATTGTGAAGAATACATACCAACAGATACGCCCCTATGTAATAACGAAGGAAAAGTATTCCTTCAAATATAATGTAACTTAGCGGGGACGATTACATGAATCAACCATTCACTAAAGGAGAGAAGATTACTTATCAAAATGATACTGGACATGTTAATTTTGTATGTGATAAGTATATAACTATGAGTCTTAATCGTAGAGAAGATAAGAATAGTATGTGGGGATATAAGGAGACTAATTTATTAATTTACAGAACACATTGGAAGGAGATAATATATCATGACAGAGAGAAAGTACAGGAGGAAAGTATATACAAAGGACAGCAATATAGGTATGAAGATATACAATGAAATACAATAAGGGAGAACAAAGTATTACTCACGGTGAACAGATTAACTACGTTTGGATAACACTTAAGGAGTTAACTTGTATCATGTGGGAGTATATGAGAAACAGACATTTTCAACAGAAAAATGATACTTTTCCACAGGATTCCGCATAATTGTTGAAAACATTAAATGGTTAATTAAATCTATTAGAGTGTTACTTAGTCTGTGGAAAAGGTTGTGGAAAATGTAGTCTTAGCACGTAATCTACCGACTGTCAATGTATATCAGGAAATCGCAATATCCTTGACATTACTAACAATTTCTGGTACAATATACCATGTAAGGTATCACAAACCCTCTCAATGATTCTCCCCACTAAGTATAAACAACTCAAAGAAAGTTTTCCACAACTTAACAACGAGGACATGATAGATTTCTGTCAATTTATGTTAGATACGGAACAACATATGGAGGAAAGTAACATTAACCGTATGTGCAGTTACTTACTATTAGAGGGGTTATTATACCATGTCCCAGTATAAACAATTAATGTGCCAATGGACAAACTGGCACAAGAGTAGTTGTAAACAACCCCAGGTGATTGTATAATTAAAGAGTAAACAACCAAAGGATCATTTTAAAATGAAACTAACACCCATCGCAGCAAATCAGACAGAAATTGAAAACAATGAAGGACGAATCTTCTTCAGTTATAAAACACCTGTTGCAGCGTATTTGTGGGGCAAAGGTTACATTAAGACCGAAAAATATTGGTCAGTAACAACTTCCCGCCATATTAACAAGTGGATGGGTAAAGATAACAGCGACGATTGCGAGACTGTTTCACAACAATTCCTTGACAATCTATCTTAAATAATGTATAATTAAGGGGAGGCAATCAGTCTCCCTTTTTTATTACTTACTCAGAGGTAATCATGCTCACTAAGTAACACCCAAGACAGGTAAATGTCCTGCTATATGTAAAGATCTCCGCCCAAATCGCAGTGTTTATGGGGGTTCTCGGTCTTCGGGCGGGCCGTATTATTAAAAAAGCAAACTACCCTAACCTACAAAGGTTCCCAAACGAGAGTGTTACATATAATTCCAAAAAATTTTACAACCCCCTTAGAAAAATTTCCAATTATGAAAAACACCCCAGAAGAAATTTCCGAAGTACGTGTCAGGGCATTGGAGGCGTTGATAAAGTGCGAGGGACACTTAGAACATCGTATGTACGAGTGTGCAGATTTCTACGCACATAACAAAGACTCTCAAGATGTAAAAGATCTATATACACTGTGGTCTGGATGGAAAGAGAAATTCCCCAGAACCTCATATGAACAAACTAACAGATTATAGGTTATGAGCAAGAGATTCACAACACGTTTAGACGAAGACGATTACGGGGATCTCATTCTTACAATTCCATACGATGTGATAGAAGAACTAGGGTGGTCTTCAGACACTGAACTAGAATATGACGTATTAGATGGAAAATTTAGACTTAAAAAGAGTGAAGAATGATTAAAGTCTGTCCTAGATGCAATGCAACATGGATAGGACTTCACTTATATTGGGGTACAGGTAAGGATGGGGATCCGCACGATCTAGCAGGTCTAGTCTGTAATGAGGCAAATGATAAACGATGTATAAATCCTTGCAAGGGTTCCACATCAGGCATGACATGGGAGCAACGAAGAACATTTTTAGACCATTTTGAGGACTTACTATGAGTTTACACATGAGAGAACAACTAATCAGAGCAGTATTATCACATGCTACTGGAGAAATTGAGAAGCACAAGGCGAATGTTAATGTTTACCTTGAGCATCCAGCAGGTATCGGAGAACACTCAGACATAACAGAAGCAATCCAATGCGAACTCGACAAGATTGCACGTTACCATGATCAGATAGAGGTCATTAACAAGTACTTCAGAGCACCCTCTAAGCATGAGTGAGTTTCATATAGACATTGACAAGGCATTAGAGAATGCTAAGAAGAATGATCTGAGCAGTTCTTGGGATCCTGTTTATCCACAAGGTGCACAGGCAGTAAAGATTGCCGTAGAGAACTGCGAACAACTCTGTGGTCTTGATAAGAAAGAGATGGGTGCCATTGCACAGGGTACGTTCACTCAGATGGAAACGCTCGACTCTACAGGCAAGATGACCAAGAAGATAGTAATTGAGTACGATGTCAGACAAAAAGATTGACCCTTGGCAAGATAATACAGAAGCACACGACGTTATTAACATGTGCTTGCAACAGTTGGGTGAAAAAGTGGATGGGATAGAGAAAAACCTCCAAGAACTACCCACATTTGACAAAGTTTTCGTAAAAAACGAGAAAAAAGGCGAATATGTCCATTTTATTGAGATAATTAAGGATATATACGAAAGATTGGACAAAATAGAGCAAAGACTGCTATAATAGAAAAAATCCTAGCGGGGCGATCCACAAATGGCAAAGGCAAGTTCAGGGGCATGGGGGACTGGAACATATGTACCAGCACAACCTAAAAAGACAAGACAAGGGCGGGGGCAAAACACCAAATTGAGTGCTACAAGTCGTAACAGAGCGAAGAAGCGTTATAGAGGTCAAGGAAACTAGATAAATAAAGATAGAGATATAGTATGCGAAGGTGTCTTATAAAGCGTTACCAGACGGACTGTCCATAAAGGACAGTTCTATTGCTGGTCAAGGTATATTTACTAACAAATATATCGAAGTTGGTACTGAATTAGGTACGTCACACATAGTTTTAGACGATGGACTCTATAGAACCCCCTTGGGAGGGTTTATAAACCACTCTGACGATCCAAATTGTGATAAGTATCAAGTCAAGAACAAGTGGTACGTTGTTGTTATAAAACCAATAATGCCTAATGAGGAACTATTTTTGAATTATACGTTCTATAAGGTATAAAATGGCATTTAAAGAGATTAGTGGGAAGGCGGATAACCTGTCGAGATTCTTCAATGACGTAGGTATAGGTTTTAAAGCCAATCCTTTTACAAAGGATGTTGCTGTCCTTAAGAATGAGAATGCTATAAAACAGTCATTAATGAATTTGGTACAGACTTCACCAGGAGAAAAACTGTTTCGACCTGAGATTGGGTCTGGTGTAAGAGAATTATTATTTGAACCGATGGATCCTATGGTTGCTGACGCAATTCAGGATGACATCATAAATACTGTTGGACAATTTGAACCTAGAATTGAACTATTGGAGGTAGATGTAAATGATCTACCAGGTGATAATGCTTTTAATGTTACTATTAACTATAGAATAGTTGGAGTACCATTAGTAGAAACAGTTGCGTTCGTATTACAGAGACCTGAATAATGTCAACCCCGAATAATTTAACAGCACTAGATTTTGATGATATAAAAGCATCTATCAAGTCATACCTACGAACTAGGACAGAGTTCAGTGATTATGAGTTTGAAGGTGCTACTTTGAACTACTTAATTGATATTCTTGCATATAATACGTATTATACCTCATTTAATGCAAATATGTCAATGAACGAGGCGTTTCTACCCTCTTCTACAGTTCGTGATAATGTCGTTAATATAGCAAAACTACTTAATTATGTACCTCAATCCATTTTAGCGTCTACAGCAGACCTTAAACTGGTCGTACAGACTACACAAACGAGTGGATCATATCCTAGTACTGTTACTTTGGCAAAGGGTGCTGTTGCATCTGGTGGAAATTATATCTGGAACTTAATTGCAAACACTACTGCTGAGGTAAATGCAACTACAGGAATAGCAGAATTTACTAATTTATTGGTAAAAGAAGGGTCTATAGTCTCATTCAACTACATTGTTAATACATTTGCATCACAGAACTACAAAGTTCCTTCGGAAGATGCGGATATAGGTACTTTAGCAGTTAAAGTAAAACAAAACGAATCCTCTACTACGAGCGATCTATACAACCTAGTGGACACTGTTACCAACCTAACCGCTACATCTAGGGTCTACTTCCTCTCTGAAGGGGAAGATATGCGGTATGAGATCAAATTTGGTGATGATTCAGTCGGAAGAGCTCTAAAAGATGGGGAAGTTATAGTACTTGAGTACTTGGTAACCTCTGGACCTGCTGCAAATGACGTAAGTAAGTTCAACTTCATAGGTCAATTAAGTGATAATTTAGGGTCAGAGTACTCTTCTAGCAATACAACGCTAACAATTAACACAAATTCTACAGGTGGATTTAATGCTGAGACAATAGAATCCATTAAATACAATGCTCCAAGGTATTATTCCTCACAATACCGTGCTGTAACTGCTCAAGATTACTCAATTTTGACTAAAAAGGTTTATCCTAACGCAGATGCAGTCGTTGCTTATGGTGGAGACTCATTAACACCTCCTGTTTACGGAAAAGTTTACATTGCTGTTAAGACTCAAACAGGTGCAACACTAAACGATGCTACTAAAAAGTCCATTGCTGCAGACTTGAGGAAGTATGCGTTGGCATCTATCGACCCAGTGGTCATAGATCCAGAGAATTTATACATTTATACTAAGGTATTTGTACTCTATGATACAGGCTGCGGATCAAACACGTCTACAATTAAGACGGATGTTCAAAATTCCATTAGTCAGTGGGCAACTCAAACACAAATCAACAACTTTAACTCTACATTTAGATCACAGTCCTACGAAAAAGCAATTACACTGTCAAATAGTTGTATAACTGACGTTTCGCTTCAAACAACGTTATTGCGTTATGTCCCACCAGTTACCAATCAAACTAACACTTATACGATTTCTACTGGTTCATCCCTCTATAACTCTGCTCCTAGTAAGGTTACATTGGCAACTGACGGTTCAAAGGAACCAATTCTACTATCTGGTAAGTTTAGAAGTGCTGATAGACCTGGTGTTGATCAGCAGTTCGAGGATGATGGTTATGGAGCACTTAGAACGTTCTATAACACAGGTACTAGAAAGGTTTATACAAATACCAAGGCAGGTACTGTTAACTATGACACAGGTGAAATTGCCTTTGGTCCTATCAATATTATAGGTACTGGTACAAATATTGCAGTATCAGGTATTACTATTACCGATTCTGCTTCAGGAGCAGGTAGTATAAGCGATCCAGCACTATTACCAACAGGTTTATCATTACCAGTTCAATTCATTCCTGCTAACTCTTCGACAATTCCTGCATCAACTCCAGGAACAATTATTAACATTGTTAGTCCAGAAGTAACTATTAATGCTGTAGGAACTGCACCACCTCCTACAATCCCACTAAATAGTTTGACACCAACAGTGTTTGACCAGACACCAACTCTGGTTTCAGTAACATCAGTCTGATACGTATAGATGACAAATATTAATAAGGTATCACAGGCAGTAACAGCCCAGAGTCCCGAATTTATCCAGTCTGACTACCCCCTCTTTACAAAATTCATTGAGTACTACTATAAGTCTCAGGAAAAAACAGGTCTAGGTCAGAATATACTTAATGGGTTTCTAAATTATCTCGATATTGATCGATTAGACATCGGGATTCTTGATGGTGCTACCAAGTTGGTGGAAGCAATCACAACTACATCCGATAAGATTACTGTAGAGTCTGTAGACTCTTTTTTAGCGTCTAATGGTTCTGTTCTCATAGGTTCTGAGGTCATCTACTATGAGAGTACAACTAACTCACCTAACATTGCTCTAAGTCCAGGTGCTTCATACGAACAGGTTAAGTTAAAGTGGGTTAACCTTGCTTCTCCTATGAACTCCTTTAATGGGTCTGATAGATTATTCCCATTAACTTCACAAGATAATCCTATTGCTCCACCGTCCCCACAGCACTTAATTGTTAGTGTATATGGTGAAGTATTAACACCTGGTACAGATTATACTATTAGTGGAACTAATATTAACTTTAATGTTGCTCCTAGAACTAAAACTGCAACAGATGACAGTACAACAACTTACATTACATACTTAAATGGTTTTGTAGAAAGTAATATTGTAGCGATTGATGATATTTCTAACTCATTTGGTGATTCCAAGAGGAGTTTTGCACTTACTAGAAGTGGTGCACCATATGAACCGATTGTAGATGAATATGTTATTGCGGTTTATGATAAGCGTTTATTAACACCTAAAGTAGATTTCTTCATCGATGGCGATGATTTTATCTTCCTTACCGCACCTACTAACGGAAGATTCCTATCATTATACTCTATTGAGGCACCAGTTCCGTCATTTGGTAGTGGAGCAAAGGGTTATGCCCGTGTAAATGACTCTGGAGAACTAACAAGTATCTCGACTAACGAAAATGGCACGGGATATAGGTTTGAATACCCACCAAAAGTGTCTATTAACACTGAAGTTGGTAAGGGTGGTTCCGCAACTGCCTTAGTTAATGGTGTCAAGTCTATTACATTATTGAAAGGTGGTAAGGGTTATAGTGATAGCAACCCTCCTGCTGTGCAGATACAAGAACCAACTAAGGATGGTTCTTCAATAGCAACTATGAAAGCAACCGTTACAAACGGTAGTGTCAGTGCTATTACTTTGACTGGATCTGGTTCTGGGTATACATTCACACCTAGAATTACTTTCAGACAGCCTGGAGGTGCTACAGTTGCCACTCCAACGCTTAATGCTGGATCTATCAGTGGTGGTTTAACTATAGTTGATACAGGATTTGGATATACAACTGCTCCTTTAATATACGTTGATGAACCAACTGGTACAAATGGTATTAGAGCATCTTTCCAAACTGTACTTGCTGCTGATGGAACTATCGCAAGTATTACTACATTAAACGCTGGACAAGGTTATGAGACCGTACCTAGAGTCTCAATCGTTGACCCTGTTGGTGCACAGATACTAGAAACCGTTGTTGACGGTGATGGTCGTGTTATTAGAATTGACTTATTAGATGGTGGTAGCGGATATGATGAAGTTCCTTCTGTTTATATCGTTGATAAGCGTGTAGATGGACAAGGAAATTATGCTGGTGGTACTGGTGCTATTGCTAGTGCGTCTATATTCAATGGTAAAATCACTGATATTAACGTAAGTGCGTTCGGTAGTGGATATTCTGCTGCTGCACCTCCTACTGTTGTTATTCAGGCACCGCCTTCTGCCGAAGCTTCAGCAGATATTGGTGTAAACGAAGTTACTGGATTTAAGGTATTACAGACTGGTAGCGGATATAATAAAGCACAATTTGTAGGATGTGCACGTTCTGCTAGTGCAATTACCTCATATAGTGAAGATGGCAACGCAGTATTCTCTAATAATACAACTGCAGCCGCAGCTGCGATTGATACTCCTATAAAATGTCTTGATGCTCTATTTGTCAAGCGTTTATTAGACAAGTATACAGAACAGTTCTTACCTGATGTACCAGAACTCGATTACTCTAAGATCGATGTCCGTACAGCAATTAAGACTGTAAAAGATTTTTATAGTTCTAAAGGAACTTCATTTAGTATTGCTTACTTATTCAAACTACTCTACGGAGAATCAGTAAGTATATCTTATCCAAAAGACCAGATTATTAAACCATCTGATGCAACTTGGTCTATAGACACTATTTTGCGTGCTACTTTAGTAAGTGGTCTTGCTACTGATATTCAAGATGGTCTTTTAGTACAAGAAGTAGATATTGCTGATGATAACGTTGCTGCAGCATCTGCACTGGTTGAAAACTATATTTCTATTAAAACTTCTGAAACAGAGATATTTGAACTTGTTTTATCAGAAGAAACTATTACTGGCACATTTACTGTACCATATAAGACAAAACTAGCGGAACCATTAAGTGCAACTGACTCAATTATTACGGTTGACTCTACTATTGGTTGGCCAGAAAGGAACGGGGAGTTTGTAATTGGTACGGGTGCTGGTGCAGAAGTCGTACAATATAAGGAAAAATCACTTAACCAGTTCATTGAGTGTACTCGTTCATTTAATGGTGTTGTTGAAGATTGGGATTCTGCTACAGGAGTTGCTTCTAACTTCAAGGTTTATATCAATAAAGGAACTACCCAAGAAGTAGTATTGAACGTTGTTGGTATTGTTGATGCTCAACAAACCAGTCTTACTGATACAGGTTCATATTATCTCCCAGGAGACAAACTAACGGTTTCTAAGTTAGGTGGTACAGGTGTTTCTCCACTACTTACAACTTGGTTGTATAATGTTAAAAAATTAATTAGTGTTACTAGCATTACTTACGGTGGTGTAAATGATCAATCTGCAACCGTAACTTGTGCTAATAATCATGGTCTATTAGTTGGAGATCAGGTTACCATTTATGGTGCAAACCCAATTATATACAACGGAACATTCCTAGTCACATCAAGGGATTCCGAGACTGTTTTCCAGTATCAATTAGTACAACCAGGAACTACAATTCCTCAAGGTAATATTCTCGTATCTGTTGACCTTAATAAAGGTAAGTCCAATAATACTGCAATTTTGAATGCTGTTGGACCTTATACTACAAATATACAAAACTCATTCTTTAATGACAACTATACTTACGTTGCTGCAACTGGTATTCCAAACTATGCGATAGGTCCATTCCCTGGATCTGCTCTTCTTCCTGGCAACCAGCGTAAGTTAAACAGATTCCCTGCTGTTCCTACTACCATTTCTACCAAGAATGATATTGTTAGTGGTGCTATTGGTACTTGGGTTAATGGTGTATCAGTCTGGTCATACAAATCTACAACAACCAAGACCTTTGGTGCTGTAACTGGTATTGCTATTAGTAATTCTGGTAAAGACTATGATGCTGCTTCTCCTCCAGTTATTACTATTGATGGTGGTGGCGGTTCAGGTGCTGCTGCAACTGTAACTGTTGATGGATCTATCTCTGAAATCACAGTCACAGCAGGGGGTTCTGGGTATACATCTTCTCCTCTAGTTTCTATTGTTGGTGGAGATGGATCTGGTGCTGCTGCGACTGCTATTATTACTAAGGGTGCTGTAAGCCGTATTTTGATCAATCAAGGTGGTTCTGGTTATACTTCCCAGCCCTCAATTACGATTGTTGGTGGTGGAGGAGCTGGTGCTGCTGGTACTGCATCTGTTAGAGGTCCAATTCAGAGTGTTAATATAAGTTCTGGTGGTGCAAGCTATACTTCTATACCAACTGTAAGTTTATCTTCTGGTTCTGGTGCTGTTGCCCAGCCGATTGTAAGTAATGGTCGTATTATATCGATTGCTATCATCTCTGCTGGTTCAGGATATACAACTGCTCCTGAAGTTTCTATACAAGGTGTGGGATTTGGAGCCATAGCAAGAGCAACTATTGACACTGATGGTGAGAACGCAGGTAGGGTCACTAGTATTACTATTGTTAACCGTGGTATTGGATATGTCCAAGGTACAACTCTTATCAACTTAACTTCTGTTGGTCAAGATGCATCCTTTGCACCATCCGTATTCAAGTGGACATACAACCTACAAGCAACTGCAACATTAGATGATGCTAAAGGTGGAGTATTTGAAGGTTATAATAACCAGTATGGTGGTGAATATGCACACTTATCAAACCCACAAAGATTAAGATACATTCTTGGTGATAACTTACAAGAAGTTACTGCTGGAACAATAACTGAGCAAGATAGTCAGTTAACACACTCTCCTATTATTGGTTGGGCGTTTGATGGAAACCCAATTTATGGTCCTTATGGATATACTGATCCAACTGATCAATCATCTTCAATTACTCGTCTTAGAACATCATATAGATTAAAGACTAATTTGGTTTATGATGGTCAAAGTAATCCTTATCCTGTAAGAACTGCTGGTCCTTTACTAACTGCAGAAGCTGCTGGTAATTTTGTTGAAGACTATGAATATGTCTTTAACCTTGGTGATCTTGACCAATACAATGGTCGTTTTTGTAAGACTCCTGATTATCCTCAAGGTAGGTACGTATATTTCGTAACTATTGATGCTGCTGAAGCTGGTGTTCCTGAGTTCCCTTATGTTCTTGGTCCTAATTACAACTCAGTAGTTGATCCTTGGAACCAAAGTGCTAGTGCTACTCAGCAAAATATTCCTACTGGTGTTGTAAGATATCGTGATCCTTACGAGAACGTTGATATTGACGTTGAGAGGACTCCAAATGCCTCTACAAATGCTCTAACTACTGAGAATGGTGATATACTCCTATTTGATGCTGAAGATACTAATAGAGATGGTGTTATCAGTGCTGATGAGCAAGATTTGACAAATCTGGGTCAATTATTTGAAGAATCACCTTTACAACTATTTGATTACTTCCCTAAAGTTAAATTTGACTCTAAAGTTGATATTGAGGTTGAAACAACCACTAAATTTGAAGATGCATCTGTAACTGGATTCACAGTTGAAAACCCAGGTATTTCTTATCAGGTTAATGACCGTTTAGTATTTGATAACACAGATACTGATGGTAGTGGTGTATCTGCTAGAGTTTCTAGGATTAAAGGTGAAGCAGTAGAAGCATACACATTTGAAAGTATTAGTGGTAATAACTTTGGTGTTTTAACAACAGTTGAACCACATAACCTTGGAGTAGGTGATAGCGTCTTTGTTGACTACGCTCCTGTAATGGACAACACAAATAAGAGTTTTGTTGTTCGTCAGTATCAAGGTATTGAAGAAATTCAGATAACACAAACTGGATCTGGTTATAATGAAGATATTCCTCCTACTATCATTATTGATAGTGATAGTGGTGAGGATGGTATATTACAAGCAGTAGTTACCAGTGTTGGTTCTATAGACACTGTTAATATCCTTAACTCTGGATCTGGATATACAGCAAATCCTCGTGTTATCTTATCTCATCCACAGATTTACAAAAAGGCAGATTACTACCTATCCTTTATTAATAATAACAATTATGTTCAAGTTAATGACGTTTTTGTTAATACTAATAAGGAAGTATTCATTTGTGGTAAAACTAAGGATGCATCTGCTAATGTAGTTGCATTTGTTTCTAAATTATCTGCAACTGGTGTTAAAGAATGGGAAAAGACACTTGAAAGTTCAGATGGTTTAAATTATACAGAATTTAATAGATTATATGTTGATGGGGATTCTGTTTGGGTAGTTGGTATTAATAAACCAAATAGTAGTCTTCTTAATGCATATAACCCTGATATTATCCTTTGTAAGTATACTCAGGCAGCAAACGGTCTAAGTGCAACACTTGGATTCCAAAAAGCATATGCTGGTATCTCTGGTAGTACTCGTGGTGATAATGTAACAGTAATTAAGAAGTATTCTGATACTCGTTTCTTAATTGGTGGTTATACAAATACAAACTCTGTTTCTCCTGATGATGCTTTCATAGCATCTATTGATACATCTGGTAATTTCGCTATTAAGCGTAAATTCGCTTCTGCTAATAAGCATGAAAGAATTACTGATATTCATATTGATGGTGTAGATGTTTACTTCTCTATGGAGACTGGAGCATCATTAAATGCTGCTGATACTGATTGTGCTGTAGGTAAATGTCAGATTGGAACCAATGCTATTACTGTAGATTGGATCAATGGTTATAGTAATACATTATATTCATTGCGTGATGTAAGTTTGTGTATGGATGAGTTCCAAGAACTTTATATCACTGCTACATGTCGTCTTAAGTCTGATGATACAACTAGAGACAGTGTATGGGTAGGTAAGATCAATGCTTCAGGTACATTAATCTGGAACTATCGTTATGTTGCTCCTGGTAGAGAAGTTACTGCTATCCGCAAGTCTGTAATTGACATCTTTGGTGATCTTAATATTGGTTTCACTAGAGATAACAATGCTAATGAGTATAGAACAGTAGATACACTTAAGATTGGTTATAACGGTGTAATTAAGAATCATACAACTACTGAATTTGATGCTGATAATATTGAAGGTTTATATGCACATACTTTAGATGTTGATAATTCTGGTGATATACATGTATTTGGTCAAACTGCATGGAATAGAAACGAATTTGTAGTTCCATTTACTTCTAGTGCACTTACTGATACTACAACACATTATACTGCTGTTCTTACAAGCACAGGTGATTCATTCACATATGATGGTACAAATGGATGGGGTAAAATCCTTGGTGCTCAAACAGCATCACCTACCAGTTGGGTAAACACAAATATTAAGTTTACTGCTGCTGAGTTGGGTACAAAACTTGCTGGAGACTTTACTTTAGAGTTCTTCATCTTTAAAGATTCTACAAATACAAATAAATTCTCCCAGCCTAAAGAGACTCTATGTGCTATTGGTGATGGTACAACAGCTACTGGTGGACTACATCTCTTCTATGATCAGTCTTCTGCTGGTCCGAGTGGTCCTTTAACCTTAACTGTAACTAATAATACTACAACTATTAATGCTGCTGGTAGTTCTTTAGCATCAACTCAAACTAACTTATATGCTGATAATACATGGCAAGCAATAGCATTAGTTAAGAGTGGTAATACATTCACGGTATATGTGAATGGAATTTCTGTTGCCACAGGTACTATTGCAAATACTGCTTTAGGTGCTAAAGATCTTCACTTTGGTAATATTCCTGGTGCAGATGGTACAACAGGTAGTTTCAGATCTAATGAACAGGGTCAATTCCATATTGATCATTTACGTTTAAGAAATAGAGCAGTCACACCTTCTGTTCCTAGTGATATAACTGCATTACCTACTGCTGGTGCATTTGGTCTTACTTTTGACTGGGGAGATGATGCTTGGTTTGCAGATCATATGAGTCGTTATGATTACATCGATTATGCTGGATTTGGTCTTAAATCTGATAAGGATGCTGATGCTACAAGACTTGGAGACAAAGGTAAGCAAACAAATAGTGGTGTAAGTTTTGTAAGAACTGCTGTAACTCCTGTCATTGGTTCGACCTTAACAATGTCTACTGCTGGTTATGCTCTTGGTGATGCTGGTTATCAGTCATTAGACTTTGATGACACTACAACTACAATGAACCAAGATACTGAGACATTGACTTATGCTCAGGATATTTGGAGTTCTAGGACTGCTACAGTTCCATCACCAGGTTCTCAGAAACTTAAAGTAACTGCAGTTGTTAAGAATAGGTATTACTTTAAGGTAACACCTACAATTAAGATTGATAATATACAAGAATTAACTATTAACCAAGCATTTAACTTTACTGTTGGTTCTAAGTTAGTGCTTAAGAACACAGGTGGAACTTTTGTAAACAGTGGTTATATTATTAGAAAGGATACTGCAAATAATAAGTTATATCTTGCTGTTAATAATAATGCTTGGTCTAATGATCTAAACACTGGTAGATTAACAACAGAGCAGTTTAATGAGCAAAGCACTTATGGTATTACTGGTGATATCCCTAATGATATTAATGAAATTCAGGGTTATACATTCGCAACAGTTAATAATACAACTCCTGGTACTTTTGATATTGATTTAGATGATTACAATTTATCTGGTTTAAACTATAATGCTGGTGGTGGACAGGATCTTGATAGTTATGCAGTATTCAAACCTTATAGTGATGATGATTACTCAGTAAGAATTGATGAAGTTGCTGGTGGATCAGCATATATCGTTGGATCTGTTATTAATATACCTTCTGGTAATATCACTTATAATGCTGGTTATTCAACCGCCCAAATCACTGGTCTAACAGGGGTTCTCAAGATTACCTTGGTTACTAACTTAACTAAGATTCTTCAGGTTTCTGCTGTAGCAAATAGTGATGAAGTCTATGTAATTACTGACACAAGTCATTATCTAACTGCTGGAGACATGATTTATGTTGATGGCAACCCATCACAGACTGTTGGTTCAACTGTTTATGATGAGTATGATGGTGCATTTGCTGTTACTAGTGTTGTAAGTCCTCTTGAATTTACTTACAAGTTAAAGCAAGCTGCTATAACTGATCCAGCAACTACTGCTGCTAATGTTAACATCTTTGTTAAGTCTCCGACTTTGAAGATGTATTATGGACATCAATATCTCTTTGACTTAAGTCATTCCTCAATGGCAGGTGGAAACCTATCATTTGCTAAGGATAACCTTTATAAGTTGGAATACTCCTTTAACTCTATTGAAAGGGTTGGTACTCCTGGTGTTACTGGTGGTGGACAACCTACTCCTACAGTTAAACTAAAAGTTGATTCTGGCGTTGTAACAAATATTTCTTACTACTTTGACCCATCAAGAACTGGTACTGATTCTCCTGTTGTTGCTGGAAGTTATCTTGATGTTGTAAATTCACCTTATAAGGGTACATTTGAGATTAGTGCTATTGCTGGTGCAACAATCACCAGGGGTGCTGACATTATCAAGTTCCCATTACTTCATGAACCAGAGGGTGCTGCTACTATATCACAAGCTTCTTATAGTACAAGTAGTGTTAAAGCAGTAGGTTCTATATCAGATATTAGAATCGTTAACCCAGGTGGATTCTATACTAAATTACCTATCGTTAGCAGTATTACTTCTAGCAGACAGATTGAAAGAATTCAAATTAATGCTCCAGGTACTGAATATGCAGTTGGACAATATGATAGTGTTCCTATTACTGGAGACGGTGAAGGTGGTTTTGTACAGATTATAGTATCAGATGGTACTGATGATGACGGAAATACAATTCCAGGTCAGATAAGTGCAGTAAACGTAACAGCTCCAGGTAAAGGATATACTACTGCAACTATTGATATTAACTCTATTGACGGTATTCTTGGATCTGGTCTTACAGGTTCAGGTGCTGAATTAGTAGTTGTTATTCCTGCATTTGGTACAGGTGCATCAATCTTCACTAAAGGTGATAAGGTTGGTAAGATTAAGAAACTTAAGAACAATAACTTTGGTTATGATTACCCACATGACTATACTTTACGTCCTGAGATTACATTCCCAATCAATGCTCAGTTAACATCTACAAGTATTCTCGATAGTATTACCATTACTGACCCAGGTACTGGATATTCACAAGCACCTGCTGTTATTATCACTGGAGGTGGTGGTAGTGGTGCTGTTGCTGAGGCAACAATTAAAAATGGTCGATTAGACGTTGTTATTGTTAAGGATCCTGGTGCTGGATATTCTTCAACTCCTACTGTTTCACTAAGGTCATCCTTCAACTATGTTGTAAACCTTGACTTAGGATTACTACAGTTTGCTTTCCCACATGGTATTCAAAATGGTTCTGCTGTCACTGTTAGTGTTACAGATACTGGAGATGGTGCTGATTTCCCACTTGCTGCTGGTGCAACAGGTAGATTAAACGCATCTACTACTTACTATGCTATTGCTGGTACTGCAAACTCATTAGAAAGTGATCAGTTGAAACTTGCTATTACTGCAGCAAACGCTGAACTAGGTGATGCACTTTCATTCGTTAACGCTGGTACTGGTAGACAAAGTGTATTAACTGAGTCATTTGGTGGTGCTGCAACTGCTAACGTTGTTACATCAACCTTCTTAGAAGGTGAACTTGTATATCAAGGTGATAGTCTTGCAAGTGCTACAGCAACAGGATATGTTTCAGAAAACTCTGGTTGGCAGATTGGACCTAGAGTACTTAAGATTGTTGATTACGTTGGAGAATTTGCATCTGCACAAAGAATTACTGGTGTAATTTCCAAGTCATCAGGTTTGATTAGTGATCTTAAAATTGCTAAAGGTGTTCTTGAAATTGGTTCTATTACTAGGACAACAGGTCAGTTTATCGATGACGTTGGTAAACCTTCTGAGATTATTCAAAAGATTCAAGACTCTTACTACTATCAGGACTTCTCTTATGCTGTTAAGTCTTCTACTTCTATTAGTGAGTGGAAAGAGATTCTTATTAAGAACGTTCACCCTGCATCATTTAAAGTATTTGGTGAATTAAACCTTAATGAATATGGTTATATTCCAAACAAAGAGACATTCTTCCAGTTAACTAAGTCTGTTGAACTTGCACAGGAAGCGATTGTTCCTAATATTCAAAACTTTGCTCTTGTTGAGCCTGTTTACTCTGAGTTTAATAATACTGAGGTATTATTCAGACAGAAACGATTAACATCTTCTGAGAATATTCTAACATCTGTTGTACAAAGGGTTGATGATGTTTCCTCTCTATTTGATGGTGAGAGAATATCATTCCCTCTAACAGTTAATGGAAACAACGTTGTTGCGAACGCTAATCAGTTAATGATCGTTCTTAATGGTGTTGTACAAACTCCTGGTACTTCATTCAGTATTCAGCAAGACTCTATAGTCTTTAGTGAAGCACCTCAACCACCTGCTAGTGTCAAATATGTAAACGTCGTTATTAATCAGATTCAAACTGTTGCAATGGAATTTACCAATATTAGTGGTATCTTCCCTAACGTCAGTAATGATGTAGTTGGTACAAGTTCTAATGCTCGTTTAACAACTACTAGCGTTGTTGGTAATACTGTTAATGGATTTATTGTTTCTGGAACATTTATAGTTGGTGAATTGGTAACTGTTAGTGCTACTGGATTCTCTGCTAACGTTGCTTCAGTTACTAATGTAGTTAATCAAGGTTTATTCGTCTTTAACGAGAAAATAACTAACTTCCAAGGTGATACTGCACAAGTAGAAGCAATTAACCTACAGAAAGGTCAAGAAACTCCTCTTGCTCAATTACGTTATACTATTGGTCTTTCAACTACTTCTGTTGAAGTTGTTAAGTATAAGACTGATAATAGTGCTGCAGATGAGGCAGTTCCTGCAGGTACCTTTACTGCTACTAAGAATTATCAGTTTGGTTCTGAAATCTTTAGAGTTGATAGTATTACACAGAATAATGATTCTACTACTCTTGGTATAACCAGAGCACAGAATGGAACTACTGCTACTGCACAACAAGAAGATGTACCTCTTTATGGAACTGATATTACAATTACTGATACTTTAACTTTAAGTAAGACTACTGGTACATATCAGTCTACTCCAGGTTTATTTGATATTCAGTTAAATGACTACATCATTGCTGCTCAGTCTGGTGTTGTTGCTCAAATTACAGCAACTAGCACATATCAAGACCCTGTAACTCAAGAGTTTATTGGACAAGTTAATATATCTCCAGGATCATCCTTCTTTGGTCTACTATTCAACAGAATTACATCTACATCATATCCAAACGTTGTTTTAGATGATGTATCTAAGTCTCAAGTTAATATTGTTAATTACACTGATAATGCTACTGCATTTAACGAGAATTTCCCTGCTAATGAACAGATCAATAACTATATCATTCCTTATGACAATGCTAGTGGTGCATTAGCAGAAAACGAAACTATTCGCAACTATAAGATTGAATATGGTAATAGTAGTGGTGATTTTGCTGCTAGTGAAGAAGGTAAAGTTAGAAAGATAACTTTCAAAGATAGAAAAGGTAGTGGATTCTTTGTTGCTGGTCAAGTAATTAGAACTCCTGATACTAAAGCAGAAGTTGTTGGATATAGTCAGGCAAAACAAACTGTTTATGTTGGTAAGATTGGTAGATCAAAAGCAAGTGGTAAGGATTATCATGATGTAATCTTCCATAATAGTGCTCAAATTGATACTGGACAGAAGAAATTTGGAACTGCTTCACTATTATTAGATTCAGCAACTGTTGACTATGTTAATATTGCAACTTCTGCAGAATTTGCATGGACTACTAATGCATTTACTATAGAGTTCTGGGTACGTGCTGATGCATCATCTTTAAGTGGAACTGCAACTCTATTTGATCAAAGAGCAAATGCAACTGAAGTTGCTATAAGAATTTACTTAGAAGCTGGTCAAGTACGTTATAACGTTAATGGATCTGATCTTGTAACTTCTGGTGCTACAACATTAAACAATAATGTTTGGAATCATGTAGCGGTTCAAAGATCTTCTACCACATCTAAGATTTTACTTAATGGTGCTGAAGTTGGTACTGGTACAGATAGTAGCAACTTCCCACAGAAACCAATAAGAATTGGTGCTGACTATGCTGGTGCTAATGCATTTAAAGGACATATTGATGAGTTAAGGGTATCACCTACTGCTCGTTATTCTACAATTCCATTTACTACAGCAACTGGTATTCATCAGGGTGATGCAAATGCAAAATTATTACTTCACTTTGATGGTCCTGATGGTGTAAATTACACTGAAGATTGGTCTGGTGGTGAGAGTTTCACTGCTGGAGAAGAGTTTAATAATGATTCCATCTTAGCAAGTACTCGTGCTATTGGTAAGCACATTTATGATGGTGGTACTTCATCTAATGCTATCACAATTACTGCTGGTAGTGTTCAGAAGGATGTAACTGCTGCAACTTATGACCACACAACAGGTATCTTGGTATTAACTATCGGATCTCATAGTTATACAACAAGTGATACTCTTACTATTGGTGCTAATAAGTTATCCTTTACTTGTTCACTTGACAATAACGCTACATCACACACTTATCCAAGAACTACTGACCCTGCATATGGAACTGCTTTAGCAATTACTGCTGTAACTGGTACAACTGTAACTGTTAACGTTGGTATTGCTTCTAAGGGATTTGTTGGAAATTCACACAGATACTTAGATGCTGCTGATTTATTAGTATCAAATATTGACTTCATTAAGAATGAGACAGTTCATATAATGAAGGAAGTATATACTCAACATACAGTTAAGGGTAGTGAAGCTGATTGTGAAGATGATGTAAGAGATGTTGTCAATTCATTAGTAGATGATCTTCGTAATGGTAGTAATAGTCATATGTGGACTGCTGCTTCTTACTACGTTGATAGAACTACTAACCCAATTCAAATTCAAGCAAGTACAGTAGAAGCAGATGTTTCAATGACTGTCTTTGCATATGAAGTGATGGATAAGATGGTTAGATTCATCGTTAATAATGTACCTTGGGAAATACAAGGAGATCACGGATTTATACAGAAGTTTGATTCTACTTTAACAGAATCTGATTATGGTGGTCTTGTTCAGAAGACACCTACAAATGCAGACTATGATCCTGTAACTGGTGAATTAACACTAACCGTTTCTAGTCATGGACTTGGTGCTCCTAGAACAGTTACAGCAACAGGTTCGACATATACTGCTACAACTGGTGTTTTAACTATTGTATCTAATGGACATAATCTTGTACAAGGAGATAGAATTAAGTTTAAGCCCAATTCTATAGTATTTAATTGCACATCTGATGGTAATACTGTTAATCAAAGTTATCCTAGAGCAGATGATCCAGCTGGACAAGGTTGGTTAGAAGTTACATATATCGATGCAAATAACTTTAGTGTTAATGTTGGTAAGTCTCCAACTGTAAGTTATACACCAACTGCAGGAGTTTATGATGCTGAGACTGGATTCTTAACCTTTAATATTGGTGATAACGATCTAAAACCAGGTAGTAAGTATACTCCTACTGGAGTTGCTTATACAGCATCTTCAGGTGCTATGACTATTACCATTGATAACAACTTCGATGTTAATAATGCAAAATATGATGGGGATACTGGAGATTTAGAACTCTGGGTTGGACCTCATAGTTTTGATATAGGTACTCAGGTTAAGATTGCTAATAATTCATTGTTCTTCAAGTGTGCAATGGATGAGGAGAGAGCAATTCATGCTTATCCTAGATCTGGTGATCCTGTTAGTGGTCAAGATCTTGAAATTACTAAAATAACCGATAAGAGTATCGTAGTTAATGTTGGTGCTACACCAATCGTCAACTATACACCTACTGGTGCTGCATTTACTCCAGCAACAGGTGAAATGGTATTAACCATTGGTACTCATAGTATTGCTGCTGGTGATTCCATCAAACTTATTGATGGATCTATTGAATTCAGTTGTGGTGCTGGTGCTGGTAATCACTCATATCCTAGAACTTTAACTGATGATATTTCAGCTACTGGTGCAACTTACAATGGCACAACTGGTTTATTAACAATTACCAGTGCTGGTCATGGATTAACTGCTCCAAATAAGATTACTCCAACAGGTGCATCTTATAATGCCTCAACAGGTATTATGAGAATTACTAAGTCTACTCACAACTATAAGGTTGGTGATAGAGTTAAATTGGAAGATGGTGCTATTACCTTCCAGTGCACAATGGATAATAATGCTACTAACCATGCATATCCTAGACCTAGTGATCCAATTAGCGGTCAATGGGTATCTATTGTTGCTGTACCTGACAATAATAACTTTGATATTCCTGTAGGTGCATCTGCTCTTGGAAATTATACACATTCATTCGTATCTGCAACTACAGATGGCGTTAAGAAGTGTAATGACGTTGTTAAATTAGAAGATGGTGCTATAACATTTAAGTGTACACAAGATGGTGGTGCTACTAACCATGCTTATCCTCGTTCTACTGACCCAATTAGCGGTAAGTGGATGAATGTAGAAGAAGTTGCTGGTAATGACTTTACTGTACAAGTATTAGATTCTATACCTTCAACTAACACAACGACTCATACTTATGTTACTTCTACAACTAACGGAATTAAGAAGAAGAGAGACCCATTCCAAGGAACTGCTATTACTGTTGAGTCTGTTGTTGCAAACACATCTATTACAATTAACGTTGGTATTTCTTCCAACACTACTACTCATACATTCCAAAGTGCTAATACTGGTGCTGTTATTTCTGGTGGTAATTATGCACATACATTCGTATCTGCTGCTACTGGTGCTGTAATTGGTAATCATGGATTCCATATTGGTGATAGAGTGATGTTTGATAGAAACTCACTTGTCTTTACCTGTGATATGGATGGTAATGCATCTGAGCACGCATATCCTAGAACTACTGATCCTAAGTACAACACTTGGTTACCTATTAGTAGTGTAACTTCAAATACTTTCGATGTTAACGTAGGAGCATCTCCTTTAGTAACGTTTACTCCAACTGGGGCAACATACAACCCAACTTCAGGTGAATTGGTACTAACAATAGGATCTCATAGTCTATCAGTTGGTGAAAATATTGAAATATTAGCAAATGGATTAACATTCAGTTGTACTCAAGGTAGTCTTGGTAATGGATCTTATCCAAGAGCAGCAGGTGCTGGTACAAACAGTGGTGCTGACTATGCTTACAATACTTCACTTGAAATTCTTGCTGTAGGTTCTACTACAATCACAGTTAATGTTAACGGTGGACGTGGACCTATTACAAACCTCACAACTCATACATTTGTTTCTGCAACTTCTGGTTGTATAGTCTCTGGTGGAAACTATACTCATACCTTCAAGTATGCTTTACCAAATAGCATGACTCGTGCTGGAGAGACTTTAAGAATACTTAAGGACGGTATATCATTCGAGTGCGATCAAGACAATTATAAGACAATTCACTCTTATCCTAGAGGTGATGATCCTGGGTATAATACTTCACTACCAATCTACAATAATGGTATTGAAATGACTGCAGAGGGTGCGTCATACAATCCTGCAACTGGTGAGATGACTCTTACTATTATTGGACATGGAATGACAACCACTGATCAGATTAGAATTGAAAATCATTCATTAGGATTTACTTGTACAAGAGATGGTAATAAGAAGGTTGCTAGTTATCCAAGATTAACTGATCCATATCAAGGTAGATGGTTAAGAATCACTGCTGTAACTGACAATACATTTACAGTTAATGTTGGTTTTGATGCTCTTGTTGGTAATCAGTACGTTCATACATTTGTATCTGCTGTTCCTCATGGAATAGTTAAACGTGATAATACTATTACTGTTAATATTGGTAAGTCTCCAGTAGTTGACTATACACCTACTAATGCATCTTACAATGCAACTACAGGTGCTTTAGAATTGACGATTGGTGCACATAGTTTACCTGCTCCAACTACTCATACAGTTACTGCTGCGAACTATGTACCTTCAACAGGTGTTATGACACTGACTATTACAGGTCATGGATTCTCTAATGGTGAGAAGATAAAACTTGCAGACGATTCATTAACATTCACTTGTACTCATGGATCTGGTAATAAGACTTATCCAAGATCTACTGACCCAATTAGTAAGAAGTGGGTTCCTATTAGTAATGTAACTGCAAATACTTTTGATGTTCAAGTCTTAGCTGAGATTCCTTCTACTAACGTAACTCCTCATACATTCCAATCAGCAACATCTGGTGGATTGAGTAAGGCAAATTCAACTGTTAAGTTAGCACCTAATTCACTTAAGATGACCTGTGATCAGGATAGTGATGCTACAGTACACACATATCCAAGAGCAGAGCAAAGTAGACATACTGCTTCTGCTGGTACATTGTATAACCCATCAACAGGTATAATGACAATTACCACTGCATCTGCACACGGATTTGCTGTTGGTACACCAATAAGATTTGAGCCTAACTCCTTGAAGTTTACATGTACTAAGGATCAGGATCAAACTGAGCATACTTATCCACGTGCAACTGACCCTGCAACTAATAGATGGTTCTTTGTAGAGTCTGTACCTTCATCTACTACATTTAAGGTTCAGGTTCTTGACACTATTCCTTCAACGAATATTACTAATCATACATTCGTTTCTGCTGAAAAAGGTGGAATTGTCGAAGGTGATCCTCTAATCGCACAGGCAATTCCAGTTGATGCTGTAACTGGTACTACAATTACAATTAATACTTTAGATGGTTATACTGCTTCTAACACTACAACTCATGCATGGGTTGGTGTTAACTACAACCAGTACACTCCATCTGCAGCAACTTATACACCAACTACAGGTGATTTAGAATTAACAATTCCAACAACGAACTTTACTCCAACTGCTGTATCATATACTCCAGCATCAGGTGTTATGGTTCTAACTATTGGATCTCATACTCTTAGTGTTGGTGATACTATTAGAATTGATGCTAATTCATTAACCTTCACTTGTGATTTCAATAGTGATGGTGATACAACTGAGAAGACATATCCTCGTGCAACAGGTGCTTCGACATTCTCTGGTGCTGACTATGCTTATAACAGAGATCTAACGATCTTATCTGAAGCAGCAACAACTATTACTGTTAATGTTAACGGTGATGCAACTACTATTACAGATACAACAACTCATAACTTTGTTGCTGGATCTGAGAATACCAACTGCATTAAGGTTGGACACCAAATGAAGAATGGTGAGAAGATTAAGATTACAAATAACTCACTTAACTTTAGATGTAATATGGGTGATGATGCTGGATTGCATTCTTATCCTCGTGCAACTGATCCAGTTAACAACAGATGGTTAGAGATTTCTAATGTAGATTATAATAAGTTTACTGTTAATGTTGGTAAGTCTCCACTTAAGAACTATACTCCTTCTGATATTGATTACAACCCAACATCAGGAATAATGAAGATGACCATTGGTCGTCATGATTTGAGAAAAGGACAGAGTATTAAGATTGCTACCAGTGCACTTAAGTTTAGATGTGCACATGATGACTATGCAACTGATCACTCATATCCTAGAACAACTGTTAATACAATTACACCTACTACTGCTGCCTATGACACTGGTAATGGTCGTATAACAATCACTGTAAACGGTCATGGTTTAGGTAATGGTGATTGGGTTAAACTTGCTGACAATGCATTAACATTCAGTTGTGCATTCGGTGGTGCATCTGGTTCTGCTGCCGAGAAATCTTATCCAAGATCTACTGACCCAATTAGCGGTAAGTGGCTTAGAGTTGAGAATGCACAGACAAATACATTTGATATCTTAGTCTTAGATACATTACCTTCAACTAATACTGATGCACATTCATTTGTATCTGCTGTTTCTGGTGGAGTTAGTGTTAAGAAAGATAGTTCTTATGATGCTCCAGTTGAGATCACTGAGGTAACTGATACAACTATCTCTGTTAAAGTTGTTAAGAAGACTCCTTCTACCAACACAACTAATCATATCTTTGTATCAGCAACTACTAATGCGATTACTGCTGGTGGAAACTATACACACACATTTGTTAAGGCAGATACTAACTCCATAACTCGTTCTATGCTCTACACTGGTGGTGGATATAATCATAGATTCGTTTCTGGTCTTGCTAATGCAATAACAACTGGTGGTGATTATGTACATACATTCCAATCTGCTGACACTAATGGAATAGTTTGTGCTGGTGATGCAGTATTCATTGCTCCAAATTCACTAACATTCAAGTGTGCTCAAGATAACTTTGCTACAAATCACACTTATCCTCGTTTAACTGATCCTTCATATAATCAACTTCTACCTATTACTAAGGCATCTACAAATACATTTACTGTTAATGTAAATCCTTCACCAATTAATGATCAATATGCACATACATTTGTAAGTTCTATATCTGATTGTATTACTAAATCTCAGTTTAGTCTTGCTGATTGTTCTGATGTTACTTCAACTGCTAATAACTTAGTCACTATCTTAACTGATACACTTAATAGTGCAGTTCTAGCATCTCCTATAGATCATCTTGCTACTATTACTAAGCAAGAACCAAAAGCAGAATTTGTTGGTGGAACGATTGATTCTTATAAGGAAGTCGGATTCCCAGTTTCATATCATGATGGTGCAAATGATTTAATCTATACTTCACAAATAGATGCTGATACTCAGTACAGATTCCGTGATGCTGCTGAATTAATTCGTGCAAACAGAGGTGTTATCGTTGATAAAGCAGCATTTGATATGCTTACAAGATATCCAGATCTTTCATTGGATATGCCTAGAAATGCTAATGGTACATCTACTGATGGTACATTACGTTGTAAGACTGACCTTGGTTTAATAGTTGATGCTATTGCAAATGATATTGAAGATGGTGGTAATGAGAAGAGTGTAGAAGCAGCAAACTTCTATCTTGGAAATAATAATGAACTACTTCATATACGTCTACAAGTTTGGCAGTCAATCTATGCACATGATCGTATTGGTGTATATGTTAAGCAAGCAATCACTGGTGATTTAACTTATGACAATACTGATGATATTATTGTTGGTGATTGGGATATTACTGATAATAGCGGTTCTGGTAACTGTGCAAACGTAGCAACTGCGGTTGATACATTGATTACTACAATCAATGATATGATTGCTCCTACTGGAAATGATTATAACATTGGTGGTAATAGACTTTACTTTAACAGAAAGTATATTGCTGAAGAATGTACTGGTTATACAAGTACTGAATTTAACTATACTCTCAATGCGATAACTTATAACGCCTTTAGTTATCCTGGTGCTGCTGGTGAAACAACTTGCCAGAGAGACCTTAAGTTGATTATTGAAAGTATTTGCTCTGATTTACAGACAGGTGGTAATTATAGTACTGTTGTTGCAATGGAAAAATATCTCGATGCTTCCTTACAAATAGGACAGGTTGAGGAAGAACTTCTTGCAACTGCATTTGCTATTGATAAGATTAAAGAGATTGGTGGATATGTTCTTAATAATAACCAGTATGACTTTAATAGTGGTGAGCAATTACCTAACTACGCTGCACAGTATTCAAATACTGCTGCTGTTAGAGATACAGAAACACCTACAGATATTGCTTCGGTAATTGATAGATTTGAATATCTAGTTGATATTGCTAGAGATATTATTGCTCCTGCTAAAGCACTTGGAAGAAGTGCTGGTAAGAACATTCTTTACAACTACAACTATTATAAGGAAGAATTATCTCAGCAAGTTAATACTCAATTTGGTGCTGGATCATGGACATATGATTCATTCTTGACTAATATCATTAACGATATGTGCCATGACATCGCTACAACTGATGTTACAGATAAGAAAGATGCTCGTGAGATTACATTGAGTTCAGTTTACAATTCATTCCAAGTTGGTGAAATTGTTTACTCCAGCAATGGTGCTTATTCAGAAGTCTTAGAATGGGATGACGACACTAATTTCTTAGTTGTTGGTCCTTTCACTGGTCCAAGTTGGATTGCTACTAATACACTTGTTGGTAAAACTTCAAATGCAGTTGCAGTAATATCTGCTATTGGTCCAAAATATGACTGGTACAACACACCATGTAACGTACAAACATTAGCACATGCTAGAACACTATCATCTAATATTACTGGTGAAGTTCCTGGAACTAACTTGTATAGTAATCCAGAAGCATTAGCAAGTGATTGGGCTTCTAATGAAACAACATTTACTAATAATGCCATTGCTTCTCCAGACTTAAATGTTACTGCTGAGAAGGTTATACCAAGTACAAACACAGGTCTTCATACTATCAGTAGAAACTATAGTTTGACTCCTTATGATACTTTTGATGATGGTACTATCAAGTGGGATACTTCAGGTCAGAAGTTTGACGAAGGTGCTGCTGGAACAAATGCTACGCAGACATTTACATTCTCAATGTTTGTTAAAGCTGCTGGATATACATCACTTCGCTTCCAAATGTCTCTCGACGAAGGAACTGCTGCTGTACAAAGAATATTCTTCGATCTTAACTTAAATGCAGGTACTATCGGTTCTGTCTTTACACCTCAAGGTGGTATGACAAACGATGCTGCTGGTGTCGTTCCATTAGGTAATGGTTGGTTCAGGTGTTATATCACAACCACATTCTCTTATGGTTTCTCAACTTTACAGAATAAGGTTATTATTAATAATGCTAGTGGTGCTCAGTCATATGCAGGTGATGGTTCTAGTGGAATCTATGCTTGGGGTGGTAAGTTAACTAAGACTGCACTAGATCCTTATCAGTCTGGTGATGGAACTATATTCTATTCTGATTCAACTTATAATATCAACAATTACACATTTGATATTCTTGAGAATTATATCAGTCAGGCATTACAGAATAATCTAACAGAACCTTCACCTAATGCTGGATTCTACAAGTACTTTGATGATACTGCTTTCGCAGATTATAGTGAGAGATCTATTCACAGATTGGTAAGATATCAACTTAATATTCTACGCAATCAGATTAAGACTGGAACATACTTCACTGAGATTAATATTAATAATGGCGTTTCACTTCCAACTAAGACTTATGGAACAAGAACACTTCCAATAGGTGTAGCTGGTGGATTGAATAACGCAGACTTCATGTATGGTTCATCTTCTGATAGTTATGGTGAACTTGAATCTCTATCAGAGAATTCAGGTAAGGTTGTTCAGGTATATCAAAGATTTAGAATCGATGGTGATATTACTGATGGTCCTTATACTATGAATGAAGTTGTTGCCAAACAAGGTGCACCTTCTATCACTGGTGTTGTTTACGGATTCTATGAAGACGACAACTACAAGTACCTAGATGTTAAGGTAACTGCTGGACCTTGGGCAATTACTGATAACGTTGTAGGTGCTACTAACTCCACAACTGCTCAGATTAGTGCTATTGAAGATCGTGTTCACGTCATTGATCTTAAGGGTACGTTTGAAGATAATATTCCATTCAAGGGATATAATTCAGGTAAGACAGCACAACCTGCTGGACCATTCTTGAAGAACGAAGCTGCTGTACTTGATAACACAGGTGGTACTTTGACAGTTGATACTGAGACACTTCTTGGATCATTTGAACTTAACTCTGTTGTTTATCCAGAATCTTCCAGACAGTATCTTGATGTTATTAAATACGCAGGTCTTGATATTGGTGTTGGTTCTAAGATTGCATCTACAGGATACATTCGTTTACAAGTTAGTATTATTAGCAACTTAAGTTCATTTACTGTTGGTAATAGACTTTATAAAGTTGTATCTGGTATTCAAGATCCTAATACGTATGCAATTATTACTGAAGTTGATCTTGATAATAATTACATTTACGCAATAGAGTATCAAGGAAATCCTTTCCAAAATGGTGATGTTATTGGAGACTATGGTCTATCATCTAACTTCCCAGTTGGATACGCAACTATCTCAACTAAGGTAACTACTGCTGGTGCTGCATCTGCTATTGTTCAGGGTATTAAAACAGTTGGTACTTTGAAGAGATTATATCTCTCAGATATTAATGGTACATTTAGCACTAGAGATGCTATTAAGAGTATTGATGGATATAAATCTGTTATCTCTGTTAAGGGTGATCTTAAGGCACGTGTTAAGAGATCATTCAAAGGATTTGATGGTACGCAGACTACGTTCAACCTATCACAGAACAATGGCACCAGCTACCTCCCAGATCCTGCTGGACACCTCTTAATATTCATTAATGGTATATTGCAACCTCCAGGTGCTACAAACGCATATACAGCGTTCTCTAACCAGATTCAGTTTACTGAAGCACCTGATTTAGGAGCATCATTCACAGGATTCTACGTA
>MDSY01059312.1_pt1 | contig 29461 bp, 29 predicted proteins | sample 811131 | NCBI WGS metagenome assembly MDSY01 (sample SAMN05326643, study PRJNA326480) | marine metagenome | isolation source: seawater | place: Atlantic Ocean: South West | collected 2010 | reverse complement strand
TGCAAATGACACCGCTAAATTTAATTTCATGGTTTCAACACTCACTTCATCCAAAGAAACTTTTCCTTCGATATATTGTTCTGTTAAATCATTTACTCGATATTCCATTGTACTAATACTTTCTAACACCTCAATGGCTTTATCCATTAACATTTGAAAAGGAGTTACTTCTACTCGATTGGTACTTAGAAAGTTATCTGCATCTTCTTGACTTTGATTAGCTTCTCGTCTTCTTTGATTGTTATTAACTTCACGAAAAATGGATTCAATTTCATCTGGTGATAAGGCCTGGGCAAGTAATTCTCTATTTTCATCTTCTGAGATAATAGCTGGTTTTTGGTTAAAATTATGATCAATCCCATCAACATTTTTTGGATCTACCCCATTTAGAGCTTCATCAAAAAATCGTTGAAACGGAATGGATGGCATCATCTCTTTATTAACAGAACCAGGCTTTTGTGTTTTAAATTCTGGCATGTTAATTGGATCTAACTTTTTATTCATTTTAATAGTTCCAGGGTTGATTGATACATCGCTTTTGTAAGTTTAAATGCGTTAATATTTGCTTCATACATAGCTTCCGTATGTTTTAATGTTACCATTTCATTAGGCATATTTACATTAGGTAAGTAAAAATATCCATCTTCATCAGATTGTGGTGCTGCCGGATCAAAATAGCGACTAAATGGTTCTGTACTTCGTTCAATATCAACAACTTTAACACCTATATCAGATGCTTCTAGTACCAAATATTTTTTTTGATAAGGCAACCCTGTTTCTTCATCTTTTAGGGTCATTAAATTAGCAATATTTTCAGCTGTTAGTGTCATTTTCATACGCTGAGATACAATACCTGACATATTTATTTGAAACGCATCATCTAATGTACTTAGCTGTGCAGTAATAGGCATTGTTAGAATTATACTTACTAGCAATAGTTTTCTTATAAGCATTATCGTTTTCCCATAGTTGCTATTTGTCGATAGGTATCAAATCGTTTTTTATAAATAGTAAGATAACTGGCCTGTAGATTTCTATTACGTGCCATACTAGAGGACATATGTTCAAGTAATACCTTTTCTCTTAACTCACTATTATTTGGGATAATAGCATTTAATTCTGCTTGATCTTCAGGATATAAAATGGGCTCAAATCCTGGAGTCGTAATGTTTGCAATATTATAAGAAAAAAGAGCATGTTTTTTTGTTGCCTTGTAAATTGCTTTTTCTAATTTAGAATCTACAGGATAAAACAAAATATCATCACTGTTTTGAGCAACTGTTAAACTAAAAAGTGATAGTACAAAACAGGCTATAATCATACCGTACTTACTCATTAGCAACGGATCCTTGTAATCGTTTCTTTAATTTTTCTAATACATTCATATGAATTCGACAAATCCTACTTTTAGATAATTTTAAATGATCTGCAATTTCAACTTGCTTTAGTCCATGGATATAAAATAATTCAATAACATCTTTATCAGGATAGTCTAAATCATAAATTTCTTTCCATAAAAAATCATAATTTTCATCAATAACCTCAATTTCAGGATTTTTAGTTCCTTTACTTTCAGAAACATTTTGTTTTACTTCAGAAGAAACATAATGCACCAACGTAGCAGACTCTATTGCCCTATCTACTTTATCATTTGCTGATCCTGAAGACTCATTAATTGCATCATCAATGAAATTTGATAATGTTTCTTGTAATTTTTGCTTTTTTTCACGATAGTCTTGAGGCATTTTAGCACTCCATTCATTTCGAATTGAATCTAAAATTTCCCCTCTAATCCGATAATAAGCATATGTTTGAAATTTGGTATTTAAGTTTTTTTTAAATCCTTTTTTGGCCTTTAGCAGTCCTTCTATTCCCCAGCTAATTAAATCTTCAAAATCAATACCCGTTGGCACTTTACCTGCTTGGAGTATTTTATTTGCAATATTTTTGATTAATGGCATATTTTCACTGATAAATTCTTCAGAATACCCTTTGTTATTTATGGCCTCATTATTTTGTAATTTACTAACATCTAAATTATTGGAAGTCATTTATTGCTCCATAAAATAATCATCTAAATTTAATATATCTTGCTCTGCTAGATAACGAGATAATTCTCTTGCATAAATAACATTCATAAGCTCATTAGATTGTTTTGTGTTGTAAATACTATCTTCCTCTTCAAACTCAATAACATCTGTTGAGTTAAATAAGGGTCCAACAAATATTTGTTGTATAAATAATGCTTGGATTTTGTCCATGGCTTCTTCATCACTACCAACCTCATATTGTGGATTTAATAATTGATAGTAACTTATATCAGGCATTTGAGCAAACGCAGGCGTTCCTACGAATACTATAAATGAGCTTAATAATAAGAATACTTTGTTCATCATAATATTTCTAATTCTGCCACTAAGGCTCCTGACTCCTTTAATGCTTGAATAATACTAATTAATTCCTTTGGCGATACACCAATCTGATTTAATGAATTCACTAAATTTGATAATGTATCGGCTGCCTCTAAATATATTAACGGATTCTGATCTTCAGAAATTGTAATAGCATCTTCTTGGTTTCCAAATAATCCTCCAGTATCGTTATTAATTTTAATTGACATACCTCCATGGGTAATAGCAACTGGAAATAACTTGACCCGTTCACCAATAATAATCGTTCCTGTTTTTGAATTTAAGACAATTTTTGATGATGAGTCTGGTGTAATCTCAATATTTTCAATTTCAGAAATTGCTGAAATTAGATCTAAGTTTGTTAAATCCTCTAATGGAATTTTAATGGTGTTTCCATCTATAGCCTTTGCACCTTTATATCCATTTTCTTGGATTGCTTTCATTGCTTTTGAAACGGTATAAAAATTCGGTTTGTCTAGAACAATGGTAATATTATGCTGATCTGTAAACGTTACAGGTATTTCAGCCTCAACAATAGCTCCATTAGGAATAGACCCAACCGTCGCTTGATTTTTGTATAATTGAGATGATGATGAAATTTCATTAATCCCCTCAACTACAATATTTCCTTGAGCAACAGCATATGTCTGCATATCTGGCCCCACCATAGGGGTCATAATTAAGGTCCCTCCTATTAAAGAGCTAGCATCTCCAAGAGCAGAAACTGTTACGGAAACTCTTTGACCTTTTTTTATAAACGATGGTAAATCCGTCGTTACAATTACAGATGCAGCATTCCTAGCATTTAAGTTTATACCGCTAATTGATACACCCATCTTTGATAATAAATTTCTTAGAGCATTATTTGTAAGACCAGCTGCTCGGGAATCACCAGTCCCTCTTAATCCAACAACAATACCATAGCCAATTAATTGATTATCTCTAGATTCAATTAACTTTCCAATATCTTTTAGGCGAACCGTTGTACTCTGGGCACATAAACTAGCTCCCATAATACTTAAAATAATGAATACTACTGCTATAAATTTCATATTAAAACAACCAATTAAACATTTTTGTTATGATACCAGGTGATTGCTTAGATGCGACAACCCCACTTCCATGAACCGAAATTTCTGCCTTTGCTACTTGATATGAAAAAACTGAATTTTTGGGTGAAATATCTTGAGGACGAATAATTCCTGCTACACGAATTGTTTCTAATTCGTCATTAACTTTAACCTTATGAACACCCTCAATATATAAATTACCATTATCTAAAATTTCTGTTACAACAGAAGAAACAACGGCTTTTACTTGACTTCTTCTTGATGTTTGGCCGGAACCTTCGTACTTATCATCTCCATTAAGGCCATACTCTCTTTTTTGATTGAGTGTTTCATTACCTAGCAAATTACCAATTTGTTCCCAATTTGATTGTAATGACGCGCCCAAACTTGATTCTCTTTCAGTACTAGTTGATGCTTGTTGCGCTGCAGAAGTTGATTCAGACACATAAATTGTAATAATTTCACCAACTCTAATTAATCGTCTATTTACACCATAAAAAGGTGTTTTAGCATTATCAAATAATGAATCCGCAACTACCTCCATTGGAAATAGTAAACTAATTAGAACTAATAAGAATATGTTTTTTATCAATTACCTTCCCTCTTAATATTTTTTTTGTAACTGTTTTTAATCGTATCATGTCACCAATCATTCCAGAATCTAGAGCCGTAACATCAGATTTAATTTCATAGCCTTTTGACTTAATAAGCAATGTTACATGTTGGCCTTTTGCAACATCAGGAACAATCTCAATCCAACGATCTGAAAATGCAACGCCCTTAACAATAGTACGTTTGGCTTGTTTTCCAATGATTGACTGTTTGTTAACTATATAATCTTCAGAACGTCCTTTTAACTGTGTTTTTTTTGTTACAATATCAGATGCGCTAATAATCTCATTTTTAGAAATCTTTCTACTTGTCACAAAAACATCTGCATAAACACTAGACTGCATAAAATACTTCTTACTCGCTAAAATTGTATTATTCTCTGATAGAAACGTAACATCTAAGATTATCTTACCAATTAATGTTTCTGGTTTTGCTAAATCTACAAACACATAAAATATATCTCGATCTAAACTGGTAAATAAAGATGCGTTTTTACCTTCAATCTTAATATCTGGATTTGAAACATTTCCAATCTGACTAATAATCTGATTTTTAATATCATTATGAAGTTGTGCTTGCGAAAAACTAGCAACGCTGTATTGCTTTGCGCTAAGTTGTAGCGAAAATAGGGCTATCCAAAAAACACAAAACCAAACTTTAATCATGTATTATTTACCAATATCACTTGCAGCTTTTAACATTGAGTCTGCTGATTTTATCGTTGAATTTACAAGCTCAAATGTTCGTTGACATAATAACATATTCATCATCTCTTCAATAATATTAACATTTGAAAACTCAAGCGCTCGTTGTTTTACCATACCAACCCCATTTTCACCAGGTATTGTTAGTTCTGGATCTCCCGAAGCCGCTGTTGAACGAAATAGGTTTTGTCCTATATCTTTAAGACCTCCTGGATTAGGAAAATGTACAAGGTATACCTGACCAATTTCTGTTGGTTGAACACTTTCTGGAGTTTGAGCAAATACTTCTCCCGCTTCATTTATAATGATTTCAGTTGTGTTTGCAGGAACTGTAATCGCAGGATCAAGTGGATGTCCATTTGGATTTAAGACATTCCCTTCAGCATCCATATGCAAATTTCCAGCCCGGCTAAACCCGAATGTACCATCAGGTAATAAAAACTGAAAAAATCCTTTTCCTTCTATGGCCACATCAAGTTGTTGATTCGTCATTTCTATTGATCCTGTGGAAAAATCTTTTGTAATATCAACAATTCGAATTCCTTGACCATATTCCAAATATTTTTTTCGTTTTCGTCCAGCTCCTGGTGACACTTCATCAAATTCAGAATAAGCTCTTTCTAAGACCAATGGAAATAAGCTTTCCATTTCCATACGCTTTTTCTTAAATCCTACCGTTTGTGCGTTTGCTATATTGTTTGCAATAACCTGCATTTTTCTTTCATAAGAAAAATATGCTGATTTTGCCATAAATAATTGTGATAACATTCTTTAACTCCTCCTTTTATGGATATTTATATTAGGGACTTGCTAGTCCTGCAGCCGTGTTCAATGCTCTATTAATTAAATGAGCTGTTTTCACACTTGCATCATAGGCATTTTTAGCCGTCATTATGTCTCCAGTAATTCCCTTTAAAACATTGTTTTGCTCTAATGCACCTTGAACAATTGCATAGTGTTCATAGCCCTCTTCTACCGGCACATCTTTGGTTAAAATAAAGAAAGCCCCATTAATAGATTCAAATGATTGCATAGCTGCAAAGGTTTTAAAAACAGCGATTTTCATCCGTGTTTGAGGTTGCCCATCGACATAAATTAAGCCCGATCTGGAAACTAAAATATCTTCACCTTCTGGCAAAATAATTTCACCTTCTTCACCTAAAACTGGATAATTTCCAGATAGTGTTACCAATCGACGTTGTGAATCAAGAATAAATCGTCCGTCACGAGTAAAGGCAATCGTTCCAGGTAATTGAACAATAAAAAAGCCCCTACTATTAGCATCAATATAAAAATCAAGCTCTTTGTTTGTTTCTACCATAGGCCCTGCTCGCCAACGATAAAATGGCAGATACTCTAATTTATAACCATCATCTGTTTTTTTACGAGAATTATAAACCCCCGTTTCAATAAATCCTGGTGTCCCAACATTAATTGTATAAAACATAAAGTTTGTATAATGTACCTGAAACATTCTCATTGCTTCCAATGATGTATTCACCCCATCTTCTTGAACGTCACCAAAATCGGTATATCCAACTATTGTTGATGCTCCACTTAAAATCATAAGTAATATACCCGTTAATAAATAGCGATAAACATTCGTCATATTATTACTCTTTTTCCTTTTTTATTTTAAGCTTTTGTTTTTTCGCCAATCGATCTAATCGATAGACAAACGATAAAATCTCTGCCACCAAATTATATAAGGCTGGTGGTATTTCAGAGTTGATAGCTAACTTTGATAATAACTCCACTAATGATGAATCTTCATAAAATGGAACCTTGTTATCTTCAGCTACCTTGAGTATCTTTTCCGCAATTTGTCCTTTTCCAAACCCTGTAATTTTTGGAGCCTTGCTATTTTTAGCATCATATTTTAATGCAATAGCTTTTAAATTGTTTTTATTTTTCACATCCAATTGGTGAATATTACGTTTAATTTTTAAGTTCTTAGTTTTGTTATTTTTTTTTGCTGGGACCATCTTATACTTCCGTACTAATTCGTTTTATAGTATTCAAATTAACAGTTGGTAATAATAGCTTTTCGATATTAATAACTTTTTTTAAAGCCTGAATAGTGGTTACTTCATAGTTCATCGCTTCCATTGATTTTTTTAACTCAGGAGCTTCATCAATAACAAATTTTTTAGTTAGTTCACTACTGGTATAAATCTTGTATGCCATTTTTTTATCATCAATCTCAATAATTATGGTCAAATCCCCTAAATCAGATGTTTCACATTTCATCACTATTTTTGTTTTATAAGGATTAATCTTTTTTTTATTTTTAGGATCCTTACTAACCATAATTTGAATATCTTTTGCTTTTGTTGCCATTGGATTTGGTATCATCCAATAATGAAAAAACTCTTCTGCTATTTGTTGATTACCAGGGCTTTTAGATAAAATTAGCTGTGTTAATAATACATCATGAAATTCTGTAGCCTGCTTTTCAACCTTTTTAATAACCTCTTTTAAATTATCAGCAATTAAATTATTAGAAGAGGATAGCTTTTTTTCAATCCCTTTAAAAAAATCTTTTAAGTAACGCAAATCTTGAATTAAATCAGTTTGTTTTGAAAACAATCCCTTAATATCTAAATTATCAGCATGTTTTTTCAACCCTTTTGTATCTTCAATAAAATCATCTAAAAATCCAGCAACACCAGCTACTAAGGATGGATCTAAAAAAGCATTAAACCCAGACAGGCCATTCTTCAATTGATTCAAACCGCTTGAAAGAGATGCAAGTCCCCTAGAAAATTGCATATTGTGTGATAAAAATTTTGAAATTAAATCAACCGCTTTAGAATTAGCGTTTAAACCTTTAGAATACGCAATAACACTCGCTTCTAACTTATTTCCTTTTTTACTGCCCTTAACGGCTTGTTCTACTAAATCAAAAGCTTCAGGGGATGTTTCAACACCATATAACAGCATTGTTGTAAGAATTTGTTTATTTTCAGGTGTAACTGCTTTTTGTAAGTTTAATAATGCTTGGCTAATATCTTGGGAGTTTAATGACCTGACATATTCAGGTGTCTTTGTTGCTGGTTGATCAACAGACTTACTTTGTCCGCCTCCCTTGTCTACTTGTTGAATAGACTTAGGCAATGCAGAATCAGATGTTTGTTGAGGCCTATTTATATCACCACTACTGCTTATATTTTGCATCAAGCTCCCTTTTTAGAAAAACTAACTTAGTATATCAAAAACTTAAAAATAATAAAATAGAATTATATTCTCTAAAGGGTAAAAAAAGAATAATTAAACGAAAATTTTATCTTTCTTAAACATTTCTAATACATTTTCTTGAATATGTTTAGACTTTTCTTGGGATCTGAGTGTTAATTCAAACCCACATGATTCAACTAAAATAACACCTCTTAATGAATTAGTTAAAAACATTTCATCAAACTCAGACATTTCGGTTACTAAAACTTCTCTAATATCACATGAATACCCTAATTCTTTTGCATGCTTAATCACAAAATTTCTCACAACCCCTTTTAGGATCACATTAGATTCAGGCACGATTAATGTATTGTCTTTAATGAAAAAAATGTTTGAACGAGATGTTTCTAATAAGGCTTGGTTTTCATCATACAAAACGACATCATCAAAATCGTTACTCAATCGATTTTCTAACATATTCTTCATCCACGATAACGACTTAAATTGATCTAAGGGAATCTTCTGAAAGGATTGCTGTCTTAGGTCTAACCTCAATCGCTGTTCAGGATCATAGCCTGGCCATTTTCTTAAAACAATTAAAAAGAAGGGCCTCGTAACAATGCTTTTCGTTGGGTCTTCTGATCGGTTTCCAGGAGTAAGGTATACGTTTAAAATACATTCTTTAACATCATTTTTGATTATTAGTTCTTTGATGTTATCAATAATAGCTTCATCTGATACATCGAGTGGAATATCTAAAATAATAGCACCCGATCGTAACCGATTAATGTGCTCTTGAATTAAGATAGGGTTTCCTTCTTCGACTCGAATGGTTTCAAAAAGACCATATCCATACAAGAAACCATAATCCATAAAAGGAAACTCAATAGATTGTTTCTCTTTTATATTTAAATTCTCTGAAATAAAATTATAAACACTATCCACTAACACTAGTGTACTCATCAATCCTTAAATAAGACAAGGTTTTTGAACACTATATCGTCAATAACGTCTCAACCATACCTTTTGCTTTGGTTTCACACTCAGCCCACTCTAACTCATCCACTGAATCTGAAACAATCCCACCTCCGGTATGAAACAGTAACTGATTATCTCTTGAGTAGAGCGTTCTAATGGCAATATTAAACGTTAAATCCCCATTTCCTGAAATATAGCCAATGCACCCTGTATAAGGACCTCTTGGTTGTTTTTCGAACTCGCTAATAATTTCAATAGCCCGCTTTTTTGGAGCTCCCGTAATAGACCCACCTGGAAATAAAGCCTTCATAATTGAATAAAAAGTCTGATTTTTTTTTAATTCTCCTGTTATAACAGCCATTCCATGATGAACATACTGGTATGATTCAATTGCTCTTGGGGATGTCACCTTTACACTTCCTGTTTGGCAGATCTTGTTTAAATCATTTCTTTCTAAATCGACTATCATCAATAACTCGGCTTTATCTTTTATTGATTCATGCAACTGATTTTTTAAAGAACTATCTAAATCAGGCGTAGCGCCTCTAGCAATAGTTCCTTTGATAGGCTTGGTTGTAATGATGTTGTTACGAACATTAAAAAACAACTCTGGTGATGAACTTAGTATATGATGTTGTTTAAAATTAATATAAGCACTGTAGGGCGCTGGTGATACGGTTCTTAATTGACGATACAGCACACTTAAATCTCCATCAAATTTAACAGAGTGCTGTCTTGAAAAATTCACCTGATAAACATGTCCTTTTTTTATGTAATTTAAAATATGATTTACAGCTTGTTTATATGTTTCTTTTTGAGGATTGTTATAGTTTCCAATAACCTTAAAATCGTTTTGTTGGTTACTAAATTGATTCTGCAACTCTTTAAATGAAATAGTTGGCCTACCATATAACGTACTTGCTACAAAGTATCCCTGAGAATGATCTTGAGGCATGACTAAATAGCGATCGTAAATACCGCCTAAAACCTCTGGATAATCATCTGATTTCAACCAATTAAAGTCTGAAAAACATCTTGCTGATTCAAATGTAAACATACCAATAAAACCCGTTCTAAAGCCTCTTTGATCCTTGTTCCTCTCACAGGGTTTTATATAGCTTTCAATAAGTTCAAATATATTTTTATCATTATGGAAATATTTTTTTTTGCCTTGCCTAACAATCAGCCTATCTTTTTCTGCAAAAAACGTATACACAGGATCAATGCCAATGATGGATGAATCGTGATCCTCAGCATGAGCATTGCAATCTAAAAAACTTGTATAGGGCTGACTTAAAATTTTTGCCAGTAATGAATCTGTAAGCATGATAGGTTCCTGTTGAAACATTACGAGTTATTCACTTGCTTTTAAAACACTTAAGAAGGCCTCTTTTGGTATTTGGACACTTCCTATTTGCTTCATTTTCTTTTTACCCGCCTTTTGCTTTTCTAGTAGTTTTCGTTTTCTTGAAATATCGCCACCATAACATTTTGCCGTAACATTTTTTCTCATAGCCTTAATCGTTTCTCTAGAAATTACTTTGGCACCAATGGAACCTTGAATCGCAACCTCAAACATTTGTCTTGGTATGATATCTTTTAATTTGATAGCTAAGTTACGAGCTAGTGGACTTGCTTTTTTTCGATGAGCAATAAAAGACAACGCATCTACCATATCGCCATTAATTAACATATCTACTTTAACTAAGTCCGCTGGTTTATGATCTTTGTACCAATAATCCATACTGGCATAGCCCTTCGTTCGTGATTTTAACTTATCAAAAAATTGAGTGATTAATTCATTAAGCGGAATTTCAAAGGTTAATACCTGACGGCTACTATCAATAATCTCAGAATTTTCAAACTCCCCTCTAGATTCTTTTACCAATTCAATGATGGTACTAATATACTCATTTGGTGCAATGACCGATAACCCCATACAAGGTTCATAAATTGTATCAATATGCGTCACTTCGGGGTATTGGTTTGGATTTTCCATATTAAATGAATCTCCATTATTTAGGCTTACTTTGTATGTAACATTGGGAGCAGTAACAACAATCTCAATATTAAATTCTCTTTGAATGCGTTCTTGGATAATCTCCATATGCAATAGACCCAAAAAGCCACAACGATACCCAAATCCCAATGCTTGAGAAGACTCTGTTTCAAATGTTAATGAGGCATCATTAAGTTGTAATTTTTCTAGCGCTTCTCCTAAAACCTTATACTCATCTGTATCAACAGGATATAAGCCACAAAATACCATTGGTTTAGCAATTTCATAGCCAGCTAAAGGTTCTTTAATGGGATTATTATCTTCTGTAACGGTATCACCAACACGTGCGTCTTTGATTGATTTTAATCCTGTAATAATATAGCCAACACCACCACGATTAATCGATTCAGACGGTGTCATTTTTGGTTTAAAATAACCACATTCTAAAATATCCACTTTCTTTTTTGATGCCATGAGGCGGATTTTTTGTCCTTTTTTAATAGCCCCATCAAAGACCCTAACATAATTAATAACCCCACGATAATCATCATAACTAGCATCATAAATTAAGGCTTTTAGCTGCTCGCTAGTACTATCTTTTGGCTTTGGCACCTTCTTAATAACAGCCTCTAAAATATCCTCAATGCCCTGCCCTGTTTTCGCACTACATAACAAACATTCTTCTTTTGGAATACCAAATGATTGCTCGATTTCTGCAAGAATACGGTCTGGATCAGCTGCCGGTAAATCAATTTTGTTTACAACCGGAATAATTTCTAAATCATGTTCAAGAGCTAAATAAAAATTAGCCATGGTTTGTGCTTCAATTCCTTGAGCTGCATCAACAAGCAATAAAGCTCCTTCACACGCTGCTAATGAGCGAGATACCTCATAACTAAAATCAACATGACCTGGGGTATCAATTAAGTTTAAGATATAGTCATTTCCATCGTTTGCTTTATAATCCATTCGAACGGCTTGCATTTTTATTGTGATACCGCGCTCTCGTTCAATATCCATAGAATCTAACAACTGTTCTCTCATATCACGATCTGCAACGGTTTTTGTTGCTTGAATAAGACGATCTGATAAGGTTGATTTACCATGATCAATATGAGCAATAATGCAAAAGTTTCTATTTTGTTTCATACTGTTTGATAGAATATCATATTAGACACCAGTCATCATAGATCACAGCATTAAATGACATTCTATTTTTACATTAATAAGCTCACTACAACATAATGCTAGAAAGTCTACTAATAAATTGAGCTACCCGATTAACCAGGGTACTTAGGCGCTCTGGTGTTTTTTGATTAAATTTTCTCGTCTCATTTTAGACGAATAATTCACATCAAATTCAGATAAGGCAATTGATGCAGGAATAAAATCAAAATACTCCCTTGTTTTTCATTCATCTAAATCATCTGGAATTTCCATGGTGTTTTTTTCATCTAATGACAAGTTCTCGCTTTTTATCAATATATCGATATAGTGTTGAACGACTAATAGCTAATGCCCCCTTTTTTCTAGCAATCTATTCGCTTTTTTTATGTTTTTGCACCACTATCCGAAGTTATTGCTATATGTCTAATAAGATCTTTCGGTCATAGTATACTGATTCATGGGTTTTTAGAAAAAATTGCATGATTATTATTTAAACGGTATGATTTTATCTAATTATTATGATTAACACATTTACGTCTATTCTTCCTAAACTATCCTCGTTATCTCATCTTCGTATCATGGTTGTGGGAGATAGCATGCTTGATGAATTTCATTGGTGTAATGTCAATCGTATTTCTCCCGAAGCACCTGTCCCTGTTTGCTCGGTAAAAAACACAACCTTAGCACCTGGAGGTGCGGCTAATGTTGCTGCAAATCTAGCAGCACTTAATGTTAATGTTGATTTATTTGGTTTTATTGGATCGGATAGTTCAGGTGAAAAACTTAGGAATGTTCTATCAAAACATTCAATTAATACCGACAATCTTATTACAACGACGCAACCAACTATTTTAAAATCTCGAATTATTGCTCATCAACAGCATGTTGCACGTCTTGATCGTGAGCCTACTGGGGCTTATTCAAAACAGGAGGCTGACCAATTACTTGCCAATATTCAAAACTCGATTAGCCACTATCAAGCTATTATTATTTCTGACTATCTTAAAGGGTTACTAACTTCTGATATTACACAGGCTATTATTGAGTGTGCTAAACAAGCCGGGTGCCTTATTGTTGTTGATCCTAAAGGAGCTTCCTATAAAAAATATACTCGTGCCGATTATATTACACCTAATTATAGCGAATTTTGTTTAGCAACAAAAAATACCTATGATACTGAGGAAGCGCTCAAAAAAGCAGCGCATCAGTTACGAAATGAATTTCAGCTTAATAGCTTAATTATTACTCGTAGTGAAAAAGGAATGAGTATTGTAACGGAAAATTCATTTGAAACAATTCCGACTCAAGCTCAAGAAGTATTTGATATTACAGGGGCTGGTGATACTGCTATAGCTAGTTTAACGGTTGGTCTTTGCCTTAATCTATCTCCTCATGAAGCGGCTATTCTTGCTAACCATGCAGCTGGTATTGTTGTTAGTAAAGTTGGAACAGCGTTTGTAACGCCTGAAGAACTTATATCCGTGATCCCATCATGAGTCATTTAAAAACAGTAAAATGTATCGAGTTTAATACAAGTCAAACACTGGCAGAAACCTTAAGGAAGCAAAAAAAAACAATTGTTTTTACGAATGGCTGTTTTGATATTTTACATGCAGGTCATGCTTATTATTTAGAACAAGCAAAATCTCATGGTGATTATTTATGGATTGGCTTAAATTCAGATGAGTCTGTTTCTCAACTTAAAGGTCCTGATCGACCTATTAATCCGCAAGACGCCCGCTTATACTTACTCGCTAGCCTTGGTTGTGTTGATTTTATCACAATCTTTCATGACACTACGCCTATTTCTCTTATTTCGAATATTAAACCTGATATTCACATTAAAGGTGGCGACTACAATAAAGAAGATTTGCCAGAATATCCTATTGTTAAAGATTATGGTGGTGACGTCATTATAAAATCATTTTTAGCTGGTTTTTCGTCATCTGCTATTATTGATAAAATACATTCATTATGAGTTTAACTGTAACAACAAAACGTGTTAGTCATTTTGATCAAAATGCACGTATAATCACCGATACTACCTCGAATGAAACCATGATTATTGATCCAGGAGCTGAGGCAGATTTACTTTTTGATATGGTATCTGCTACTACCGTTACCATGGTTGTCTTAACACACTGCCATATTGATCATGCAGGAGGTGTTACTAGATTATTAGAACTTTTTGATCACGCGAATCGTAAACGACCACAACTTTTCTATCATTCTAAAGATATTATTATTGGTGAGCATTTGGAAGACTTTGCTAAAAACTATGGGTTTTCTGCTACCGATTATCAAAACCCACCCCATCCTGATCAGTTAATGGATTCGCTTTCTAGTATTAAGCTAGGCTCGAAAACATTTACCGTTTATTTTACGCCTGGCCACGCGCCTGGCCATATTGTTTTATATTATGATAACGATGATTTTAAATTAGCAGGTGATTATTCAGAAACATTGGATTGTAACCGCTTATTAATTGCCGGTGATACCTTATTTCACGGCTCTATCGGACGAACCGATCTACCAATGGGAAATCATAGCGAGCTTATTCAAAGTATAAAAACACAGTTATTAACATTACCTTATACAACATTGGTATGTTCAGGACATGGCCCTAATACAACCATTGGAAGTGAAGCTCACTCAAATCCATTTCTGAATTAGTATTATCGTTTTTTAACCAATTCTATTTTTTTACTCTAATTTTACTAAAAAATTCTAGATTATTTTAAATATTAGCGACATAATATGACTTAAATTTAAATATACTTTTAAAAACATTATTGTAAAAAGAAATTATTATTATGCAAATTTTAACTGCATCAGCAATTCCAACAAGAGGCTCCACCCCCCCCCTCTCTTATAAAAATAAAGAAGCCTTAAATTCAAAAAAATATCTAGAGAATCTGCATAAGTCTTTATATTCAGTGGCTAGCGAGGCTTACTCTCTCATGAGAGCTTTACCCACAACAATGAAATCTGAACCAGCCCCTTCTGAGACTCCCCCTAACGTTTTAAATTGCTTTAATTTTTTAAAGAGACCATCTTTGCAGCATACCCCACTCTTAAACTCGGATATTAAATTTATTTATGTCCATACACTTCCTAATTATACTAATTCTTTAAATCAAATACCCGAATTAAACGTAATAACAACTATTGATTTAACCGCTACCTTTTTGTGTTTAAAACGACTAAGGGATGCCTATGATTTACTATCTTATAATGATCTCGAAATACTCAAATCAAAACTAAATTCTTCTATCAAGGATCTAGATTCAAATAACGATCATTCAAAACATTTTGAAGGAATCTTGTCTTCATTTAAATGTCCTGATCTTGGCTCTTCTACTGAATCATGTGAAGTTATCAAAAAGACTTATCAAAAATTTTTAGCTTGTATTCCTAATTTACAAGCAACCTGGGAAGAATCCTTTTTAAAAGCGTTTAATCCCGATCAAAAATCTGAAATTTTACATACTAATGCTAAACAATATTGTTCAACCTTTTTTGTAGAACAACTTTCTTCATTATTACCAGATATTATTAAAACGATATCAATACTTCGAGTTCATATTCATCCTCTACGTCATTCCTCACTTTATCATGACACCCTAAAGCGTCAATTTCAGCTTATTATAAAAAGGGTAGGATTAGATCCCATTCTTAACCCCTGTGTTCAATGGATCCAACACAACGTTACTACTTCAACTCAACCAAGTCTGGTTATCAATAGTTATGAAACACTTTTTCAAGACCTAACGGAACTTTTTATTATTAGAGCCATTAAAGATGGTTTTACTTTATCTCCAGAGCTATTTCCTGATATAAACCCAGACAATGTACTTCCTGCAATTCGAACCTGGCTATATTCATGTTGCCATACTTTTAAACAAAAATCTACACTTTCTCTAGAGACCAAGCTTAATGATATAAAACAATCATTCATTTTATTATTAGAAACTCTAGAATTTTTTCATATTAAAAATATTATTACTTTCAATTGCTCAGATCAAACTCCATTAGCACCTATATATAAGGCATTTGAACACATTCTCGTTATTCCAAAAAAATATCAATTATTACCTCTAAGTAATTTATCATTAATTGTATCAAATTTTTATTTTTTTCATGGACTATCTCCTTGTAAGTCTCGATTTAAAACAGATATTTCCTTAGCTACTTTACAACGAACTCACGATGACTTAAAAACAGCATTAAAAAAACCAATAGGTAGCTTTAGCTTTATTTTAGAATCATTCTTTAATCCAATTTTTCAATCAGGCGATATTAACTTTATCTTAACTCACTTAGAAAAATTAGTAGGTCCTCTAGACACCAAAGATGATTATTGTATTCAACGTTTTCATAATGAAAAAAAGATGGCGCTCTCTCACCCTGATATACCAGATAACCTAAAAAACATGATTACTTCCTTACAATATAATTCTTTAAAACCGTTTCCTTTAACTGAACTAAATAAATTTTATAAATTTCAAATTTTATTAAAAAACCAAGATTTCTCAATTATTGCTCAAGAAGTAGCCAATACTAACTTTTTTGATATTTGCTATGACTTAACAAGATGGGAATCTGACATAAAAATTAAGGCATGCATCACCTTATTAGAAAATTTTTCACAATTAGATCCATGCTATGAAAATACACTTCGGGATGATATTTCGTTTATCAAATTAAATGGAAACTATATTTTGTATGCTGACCCTAATCTTTCCTTACTGAATAACACTGATTTACTAACTCATTTTTTATATTGCAATAGAGAATCTCTCATTCGAAAATTATTAACACCAAACTTATATTCTATTTATAAGAACTACTTACGCTTAATACGATTACATATCAATGATAAAAAACCGTTTAACCGAGATTTTGGCAATTTAACTCCTATAATGGCTTGTCCTGATAAGTTTTTTGAAAACCCTGAATTAAAAATACTATTTTCTACTGTTTACTTTAAGCTAAATGATCATTTTCACACATTAGAAGCTGATTGGAATGATTCATATACTTTATTTTTTGAAATACTTAAAATCAAAACTACAGATGATTTAAAAAGTAAATTACAAATGACTTTTCCAGAAGCATTATTTTCGCCTCTTACATTTAGAAATACCTCCCTTTCTACTAGAGATACACCCCTTTCTACTTCTCAATCGCTTCAGCTTTTATTAACACTTATTATTAATATTCGACCCATTATAACGTCTAATCGGATAGAAAAACTTCCTAATTTCATAAGATATTTACCTGATCCTTCACTGGCAGAAAATCTAATGAATATTTGGAAAAACCTTAAATTACAAGTTGATTTTTATAAAAAAAACTATGACCTTCATACTTTTTTAGCACACTATCATACTATTCTTTATGACTTATCTTATCATATTATTAGTGAATATATTCACAAAACCTCATCAGTATCCGCTTTATCCCTACTAGGTAAGTTGCTTCCAAGCTTATCTAATGACGTTTTTTCTTCATGGCTTTTATCTAATCATTATGAACTTAATAATCATTTTGATTTTTTTGATCAAGACTATGAAAAATTTTTACAATCGTTCGAGAAATCTTTTGAATCCTTACAAAAAACATTGGATTGCCTATCAATACTTAACTTTATTCACTCAGATGATTGCCCTGACAATCAGAAATTATATCCATTTTTTAATAACCTTTTTCGTGATTCATCATTGCCTGTAAAATCAATCGAAGATATTTCAAATAAGATTCTCTCTCTTACTAAAGATCGTTCTATACCTGCAACATACCTACAAACAATAAATGATAAATTAGCTTTCTCATTCAAAAAACCAATGGGTACCTCAACTATATATCTAGAATACTTTTTTAACTTTCTTAAATCCTCAAAAACAGCTGATGTGTTAACAGCTTCTCTTTTCCGGCTAATACCTTCAAATACTAACAAGGATTCAGAATGTATTACTTTTTTTAAACTTAAAAAATTAGCACTAGCACTTATTGATAGTATAGATTGTGATCATGAAGATGTTAAAAATGTCATTCTATCTCTTAAATATTATTGTCCAGAACTTAATTCTTTTTTTCCATATGAGTCTTCTAACACTTTATTAAACTCATATATAGCTTTTTATACCTATAAACGTAAATACCTCCAAAAATTTTCTGGTAGTGAAAAAGAACAGCTAAAAACTTATAATTTCCCAGAAAAAACACGTGCTGATTTAGACCAATTTCATAACTTTTATATTCTTAAACAAACACTTTTAAAAGAATTTTCTAAGAGTGAAAAAGAACAGCTAAAAACTTATAATTTTCCAGAAAAAACACGTGCTGATTTAGAATATTTTCATAATTTTTATACTCTTAAACTAGAACTGTTAAAGCTGTATCCTGATGCTATAGAACGATTAAGATCTTTTGATATTTCTAAAGATTCTCTTGATGATTTAAAAGAATATCAAAGCAACAAAATTGCTGAAAATCTTATCGATGATTCTAGCCCTACTCCTTTAACAAATTCAACAAAGAAAAAGAAAAAGAAAAAGAATAAACTTAAGGTCTTGACTAGCTCTCAAAGCAATCAAAATAGAAATCAACTTATCAAAAATTGGACTAGCTCTAAAAAAGAGCTATATGACCTTTTAATTAAACATGGTTTATTAGATCAACCATGTAGTTTTGCTGATATTGATAGCATTAAAACATTACTAGGCATCAATAATTCTCAAAAAATTTCTTATAAATCCAGCGGCACTGAACTCACAACTCTTCAAAATCAAACCAGTGAATTTAAACGTCAAATCTCTCAATTAAGTTTAGCTATCAACAAACATCATTATAATGAACATTGTAAAAAACTAAATCAGCTCATTAAAAACTATCCTAATCCCTTCTTTAATACTACTAAAACTTTAAATGAGCAATTAGAATCTAGCACTTTTTCTCGACCTATCACTCAGGTTTCAGACTTAAGTTTTACTGATGAATCTTGCAAGCATTTACAAGAAACTATAGATACACTGAACTATATCTATAAGGTTACTCAAGAAAAACTTGAGATTCTTCAACAGTCTTTTAATAAATATAAAAAAAGTTACCAAGATATTAAATATCAGATAGAAGCGCTGGCAGTAATTGAGATTGAATGGCCTCTCTTAATAAAAAAAGATACTTTTTCCCAGTTAAACCCATCATTAATTAAAAGTACTAATATTAACCAAAATCAGAATTTATTAGATTCAATACAATCCTTTTTAAAGGACATACAAATTTTTATTAATTCTTACCAACCCATTTTTGATGATCTTAGTGAATTTATGACTAAAAAAGATGACTTAACCCTTTTACTTACAAATGAGTCAAAAAAAACTATTCTTACTCAATTATTAGAAAAGTCTGTCTATTATAACAATCTCGGCATTACAACACTTTCAGATCTTAGAGCTGCAAACATTCTTTCTTGTAATAAAGAAGGATTTAAAGATAGCCTTGATGAATTAAAGGTCTTATTTCAATCAGTAAAAAACAGCTATATTTCCTCTGTAGCCAATTCTCTATCCATGCAGATTTTAAAAGATCATGCCAGTCTAACATTATTGCATCTAGATCCCACTAACAATCATTTAGGTTCGATTGACTCTGATTTACAAACGTTAAAAACTAAATTACAACAACCTATTGAAACTATCGATTACTTAACTTGTCTTTATAATGACTATCAACAATTAAAAAAAACTAACCATAAAACGCTTAGATTAAATTCTATACAAACGCAATCTTTTCAAAGCTTTAACACCCCTCTTTCCCCTATTCCTGAACACATAAAAGACAATCAAGTAACACGTATTATATCTGGTTTGAACTCAAACATTGATTTAGCTCAAAAAATAAAACGCCTTATAAAGAGTGGAGCAACTGTATATATTTATGGAAGTAGTCTCTTTAAACAAAATTATAATGATGTTGATATCTTAATTTTAGATCAAAATACCGAAGGCATAACAACAGAGCAATCCGATATTTTAATAGCAGAATGCAATTTGCCAGTAGATTTACATATTGCAAATATCGGCACCTATGATCCTGCTATTATTGGAAGATCGTATAATGAGTCAGTTGTTGCACAATTAATGATTAATGACGATAATCAGCTTACCTTAAAAGGGTATTATTCAGCACATGCATCAGCTCTTTCTCCAGATTTTGACACCTTTAATCATCATACCTCTTTTTATGGATTTAAACATCAACTTTACTTACTTAAACGATATTCACAATTAATCCATAAACATCAAGAGAAATTATTATCTCCTACAACTTGTAACAAATTTTTTGATACCTTTCATTTTGATCATTATAATGAACCTGCATTATTCACCGTAATTAAAAATACTGTTAAAACTATCTTAACGACTTCAAATATACCTAACGTACGTAATCTTAAGTTTATCTTAGACGCCTTATACTTATTTCAACACAGTAAATGGCTAAATCCAGCTCTAATAAGTGAATTTTCTAATCGGTTTTTTGGTGGTCTCTATCAGGAAGACCTCTATCAAGCCTTTTCATCTTCTTACAAGAAAATGAATCAAAGTGCGCTGAACAGAGGGGGCTAACTAAGACGACACGTCCCAGTCGGCAACTCATCATAATCATGGCTGTCTAAGTGATGTAACTCAACACCAACTTATAATATTGAAATTGGTTAAGATATAAAAATCTAACTTAGGTATAGCCATTTGTGTGGCGCGCCTGGAGAGAGTCGAACTCCCAACCTCCTGATCCGTAGTCAGGTGCTCTATCCATTAAGCTACAGGCGCTCAAAATTAGAAAAATAGTTTACACTATCTTACATGGTTTTTCACTAGCCCATTTTTTAGATTTAACCTAACTGATTTGTGTTTCTCTTTACAAAGGGTTCATCGGTAGCTATGCTAAACTTATGAATGATAAGATAACAAATGTTAATGTTGAAGAACTCTCTCTTTTAGCTAACCCTGAAACGATTAAACAAGCTGCTCCTCTTACAGAAAATGCAGCTGAGGTAGTTATTCAAAGCCGTCAAGAGATCGCTGATATTATTCATGGTAACGACTCACGTCCATTATTAATTGTTGGCCCTTGCTCTATTCATGATCCTCATGCAGCGATTGATTATGCCAAAAAATTAGCTCAGTTACGCCATGATTTACAGAAAGAGTGTCTTATTGTTATGCGAGTATATTTTGAAAAACCTCGTACTACGTTAGGCTGGAAAGGACTCATTAATGATCCGGATATGAATCAGTCTTATAATATTGAAAAAGGGTTACAAACTGCCCGAGAAATTTTGGTTCACATCTTAGAACTTGGTTTACCAACAGCGTCAGAAATGCTTGATACCATTGTTCCTCAATATATTGCTGATCTTGTCTGCTGGGCATCGCTTGGTGCTCGAACGACAGAGTCTCAGCCTCACCGAGAAATGGCTAGCGGGTTATCGATGCCTGTTGGCTTTAAAAATGCTACTAACGGTGATATAAGTGTTGCAATTAATGCGATGAAAGTAGCCAAGCATCATCACTGTTTTCTTGGAACCAATAAAGAAGGTCAAATTTCTTATGTAAAAACTAAGGGCAACCCAAATTGTCATTTAATTTTGCGGGGAGGTTCTACTGGTCCAAATTTTGATCCCATTACGATTCAATCCTATTCTAAAGAATTAATTGATTCGGGCTTATCTGGAAAAATAATGATTGATTGCAGTCATGGAAACTCTAATAAACAGCATATTAATCAACCCAGCGTTTTTAATAATGTTATGTACCAACGTCGTAATGGATTAGATACTATTTTGGGTGTTATGATTGAAAGCAATCTTCACGCTGGCAACCAATCGATACCCGAAAATTTAAGTGATTTAGAATACGGTGTTTCTGTTACTGATGAATGCATGAGCTGGGAAACTACAGAAGATATTATTCGTAAAGCATTTCAGTAACTTATTTTAGATCTTTTTATAGTTGTAGTTTTTTTTAGGTTCAATAAAGGATCCCGATCCATAGGCTATAATATCTTCTTTTTCATTGATTATCGTACTTTTACAAAGATACATTCGATTTCTTTTGGTAATGATAGTTGCTTTTGCAACTAACCTTCCTTCACTGGCAGGTTTAACATAATGAATTGTCATGTTAGATGTTGCAACAAAATGACTTTCTTTAGCTGAAAGTGCTGCAAAAAAACACGAATCATCAATTAATTTAAAATAGATTGCACCATGTAACGTTCCAACTAAATTAAGAATACTTTCATGTATCGTCATGCTAACGCTTGCTGATTCTTTACCAAAATGCACATTCATATTTAAATTTTTATGCATAGGATGACTAATATATTGCTCTATAATCTCATTAACATTCATTACAGTTTTTATACAGAAAAACAGCGTTCATTAAACATTAACTTTAAATTTGATTATGAATCAATCTGAGAAAAAATAGTACTTGAATTCGCCAGGGCAAATCCCCCCATTAACGCAGCTTTAGCTGTATCGGGAATTGAAAACACCTTTGGTATAACACCTAACCGATCCTGAAAGAGGCTAGTTGCTCGGTCTTTAATAGTTTTAGCAATGATGCCTTTAGTTGCAATACTTCCACCAAAAATAAATATATCTAGCTGCTTAATTAATTTATAATCACTAGGTTTCCAAGGATAATCAGAATACTTTTTAAAGTATCCCTGATAAATATTAATCATTATCTGAGCCAAATAATCACCCAGCTGCTGTATCTGGCTTTCAAACTGTGTTAATAACTGCTCAGAATCATTAATTTCTTTGAGACTTATATGATATGTTTGTTGAAATCCTCGTCCCGAAAAAACATCTTCAGCCATGACAGGGTTACCCAAAGGATCATGAAGTTGCATATCAAAGATATGACCATCGGTAATGGATTCTAAGCCTGATGGTGCGAGTCGAGCAAACGCCCCCCCTAATCCTGTCCCTGGCCCAATATAGGCAATAGTTTTATGAGCTAAAGATAACCCTGCGTCATAAGCATAAAGCACCCCTCCAGCTAATTGAAGTAAGGCATCATTAACAATCTGGCAGTTTAACTGACTACTTGCAGCATCTAAAATGAGTTGCTTTAGATCGAGATTATCAAATTCTGTGGGCGTATTACCTAAATTTACGGCTGTTCCTGGCAAAATAATAGCTGAATTTGGCTTAAAATTTCCTGCTGAACCTACTACAATGTCTAAACTATCTGATCCACCATACTGCTGGAACCACGTATTAATGTCATTAATAATTTGTTCCAATGCTAATTTTAGCGAGTCAATGCCTTTTTTAAATGGAATTTGTTTTTGCATTAGGCATTGAGGGAGTAATGATTGCGATGAGCCAACCAGTGCATAAGCAATTTTTGTTCCACCAATATCAATAACCCCAACACTATTTGTAGTCATGACTCTATTATACGTTAAAATCACTTTATTTTTTGTCTAATATTGCGTTTCGGGCTATCCCAAACTAAGATAATATATATGTCTCAAACGATTTTAACTGGAATAAAGCCTACAGGGCTTCCTCATATTGGTAATTACTTTGGTGCGATTAAACCGGCCTTATCGTATGCTGATGACTATTCGAGTTTTTTATTTATTGCCGATTATCATGCCTTAACAACCTTTCGCTCTGCTGATGACATCAAGAAACATACTCGTCAGATTGCAGCTGCTTGGTTAGCTTTGGGTGTAGATCCGAAAAAACATGTCTTTTATAAGCAATCGGATATTCCTGAAATATTTGAACTTAATTGGATTTTAGCTTGTTTTACTCCAAAAGGACTCTTAAATCGAGCCCATGCATATAAAGCTGCTGTTCAATTAAATATGGATACGAATAAAGATTATGATTTAAATATTAATTCGGGTGTATTTAATTATCCGGTATTAATGACGGCTGATATTTTACTGTTTCATGCAACCCATGTTCCTGTAGGTGCAGATCAAAAACAACATGTTGAAATTGCCCGAGATATTGCCGAAAGTATCAATCAAAAAACAGGATTTTCGTTTACGTTACCTGAACCTGTAATCAACCAAGAAGAATTGCTGATTACTGGTACAGATGGCCAAAAAATGAGCAAAAACTACAATAATATTATTCCAATTTTTATAGAAGAAAAACAATTACGAAAAACATGCATGCAGATAGTTACAGACTCAACTCCTGTAGAAGAACCTAAAAATCCCGATACCTGCTATGTGTTCCAAATCTTTAAACATTTTTTATCCAAATCAGACCAACATGCATTAGCAAAACGTTACGAAACAGGTGGCTTGGGCTACGGCACGGTAAAACAAGAGCTATTTGAATGTATTCGAGATTATTTTAAGGATGCTAGAGAACGTTATACTCAATTAATAGAAAATCCACAACAGATTGATGCGTTATTAGTTGCAGGAAGTGATCAAGCACAATCCCTTGCAACTCAAACATTAACAGACATCAAAAAAACACTTGGAATCATACGTTAAGAACATAATATAAAGAAAAATAATTCTAAATACTATTATACCTAGTTTCTTTATTTCATACCTATTAAAGATTTTAAAAAATCAATCGACATACTTCCTCCTCAATCCCTTTAATCAAACTTAATAAAAATAAAATGAATAAAATATAATATGGAAAACATAACACAAACAATACTACTAAGACATACATCAACTCCGACTCGTATACTATCTGACCCACCTTAAACGCCACGAGGAACTAGTAAAAGAGCGGCTACTCCCATAAAGACTCAACATACAGGCACCCCAATTCCCATTAGATGATGAAATAATATCATAGAACCGTTAACTACTGGTACTGATGTTACTATCGACAATTTCTACATATAAAACATACTTGATAGTGTTCCAATTTAATACACAGATCTTTGCATTCACACCCTTCCATTAAATAAACATTAAAATAAAATAAATTACAATAAAAAATTTATTAAAATTTAAAAAAAAACATGTTAATATAATAAATGAAATTTTTTTATATTAATTTACGATAAATAAACGTATAATAAAAAATAATAAAAGGAGAGATATTATGGCAAACAGAACACCATCAACACCACCATCAACACCACCACCACCCCAAAGAACAAGATCACTTGCAGCCTTTAAGAAAAGAGAAAGAGCAGCACTTCTTGATCAGAACAATAGGCACAAAAGATTTAAGGCAGATCCCGAACAAGCACACGCTGTGGTTGGCGGACCAATTATACCCTATATACCACCAGCCACCCAGCCTACCGAACAAACCACGGGTTAACACCCAAATTACCAAGCACCCAACTGAACACTCAGCAGGGTGCCTGGTTAAATTACAGATAAAAATAAATCTCATCTATATTTTATTTTTTTAAAAATTAAATAAAAATAACTCACAAAAAAACCCACATACAAAAAAAACAATAAATAACTAAAATATTTTTTTATAAAAAAAATGAAATTTTATACTTTTATTACACGATAACAAAATAAAACAAAAGGAAAAAAAACATGTTAGGATTACAACCAGGATCACAACCACTAGTTCTAGAAACAAAATCAAAGCCTGGCTCCGGCCCTTTACATAGAAGACTTTTGACTCTATCGTCCAAAACGAGCACATCGAGCAGCACTGATCCATCAAGCTCTGAATCATCAAGCCCCAGACAACAAAGCACCCCACCACCCCGCCCCACTTTCATAGATAGACGCCCATCAAAAGATGATTTTATACGTCAAAATAAATCAAATGAAGAAGAGCATAACCGCACTATGTACTACGCCCCAAAAGCAACCAAGCCTCAAACCCCACATCCCTGAGCTCACTCCACAATAATACCTTAAGCAAAAAAAACGATTACATCAAACTCAAATAACATCAAAACAAATAATAATTTCATAATTTTATTTAAATTATTAAAAAATAAACAAAAAAAACACATTGACAAAAATCAATTAAAAGTAAAAAATAACCATAAAATTAATATTTTCATAAAAAAAATAAAATTTTTAATTTATTTTTATGATAATAAACAAAACTAAACAAAAGGAGATATATCATGCGACCATTAACACCACCACAAAACCCTATATTACATCCATCACCATCATCATCAAGAACATCAACACCATCATCATCATCAAGAACATCAACACCAACAGAAGTTGGACCAGCAACACCACCCCAACCTATAAGCAAAGTGACACCCTTAGCCCCGAACAGAAAAGCACAGATAGCAGGGAAACGTAAAGCACCTGAGACAACTACACCATCAAGTTAGTAAACTACACCCTAACACAGAGAGTAATTCATTTGGTATAATAACTACCATATGAATTACTCTAAACACTTTCTATTCGTTATCAGTATCTCTATATCTCTAGCTTTGCACTCTTGCGAATACTCTGATGATACAGACAAATCCATTAACACGCCGCCCACCTCCATTAGTAATGAAATTATTTTACGCAGCATTAACTATTTTAATACCAATCCTTCAGACCAATTTTTAGTAAGCATGAACCATGTTGTTGATGGACAAATGTATCGTGGCGAAAATGCCACAGATCCCCACCCTGGTGCCCATGTATATTTTAGTAATACAGATTCTTCTTGGCCTCTTAACGACATAAACACTCCTGAAAATTACCCGCCTATTTATGCTATTGCTGATGGTTATGTTAATAGCATAGACACCTACTATAGCGTCGCTGATAACTATCGTTATGGTATTACATTAGGTATTGCAAAGGATAATGAGACTACGTTTTTATTTCATTACAGCATCGAACCCTTTATTAACCCGCAAGATACTTCATTTTATGAACCTTATATTTTTGTTAAACAAGGTGACAGTGTTAAAAAAGGAGATATTATTGCTAGCATGTATTTAGCCCCAGGTTCTGGATCAGACGCTCATATTCATTTTAATTTGCTTGCATCTACCAATGGTCCGTCAACGTTTTTAGCTCCTATTATCTTTACTGATACCATTATTAGTGAATTTACAGAAAAAATTAGTACAGAAAATGGAGGATATCGAAACTTTGATTACAACAAAAATCAAGGTCATCCTTGGATGGGCGATTGCCTGGGTTACAAACTTGTAGGCTCAGAAAATCCATTTGGAACTGGCGATAAAAATTGCGCTAAATAACGCTACTTATTCTTATAAACAAACCCCATCACGCTAAGACAGGCTATTAAATGAATCATAGAAACAATCTGCAACATCCCATCTTTAACAACAAAGTAACTATAATAACAAGCAAGAGCATTTCCAAAACCCCATAAAATATATGACATCATATTTGCATTGTTTTTTTTATAAACAATTATATCAACTAATGTTGGCACATATGCCGTAATCATCAGTATCACCATTACAAAATATATCCCAAGCGCTTGCATTATTTTTACCTCAATAATATAAATATTTTTTATATTATCGTAAAAAAAATTAAAAAAGTTTCTATTTTTTTAGAGGTTTTTTTTTAGCCAAATTTTGGGATTGCATCAATGAGCTTTTTTGTATAACTATCGTGTGGGTTTTTAAAAATATCTTGAGGCTTTCCCTGCTCTACAATCGAGCCCAAATACATAACGGCCACCTCATCACACCGCTCTAAAACCACGCCTAAATCATGAGAAATAAATATCATGGACATCTGATACTCTTCTTTAAGCTCATCCATTAACTCTAATATCTCTTTTTGTGTTGTTACATCCAATGATGCTGTTGGCTCATCCGCAATCAATAAAGCTGGTTTCATTGATAAGGTCATGGCAATCATAATACGTTGACACATTCCTAAAGAAAATTGGTGAGGATAATCGTCAATACGACGCTGAGGATCTGTAATTTTTACTCGATCTAATAAAGCAATAGCCTGCTTTCTTGCTTCTTTTTTAGTAACATTATGATGCCAACAAATGGTTTCAATCATCTGATTTGCAATCGAAAACACTGGATTTAAGGCAGCCAAAGGATTTTGAAAAATTAAGGCAATTTCAGCACCCCTTAAGCGCTGTAAGCGCTTTTTATCTGAACCTAATATATCTTCATTATTAAATAAAACCTGCCCTTCAATCTGAGCTGTAGGAGGTAACAAACCCATCAAAGCCATACCAGATACCGTCTTACCTGAACCAGACTCCCCAACAATCCCCAACGTCTTTCCCTTTTCTAAATCGTAGCTAATACCCTTCACAGCATCAACTGCACTATGCTGACCTTCAAAGGTAATTTTCAAATCACGTACGCTTAACATTGGCATCCTTTGCTTTGGGATCTAACAAAAGCCATAACCCATCGCCTAAAAAATTTAACGATAACACTGTACATGTAATTAGTATACCAGGAATTAAAGCCATCCAGGGAGCATCTCTCATATACCCCAAACTACTATCTAACATGTTTCCCCATGAAGGATGTGGCGGCTGTACACCAAGACCTAAAAAACTTAGCACAGATTCTGTTAAAATAGCTCCCCCCATACCCAGCATTGCTGCAACAATTATCGGATTTAATGTATGAGGAAAAATATGCTTAAATAAGGTTACACGCTCTTTAATACCACGAGCTCTAACAGCCGTTACAAATACACGTTCTTTAATAGACAACACCTCTGCTCTTACCAAGCGTGCAATTCCCATCCAACTGGTGGCCCCTATAACGATCATTATATTAATAATACTAGGCTCTAAAATTACCTGAACAATTAATATTAAAAATAAGGTTGGTAATGACATTAACACATCAATAATTCGCATAATACCTTCATCAACCATCCCTCCTAAAAACCCCGATAAAACACCAATAAAAACACCGATAATTAAGGCAATTCCAACTGATATAAACCCTACTAACAAGGAAATTCTAGCCCCAAAAATACTTCTAACAAAAATATCTCTTCCTAATTCATCTGTTCCAAAAACATGACTTAAACTGGGAGGCTGCGGCTTTCCAATAAGCTCCGAATGAATATAAGTAGGATCTAATGGCGTGAACGTAACAATAATACTTACAGCCAACAACCCCAACAAATACATGATTGATAATCGAACTTTTAATGTCATTATTGCCCTTTTTTTGTAATTCGAGGATCAATATAAGCATAACAAATATCGGAAAGAAGCGTTCCAATGATAATTAAAACAGAAGATAATAAAATGGCTGCCATTAAGATAGGATAATCTCTTTGAAAAACGGACTGAATGGCTAACTGCCCCATTCCCGGCCAAGAAAAAATAAATTCAATAATATAGGATCCGCTAATTAACCC
>MDSY01112576.1_pt1 | contig 29462 bp, 27 predicted proteins | sample 811131 | NCBI WGS metagenome assembly MDSY01 (sample SAMN05326643, study PRJNA326480) | marine metagenome | isolation source: seawater | place: Atlantic Ocean: South West | collected 2010 | reverse complement strand
TTGCGGCGATATAAACTTTTGGTTGGACTCCAAGGCTTACAATATTATTGAGGGTGTTCACCAAATCTGGCTTCTAAGTATTTGCGATCTTATTATCGGCAAAAAAGAATACTCAGTCTCATAGGTATTTAAATTTATTGCGAGTAAATTAAATAAGTATAATGGATATAAATATGATCAGTGCAAAATGAAAATAGTAGTAGTTAGCGGTGGATTTGATCCTATACATTCAGGTCACATCGAATATTTTAAAGCAGCTAAATTGCTTGGAGATAAACTGATAGTTGCTGTCAATAGCGATCAATGGCTAATTAGCAAAAAGGGAAAATTCTTCATGCCATTAACCGAAAGAGCAAATATTATTTCACATTTAGAAGTGGTTGATGACGTGATTGACTTTGAGGATGATAAAGATGGCAGTTGCGCACTTGGGTTAGAAAAAATAAAAAAACGTCATCCTGATGATGAAATAATCTTTTGTAATGGAGGAGATCGAAAGGAGGGTAATATTCCTGAAATGAGGGTGAAAGATATTACTTTTGAATTTGGTGTTGGTGGGGATAATAAGATGAACTCTTCAAGCCTAATACTTAAAGATTGGCAGTTTGAATCTGAGAAAAGAGTTTGGGGTAAGTTTTATAATCTGTTTACTGACAATAGATTAAAATTAAAAGAGCTTATTTTGGAGCCAGGTAAGGGCATGAGCTTTCAACGCCACTTTAAAAGAAATGAGATCTGGTTTGTCAGTCAAGGTGCTTGCGAGGTTAATTTTAGTGATTCCACGCCAGAGAAATCAGTTTTAAGAACACTTGCCACTGAAGAAGTTTTTCATGTCAAAATTGGTAATTGGCATCAAATCATTAACTCCTTTGATGATCCGTGCCACATCATTGAAATACAATATGGAGATGAAACTAACGAAGATGATATTGAGAGACTTGCATACTATGCTGATAATTAACTTAAATTAGCCAAGTCGAGAATATCTAGGAAATACTCATGAGCAAGACCTCACCTCTGCAAGTCAATAAAGCTACTTCTTTTCATTCTGTGGCACTAAATATTGTCTATGTCACAATTCTAACCATTTGCCACTTTGTAATCCCATATATACATGAGCTTGTATTTTCTTTTTTTAATGGTCTTTTTTTAATTCTTTCAACCATCTTATATTTTTATCTTAACGCTGTGCTAAGAGCTTCATCGATTTCACACTTCACCTACTTTTCTCTCTTTTTTAGAATTATTTTTTCTACAATTCTTCTTTCTCTATCAATAGTCTTTATTGCATTTATCACCAATACAACGGAAATAATCGAAAGAGGTGAATTTTTGATGTTTCTTATGTACCTATGTTCTTTATCTGTGTTGGCTATGGTCTTGGTTAAGTATTTTTACACCCTTATTAAACCAAAAGGACAATCTAATATTATTTTATTTACTGATCATATAGATGAGATGAACTTAGATACTAACTACTTCGCCTCTTATGCCAACAAAAACATAAAGCAGTTTCATATTAGTGAAATAGACGCAATGCTTAATTATGCAGTTAATAAGGGGGTTGACAGTGTTTATATATCTATAACTTCTAAAAATTTGAATTCATTAGAGATCCTAGTAAAAGATTTATGCATGTACGCATTTAATCTTTATTGGATCCTGCCAGCATCGTTTTTTAACGGAAATGCTAACTCGTCATCAATAAAACCGGTTTTGCTGAACGGGTCTCCTATTTCATTAGATACCAATCAATATTTTTTAAAACGATCCTTAGATGTTTTTTGTTCTTTATTCATATTAATTTTTATTTCTCCTTTAATTTTTTTAGTTGCATGCCTCATAAAATTTTCAGATAAGGGACCAATTCTTTACTATCAATTAAGGCATGGTCAATATGGTAAAGAATTCAATATGCTTAAATTCAGGTCCATGTATGTAGGTTCAGATTATTCTGATCAGCAAGTCATGCAAGATGATTCTCGGGTTACCTTAATTGGCAAAGTTATAAGAAAAACTTCTTTCGATGAAATTCCGCAACTTCTCAATGTTCTCATCGGTCAGATGTCTATCGTTGGCCCTAGACCTCATATTCTTTCTGAAACTAATAGATACTCTAAAGAAATTATTAGTTTTCTTAGCAGGCATCAGGTAAAGCCTGGTCTAACAGGGCTTGCTCAACTTAGATCTCGAGGTAAAACTAATTCAATTTTAGAGATGGAAGAAAAACTTCATGATGACATGGAATATATTAATGAATGGAGCATTTTCCTGGATGTCAAAATTATGCTACATACACCAATTTCCATGTGGAAAAATAGACGTTCCACGCTTTAATTTTCAAGATAATTAATTTTTATAAAACCTATAGTCACTTGCTGTGCCTCCAAATATTGAATAAAAAAGAGGATTTGCTGTGCGAAGTTTAACCCCTCCATCCCTTGATAGGGGTTGGACGAGTAAATTTGCATAATTGCTTCCGCCATTTTTAAAGATATAACTTAACGGGACTTCAAAATAAAAAGCTTTATCAAATGTGCCTTCTCCAAAAACTTCTTTTGAGATATTTGTCCTGGTGAAGTAAGCACCCATTCTAAAACCAGATTTAAACTTCCTAGAAAAATCAAATGTATAGCCCTGATCTCCAGCTAGATATTTACCAAAACTAAGATCCAAGAGAACTCCACTTTTTTCATGGAAGTAAATAAAATTAGTGTGCCCTGTTGTTGTTTTGTAATCACGGAACTCAAATAGTTGCTCAAAAGTTCGTTGTTTAACTTCGAATAGATTTAACCCGATGGATAAATTTTTGTTGAATGGTTTCCAGTAATATTCAACCCCATATCCACCAAACATCATTTCAAACATGCCGGCTGTAAATTTTATATAATGATTATTGGCTACCTTATTAAAATAATCTAACTGCATTGTATTGAGATAAAGGTCAGGTCTTCGCTGAACATACTTTACGTAGTCTGTTCTTACATGCTGTAAGTATGGAGAGGCTGGTTTATCAATTAACCTGTCAAATGAATTTGTGACCTGATATGAAGCTGCTGTTGTTAAGTAAAGATTTGGTGAAAATTTGATCTCACCTATTGCTTGAAGATCCAACCCACCAGCAAAAAATCTTTGAGGGTCTGCATATCTATAAATAAAATTTGGTTTAATGTTCCAATATAACTCAGGAAAATTAAGAGAAGTTTGAAATTCATGATCATCAGTAATATTTTTTGGTTCAGTATAGTAAGCTTTTCCAATAATCTGTGACTTTAGAAGGTTCTTAGTGGAGGCTTCCATTTGCCCAGTTTCAATACCAGATTGAATATTCGTTACTGTTATTCTGGTAATGCTTAGACTGCTAATCTTTGCTGCAGCTGTACTAACATTTTTTGCATGCTTAAAAACGTCTATAGGATTATTGTATTTATTATTTACCAAGCCCAACTCTAAGTGCTCCCCATTTAGATTTGCTGACTGGAGAAATAAATTATCCTGCTCTAGGTTTCTCAATAGGTTTTCATAGAATGCCATTCCGCGATTTTGTTCATTAGAGTAATTTTTAACCTTCTTCGGTTTTACAGGCAATCTTTTTGCATTGAAGTCAAACTTTTTTGAAAGCTTTAAATCATAATTGTTTCCTTTGGTCTGGGACAATGATAAAGCGTAATTATTTTTTAATTGATAATGAAATCCAATATTATAATTTTTTTCTTTTTCTCTTGTTATTGATTTTGGCGTCTGATCACCGCCACCCAAGAAGGAAGTAAACTTATTTGGATCTGGCCCATAGACGAAGGGGTTACTTTCAATTTTTACTGTTAAGCCCTTGATAAAGCTCGATCTGTATTCTAATCCTCCAAATATTCCAACTGGACCTTTGAAAGCTGATTTCAAGTCTATTTCACCGCCATAACTACCTGTGCTTTGGAATAAAGACCTACGATTTTCCCAGCCCTTAATTGGATTCTTATATGAATGTTCTTGGCTAAAGGCGCCAGTACCCATGCCGAGTGTAAATTTTAAATCGTTATATTCATAAGTTGCTGCTAGGTATTCCTTGCTGAAGTAACCAGTTCCAGCTATATCATCCAAGCCTAATGCTAAATGCAAGTTATTAATTGAATAAGAGAATTTAACGTTAAAACCCTTATCAAGATAATTCCCTTTTTTTATATTTCTTGAATCTCTCGGCCTATGATAGTAAAAACTAGTTTCTAGCCAGCTAAATGGGGTCGCTGATATAGAGAGAAATTTATTTAATGTCGAATTTCCTACTGTTAACCCAACGGTTCCAACTTCTTGGGATTGAGCGCTTGGAAGATGAATTAAACCGGTCTGAGATACCGAATTGTATGAGGCTGGGTTTGGTTGGAGGGAATCTCTAACGTAGTAAGCGCTTTGTGAGTTTAGAGAGAAAAGAGTAAGTAGTATTATATAGAACTTGCCCAAGAGTTTGATTATTTTAGATAAATAATATCTAAATAATTATTTTTAAGCTGCTAGCTAGAGCTGCTTGAGCTAGAGCTGCTTGAGCTAGAGCTACTTGAACTGGATCCAGAAGAACCACTTGGTGTCGGCGCTGGGGTAGGTGCATCAGTAGGAGCAGGTGTTGGCGAAGGAGCTGTTGTAGGAGCAGGTGTTGGCGAAGGAGCTGTTGTAGGAGCAGGTGTTGGCGAAGGAGCTGTTGTAGGCGCTGGTGTTGGCGAAGGAGCTGTTGTAGGCGCTGGTGTTGGCGAAGGAGCTATTGTAGGCGCTGGTGCTGGTGCAGGATTCGCAGAATCATCATCATCATCATTTGCTGCTATTGCTAAAGCTATTGCCGCTGCAATGGATGCAGGAGACAAGATTGTCTTCTTATCAGTATCATCGGTATTTGAGGAATCAGACTCTTGCGCATATCCAGATATGGCAAAAAAACTGAGCACGGATGTTAGAAGAAGTTTGAATTTGTTCTTTATAATAGCCATTGCAGTACCTAGTTTTAGCTCACATGTGTAGTTGTATTATAAGCATAAAAACATCAAAATACACACCCTTATCTTATTTTTTAACTTATTTCATTTTACTGGTTTATGTTTTTAGAGCCCACTAATCTTATATTCTATAAAGAAATACATAAATATTTAACAGTTAATAATTCTTAGAAAATAAAGTTAATTGAGTTATTTAAATTATCATGATCCATAATAAAGCTGTAAAATATTTTTTAAGCATGAACATGACATTAATATTAATAGGGAAACATTCAATGTATAGATTAAATACACTCTTGCTAATCATTCTTTTTTCTCCATTTCTATTTTCTCAACAACTTAGCCCGGATCAACTATCCCTTATTCAAGCTATGAGTGCTGAGGACCAAGAGACTCTTGCTCAGGAATTAGGTGTTCCAATTCCAGGTAGTAATTCCTCACAGAGATCAGGAGCGACTCTAGGACGACCAGGAAAAGCTGCTACAGTAAAGCAACAAGATCCATATAGCATTTCTACTTTGAGCAAAGAAAACTCAAAAAATAATCTATACATTCAAAAACTTACTGATTCTTGCCGCACATATGGCTTTGTAACACAATCTGCAATTGCAGCATGCGTCCAAAGAGAAATCTCAGCTCAGCCCTTGCCAAGCAAGAGATATGGCCTTAATTTTTTTACCAGCCAGGTTTCAACATTCGCTCCAACAGATAATTCTCAAGTTTCAGCAAGTTATATATTGGGTGTTGGCGATAGTCTGACTATTCAGCTATACGGAACTCAGAACCGTAAACTTAACCTACAAATTGAGCGTGACGGATCTATTGTTTTGCCCTCAATAGGGTCAATTATTCTTTCAGGCTTAACTTTTACAGATGCTAGGAATCAAATTGTTAAGAAAGTTTCTGATGAGCTATTTGGCGTAAATGCAATAGTGACTATGGGTAGAATCAAAGCAATCAATATCTTCATGGCTGGTGAGGTTGTCATACCTGGCAAATATTCTATGAGCGGTCTCGCAACAGTTACTCAAGCTCTTTATCAGTCTGGTGGAATCACCGATATTGGGTCTTTACGTAATATTCAGGTTTTAAGAGAGGGTATTCTTTTTGCAACTTTTGACGCATATCAATTATTAATGAGTGGAGATGCCAGTGGTGATATTCAGCTGCAGAGTGGTGATGTGGTTCTTGTGCCACAGTACCTTGGGCTCGCTGAAGTAGAAGGTGAAGTCAAAAGACCGATGATATATGAAATAACCCCTGATGACACAATTCAAAATTTACTTAAAATGGCTGGACTATTCACTGAGAGCGCATTTCCAACACAATCAACACTTATAAGAACTGGATTGGAGGGAGTAAATTCTCAGGTTACGTCATTAAATTTATACAATGTAGAAGCATTAAATATTCCATTAATTGATGGAGATCATTTGTTGATTATGCAGAAATCGGAAGAGCTTACCAAGAACATTACTCTAAAGGGTGCTGTTAATCGTCCCGGTGATTATGGCTGGAAAAAAGATATGAGAGTTTCGGATCTCATTAGCGATATGAGAAGAGATTTGATCTTAGACACTGATCTAAGTTTTAGTCTCATCGTAAGGAACAAAAACTCTCTTCGCAAAATATCAACATACAAATTTTCTCTGAGGGATGTAATAAATTCACCTAGATCAAGTAAGGATCCTGTTTTAAGTGAATTCGATGAAATATTAATCTTTTCGAAGACAACGTGTGATCCTTTAAACTCGAGTCATAAAGTTATACCTCAGTGCGGTAATACTCAGGCTCTACCAACCGAGGATGATCTGGACGAGTTTGAATCTGCAGAACAGGATGTTGATTTAGTCGATGATACTCAATCGGGAAGGAATCTTGTGATATCTCAGCTTTCCACGAATGAAGAGCAGCTAGCTAATCAAGAGACGCTCAAGGAATTGTTTGCTAACAATAGAGTCAGCCTCTTGGGACCAATCATTGAGAAAATTAAATTGCAATCAAGTAATTTTGAGCATCTTCAGCTTATCTCTATTTCTGGAGGAGTTCTATTTCCTGGAACATACCCTTTGTTTGAGAATGCTACTTTACAAGATTTGATTGAAGCTGCGGGTGGTTTAAATGATATGGCTTTTCTCGGTGCAGCAGAGCTTAGGAGAATAACTTTAGATTCTGATCAGGTTGAATCAAGTTTTTTTGAGTACTCAATAGATCCAACATATATAAATAAACAAAATCCATTACTGCAGAGCCGAGATCATGTCACGATAAGACAGATGCAAGATGCTTTTGCCAGGAGAGCAGTGAAGATCAATGGAGCCGTTAGATTTCCAGGGGAATATATGATTTCAAAAGGAGAAACTATTAGTATGTTGGTTGCAAGAGCAGGTGGTATTCTTGATGAGGGTTTTGCCGAAGGAAGTCAATTTTTTAGAACTTCTATAGCTGATATTGAAGAAGTTCGCGCTAAAGAATATGCACAACAAATCAGACAGCTATATTCAAGTCGATTGCTTACTGAAGAAAAAAATAATACAACTTTTGAAGACGTCTACGAAATTGCAGATCTACTTGAGGACATAAATGGGAGGGGCAGGATGGTTATCGACCTACCTAGCATTATCAATGATGATAATGAGGCTGATATCGTTCTTGAAGATGGCGATACTCTATTTATTCCAAATATGCTGAACTCTATTTCAGTTATCGGCGAAGTTAATAGGTCTGCAACAATTGTATATGATCCATCCATGAGGACTCAGGACTACCTTCGATTTGCTGGCGGAACTACTGCTAGAGCGGACGAAAAAAGCATCTATATTATCAAGGCTAGCGGCGCCATTGAGGTTTTAGAAAAGGGTTTTTGGAGTTTAGGACGTCAAAATCCTAAATTCTTACCTGGCGATACACTGGTTGTTCCAATCAAAGCTACTTATAAAGATGGTTTATCGCAGTGGACGGAGATTACTCAACTTATTTATCAATCTATGGTCTCAATTGCAGCTGTTAAAGGACTTTAATAATGAATGATCGAAATACAGATATCCAGAATAATTTTAATGATATTGATGCTCTTGTAATTGATCGAGATGCGATAAATCTTGATGAGGTTATTCAAACTATTTTAAATTCTAGGAAGTTCATTGCTGTGGTTACCTCAATATTTTGTTTTTTATCAATCATTGTCTCTTTGATGTTGCCTAATATATATACAGCAAATGCCCTCTTAAAACCTACAGACTCAGATGCTAACTCTTCATTGATGAGTAGCGTTGGAGGGCTAGCAAATCTTGCCGGTGTTTCAATTCCATCATCGAAAAGCAATGACTCAGATCTGGCACTAAAGATGCTTCAGTCACGATTATTTTTTAGCAATTTTATTGAAAAAAGAGCTGTTCTTCCCGATCTTATGGCAGCGAAGTCATGGAATAGCCAAACTCAAGAAGTTTCTTACAAATCAAATCTTTACTCCGCCAAAGACTCAAAATGGAAACTAAAATCTTCATCAGGCAGATCAAAGAAGCCAACTAATCTGGAGGCTCATGAGGAATTTCTAAAAATTCTTAATATATCTCAGGATAGAAAATCTCTCTATATCACTATTGAGATAGATCACATATCTCCAATTGTCGCCAAAAATTGGATCACATGGTTAGTAGAAGATGTCAATATTGCTATTAGTGACATAGCAATTAAGGAAGCCGACAGCTCTATTAAATATCTTGAGTCTCAAATTGCCTCCACACCTTTTGCAGAGCTAAGAACAATGTTCTATGAAATAATTCAGCAACATACACAAACCATGGTTCTAGCAAAAGTAAGGCCAGAATATGCAATTACAACAGTTGATCCTGCAGTTGCACCCGAGACTAAGTCTAAACCTAGTCGATCAGTAATTGTTGTTCTTGCAACGATCCTGAGTCTAATATTGGCTATATTTTGGAGTTTATTTACACAGAATCGCTCAATCAAATTAAGCTGAAATCTTATTTGTTTAAAATGGATCTAAATGAAAAAATATATGTAGCGGGGCATTTGGGAATGGTTGGCTCCTCAATCCTTAGAAAACTTCAAAACGATGGTTATCAGAACCTGTTAGTAAGAGATCGAAAGGAACTAGATTTAACGGATCAAGCTAGTGTCAAAAAATTTTTTAAAACCGAGCAGCCTGATAAAGTTTATCTCTGTGCCGCTAAAGTAGGTGGAATTCATGCTAACAATACTTATCCTGCAGATTTTATATATATAAACTTGATGATTCAGGCCAATGTTATTAATAGTGCCTTTCAATCTGGTGTAAAACAATTACTTTTTTTGGGCTCTAGCTGCATTTACCCCAAAGTATTTGAGCAACCATTGAAGGAAGATGCCTTGCTTCAGGGCAAGCTAGAGCTAACAAATGAACCTTATGCAATTGCTAAAATTGCAGGAATTAAAATGTGTGAAAGCTATAATAGACAATTCAATGATTCAGGAGAGGTAGATTATAGGAGCGTTATGCCTACGAACCTTTACGGCCCTGGAGATAATTATCATCTTGAAAATAGTCATGTAATTCCAGCACTCATTAGAAAATTTCATGAAGCTAAAGTTTGTAATTTATCAGAGGTCAATGTTTGGGGATCTGGCAAGCCTATGCGTGAGTTTTTACATGTAGATGACATGGCAGATGCCTCGATTTATATCATGAATTTATGTGAATCTGATTACAAGAGAAATACATCAAGTATGCTTAGCCATATTAACGTTGGTTATGGTGAAGATATATCTATAGATGATTTAGCTCATAAAATTGCAAATGTTGTTAAATATAAGGGTAGGATTGCTTTTGATGCATCAATGCCTGATGGAGCACCTCGTAAATTACTTAGTAGTAAGTTAATTAACTCACTTGGTTGGTCTCCTGCAATCGATTTGGATAATGGTCTGCTCAATACCTATAATGATTTTTTATTACGCTATGATTCTTAATGCTCAGTACATAAATGAATAAACAAAAAATTGCATTAATTACTGGTGTGACTGGTCAAGATGGTTCATATCTAGCAGAATTGCTCCTGGAGAAAGGGTATATAGTTCATGGCATTAAACGGCGTGCTAGTTCTTTCAATACTCAACGCATTGATCATATTTATCAAGACCCTCATACTGATAATTCAAACTTTATATTGCATTATGGAGATCTTTCGGACTCAACAAATCTAATTCGTATAATCCAAGAAATCCAACCTGATGAAATATACAATCTAGCAGCGCAAAGCCATGTTGCCGTTAGCTTCGAAAGTCCTGAATATACTGCAGATATAGATGCTATAGGACCTCTAAGAATTTTGGAGGCAATTAGGATCCTAGGTTTGGCAACAAAAACAAAATATTATCAAGCATCAACATCTGAAATGTATGGCAAGGTTCAAGAGTCACCTCAAAATGAAAATACTCCTTTTTACCCACGCAGTCCTTATGGAGTTGCGAAACTCTACGCATATTGGATTGTTATTAATTATAGAGAGGCATATGGAATCTTTGCATGTAATGGCATTCTTTTTAATCATGAGAGCCCAAGAAGGGGTGAAACATTTGTAACAAGAAAAATAACTAGAGCACTTACAAATATTGTTACTGGCACTCAAGAATGTTTACATATTGGAAATTTAGATGCTCTAAGAGATTGGGGTCATGCTCGTGACTATGTAGAGATGCAATGGCTAATGATGCAGCAAGAAACCCCAGATGATTTTGTTATAGCTACAGGCAATCAATGCAGCGTCAGAGATTTTATTAACATCTCAGCTATAGAGTTAGGTCTAGAGCTTGAATTTAAGGGGTCAGGAAAGGACGAAATTGGAGTCATCTCCCAAATCCACAACAAATCATTAGATGCAGTTTTAGTTGGCGATACTATTGTAAAAATTGATACTAGGTATTATAGACCTACTGAGGTTGAGTCTCTCTTAGGGGATCCTACAAAAGCAAAAAACCTACTCGGTTGGACGCCTAAAATCACAACAGAAGAAATGTGTGCTGAGATGATTAAAGAGGATTTAAAATTGGCCCAAAGAAAACTCTTTCTAGAAAAAAATGGTTTCTCAACTACTGAATCAGAGTATTGATGATAATGCTTACAGGAGGCCTTGGGTATATAGGGTCAAATACAGCCCTTATGCTTTTAAGGGCTAATTATGAAATCTTGATTTATGATAACTTATCAAATTCTAACCTTACTACGCTTAAAACACTTCAAGATCTAAGTAATCACAAGATTAACTTTATCAAAGGTGATATTGCTGATACTAGACTACTGGTAAATAGCTTAAAAGATTTCAATATTGATACTGTGATTCATTTTGCTGGCCTTAAGGCAGTATCAGAATCTATTTCCTTTCCTCTCAATTACTATAAAAATAATCTCTATGGAACGATTAACTTGATTGATGCAATGGAAAGTTTATCCATACAAAGGTTAATTTTCAGTAGCAGTGCAACAGTTTATGGTGCACAGGCAGCTTTACCAATCACTGAGAGTCAACCTAAGGAATGTATCAATCCTTACGGTAGAACAAAATCTTTTATAGAAGATATGCTGATAGATCTTTCAGCAGCAAATTCAAAGTGGAATATTTCTTGCTTAAGATACTTTAATCCTGTCGGTGCAGATGTCAGTGGATACTTAGGCGATAATTTCTCTGCAATACCCAATAACCTACTTCCGAGAATTGTAAGAGTAGCTGCTGGAGAGCTCGAAGCATTGGAAATTTTTGGATCAAATTATCAAACTCATGATGGAACTTGTGAAAGAGATTATATTCATGTGTCAGATCTTGCAGATGGCCATCTGGCTGCATTAGAGTATTTATCAAAACAAAGTAATGGAATTGAGTTTTTTAATCTTGGAACTGGCAAAGGTTGCAGTGTACTCGAGTTAATATCCATTTTTGAAGAGGTAACAGGAATGTCAGTGCCCTGTATCAATGCAGTTAAACGTGAGGGCGATTCAGAATCTTCCTATGCATGCGCGGATAAGGCAAATAGACTGCTAGGATGGAATGCAAAAAGATCTTTAAAAGATATGTGTGCAACTGCATGGAATTCTTATAAGCTGAATGAACCCTCTTATCATGACTCATGACTTTGACTCCGTAGTTATAGGAGCTGGAGTTGTAGGCCTTGCTATTGCGCATGAACTCGCAATCACTGGTAGACAAGTTTTAGTTGTAGAAGAAATGTCAGCTGCAGGCCAGGGTATTAGCTCAAGAAATAGTGAAGTGCTACATGCTGGAATTTACTACCCATATGACTCCCTTAAAAGAAAGTTATGCCTTAGTGGCAGAGAACTTTTAGTAGAATACTGCAAAACTAATAATATAGATTTTGCTTTAACTGGAAAGTTAATTGTTGCCACAAATATTGATGAGTCTGAGTCTCTAGCATCAATTTTATCAAATGGACTTAGAAATGGTGTTTCAGATTTAGTGATGCTTGATAGCGATCAGATTAAAGAGTTGGAGCCAAGCTTGAATGCTATGAATGCCATTCACTCACCATCAACTGGTATTATAGATAGTCATGCGCTTATGCTTTCATTTCTAGGTTCTATTGAATCAAATAATGGAATGATATGTTTTAATTCTAAAGTTACAGAAATCAATAAGTTAAAAAAAGGTTTCTCTCTTGCAGTTAATGGCGAGGATGATTTTGAAATTTCAACAAAGGAATTGATTAATAGCGCCGGACTCTCAGCCCAGGATTTAAGTAAGAGCATTAAAGATGCGTCTGATAAGACTACCCCACCTTTATTCTACTGCAAGGGAACTTACTTAAACCTTACATGTAAATCACCTTTCAAACATCTTATATATCCAATGCCTAATAATGCAGGTCTGGGCGTTCATTTAACATTAGATTTAGCTGGAAGAGCTAAATTTGGTCCTGATACAGAATGGGTTTCTCATCCAGAGTATCAACTAGACGATACAAAAATAGACAGTTTTTATAATGAAATCAAGCGATACTATCCATCAGTATTAAAAGATAATTTAAGTCCTGGTTATGCTGGAGTTAGACCTAAAGTTGTCTCTCAAAATGAAGGCCAAGCAGACTTCATTATCCAAGATAGTTCATTGCATGGCATGCCTGGCTATATAGCCTTATACGGAATAGAATCACCTGGTTTGACTGCATCACTTGCTATAGGTAGGTATGTCGAAGCTAAATTAAAATAAATACAAAAAAATAAGGAAGTTATATGAAAATAATAATTACTGGAAATCTTGGTTATGTTGGCCCATCGGTGGTTCTTCATCTTCGAAAAACATATCCTAATGCACAACTAATAGGTATTGATATTGGAATTTTTGCACACTGTATGACAGGTGTAATTTTTCAACCCGAAGCATGCTTAGATGTTCAAATGTATAAAGATGTTCGCAAGCTTTCAATTTCAGATTTCGAGGGAGTAGATGCCGTTATACATTTGGCTGCAATTAGTAATGACCCGATGGGCAAAACATTTGAACGTATAACAGATGAAATTAACCATCAATCAAGTATTGATATTGCAAAATTATCAAAAAAAGCAGGGGTAAAGAGTTATGTTTTTGCATCAAGCTGTAGCGTCTATGGTGAAGCTTCTGAATCTTCAAAAAAAGAGACAGATGAGCTGAATCCCTTGACTGCATATGCCAGATCGAAAATTGATACAGAACTGAGCTTACAAGACCTTGCATCTGAAAACTTCAAAATTACATGCTTAAGATTTGCAACCGCATGTGGTTTTACAAGCAGAACAAGGCTAGATTTAGTTCTTAATGACTTTGTTGCTGCTGCTATAACTAATGGAAGTATTGATATTTTAAGCGATGGCTCTCCATGGCGACCCTTAATTCACGTGTCTGACATGGCGCGGGCAATTGAATGGGCTATTTCAAGAGAGTCTAGAGTAGGTGGAAACTCCTTAATTGTAAATGCAGGTTGTGATGAATGGAATTATCAAGTCATGGACCTAGCACTGGCTGTTAAGAATGAAATACCAAATTCAGAAGTTAACGTAAATAAAAATGCGCCACCAGACAAAAGATCATATCAAGTTGATTTTTCAAAATTCAAAGAGCTAGCTCCCAATCATCAACCCATAGTTTCGCTATCAAAGGCAATAAATGGACTAAAAAATGGTTTATTATCGATGAATTTTACAGATACCGATTTCAGAAACTCGGATTATATAAGGTTAAATACATTAAATGACCATATAAAAAATAGTAGAATCACCGATAACCTAGAATGGATATCTTTGTAAGAAAACTATGATATTTACAGAAACTAAATTAAAAGGTGCGTTTGTCGTCGATCTTTCCAAGATTGATGATGAAAGAGGTTTTTTTGCTAGGGCATTCTGCATGGATCTTTTTTCCTCTATGGATTTAGCTCCTAATATTGCTCAAGTTAATATGTCATTTAACAAGTCAAAAGGAACCTTGAGAGGTATGCATTACCAAAAATCACCATATCAAGAAACAAAGTTTATTCGGTGCATACGTGGATCTATTCATGATGTCATTATAGATCTTCGAAAAGACTCCCCAACGTATAATAAATATATTGGAGTTGATTTAACATGTGAGAATCGGACAGCCTTATATGTGCCAAAAGATTTTGCCCATGGTTTTATCACTCTAGAAGATGATACAGAAGTTATATATATGGTCAGCCAATCCTATGTGCCTAACGCAGAGGATGGAATTCTATGGAATGATCCCAAGTTTAATATTGCTTGGCCTAGTGAGCCAACGAATCTATCAGACAAGGATAGCTCGTGGCAGCCTTTTGAATAGATTATTCTTTACTGCGATGAATTCATTTATAATAATTTTTTTAATTACAGAAATTTTATATGAAGGTTGTAATTCTTGCTGGTGGATTTGGTACGCGACTTGCTGAGCTAACACATGAAATTCCAAAGCCGATGGTACCTATTGGTGAAAAACCAATTCTATGGCATATCATGAATCATTATTCGAAGTTTGGATTTGATGAATTTATTATTGCTCTGGGCTACAAATCACAATTAATAAAAGATTTTTTTCTTAATTATCCATCATTAAATTCTGATTTCACCATCAATTTGAAAACTGGAAATATAGATTGGCATAATAGGATTAACCAAAACTGGAAGGTGACACTAGTTGATACTGGTTTGAATACGATGACCGGGGGGCGTGTCGCTCGCCTCAAAAAGATTCTTGCAAATGAAAGTTTCTTACTCACTTATGGAGATGGTCTGAGCGATGTCAATATTAGCTCTCTAGTTAAGTTTCACCAGGAACAATCAAAAATGGTTACAGTAACTACAGTAAGACCTGGTGCTAGATTTGGTGAGCTCAACATCGAGAGTAATCAAGTTATATCTTTTAAAGAAAAACCACAAACTACACAAGGCTGGATTAATGGAGGTTTTTTCGTAGTAGAACCAGAGTTTTTAGATTTAATTGAATCAGATGATGTTATTTTAGAAAAAGGTCCTCTCGAAAAAGTTGCTTCTATGGGTCAGCTGAATGCTTTTAAGCACGAAGGTTTTTGGCAATGCATGGACTCAATAAGAGATAAAAATTATCTTGAATCTTTATGGGAAAATGGGTCCGCACCTTGGAAATAGTCAAACCTAAAAAACTTTTGGTTGTTGGTGGCTCTGGTTTTATCGGCAAAGCTATTGTCATGCGCGGCGTGAGTATGGATTTAGAGGTTGAAAGTCTGGGATTAACTATCCCCTCCGAAGACCAGCAGGTACCTAACGTTAATTACTTGAATGCAGACATTACGGACAACAAATCTTTACAAGCAATAAGTAAACAAAAGTATCATTATGTAGTTAATACGGGTGGTTATATTGATCATGCTAATTTTATGGATGGTGGCGATCACCTCATTAATTCTCACTTTAATGGTGTTGTGAATCTTGTAAAATCAATTGATAGATCTAACTTATTAAGCTTCATTAACATTGGAAGCAGCGATGAGTATTCTAATGCTGTTGCGCCTCACCATGAAAGCATTAGAGAAAACCCTATTTCACCATACTCTGCTGGAAAAGTAGCGTCCACACACTTCCTTCAAATGCTTCACAAAACAGAACAATTCCCGTCTACAACTTTGAGATTATTTCTCTGTTATGGCCCTGGCCAGGATGTTAAAAGGTTTTTGCCTTACTTAATATCACAATGCGTGGCTAATGATGAGATAAAAGTTTCTCCTGGGGAGCAGCTTAGAGATTATTGTTATATTGATGATATCGTATCAGCTGTTTTCTTAGCAATGTCGGATAAAAATGCTGATGGAAAAGTTTACAACATTGCTTCAGGTGAACCTATATCAATAAGATCTGTTGTGGAGAAAGTGGTAGACATTATTGGCTCAGGTAAACCAAATTTTGGAGCCATGCCTTATAGACAGGGTGAAAGTATGGAGTTGTACGCGGATATATCATTAGTTATGAATGAGCTAGGCTGGCACCCCACAACGCAACTTAATGAAGGCTTGGAACAAACGATTTCTTATTATAGAAATTTATGATGTCCCAGCAATTCAGTCAAACAAAGTAGGCAATTTTCTTTTATGAGTAATCCAGATATATCACTAGTTATGTCCGTATATAATGGAGAAGAATTTCTTGAAACGACTATTGAAAGCGTTCTAAAGCAAACATTTACTAATTTTGAATTTATCATATCTAATAATGGATCCACTGATGAAACATCTGCAATAATACAAAAATTTAAAAAAATTGATGGCAGAATTATTTTTTTTGATCATGAAAATTTTGGATTTGCTAACTCATTGAATCAGGCTATAGCATTGGCGAAGTCCAATCTAATTGGCCGAATAGATGCGGATGATATTATGTTACCTGAGAGATTAGCCAAACAATTCTCATACTTACAAGAAAATCAGGACATTAGTCTTACTAGCTGCTTAGCTTATTACATAAATCAAGATGGTAAAAGAATAGGTAAGACATTTTCTGACATCGATACAATTGACATAAATAAGGATTATATATCCAAAGGTGAACCTATTGGTCTGCTTCATCCAGGAGCAATGTTTTACAAAAATGCATTTACACATGTGGGGGGTTACAGAGAGCAATTTGCTCCGGCTGAAGATATTGATCTCTGGAATAGGTTCAATGATCATGAATATTGGTCTTCTGTTCAACAAGAATATCTTATGGAGTATAGAATGATTTATGGCACTGAGATTGGTCAGAATTTTAAAAAATCTAGAATAAAGTATGAATGGCTTCGAGATTGTATGCGTTTAAGAAGACAAGGAAAGGAGGAAATTGATTGGGATGATTTCCTAATAAAAAGAAATAATATATCGCCAATAATGAAAATCAATAGGTACAGAAAAATGCAAGCTAAATATCTTTACAGAATGGCTGGTATTCACTTTGGAGCCAATCAAATATTTTCTTTTTTAATAAGTCTAGTTGGCTCTATGTTTCTTCAACCAAGCTATTTTTATAAAAAATTGAGCAATCAAATATATAATGATTGATCAAACTGATACTGAGAAATTTTTATGAGATATGTTGTAACAGGTGGAAGTGGTTTTGTTGGATCCCATTTAGTAGATTTTCTAGAAAAAAGAGGTGAGACTGTAATCGTAATTGATAAAATCTCAAATCATAAGAATCTCTCTCTTTTCAGTAACAGTAATAAGAAGACACAGTATTATTTTGCTGATATTACAGATCCATTAATTACTGAAAAGATAATTGAAGAAGGCGATATTGTATTTCATTTAGCCGCTCAATCACATGTGGATGTATCTTTTGTTAATCCACTGGATACAACTAAATCAAACGTTCTTGGGACTCACAGTATTCTTAATGCATGTCTAAAAAATAAATGTGCCAAATTAATTATTATGAGCACTGATGAAGTTTACGGTTCAGTAGATAATATACCAAATCATAATCTTTTAGATCCAACTAATCCCTATAGCGCATCTAAAGCTGCTGCAGATATGATAGTTAATTCATACAAACATATGTATGAGGAGATGGATATTGTCACCCTTAGATCAAATAATATTATTGGACCTGGTCAATTTATTAGAAATATAGTACCTAGATTTAGTTGCTTGGGCATTCTTGGTAAGCAGATGACAGTTCATGGCACTGGTGAGTCTAGAAGGCGTTATTTATGGATCAACGATGTAATTAATGCACTTATTCTTCTATCTGATCGAGCTGAAAGACATAAAATATATAATATTGGCCACAATAAAAGTTACTCAAACATTGAGATTGCGCAAATGATTGGAGATTATCTTAATTTATCTAATTTTATCTCTTTCGAAGATGATCGAGTTTTCAATGACACAATTTATCCATGTGATTTTAGCGAAATTCAAAAAGATCTGGGTTGGAAAATTACAAAAGATATTGAGCAGGTTTTACCTGAAATCATCGAATGGTATAAAAATAATATTTCTAGATATAAAAAATATTTGTAACTCAATGTTAACCATCATTTTCCTTTATAGAATCTTACCTTCTATAAGAAATGCATTATCCAACCTATCTCTATGATTAGTTTATTTATAAATGAGATATTTGATAGATTAAATAAAGCTAACATTCAATACGCTATTCTTCGTAACTATGAAAACCTTCCTCATAAGCCAAGTGATACTGAGTATTTTGATTTAGATCTACTTGTTGCATCCAGGGACTTGAATCGGTACCTAGAACTAGTATATAAATTAGCCAAAAAAAATAAACTTTTTATAGTTCAAAAAATTGATAGAGAGTATGTAAAAACTCTCCGCGTAGTTCATATTGATGAGAATGGAAATGTAGAGGCTGTTCAGCTTGATTCTCATATAGCTGGTCAAAATTGGTGGGGTTTTTTTTACCTTACTGAGGATAAAATTTTTTCTCAAAAGAAAAACTATAAATCATATTATGTGGTGAGTAATTTTCATCAAAATTTATTTAATTGGTTAGATAAATTATTTTTTGGTAATTATGTTAAGCAAAAATATAAAATCGAGATATTGAAAAGTCTCAATGCCAATCAGCAAGAACTATTAACTTTTCTGTATTCTGTTTTTGGCAAAAAAACTGCTGATGATTTAGCATCAAAAATAACTGATGGGAATCTTCAGGCTACTTTAAAAAATCGCTCCCAGATGATACAAAAGTTAAAAATATATTCAATTAGACGCTTTCCAAAATTAACTTTCATATCAAATATAAAGTTCTATTATTTTGAGTTGATGCTTTATTTATTTCCACCTGGACTTTGTTGCGTATTCCATCCAGAGAACAGACAGATTATAGATTTTTGCTTTAACCAATGTAAAAAAGTTTATCTGGGAGATCAGATGATTATAAAATTTGATTCAGCATCACGCTTATCATGGCTACGATTCTACTTTAGAAATGTCTTTCCAATTGTTAGAAAAGGTGGGATGGTCTTTGTTGAGACTTCAAAAAATACCTCATTTCTTAAGACTAAGGAAATATTAATTACAAAATCTAAAAAAGAAATAATAATGGAAATCTTCAAATCTAGTCAGCGAGGTATATTCTTAGGCGCAACTAGCATTTCTATTTGCCAAGATTATTTTAATCTTTTGAAGAATACCTTTTAGTATGATTATTGCATTTTTAGGGGTTGACGGAAGTGGCAAGTCAACTGTAATCGAACAATTTACTAGAAAAGTCCACTCTGATTGGTCAGAAATTAAATATATTCATTTTAGACCAAATCTCTTTTTAAAAAGCTCAAGCAATGGTCCAGTAACTAATCCTCACGAGGGAAAAAGCAGGGGCTTATTTGTGTCTATGATAAAATCCATATATTTCATAATTGAATATAATGTTGCATTTATTTTTAATTATTTTAATCCTGGCCAGTTAATTATATATGATCGATATTCATACGATATTATTGCCGATCCTCAAAGGACTAAATTCTCATTACCATCTTGGCTTTCTAGGGCTATGATTTGGATCATTCCATCCCCAAATCTTATTTTCTACCTGCATGCACCAGTTGATGTTCTCTATGAGCGTAAGAAAGAAATAAATAAGAGTGATTTAAGTGCCATACTTGATAAATATTTAATTCTTTCAAAAGTTCATAAGTTTCATGAAATTGATACAAATACTCCCTTGGAAGAAACCATTGATAAAATTCTTTTAATTTATTACAAATCAACTAACTCATCAGTGTAGATTTCAACATGAAAATATTTTATGGAGATAGCAACTCGATCCTTTTCTTATCAGGATTATCATTGGGACTACTATTTATTTCGAATGTTGCTTTTGGTAATGCCATTATGGTTCTTGTGGTTTTTGGCGTTCCATTAAATCAATTAATTCTAGCTTTTTTATTTCTAATCTGCGCACTATTTGGGCTGATAAGGCTGCCAACAGGTTACCCACTTCTTTTATATATATGGATGATATTCGGCCTATTTATATGGTTACCGATTGGTCTTATGAATCATGGAATAGTCGCAGGTCGGGATGCTACACAGCTTCTAGATGCTATAGCCTTTATTTTGGCCTTCAGCATATTTACAAAAATGCATACTCAATATATAGCTATTATTTTAGAGAAACTTCTGTTTATCGGCTTAACTCTAGAGTTCTTGGATAGATTAGTATTATTTCAATTTAGTGATGTGACTGTTGCTTCGCTTCATAATGTAAAATTATTTGGGGGCACGGTTGGCAGCAGTGTGATTGTGGTATCAGCTTTTTGGTTTGGTGTTGTTATGAGAAACTCAATAAGCACCTTTTCTTCTAGATACATGATGCTCCTATCATTCATATTGGTTCTCATGCTTCAAAATAGATTCCTTTATGTTGGAATGATTTTTACAATATTGGTTTATTTTTTTATTGTTAGGCCTAACTTCCTAAGTAGATCATTATTATATAAAATTTTTATTGGAATTCTTTTGGTCGCAATTATTGAGGTATACATTGGATCGTTTATTGGTTATTTGCTAAATTTACTCCCTAATTCAGACTACATTGAATCTAATAGATTATTTAAGTTTGGTATTGAATCTTTTTCTCTATCTGGAATTTTTGATCTTCTTGCAACAGGCTTTGGTATCGAAAATGAGCTATACAGTGGATCTGCAGGTGGTGTTTTTCAGCGTTTGGGTTGGTGGTATAACTTAATGATTATTATGTTTTCTGACCTTACAACCTTAATTTTTGGAATGGGTTACGGAGTAATACTTACTGATTTGATTGGAGTATCTCCAATCAGAGAGCCGCATAACTCTTTCATTTCTGTTTTTTGTAGAAATGGGTTAATTTTATTCATTATATGGATAGCATTCCATCTAACATTGGTATGGAAATCTTTTGGATGCTTATTAAAAAAAATGGCATTCACTACTGAGCATAAATTATTATTAGTATCGCTGCTTACTATAATTAGCACTTATATTTGTGGCGTAGTTGAGCCGGCTTTTGAAAATCCACCAATTTCAATAAGTACATACATATTTATTGGCCTCTCAGCTGTTTTGATATCCAGAATCAAACTCAAGGAAAGACTGAGTCGGTCTGCTACATGAGAGTCCTTATATCTGCTTATGCTTGCAGTCCCTTTCAAGGGTCTGAGGCATCCATGGGCTGGGGATTTGTTAAAGAGCTCTCAAAGCACCATGAATTAACGGTTTTTGTTGAGGCTGAAAAATTTCAAGCTGATATTGAAAGATATCTTAGCTCTAACAACACTCATTCAAAGATTCATTTTATTTTTGTTAAAAAAAGAAGGAATAGGCGGCTAAGAAAACTATGGCCTCCTTCCTATTATAAATACTACAAAGAATGGCATTTAGCAGTTTTTAAAATTGCAGAAGCTTTATCAAAACAACAAAAATTTGATATAGCGCATCAACTTACAATGTCTGGGTTTAGAGAGCCAGGATTTCTCTGGAAACTCAAGATACCATTTGTATGGGGTCCAGTTGGTGCTATGGGCTATTTCCCAAAATCCTTTTTAGTTCATATAGGGTTGAAAGGATTTGTGCACCATCTAGCTTACAATATATATAATTTTGCACACATGAATTATCTTCGTCGACCTCAAATGGCAGCTAGGCATGCTGGCCTCGGTTTTATTTCAGCAACTACTGATAATAAGGCAAGATTTAAAAAGCACTGGTTTCTAGAAAGCTCACTGATAAATGAGATTGGTGTGCCTCCATTAAATCTTTTTAGGAAACCATCTCAAAGAGAGGAGGGCGAACCACTAAGAATTGTATGGTCTGGTATTCATACCCCTAGAAAAGCCCTTAATATTGCTCTGAAATCCCTTTCTATGCTCCCAACTAATACTAATTTTGAATTTCATATTTTAGGTGCAGGAGAGCAAACAGCAACCCTTATCAAATATGCAAATAAACTTGGTATTTCTAAAAATTGTATTTTTCATGGGATGCTTGCTAGAGATGAAGCATTAACAGTTATGACAAATGCTCATTTGATGTTAATAACTAGCTTAAGGGACCTAACATCTGCTGTCACAGTTGAATCAATAAGTCTCTCGTTGCCAGTAATTTGTCTGGATCATTCGGGCTTCTCAGATGTTATTGATCCTACATGTGGCATCAAGATTCCGCTCACTAATTTTAAAAAAGTTTCTCAAGACATAGCAGATGCGGTTAGCCTTATTGCAAAAGATGAAAGCTATCGGCGAGAATTATCAATTGGGTCAGGTAAAAGAGCAGATTGTTATTCATGGGAAAAAAAAATAAAAGAGTTAAATATGATTTATCTTGCTAAATTAAATGAGGGCCATGATTAATCATAAAGAAAAATATATTGGCGATAGCTTATATGAGCTCGATATTTCTAATCAACTATCTAGTATTTTTAAACAAGAGATTCAGGTTTCATTTTCAAATACAAATACAAATACAAAGTTTGTTAAGAAATTTTACATTGAAGTTAATTCTGATAGTACTTTAAGGTTGTTAATTCCATTTAACGCTTGCGCGTATATGTTTAACTACTTATCTCCAACTCGAAATATTTCTAAGGCCCTTCTAAGACTTTTAAAAATACTTTATGGCCTTCGAGTATTGCAATACATTAGAAATTTTAGAGTTATTGAGGTATCTGGATTAGACAATATTAACTGGAAGAAATACTGTTGGGTTGATTCGGTTGCTCCAGATATATTTCTTATAGTTGGAACGCCAAAAAAAACACAAAATGCTGTTGTCTTTTTAGATTCAATTAAATCAAATAATGGAACATTAGTTCTTAAGTCAGGACTGACTAAATATTCTAATCTGCTGAACGAGTTCTCATCGAGTAAATTTATTCCACAGAATAAGACAAAATATTTAACTTACAACTCAGATGAAGACTTTATTGTTCAGCAATTTCAAGAAGGGTTTAGAAAAGTATCCCTGATATCAGAGAACCACATACACTACCTGTCTAAGATGATTAGAGTATCCCCAAAGATTGCTGGTAATAGCACAAAAAAATATTTACTAGATCTCTTGATTAAATTTCAGCCTGCTAATAATTTAACTATTGAAAAAATTCATTCACTTCTAAAATTACTGAGAACAGATGTTAATTTTTTTTCAGCATATGTTCATGGTGATTTTGCCCCGTATAATATGGTTTATCAGATATTTCCCAGTAAATTTTTTCTTATCGATTGGGAGCTCTCATCTGAAGAAGGGCTTGCGTTAACTGATCTTTTTAATTATGTCTATATTACTGATTGCTTATTTGGAAAAAAAGACTCAAAAAACTTGGATGAGTCGTTGTATTCTAGTGCAGCAACTTACTTTAAGCATATTAACCATGACTTGTCGCGAGATTTATTCATCCAATATAAGATATATTTTATTATTAATGAGTTTTTGCATAGGCTTGATGATGCTGGCGATAAAGATGTATACGTTCAATATTTATTAAACATGATAGAAAATGAAATTTAAATTACTATTAAATAGTTTGTTTAAATCGATACACAGATTAATTTTTAGATTTACGATCGAATCAAATGAACGTGTAACGCCTATGAATAGTACTTTTGGGTACCATCGTGGCGAGCCGATTGATAGATATTACATAGCTAAAGCAGTTTCGAAGTACTCAGATAAGATCAATGGCAAAACTCTAGAAGTAGGCGAAAGGCGTTATACCAAACAGTTTTCTAATGTAAATATCTCTGACTCATATATTTTAAATTACTCTGAAATGGGTGGTCACAATCAAATTATTGGTGATCTAACCAATCTAGGATCATTTAAGGGACAAAAATTTGATACATTTATATGCACTCAGACACTTAATTTTATATATGACTTTCAATCAGCTATCAACACATCTTTTGAGATTTTAAATAAAGGTAGTTATTTTATTGGAACTGTTGGTTCAGTATCTCATATCTCCAAATATGATAATGATAGATGGGGTGATTACTGGAGATTTACCCAAAAAAGCATCAAAAAAGCTCTGGATGAATCTAACTTTTCTGTTCTTGATGTAACTGGATATGGAAATATATTAGCAGCAAAAGCTATGTTTGATGGCTGTGTTACAGAAGACTTTGACGATCCCTCATTGCTTGATCATGTTGATCCCATCTATCCGTTGGTAATTAGTTTTTTATGCTTAAAGGAATAACTCATGGATAAACTAATTTTTACAATGTCTTGGGATGATGGCTCGAAGTCAGATCTTCGTTTAGCTGAACTGCTAGCGAAATATAGTATTGAATCTACATTTTACATTCCACAGAGAAATATAGAGGGCATCTCTGTAATTGATGAGCATGAAATTAGACTGATCTCTCAAACTTGTGAAATTGGTGGCCATTCCCTTGATCACATCAGATTAAACAAGCTTTCACCAGAAGAGCAGAACTACCAAGTATCGCAAAGCAAGGATTGGCTAGAGAATGTTATAGGAGAACAGATCTATGGATTTTGTTATCCTGGCGGTAAATATAATTCAATAACTATAAAAGCGGTAAGAAAGGCTGGATATTACTATGCTAGAACTACTGAAAATTTTCAAACTGAAATAATAGATAAATTTCAAATGCCTACAACAATGCAGTTTTATGGTCATAATAGCCATATTTTATATCTAAATATGCTTAAATCTCATAATCGTTTAACAAAATTTGCTAATTACTTTTCTGCCGTTTCAGCTAATAAGCTCTCTCAAAGACTGGAAATAATTCTCTATAAAGCAATTGAGTCTAATCAAAAATATCTCCATATTTGGGGCCATTCATGGGAGTTAGATCAGTTAAATATGTGGGGTGAGCTAGAAAATTTTTTAAAACTTGTTCAACAAAATTCTGGATCAATAGTATTCAAAACAAATTATCAATGCGCCATTGCAAGCAATGAAACAAAAATCTCCAAAATCATCTAAAGTTTTATTTATCTTGCACACATCGCCACCATCTCATGGTGCAGCAAGAGTTGGAGATAATATCTTAAATAGTGATTTAATAAATGATAGGCATATTTGTAAGTTTATAAGAATTGAATCTTCTAATACCATGGAAGAAATAGGTAGAGTGAGACTTATGAAAATATACTCAGCTATTACTTTATTTTTTAAAGTTTCCATTGCGTTGATAAGGTTCAAACCCAATAAAATCTACTTTACAGCATCAGTGAAGGGTGTAGCATTCTATCGAGATTTTGCACTCTCGCTTAGTTGGAAACTGTATAATAATTTTCGTCCTACTGATATTTATTATCATTACCATACAAAAGGTGTGAATAATTTTGTCTCATCCTCTAAAGTTAAATTATTCCTTACACGTTTTTTTCTTAAGCAAGTAAGGCTAATACTCCTTAATAAAATTTTATTAGAGGATTTTACTAAGATTGATACCTATAAAAATGCGGCCTTCATCTCAAATGGTATATTTGATGAGCTACATATGATGGATTTTAATAAATTAATATCTTTGAAATACCATAAATCTAATGCTATAAATTTGCTATATCTATCTCATATGACAAAAGAGAAGGGTTATGATTTTGTCTTAGATTTAGCTAAAAGCTATAAAAATTATCCTGATTTACATTTTCATTTTGCTGGAAGCTGGGGCAGCGACAATGATAAATTATATTTTGAACAGTTTATTTATGAAAATGATCTGCATAACGTAACTCATCATGGTTTTGTTGATGGCATAGATAAAGATGAATTACTCAAGGCATCACATTTGCTAATCTACCCCAGTCTTAATGATGCATTTCCACTTACAATTTTAGAATCTTTGTCATATGGAGTGCCAATCCTCTCATCAAATCAAGGGTCGATACCAGCAATGCTTGATGATAATTGCGGCATTGTAATGAATAGTTTATTAAACCCTGATAAGTATTTTAAAGCTGCCCTTAATATGCTTATCAATAAAAAGACTGCTGAGTCGTGTAGAAAACACTTTCTTCAAAACTTTACCATTGCTAATTTTGAAAATAAATTAACTCAAATTTTATATGATTAAAGCACTCCCGAAGACCGAAAAAATCATGTCTTACAATATATATACTGATACGTTAGATAAGTTATTGATCAACAGCGTCGACAAAATTATTATAAATACTATTAACCCTCATTCTTACGTTAGTGCCGAGTATGACGACTTCTATAAAACAGCTTTAAATCAATCGAATTTTCTTCTTCCAGATGGTGCTGGGATAGTTTTAGCTGCTAGGCTATTAAACCAAAAGAAGTTAATAAGAATATCGGGATCTGATTTCCACGAGTACACTCTTGCTACCCTTAATAGCTTGCATGGTTCTGTTTTCTACATGGGATCTTCTAATGAAACCTTGAAAAAAATTCAATCGAGGTTGTTGAGTAGTTACCCCAATATCACTATTGACTTTTACTCACCACCCTATAAGTCAAACTTTACGAAAGAGGAAAGCGATTTGATTATTGATAAAATAAACTCATTTAACCCTGATGTATTATTTGTAGGAATGACAGCCCCAAAACAGGAAAAGTGGCTTCATGAACATAAATCAAATTTAAATTTTAAATTTGCTTCATGTATTGGTGCAGTATTTGATTTTTATGCTGGAACAGTAACAAGGCCTTCAAAATTTTGGATAGATCTTCATTTAGAGTGGTTTATTCGCTTCATTAGAGAGCCTAGAAGGCTTTTTAAAAGAAACTTTATAAGCACCCCTTTATTTCTCATGGACTTATTACTGTACAAGTTCAATCTTAAAAAAGATTAGTTTTGAAGAACAATCAATTATGAAAAATCAGTTTCTTAATACTCCTTTAAATATAACTCTTGGAGACCAATCGTTAGTTAGCGCTACAAATTTTTTTGTTGGAATCATTCTTGCAAGATATCTTGGTGTAGAGGAATTTGGCATATTCTCTCTGCTATGGATGATGATTCTTTTTATTCAATCCATTCAAATGGCCGCAATTATATCTCCAATGATGTCAATTGGACCAATTCTAGATGAATCAGATCAGCACGATTATTATCAAGCGTTAACAAGTCAACAGATTATTTATTCATTTATCTCAAGTTTTTTTTTATACTTATCTCTATTTTTTCTTAGTATTCTTTTTCCTGATTGGCACTTAATGGATTACGCTTTACCACTCTCAGTCACTGCATTTCTTTCACAAAATCAAGATTTTATTAGAAGGATACTTTTTATAGAGGGGAAAGTTTCCACCGCTTTTTTTTTAGATGTATTAGCTTACGGACTAAGATTGCTAATACTTATATTTATATTTAGAAACGACTATCTAAGCATTGTTAATACATTGTGGTCTATATCTGCTGCTTTATGTGTATCACTTGCCTTCGGTGTGAAGAACTTACATATTCCATCCATCAATCAGAGTGCAATAATCAATGCACACAGAAGAAATTGGCATACTTCAAAATGGCTTCTTGGCTCTGCCATAATGCTATGGGCTTCCGGGAATTACTTTGTAGTTACTGCCGGAATTATTTTAGGCCCAATATCAGTAGGTATTATAAAAGCTGTTGGAAATCTTATTGGTCTTACTAATATCATTTTTTTGGGCTTAGAAAATATTGCTCCCTCAGGCGCAAGTAGAGCTATGAGAGTAAGCGGTATTTCAGGTCTTTATTCGTACCTAATCAACCTATTACTTTACGGAGGTATAGTTATAGTAATAATTTTAGTATTTTTAAGTACTTTCTCGGAACCATTAATTGAGCTTATATATGGAAATGATTATTCTGGTAATGGATATATCCTCATCTGGTATTGCTCTTACACATTAATTCAATTTATAAATTTTCCTTTTCTAATAGGGCTTAGATCTTTAGAGCAAACAAAACCTATTTTTATTTCATACATAATAACAACCTTATTTTCACTTTCATCGGCACATATTCTTGTTTCAATATTTAACATCCATGGGGTTATGTTAGGAATGCTAATAAATAATATTATTATGTTGTTTATTTCATATTATTATTTTTTTAAATTACATAAATTGCATGACCTTAGAAATCAAACACGGTCATAAATTGCTAACCCCTATAGCTCTTAGCAGGCCTTCTAACCATTTTTATTGCTTGTAATTATCCTACTTAGACTGACTGGCGGTAACTGAAATAGGGGAGATTATAAATACAAATCAAAATATCTAAATTAAAAATATTAACTAAAAACGTTGTAAATCAAGCAAAAACTGCTAAAAAATGCTGGGTACCCGTTTGATATTTATAAGGCATTTATAAATATATACGAGCTAATAATTGATAATAAGAAATATGATTATAATATATAAAGATGTTTAAAAGCTTTACTCCAGGTACCAATCTACATTTTATATATAGATAGAAATAATAAGATTTCTGAGCAAAATGGAATATTGATAAGTCATAAAGAGTATAAGTTTTATATGAGATGCTCTGAGGATAATGGATTAAGATGCTTTTTATATCCATCTGTTTTACTGAATTTAGAAGGTTACGATGACTCAATTGAGTCTCTGATAAAGAACTACCAAGCTAACTACAAAGAACATATCCCGCAAAGCAGGGCGCCTAGAGAGCCGTCTATGTTAAATCTTGATAATAAACCCGAAATACAGTTCACAGGTTTTTATAGCGTATTAAAGATGGATCAAATTAAGACTAAAGATGAGCTCCTAGGTATTGCTAAAGATAATGGCTACTTTGTAAAAAAATCAAAAACCCTAGGAACAAATGTATCGATTTTAGTGTGTGGTCACAATGCAGGGCCTATTAAAATGATTAAAGCCAGTGAAAAAGGCTCAATTTTGCTTAACGAACAACAATTTCTCCATATGGTAGAGAATGGTGGGGAACTTCTTGAAAGTCATGAATAGTAATATTACTTCGCATAATATATATTATGTTAAATTATATAATATAATCTAGTTATAAGGATGCAAGAAAGTCTTTGATGTGGCTT
>MDSY01052299.1_pt1 | contig 29476 bp, 17 predicted proteins | sample 811131 | NCBI WGS metagenome assembly MDSY01 (sample SAMN05326643, study PRJNA326480) | marine metagenome | isolation source: seawater | place: Atlantic Ocean: South West | collected 2010 | reverse complement strand
TTTTTTTTTTTTTTTTTTTTTTTCCGCCTCCCCCGCCAACTCTTCAGGTGCCGCTTCCAGCGCCAGCTCCGGGTCTATTGCGTGCCCCGTGAGCCCCGCGACCGCGGTCCTGATCCGTTCCGACCGATATTTAGCGAATCGCTCGTTGAACTCGTGAGGCGCGGAGGCGTGGTGAAAGAACCGGTCGATCCGCGACTGGTGGTCCGCTTTTTCCCACAGCGTCAACACTGGGACTAAAAGTTTGTCCGTGCGCGTAACCAGCCAGTCGAAACGCTCCTCGCAAAACAATCGAAGCATTTGCAAATCGGGTTTGCCCCACGTTAGCTTTTCCCTGCTCGAATCCACGCTCGGGTTACTATACGCCTCCAGCACCGCAACCGAGGGAAACCCACTGGGAAGGTCCCAACCTTTCTTGACCGACTTGTGCTGCGCGAAGAAAGCGTCGCGTAAAGGGTTGGAGGAAGAATCGATGTTTGGATCTTGTGAAGTTGGAACGTCGTCGATGACCATCACCGAGCTCGGATTCTCGTCAATGATCATCACCTCATCCTCATCCTCATCGCTAACACCATCAATCTTACCCTTCCCCTTTTCCCCCTGCTTTTTCCCTTTCGGCGCGGGCAGCGCTTTCGCCCGCAGCGCTTTGGGGACAGCCCCCGTAAACTCGCTCGTGTCGCACCACTTTTTGAACTCGGTTAGCCCTTCCACGCCCTGAAACGCGGTGACGATTTCAAGCGCGTTGACGATACCCACACCTTGTACACCCTCCGTGTAGTCGCTGCCAAGAAGCAACGCTAGGTGTGCCATCTTTACTCGGTCCAAGCCTAACTCGACCTTAATCCGCTCAGCACTGTACGCCTCGACGTACTTTTTCGATTCGAAAACGTTTCGGTAAACGTGCTTGGAGCCGAAAAGAAACGCGTCGCTGTCGTCAGTGACCACGGCGTCCACCAACCCCACGTCGTTCATCCAAGAACACTGCGCCTCCGCTTCCTGAGGTGCGATGACGTACGGAATGCCGAACAACGTTAGCAAATCCTGAATCTGGCGGTACATGTCTTCGGTGGGGGCGTCCGCGCCGGCAGTGGCGGCGCGAGCCTCGGCGCGGAGTGCCCCGCGCTCCGCGTGCGTCTCGCCCAGCATCTGCTCCAAACGAGCTCGCTCCGCCGCTTCCGCCGCTGCCGTCTCCGCGGCAGTCACGGCGGCGAGTAAAGTGTCGTCGTCGTCATCGAACGGACTTGGGTGAGAAGGCCTGGGCGCGGCCACCGGTGTCGCCGCTGCGCGTCGCGCCTCTGCACGTTTTGACCCAGGACTCGGCGGCTCGTCCACCTCTTCATCATCATCATCATCATCATCATCATCTTCTTCTTCCTCCTCTTCGTCCTCCTCTTCTTCCTCTTCCTCGTCATTTTTTACGGTGTTCGATAACCCCGCCCCCGCCCCCGCGTCGAGGATTTCGTTTTTTTCATTCCCGCCGTCGTCGGAAGCGCGACTCGGCTCAGGATCGGCGACAGGCGCCAGACTCGCGGCAATGGCGGCTTGTAGGTCTCCGTCTTCGACATCGCGTACCTCGTTGTTATTGTCTTGGTCGTCTCGCGCAGCCGCCGCGCATTCTTCATCCACGTCGATAGGGTTGACTTTTGGCTCGGGTTCCATCTGCGCCTTCCTCTTCCTATCTGCTTGAGTCGTTGTCTGGACAGCGTTCACCGCCGCTTCCAGGCCGTCGTCGTCCGCGGCTTTATCCCCCCCGACCGCCTGTTCCTCCTCCTCCGCGTCCCACTGCCCGAGGCTCCGACCTTTCAGGAACCCGTGGTTCAAGGACCAAAACGCCGCACGCTTCGGAGGGGCGACCGCCTGGGTCCCGACCGGCGCGTCCCACTCCGTCTCGGGAGAGGTTTCGGGCTTTTCTTTTCGCACCAAGTCAATCGTGCTCGGCTCCGTTTCCTTTTCATCCTGCACGTCTTCCCACTCGTCTTCATCAGATATCTCGTCCAGCACAAGGGCTTTCGCGGGTACCTCTGGCTTTACAGTCGGCTCAGCAGTGTTCGCGTTTGCCGCAGCACCGTCATCGCCGTCTGCGAAGAGAGGATCTACGCCTTTAACGTCCTGCGCGTCGAACGTGATTTGCAAATCAAGCGTGTCTTTCCCTTCGTTCCCTGCGCGCTGGTCTTCGGGCAACACGGGCATCTCCGCGATCGTGCGTGACACCGTGGGCGTGGGCAACGCCGGGTTCACTGAGGAGATTAGAAAACGCTCCTGGGGGGCTCTCAAGGGGCCGCTGCTGAAACCGCCTCTTCCACGACCACGTCCGCGGCCCAAGCTGCCGCCGAACTTATTTTCTCGCGGCGGCCCGAACAAAGATTTCGCGAAGTCGTCGTTCCCCGCTTTCGTGTCCCCTAACCCCTGGCCTGAGGTCGACGCGAACGCCCCGCCTCTGTCCAGCACGGGCTTGGAAAACACAAACTCCCGGTCGTTGTTGGACGCGATGCGTTTCCCAGCGAGCGCGCTTGTGTCGTTTGGTCGTGAAGGTCCGGCGCCGTCGCTACCGGCCAACGCCAAACCGCCGTTCCCGCCGTCGCCGCCGGTTCCTTCGGCGCTATTGACCAAGCCCCCCCCTCCGTCCTTGATCACCTTCTCCATCGTCCGCTTCAGTTTGGTTGATTTCAAGTACGTCGACATCTGCATCTCGGAAAAGTCCCGCATGTTCCCCGCCAGTTGCTGGAAGTGCTCGCGGTTCTCCGCCACGCGCCGCTCGCGCATCTTCAGCATAACCTCCATCTGCACGCTCGGCGGCAACGAGGCTAACACCGCGGGGTCGATGTCGTCCGCGTCCGGAATGAAAATGTCCTCCTCTTCCGACTCCAATTCCGATGACTCGGACGCCTCGGCCTCGTCCCACTCTGGGTCGTCGTCCAACAACACGATCGCGTTTGCGTTTGTCTCATCGTTTGTCAAATCTACTTCGTTTCGTGTCCCATTGGTCGCCGGACCTCCGGTGTTCGGTGTAGAGGTCGGTCCTGAGCTCGCACCAGCCCAGTTACTACTCCTCAACGCCTCGTTAAGCGCGGACTGCTTCATCGCGTTGAGAAGCAGCTTCTCCGCGGTGCGTCGCACTTGGCCTTGTTTGTTTTCTCGGACGCGACGACGCGCCGCGGTGGTGCGACGTTTCAGCGCGGGGGTGGCGCCGTCGAAGACGAATATCGGCGAGATGCGGTGGTACAACAAGCGACAGATGCGGCGAAAAAACCCCATGAGGTGCGCGTTGGGAAGCATGTCCCCGCGTTCGTCCCGCATGGCTTTGATGAACTGCACCAGCCAGATGCTCGCGTCGACCGCTACTCTTTTACCGCCCAGCGTGTCGATGTTCACGCGCCGCCCAGTCGGCTCGAGCAAGCTCCAAAGGTTCTTGACACCCATGGCGTTTGCCCGGTGTCGTGCCTAGAAGCACGGAGCTATGCTAGGAGCGTTCAATCACACGGGAACCGCTGCTCTACACCAATGACTTGGGGGGAAGCGCCATGCTGCATGCGTCTCACGAAATGACGAATCTGACAAAAGAAAAACTAGAAAAAGTAGATTTGAGAAAAGATTCAGCTCGGCGTAAGTTTGTGAGAGTATCGTGCCGTGATGAAACATCAGATGTGTGTCGAGTGCGCGTCAATATGCATAATGTACATGGTCTAATAGTCTACGAGCCTACGGGTATCGGCATCGATATCCGGCTCCTGCTTGATGTTTTCACGACGCGTTACTCGCCGCTCGAAGTTTTTCTATTTCTGCGCGAAGCTCTTTCTCCGTCTCGCTCTTTTCGTCCAGCCTCCGCTGCAACTCATCCGCCACGCTTTGTCTCCACTCCTGATGCGCTTCTAAATCTGCTTCCAGGGACCGTAACCGCCACTCCGCCGCTGTTTCGGAGGACCTTTCGCCGTCGCGCAGAATTGAGTTTTCCTCGCGAAGACGAACAATGGTCGCGACTGATTCATCCAACCTCTGTTGAAGCCCCTCTGTGACACCCCTTTGCCACTGCACTTGGCTTTCCAGCTCCGCCTCCAGCGAACGCTCGTGCCACACCGACTCGCTCTCACTGCCCCTCTGCTCGAGTCGCAACCGTGTGTTCTCCGCCCGCAAACGGTCCGTCTCGGCTTTCTGCTCGTCCAGTTGTTTTCTCAAATCGTGCTCCACGCCCGTTCGCCAGTTCGCCTGAGCGTCAAGTTCGTTCTCCAACGTGCGTAAAGTCCACTCCGTCTCCCTAGCGCGTTCGATTTCGGAGTTACTGCGCACGTGTCGCGGAGGGGGGTGAATCGCCGCCATGCTCCCCGCGCCTTCGACACTGTCGAAAGGGCACTTCATTTTAGATAAAATTTCCGAAACCAAAACCTCGTTCGCTTTTCCGAGAGCTCACCCTTTCGGGGGAAATACGTTAAGGGCACTTGACCCGTGCGCGCGCGCGCGTATTCACGTGCGTGACGTGCACGCCTTGTATTGGCCACTGCGCGAGGTCTTTTTGTTTCCGCCCGCGTTCGGAGTGATGACATCTGCGTTATAACCTGATGGCTTTCGAAAGTTTGGGAGATTCCGATGGGCTGTGGCAGTCTCTTCGGGAGGGTGCCAGGGAGCTCGCCGAGAAAGAGCCACTTATGAAGGGTTTCTTGGAGGCTAAGATATTGAATCAACCCACGTTTGAGCGGTCGCTGGCATCGCTATTGAGTTTAAAACTAGCTACTTCAACAATTTTAGCGTCTCAATGGAACGACCTAATCATCGATGCCATCGATTCAAGTTTGGATGAAGAGAAGAACCAATCGCCGGGCAACGGTTCAATAGCGTGCGCGTGCCGCAAGGACCTCGAAGCGATTCTAAAAAAAGACCCAGCCTGTCCAAGCTACGCGCATGCCTTTTTATTCTACAAAGGCTTTCAGGGCTTAGCCGCACAGAGAGTCAGCCACTGGCTGTGGGGCCACGGGCGCAAAGTCTTGGCGTGCTTGGTGCAATCGAGCATCTCAGAAACCTTTGGAATGGATTTACACCCGGGCGCGAAGTTCGGCCGGGGAATTTTAATCGACCACGCCACTGGCATCGTAGTCGGTGAAACCGCGGTGGTGGACGATGAGTGTTCGTTGTTCCACGGCGTGACGCTTGGCGGGACGGGGAAGCACGTAGGGGACCGGCATCCTAAATTGGGGAAGCGAGTAACAGTCGGCGCGCACGCGTCAGTTTTGGGAAACATCACCGTCGGGCACGACACAAAAATAGGAGCCAGCGCCGCGATTCTTCACGACTTGCCTCCCCGCTCCGTCGTGGTGGGGCACAAAGGAATAATAATAGCGAAAAGGAGGAAGGGAGAAAAAGCGAGCGTCACCATGTCGAAGCTTTAGTTTATTTATAATAGGGAGAGAAGAGGGTGGAGGTAGCGAGCGTTCTGTGATTGCTGACTCATTATTCATTATCCGATATCCATTGATCTCCATTCCGCCCCGCACTTGTGACGTCCAGTTGCGCGTTTCCGAACGTTTTCTGTTATAATGTCCGTCGTCGCGCTTTCGCTCGCGACCGTGGGCGATGTTTGCGCGTTGAAGCGCACGCAATACGGCCGGCGCGTCCCTCGACCGGTCGCGATGCGGCCCGTGTCTATGGCTGGCGCCGGAAAGAAACCAAAATCTGAAGATGACAAGCCTCGCGGGTTCCCCAGCGGTGGCGGTTCCGCTTCACGCGGCCCAGGCGCCGCCCCCCTGCGCATGGAAACTGGCGACCAAAGAAAGTTCGGGTACGGCGGCGACGGTATGCCTCCCGACGACGGCGACGACGACGGCGATGGGTGGGAACCCGGGGGCGAAGGTGAACCCTCGCCAGTAGGGCTTTTTGTGCTTCTTGCCGCGGGCGCTTGGGCGCTTTGGGAGTACCGCAGACCTGGGGGTACGTTGAACCCGCAGACCAAGCGGGACATCGAGCGCAGGCGGTACGAAGCGCAGCTCGCGGCGCGGAAAAGGAGACTCGCCGCGCAAGGCGGGGGGGGCGGCACGGGCAAAATCAACATCAATTAGAATGTGGGAATGACCTCGGTGACCTCAGAATGCGGGAAAGGATATCGTTCGGCTAAGGGGCCTGTTACTCACCGAGCGCGCTTGACAACAGTGATTGTAATTACGTGCGATTCGTGCACAATCCTATACCTATCTATCTAAAAAGAACCCGTTTTGGTTGGGCGACGCGCTCGGCGATGAGTGCGCCGTTGAGTCGCTCCCGCAAACGCTTCCCCAACTCTGCGTCCTCGTTCCGAAACTGTCCACGCCGTCGCGTCCGATTGACCGTGATAACAACGAGATTTGTCTTTTCAGGGATGACGCGTCTCCCATGCGCTCGCGCTTGATCATCACCGCCATCGCTGCGTGCACCGGGGTTTCCTGTATTGCCCGTCCCGGCTGCGCGGGCAGCGCCTGCACAAAACCAGCTGACCGCAAAGATTCTGACAAGTCGGAACTCGTGGTGTGAGAGAGCTTGTCACTCTTGTCACTCTTGTCCCTAAACTCCTCCTTCAAAGTCACGTTGCACATAGAAATCACCACCTCGTGCACAGGTCGGTCATCACCCGGAGTGCTCTCCGACGTCTCCCCATCCTGTTGTTTGGAGACGTGCTTTTCGACCGAACCCGTCGCTACACCTTCACCTTCACCTTCACCCACCTCAGCGGTCACCGCTGAGCCCTTTACGGATAACTCACGGATGTCTGTTCGCTGTGTACCGCTTGCCACGTTCCGGACACCTGTCTTGTCGTCAACCTCTTCTTCAAGGCGTCCTCGGGGCGCTGACCCTCCCCGGGGCCGCGTGGTACGAAAGGGCCACCCAAAAGTCCCCATTACGAACCCACCTTTCGCACTACCCGAACGTCGACCGTGTCCCCAGACGGCTTGGTTGTGTCGTTTTCCAGCCGCCAGGCGTAACGACGATCCACCACGAACGGTGCGAGGCGCAACGCGATGCGAATCAGTGTCAGGCGAAGCCGCGAAGCGCGCGCTGATCTGTCGGATAGAGTGTCGGTCAGCAGAAATACTTTTTTCTCGAGAGTTTTTGGCGATTGGCGCGCAGCACGTGGTTGGTTTTTAGTAGTAACTTTTGCCGGAATTTTACTCGGGCACCACTCCATTCTCGCACGCGGCGTCGGCATGCGACCTGCGGGCAAGGGCGAAGAACTCGCGGCATCCTCGGACCCCACCCCTGAGAACGTGCTCGCGGGTCTGGAGGTTCAGGAGAAGTCTCTGCGCGAGCTCCGCAGGTACCTGTTCACCAGGTTGTTCCAGCTCCAGGTAAGTTCTGGTTCTGCCCTTTTCCACACAACGCGTGTTCCTCGTTCCCTCCTTCTCCAAGCAACCGCTCCTTCTCCGAGCATCCGCTGACCGCCTCGTTCCTCCTCGCTCCCCATCCAAACGCAGGCGGAAGAAGCGGTGCTGCGCGACAAGCTCCCGGAACACAGACGCGCACCTCCCGATTCAGACGATGCCGCCGATTGAACCCAGTTCGAAGATCACGTACAAACGCGGCAAACGCAAAGTCGCGGCGAAGCAACCCTCGCCGCAGCAGTGTCTTGACTGGCTCGCCGCGAGCAACCTGCACGGCGTGTTGTGCAGAGGCGCGGTTTGGCTGGCGTGCACTAAGCAGCTGGCATACTTTCTGGAGCGCGTGTGTTTGGGGCGACGGGCGCCGTCCCCAGACGCGAGCGCGGGCGTCCCCGTGTTTTTCAACAGACTAGGCTCCGCGGCGTCTGGCGCGAACGACGCCGCGAACCCCGTGGTGGTGCGCCTGTCACCCGAAGAAACGTTCTACATGGCGCACATAGTGGACTGCCTGACCGTGCACAGCGTAGAGAAAGGTGTGCCTCCTGGGGAGGAGAGCGTAGAGACACAGACTGGAGACGCGACACCGGGTGACGCAGAGAATAAAACGTGGCTGATGCGCTTGACGCAGCATGAGCTGTGGGAAAAGCTCGTGCTTGCCGGCGCTGATTCATGCTCTGACGATTCAAACTTCCCCGCGCGGTGCGCAGCGCACGTGCACTTCCGAAAACAGGGCTGGCTGCCTCGGTCAGGGTTGCAGTACGGCGCCGATGTAGTGCTGTACCGGAACCACCCCAGTTTGGTGCACAGCGACTTTTGCGCCGTGCTGCGGCCGAGCGCCGAGACGGTCACGGCGTCGCGAAGAGCGGTGAGGAGCTTCACAAGCAAACAGTCAGGCGAGCTGAAAACAGATCAGAAAAAGCACACCACCTCAACAAGCGGTCTTGGCCTTCGCAGGTGGACTGAGGTGCAAGCCATGTCACGTCTGTGTGTGCAGGTGAACAAAGGGTTGGTTTCTTGTTCCGTGGAGTTGTCGGATTTGGAGTGCGACTTGTCGACGCCCAAGTGCCTGTTATACATGACCGTGACGGAAACGGAAATTCAAAGGTTCAACCCGACGCGGAACAAGGAGTCGTGATAGATTTTAGCGGATGAGGTCCTACGGGAGACGCGGTGTATTAACCAAAAGAGGTGTATTGAAATACTATAGCTATAGTACTAGTCTTGCAACTTGTGCAAATATCACATCTAATTAGTCTTCGAAACACTTGACGCGCGATTGTATTTCCGTTCCGTTCTCCGTTAGATCCACTCTCTCACGAAGTACAACGCGATGGCGGCCGTTTCCCGGACCGTGTTCCACTGCGCCCTCCATAGCTCCTTGCCCCGGACCAAAGCACCCCATCCCGGGGGGGGGAACTGCGTGGTGCGCTCCAGCTCCAGGGGCATCTCCGCCGTGAAGATTTTGAATGTATCTGACTCTCCATATGACTCTCCGCCCTCCTCGCGCGCCTCCGCTTCACGCGCGGCGACCCGAAACGTCCGTTCCGCTCTCCACTGGTGGAACCTGTTCGTAACCACCGCGACTCGCCGCCAGCCCCTTCGCCGGCACTCCTCCAAAGAGAACACCGCGTTTTCCCGCGTCGACGTCGACGACTCTTCTAATAGCCATTCAAATACATCTGCTCGGTCCTCCCTTTCCTCGTCGAAATAACCGCCCCCACTTAACTCGCGCACCCTCAGGGACTGGCCTCGTCGGTCCTTGACTGGTTGATTTCTAGAAAACAGCGCCACCCTGCGTGGGTGCTCGTCCAGGGGGGGGGCGCACCGGCCGCTTTTCCCAAAGTCCAGCGAGTGATTCAGTTGGAGCAGAGTCCTTGCGAACGACGCCATCGCGTTAGCCTCGGTTACCAGTACTCCCGCGTCCGCGCCCTCGGCGCCGCTGAACAGGATGTTCTTCGCGCGGCCGGAGCAAAACAAACGCACGCCGAGGTGCACGCGAGCCACCAGGGGGAGCGTGGGCACGCCATCGTCCAGGGAATACCCGAGGACCACTGCAACGTCCGCGGGGATCTCATCGAACGATTTCGGATTGCCAGTGGCAAACACCGAGTGCTCAGCAGCAACAAGGTGCTCCAGAGGGAGATTATCCACGCACAACGAAATGACAGTCGCGATGACTGCGACCCACGCGCCGCGACGCAGGAGCGACATGTCCGCCTCACCGTGCGCGCCACTGTGAGGACTAATGCCAAAGTTGATTTGAATCTTGATCTATTCATTTGCACTACATTCTACCTTCTCAATCTACCTCCGGCCAAGTCACAGCCACTGCGCCCATCCCGGGTACAGCGCGCACAGCAAATCCGGGTCCCGCGCATCCTGCAACAGCTGCTGCACCTGTCCCGCGACTGAGCGAAGCTCGCCCCCTTCGTAGCCGTCCAGCTTTGCGGCGACGCGCATCAACGCACGCTCCGCGTCCAGGTTGCCTTCCCGTGACGCGTTGACTTCTTTCTCCGAAACCCTTTTCCTTTCCGCAGTCTTGTCTGCCTTGCCCTTCCCCGTGGGCGACTTCTTGGAGACTCGCGCATCTTGCTCGTGTTCGTCCCGTTGTCGATCCGCCGCGCGCTCAGGCGACACTGCCCACTTCAAAATCGGGTCGTGCACCAGCACCGCGACGACGGTGGTGAGGGCGTTTTTGTTCGCGCGCAGCACGCGAAGCGTCTCTTCCGAGCACCGCCGCATCACGCCCTCCACGCCGCACGCGCCAAACCCGTCCACCACGTCCCTGGTGAGCCGGAACGGAACCGTTTCGGGGGTCTTCAAGCACTTACCTTGTTCGAACGCCACGCCTAAATCGATGTGGATCATCTCCGCGGTTGTTTTGTCCAGCAGGATGTTGGATGAGTGTCGGTCGCCCAATCCGACGACGTAACCCACCATGGAGTTCACCGCGACGCTCCGCGTGTACGTCAAACGCGACTCCCACCACGCCCTGGGCGACGGGAAGTTCTCCAGAAAAAAGTGGTGCATCACCGGTTTGAAGTTTCTGCATATCTCGGAGTAGACGTTTGCTAGCTGTTCCTTGGTGTTGCAGGACGCTAAACGGTCCCTACATTCACGATGGCGCCAATCACTTGGGCGGTACCTATCATGCGCACCTTTAACTTGCTTCGCGTTCGTGTCAACCACCGAGTTTCCTATCAAGTAATCGGAAAGAAGTTGGGAGTTTTCCACCCACTCCAGAACGCCGGCGGCGGGTGTAAAAGGGACAACTTTATAAGTACCTACCCTCAATTTCCGCTCGCGAGTAGCTCCGTTATCTAACAGCAACCTATTCACCAACTCAAACAGTTGTTGCATCACCGCGTCTTGCCGCAAATCGTCGTTGCCGGCTTTCGCTAACTGTTTGTACTGAATGCCGTCGGAACCAAACGCCTGCACCAACTTGGGCTGGTTAATCCCACCCACTAAGCGACACGTATCTTCAAAGTGTACGAACGAAGGGAAGCTCCTGTTGCCGTAGCGCATCGTAGGGTCAACCGGAATGTGCGCGGTGACGATCGGCACTAAGGAAAGATCCCTTAACGCCCTCTTTTTACAGTTTGTTGGAATTTGGTAATTTCCATCTCCTTTGTGGATGTCAACGGGGTGCCTCGCGAGCTCAATATACGCCTCGATCATCAGGTCCATCTGCCGCACCATGGAGGCGTGGTGCTTGGAGTGTCTCGAGAAGTGATCCAGGCAATCCTTCGCCGCATCTATTTTTGGAACAGGCATTTGGTACAACTCGGAGGAGCCACCAGACCCACCAACCTGGTCGCCGCGTTTAAGCGCCTGGACGTGGTACAGCACGTGGTACGGGTGCTCCGCCGCTATGCGGTCCACTAGCGAGCGGAGCACGGTGGGGAACGCATTGCCTTCCACGGTTTCCGTCCCGAGCCGGCCGCAGATCTGGTACGAAAGCGGAAGGAAGTTCCAAGAAGGCACGTTCGGTCGTTGAACCAGTTTAACAACCTCGTCGTTCACGCGTTCAATCATGTCGCCGCCGCCGTTGGATGAACTCGTTCGCGCCTGGAACCCATCGACGCCGCCGCACACGGAGAACCAGATGTCTATTATGCGGAAAACGACTCGCTGGTCGCCCGCGGAGGATGAGCTAGACGCACCCGAGGTACCCGATACTGACCCAGGCCCAGGCGTCCCCCCGGCTTCCAGTGTCCGTCGGTACGCCTGCAACGCGGTGTACAGCCAACTCGTCCTGTCGTTTTTCAGCGCCGCCGTTTCTTCCCTGTCCAGAACGACTTGCTTTTCCAGAGGAAATATTCTCTTGTGCAACGTGCGAACCTCTTCCTCCAACGCGGCCGATTCTTCTCTTGTCATGGAAACTCTGGCGGTTTGGCCTTGAGGTCCTTGCCCCAGCCGCGCGCGTTTCTCCGCGCGTTCCAGCTTCAAAGACTGTAACTCTTCTTCGTTCCGCGCGCGTAGCTTTTCAGAAAGCGCCCATTCCGGCGACGCCAACCGCTGCTCCGCTTGCGTGTACAAGTTATCTGCGAATTGCGCTAAACGGTAGTGCGCGCGTCGGAGCATCCTTCGTTGGTGTCCAGCGCCAGGGCTCACGCCACACGACGACTGGGGTAACACCAACTTACCATCCCGTCCCGCGATGTTCACGGTGTTCACCCCACGCACGATGTTCGTGTGCTGCTGCAGCACGGTTTTACTCGATTCAGTCCTCGTAGCGCCTTGCCACTTGGATATCAAACACGCGGTTTCGTAAAACCGTGGATCCTGGTGGCCGACCGTGGAGTGGAGTTGAGACGCGGAACCGCCAACGCTCCCACTACCTCTTCGTTGGGAGTCATTGTTACTGTTGTTCTTACCAGCACTGTCGACTTTTAAGAGAGACATGGTACCGGGGCTCGCCGCTTCCAGCAGGTGCGCGCCCACGGCGATGGCCATCCGATCGCGGCCGCTCGCCCATAAAAGCTTCGCTTCCTCGAGGCGCCACCGCGCAAGGGGCGAGGACATGGCATGGCGGGCGAAACCGGAAGGGTCGTCCTCATCGTTGACGCATGTTAGTGGAGTACCCGTGTCATTGCTCTTCATCCTCTCGTTACCACTCTCGTCGCGTTTCATCCGCACCGCGGCGAGCGACCTGGCTTGGTGAATGAACCGCAAGCCTTCGTTGGATTCGCCGGCTTTGCGCGCCAGCGACGCGGTTTCAGCGAGGTGCGCCACCAAAGCTTCGTCGTCCCCCAGCTCCCGAAGAACGACTTGGTGCACGGCGAGCAGGGGCTCGGCGATCCTGTAGCTTCTTTGCGCCAGCGTGCCGACTCGTCTGCGCCAGGCTTGGCGCGAACTCAACGCGGCTTGCTTCGCGATGTTTGACAGCGAAGCGTTTGACGAAGCGTTTGTCAAATTTGTGGAACCTTGCCCTCCCTTGTAGGCGCTCCACAACTGTGCGGCGTCGCCGACGTCGTCCAGCATTCTGAGACGCACGACCGCGGTTCGAGAGGTTTCCCGAGTCTCCACGCCTTCGGTTGTGGCCCTTCGCACCAGCGCACCTCTTATCACATCCAGTTTGGAGTGCACGGAGTGGACGTCCCCGCTCCTCAGCGACCCGAGCGCGGCGTGCAGCCCTTTGTGAAAGTCAGCCTCGGCGTGTGACGAGTCGGAGTCGGCGTCCGCGGTGTTTTCTTTGCCCCCAATGGAGTATTTCCGCTGACTCGGCTGCGTGGATCGATCTAATCCAAGTGCGCGTGAAACACCGGGTCCAGCGTCCGCAAAGCCACTCGCTGATGAAAGTTCTGCGTCCGGAAGGTCCCACTGCCCCACGCGCCACGCCGACTCGAACCTCGCCGCCGTGGCTTCCGGAAGGCTCGCTTCCTCGGGTGGAAGCGCGTTGACGTATACGTCCAGGACGTGCAGACACCCCATTCTGCGCAGCGTGTCCATCAAGCGAGATTTCGAGCCGAGATCGTGAGACGCGTAAGGTGTTTTTGTACTGGCAAGCTGTTGTCTTGCGCCTTGATCGAACCCCGCCAGCGCCTGCCCCCACGCGCCTTCGTGCTCGTACAAACGGAGCTGCACGGGCAGGGCGTTTGAGCGAAGCAGGCCGTAAATGCCGTCCGGTTCGGACAACGTAGCCTGTGTCTCAAGAAGCAAGCTCACGTGTTCCGGTAAACGTTCTTCCTTCGCAGCGAATGTGTTTAATAAATCGCCGCCGTGCGCGGCCGCGCGCGCGTTATCCGCGGCGGCGGCGCCGTCCAGGGACACGACGCCGTGCCGATCTTCGAGCCACTGTTCCGTCAACAGCGTCGCCGTGAGGGGCGCACGCGCGCGTTGCGCAGCCTTCGCGGCTACTAAGTAGTCCACATCTACCCAGTACACTCTGCGCCACGCTTCGGGGGGAGATGATTTGCGTTTCGGGTTGGATTCTCTTTTTCTACTTTTACCCGCCGGCTCTGCGGACTTTCGTACGTGCGCGTCGGACGGACGCCGCATCGCCGTTGCGTGCCTGGCGCGCATAGCGTCCAGCGCATGCATCAACGCGCGAGTCGCCCTGGCGCCCCCCCCCCCATCCGCATCCAGACACGCTTTCACGCCTCTCGACCCCGCAGCGTGCACCTCGCCTCCCTCCGGGTGCTTCACGGAGATGTCCACGAATGCGGCGGGGAGCAACAGTTCGGCCAAAGGTGCGTGCGCTCTCGCGGCGAAGCGCGTCAAGCGGAGCAGCGGCGAGTCGCAGTGTTCGATCAGCGCGTCCACGACTCTTCGAATCCACGCGTCGTATCGACGCGTCTCTGTGGACATAGACGTTTTAGCACCGAGTGTGTCATCCGGAATATACTCGGCGTCCAAATCAGAAAATGCAGTAACATCGTCTTCGCCCGGGATCCACATCCTTCGGTCCTCGATGGACGGCGGCGGCGCCGCCCCCATTTCCGCGGCGCGGAGGCTCGACGACTCGACGCGCTTAAGCGCAAGATACTCTGCCTGTGCGGGATCGAGAGACGTCGCGGGCGAGAGCGGCGCGAGGTATTCACGTTCAAGAGGCGACAAGAAAACGTCGCCGCACTTCGCCAGCGCGGCGCGCGACATCTTTGCCGCCAGCACGTTCCTCGCGTCCTGCGCGGCGGCGCGCGTCGTCTCCGCAGAGGCGTCGCACAGCAGTCCGGAGAGCTGTCGGAGCACAGCGGCGGCGAGGGCGGGGTCCACGGCGGCGTCGGTGTCTGACACGCTGGAGGTTTCCTTCGCGTCGTCCGACTCCGTGGCGAACGGACCGAGCGTCGCTAACAACTCTCCCGCGCGCGCTACTAAACTCGCGTCGCCGGCGTCCGCCGCGAGCGCGGCGAGCCTCCACGCGTCCCGCGCCGCCGAAACGCCCCCCTCGTGAATCTCGTGGCTTCGCTCCAGGGCTTCCCTGATCCCGTCTCGAAGCGCGAGCGCTCTTGTCTTCGACGCCAAACGAGGAGCGCGCTCCACGAGCGCGCGCAGGCGATCGGGCATCGCCGTCGCGCGGGTCACGCGCGCGTGCGCCTCCGCGACGTCCGAACCGAGCGACGCTAAGCGCTTCGGCAACGGCGTCAAAGCGGCAGCGGCGGCGCGAACTGCGGAAGCCTGTCCCTCAGCGCCCGCGCCGCTGACGAGCGACGCGAGAAGCTTTGTCGCCGCAGTCGCGGCACGTCGATACCCACGCTCGTCGCCTCTTTCTGCTGCGGCGATCAGTGTGGAGACCGTGGGCTGAAGCGCGTCCGCCAACGCTTCAGCGCCCAAACCGTCCGCGCCGTCCGGAACTCTCGACCAAACTTTTTCGGCGATTGGCGGACCGAAGATGCCTTCGAGAAACCGCGTCGCGGAGGGACCCAAAACGCGGTCGCCGACGTGCGGAAGCGCGACGTGACACAGCTGCCGGGACGTGGACGGACGATACGCATCGATTCCGAGCATGCGGCGTAACACATCTAGACCCGCCAACGCGCGTTTGCGGTGGCGCGGGTGCCTTGACACGCACAGCTCACCGTGCAGCGCGGCGACGCACCTGTGCGCGGCGTCGCCGGTCCACGTGGACTGGGTGGTGAACGATTTCATGTCACCGCTGGTTCGTTTCGCCGCGTCGTAAATTGGGTTGGTGTGAAATTTGATATCGCCACTTGCTCGTTTCGCTGTGTCAACGCCTTTCGCGCCGCTGGAAAGCCCCTTGCGCGCCACGTCGGGAAGCGCCAGACCGGCTCTTAGCACTTCCTCAGGGGTCCTATACGGCGGCGCGAAGGCGTCGTCCTCCGCGGATCTCGCGGCGTCGCGTCCCGACTGGCTCGCGGCGCGCACGGCGTCGCCGTTGTGAGGACACTGCGTTAAAAGTGTCATCTCGGATGCGATATCCACGAGTTTACCAAACACAAGCGTATCCAGCCCGCGGTCTTCCGTGGCAACGGATGCCAGAAGAGGTCCCTGAAGCGCCCTATCCGCCGCCTCCGCGAGTCGCCGCCGCGCGCTCGCAGAGGGGTCACCCGCCTCCGCGTCCAAATCGTCAGGGCTAACCAGAGTAGACGCGAGGAAGAGGTACGCGACGACCGGCGCGATGTATGCTTTCAAAACGGATGTCGTAGAGTGGTCACCGTCTTCCAACACGTGTTGAGATACCCAGTGCGCCTCATGCACCGCGCGCACCGCGCGCGTGTCGCCGACAAGCACGGCGGACGCGAGCACCGCGCTGGACCACAAGTCAGCGTCGTCCAGGGAAATACGCACGAGCCTGTCGTCCGCATCGCGCCCCGCGTCGATTGACCGTCCGTCGACGTGGAACAGACGGAACAACCGAGCTGGCGAGAGTTCCGTGCGAACCCACATCGCACTCACCGTGCGCGCGTGTCGCATTAGAAAGTCACAGCGCGACGCGTACCCGAGCGCCTCGGCGAGACGCGAAAGGACATCCGCGGCGCGCTCGACGACGCGCGAGCGAGGCGTGCCGCACGAATTATTTGGCCCGTCCCTCGCTTTTTGTGCCGCGTGCGCGACGAGAAGAAACACGCAACGAGCTTCCGCAGCGGGGCACGAAGCGGCGATGTGCCCCAGGGTGACCATCGCGGTCTCTTCTTTGCACGCCGCCGCAGATGCTTCCGCGGCCGCGCCGCCCACGAGCGGCGCGGCCGCGGTGAACACGGGTGCTACTTTTGTGGCCGGGACGTCGACGTCCATGCCGTCTCCAGGTGGCTTTTCGTCGACGGAGTCGTCTTCGTCAGACTCATCTTCGTCGCAGCTGCGGCCGAGGGCGTCTGGTTCCGGGAGCTTGACGCCCAGGTACAGACGGTTCGCGATTTTTTCGCGCAGGATCGAGGGTTGGTCGCACTGCTCGAACACAGCGAGAACGCGCGCGATGTCGTGTCCCGCCGCGCGGCGCACCACGCCCGACGCGTCTTGCAGCAAACACGCGAGCGCGCCGGCGAAGGGAGGCTGGAAGTAATCCGGGTCGAGCTCAAGGAGCGCGCGAAGCGCGCGTGATAGAACCGCGCGCGACGCGGGTGCCCGCAGCGACGCCGGTGCGAACTTCTTGCCGTCGGTGATACCTTTGTTTTCCAAATCCACGCAATCGGGAAGTCCCGCGATGTCCTCCACGAGGTACCGCAAACGCGGGTACAACCGAGCCGTTTGCGACGACTCAGCCACGACTGACGCGACGTCTCGCGGACCTATGCCTCGCCTCTTTGCCAACACCACCGCATAGGCGGCGGTGGAAGGGTCTTTCGTGCGCTGCGTACGGCGCCTGCGCCGCCGCTGTCGCCGGCGTAGCAGCCCCTCCGCGAGCACTGCGGTTTGCGTCAACAACCACGCGCGTCGTTCCTCCGGCGCGCGATCCATGGCATCGTCCGCACCGCTGCGGCCGCTCGGCCCAACGAGGGCGGCTTCGAGTCCTGCGATGGTGCGGTCCGCGAGCACGGCGACACCCACGCCTTTAACTCCAGATTCTGAGGTTTCTTCAGAGGCGTCAATTCCCGAAAGCGCGCAGAGCGCGCGCGTCGCGGCGTCCGCCACGCGCTCTCCTCCGATTGACACGCACACCATACCCTCCGTTTGCTCCTCGTCCTCCTCATCATCTTCAGGAGGGGGCGCCTCTACGGGTTCCACGACGCGCTCGAGAAGCGACGCAGCCGCATCTGCGGCCGCTGCGGGAAAGGTCACGCCGAACGCGGAGATGGCGGCGATAGCGGCGAGCGCGGCGGCATCCGCCGCACTCACATTTGCGCTCGCATCCCCTCCATCAGGCACCGCACCGACGCTCGGTAAAGTCTGCGTCGACGAAGGCGACGCTCGCGTCAACTGCGTTGCGAGGTAAGTCGAAGGCGCGCATCCCTGCTGCGTCATCACCATCGCTCGAGACGCGGGCATCGCGTCGAGATCGTCGTCGAACATCTCATCATCAAAACCATTTGCCTCGCCGCCGGCGCGTCCGTCGACGCGCGCATCCGCGGTGGAGCGCACGCGTCTCGCCTCGACCATCGCAGCATCCGCCGCGTCCGCAGCAACAGCGGTGATGGCGGCGACGAGTTTGCGCGTCGCGTCGTGAAGTGTTACCCGATAAACGTCTCCGACGTCGTCGAGGAGACCGACGCGCGAAGCAGCGGGAAGCGCCGCTGAAGCGAGTTGACACGCGTCGTCCAGCGCCGCGAGGTTCGCTCCCGCGTCACTGCTTGAGTTGCCGTCGCCACGAAATACCGCCGCAGATGCTTCACGCAGAGCCTGGCCGGCGGCGACAATGACATCAGATGCACACGCCAGGACGGTACCCGTCGGCGACCAAGCATCTGAGATATCGCGCGCGGACGAGGAAGCGCCAGCGGTGTTGAGAAGCGCGCGTCGCGACGCAATAATCTCCGCCGCCGTCGCGATCGCAACCGTCGCGACGCGGAGCGCGGCGACCGGTCCCTCGGCGGGCATCATCCGAAGCGTCTCGATGAACAGCTCTGCCGTCTTGGCGAGCGCGGTTGCTGATGTCACGCCAGCAGAGGCGTCCCGAGTACTCAGCGCAGTATAATCTCGACGACGACGGTGACGAGTTTGTTCTTCATCGTCTTCCTCCTCTTCGTCGTCGTCCGCTCCGTTGCCGTCGAGCACTTTAAATCGAGGCGCGGTGCGTTCGTCCATCACCTCGAGCGCCTCTTCCGTGGTCCACTCGTCTGAACCGAACTTCGGACGCCGAACCCAATCTCTCGACAAGAACCGCCGCGATGCTATCGTCGTCACGGCGACGTCCCCGTTGCCGTCATCCGCTTGAGACTCCCACTCGCCGTCCTCGTTGTCGAGTGGCGCGCCGAGGAGCACCGCGCGCGTCGCCGCGATCACAGCACGCATCGGTTCCGCGCCCGCCCCTGGGTCGCCGTCACCACCTCTGCGCTGGTAAAAGTTAATGCGCTCGCCTGAGGGCGGCGGCCGTAACCGAAGAAGAATCCACCCGACGCGGGCTTTGTGCCAGTTTTCTTTTCGCGCACAGCCGGAAGTCAACGCCACCGCCGCCGCACGGAGCGCCGCTATCGAGGGCGAGACGAGCATGTTTTTATCGTCCGTCGCGGAAGTCAATATCGCGCGAAGTTTCCAAAATTTGGGGGGGGGCGGCGCAAGGCTTCCCGGCGCGAGCTCAGGTGCCGCTGCCGCCGCGAACGTCGCGAGCGCTTCGGACGTCAGGGTTTCGTTCGACGAGAACGACGGAAGCCACTGCGTGAGACACGACCTTACGTTCGTCCACACGGCTATTGTATCACCCGCCTCCGCGTGCCAGCGGGTTGCGTGCTGTGCGCGGCCGCGGCGCTCCACGGCGCTCAACTCGCGAAGACAACGCGCGACCCACACGGCGCGAGCGGCGACGGTTCGGTCGGCGGCGGCGCCGGCGCCCACTATTTCGGAAAGCGCGGGCGCCAGTCGATCCAACCACGCGCGTGCTAACCGCGGAGGTATCATCGCGCCGTGTCGAATCAAAACAGCGCACACCACTGGTCCCCACGACGTAGCACCAGCCCCAGAAGCGAGCTCGCCTAAGCGAATCAACGCGGGAACCGACTGCGCCGCTGTTCGCCGCGCATCGCCGTCGTCGATTACCACGTCATCGTCACCCTCGAGTCGTCGTCGTCGCGCGCGCGAGAGAATACCATCGTCATCACCACTCGTGCCATTGCCACTCAATCTACCTCTTTTGTCCCCGACCGGCGCGCCGGTAACCGCGCTCGCCAAGAAGCTCGTGTTTGAAGACGTCGTGGCGTAAAATCCGCTCGTCCACCGTCCCTCTGCGCCGGGCGCCGTGCACTGCGCGTGGAACACATCCGCGGCGAGCGCGCAGGCCGCGGCGCGCGCGTATGAAAGGTCCAGACTGGACGCTACGGTTCCTCCGTCGTTATTCGCCGCGGACGCTTCTGGTTGCGTGGCGATCGCCTTCTCCAGCGTGTTCGCCAAGCGGTTCAGCGCGCCGTTTGACGCCCTCACGGCGCCCAGCGCAAACAGCAAGCGACACGTCGCGGTGATCGCGTCTGAGAGCCGCGTGTCCGCGCGTTTCTTTCGCGCTATTTTGTGGCCGCCACCGAAGCTGTCCACGCCAAGCAATGCCCTGTCCATGAATTGCGACAGATCGGTCGTGAGTTGAGCCAAGGTCGTGTCTGGGGCTAGGTCCAACCCGCCTTTCGTTAAACACACGTTCAGCGACATGACCAACGTTATGGGGAGCTGGCCTTCCACGCCTATCGTGTTCACGAGCTGCGCCAGGGCTTGCCCCAGGAACATGACTACGATGTGCAGCTCACCTCTCGGGGACATGTCGTGCGGCGCTTTGCGTACTAGCTCATAAAACGTGGAAGCGCACCGGTTCGCGGTATCGGACCGTCGCGACGTCGCGACGTCGAAGTCAAAGTCGTCCGTTTCCGCGACTTGAAGCGCGGCGCCCAGCCTTTCTTTGTAAAGATCAACAAGCTCCTCGTATATCCCCGCCTTGCACCGCACGCAGTACTGCGAATCAAGCAAAAGAGAGCGTAACGTGTGCGTGTACTCGGTGGCGAAATCGTTTGGGCCGTGTTTTAACACATCGAGGCAATGCGCGAAAAGTTTCCCAGCCCTGCGCAGAAGAGGCGCGGTGACCCCCGCCCTGTGTTTGCGCTTCGGGTCCTCCGCGGTCGCCACGAGCCTGCGGAGGATGCCACACACGACTTTGTTCGTGGGGGTTTTCTTGCCAACCGAGGCGTCAATCTCCGCGGACACGCAGTGCATCAGCGAGCCCGCGAGGCCGGCCCACGTGTGCTTCACCTCGCCTCCTAAACCATTGTCAAGCGCTATCGTGGTGCGATCCAACAACTTCGCCAGGTCCGCGGATGCGAGGTGCGTCTCCAGCTGCTTAAGCGCAGCCTTGCGTTTTGTCACCTTGTCCGAGCGGAGCTCGACGTGGAGCTCGTCCACCAGCGCAACCGCGTCATCGCGCATGCCGACACCCGGGGAAGCGCGCCCCGCGAATGAGGGTGCCCAGATCTGGGCACACTTTTGATTTTACAAAAACTCGGATGTGCCGATGAAGTAGATCTGAGAGGGCGTTGGCTCATCACAGTCGCGCGCGCGCGACGCCGACGTTCGTCGTCGCCGTCGTCCGCGGTACGCGATGGCGAACCATAGGGAGGACCTGCGATGGTACCAGGACTCCCTGCAGCTCACGTCGGTACCTTTAAACCCCGGCGTGCGTTCGAAATTGCAACGCGCTGGATTTGTTTCAGTGCGCGACGTGAAGAAAACACACGGCCCGGTGGAGCTGGCGCAAGAAGCGGGGTTGACCAACGAAGAGGCTTCGGAAGTGATGAAAGTGGTGCGTTTCGGCGTGGACGGCGCCGCGTTAGCGGGCGCGAAGAGCGCAAGCGAGATGCTAAGAGAGGAGTCCGTGAAAGTGCCTATATTCTCGTTTTGCCAAGAGCTGGACGATTTGCTTGGCGGAGGCGTCGGGGTTGGCGAAATAACAGAGCTGTGCGGGTGCCCCGGCATCGGGAAGACACAGCTGTGCATACAGCTGTGCTGCAGCGCACAAATACCAATCGCGTTCGGGGGCCTCAGCGGAGGCGCGGTGTACGTCGATACGGAAGGGTCCTTCACAGCGGAGCGGGCGGCGGACATCGCGAGCGCAACGGTCGGGCACCTCTCCGCGATTTCACGCGCCAGCCCGGAGGATCACGCCATGGCGGACGCCATGGCGAGCTTCACCACCGACCGAGTGCTAGACAAAATTCACCTGTTCCGGTGTCACGAAGTCACCGAGCTGTTAGCGGTGCTGGAAACCCTCCCCGAGTACTGCGCGATGCACGATATAAAGTGCGTGGTGGTGGACTCCGTGGCGTTTCACTTCCGACAGGATTTTCGGGACATGGCGCTTCGGACCGCGATTCTGGCCAAGATGACCAACAGGTTGATGTCCCTCGCCACGAAACAGCAACTCGCCGTAGTCACCGTGAACCAAGTCACGGTGAAGCCGGATGCGAACGGGGGCGGGTCGCGGTTGGTGCCCGCGCTGGGCGAGTCCTACGCGCACGCCTGCGCGACCCGCATTACTTTGTCATGGGAGGATGACACCAGGGTGGCGTACCTGTACAAGTCCCCGCGGCTGCCTCAAGGCCGAGCGCGGTACACGGTGACGCAAGGGGGGATGAGGGACGTGCGCGGGACGAAACGAAGTGCGGGTTGAAGGGTACGAGCCGTAATTGTTTTAATTCTTTTTACTTTCAATCCGTGATTAGTACTTGTACTTCGTTGAGTAGTCTTTCGGGGACACCACCAGGCCTCTTCCCTTGCTCGCCCCCGCGTACACCACTTCGCAGATATCGATAAACTCCTGTTTATCGTCCATCGCCCAGTTTACTTTGTTGTTATTCCCGGTTCCGAGATCGATCATGATGTGTTTGTTCCGGAAGAAAAACATCACCGTGCACGGATCGTACAGTTCGTACATGGTGTTGAAGTCGGGCACTTCGTCGATGTCAACGCAGTACAACACCGCGAAGTTCTTCACCTTGTCCGCGACGCCGGCGAGGGTCTGTTTTGGAGAGGACGGGAAGGACGAGGTTAGACAAAGAGAGAAGGACCGGACGGGACAGGCCAACGTTTACGACGCCGCCGACGGGTAAAAAATGAATGCGTACCTCATCCATCCGCATGCAGGTCTCGTCCGCGTCACGCCCGAAGCGAAGCACCACGACCCTTTCCTCTTCACTCAAAATGGCCTGGTCCACGTGCCATCCCGACTTCAGGTGAGGCAGCAGGTACGACATCGCGCGCAGAGGGAAGTAGTGCGAGGGTCGGAGTTCTGAATGCAATTTACATTTCACGGCTAGTTGCCTCTACTTATTTCTCAGGGTGTGATTTTTGTCTTCGCGCGCGACTCTTTCACTCGGCATCTTCATCGCTCAGCGCTTTCACTACCTCCGCCATCGTTTCCTCAGCGCGTCCCGCGACTCGCGTAGGCACGGTCATGCTGATGTTCAGCCCGCCGTGTTTGGCGGGGTGTGCGCAAGCTGTCCACGCCGCTGAGGGCTGCACGCTTCCCATGAAGTACGCCGGACCTTCACCGAACCCGTCAAAGTCAAACCCCCACAGTTCCGGGAACTGCCACGCGCTAATGAACACGTCTTTCTGCCCCACCGCCGCGACCGCGGCGGCGATTTGCGTCGCCGTGGAAACGGAACCGAGCGCGAGAATCTCGCCCCGAGCACTTTCCTTTCCTTCGGGGGTCTTCGCGGCGGTCACCGCACGTCGCGTGGCGCGCGCCATAGACGCCGCCGCTTGCCTTTCCTCCGTGCCTTGCGTTTCCATCGAGTCCAACCTAGCGCACACCATCAGCGACGCGTTGCCGAACAAGTTATGCGGCAAACCCCGGACGTCGTCGCCTCGGTAGTTCACGGGCTGTATCGCGCACCCGGTTTCTTTCGGCACGCGAACGTTTCGAGAAAAAAACGCCCTTCGCTTTTTCGTTTCGTAGTTTTCAGTGCGTAGCCGGCGGAACAAAATCCACACCGCGGCGACCACCGCGTCGTTCGTTGAGGTTGCGTTGAGAGAGGATTTTAACTTCGATGCGTCTGGCCCAGGCAGGTGCACGGTGACCTGCGTGAGTCTATCGAACGCCACGGCGCCGAGCAAACCGCACGCGCCTCTTGCGAGCGTGATTGTTTTTGGCGAGTCGTCCAAACGCAACGCGGGGAACGCGCGCGCGCTTTTGCTGTCCACACTTTTGGTCGCCTCAAGGCGGTCGTGACACGGCTCGTCCAGAACCTTCTTTTCAGGATCCAACGGCTCACACACGACAACCGTCTCAGCAGCCACGACGTCGGAAGGGGCGTGCCTGGCGTACGCCAGTTCGCGCTTCCCCTCCGCGAGCGCCAGCGCCTCGGCGGTCCAGCTCTCGCAGAACAAACGCATAGCACTGCCGTCGGCGAGGGCATGCTGCGGAGGGTTTGAGGGAGCAGAGATGTCAGGGGTTGACGAACCGCGTAGGAGGGTCAGACAGATGTTCATAGATGTTCAGGGATGGTCTCATCGTCCGGGTCTCAAAAAACAAAAAACAAAAAAACGTACCGACCAGGAAACCGCCAAAACAGTCGCCGGCTTTGCGTCCGGCGCGTCCGTCGCGCCCGCGAGTTTTGTGACTCGCACGGCACACAACGTGCTTCCCTTCTCGCAGCACCTTATGTCGAGAGGCACGAAGAGCTTTGAAGGCGTGATGTTGTTCTTGCCGGGCTCCGGGCCGTTTCGTTGCAAGTCCGCCAGCGTCGTGCTCGCGTCGACGCAAACCTCGAACGGTACGCCACAGTTTGGGTTCGACATATCGAGGTCCACGTCCAGGTCCAGGGTCGCGCCGCGTCGGGCGCGGACGCGAGCCCTTCCCGCGAGCGCGGGGTACTTGACCAGGGTAGACGCGATGGAAGCGCGAATCACGTCGGGGTCGAGCTCCCTGTCGAAACCGAACGCCCAGTACACCACGAGGCCGCGTACGCACAGAGCAGAGTCGAGTGGGGATAAACGCTGAAGCAGGTGAGAGGGAGAGGACTGCTCAAGGACCGCCTGCGCTTTGTCATCCTTGGACAGAGCGGGGCGCACGATGTCGATGCATCGCGCATCCAAGGGACGTGTCAAGCACCCACCCATGCTGTGCCGACCAAAGACGACGCGCGTGTGCAGGTGGACTGGCAAACACACGAGACAAACGCGGCCTCGGAACCGCGAAAGAAAAAAAGTTCCGAAGCGAGATTTGGAGACGAGATTTTTGTTGTCGGTCAAATAAATATGGGAGCGTTCAACAAGATCCTCATTCAGACGTGCGTCATCGTCATGCCTTTGCTCCGAAACGCTCTCGTGATCACCGCGCTGTTGCCGTCCCTCGCGGACGCTTCGGCGTTTCCCAAAACAGGCGCGCTCGTTTCCGCGGCGCACCGGACGGTCCATAACGCTCACGACCAGCGGAGAATCCGAGAAGTCGAATTCGGTGTCCGCGAAAAAGACCGCGTTCGCGTCTGACCGCCGCAGGCTCACGGAGGGCTTGACTGGGTATGCATGTCCTTCATAGGTGATAACGTTTGCGGTTTAAGAACTTCGGTAGCGACTTGCGAGGCAGTGACCATGTACAACTGTTCAGTGAACAGCGCTGGTACTTCCTGTGATGTTGACGGTGGAGCCTACGGGTTAATTAATCTCGCGACCGTGGGAGCAGACGCGAGCTACGTGGAGTATAACTCAACGCTAAACGATGTGTGTCGAACCTACGAGTATAAAGACTCCTGCGACGCGGTCTCTGACTGTGTGTGAGATGCCACAGACTCCGAGTGCGACTTAAGCTCCGCTTGGCAAAGTGAAGTGCTCAACGAGTAATGCCCGACAGAAGCTCTCACCGCCGATGAGTACGTTGCGACGTACGACATGTGCCCGATGATTGCAGTAACCCAGAAGTGCAATTTGTACGCCACACAGGCGACCTGCGTCGCCGATACCAACTGCAAATATGAGCTGGATGCGACTGACCCGTTCAGCACAAAATTCCCGTGCACAACTGCGGATGACACGACGTTTTATGATTTGATTTATCAACACTACGCCGACGTCGTGACTCTGACGGCCGCATGTCGGGCGTACGACACCGAGAGCTCTTGCGGCGCTTTCACTAAGTGTGAATGGGAAGCAGCGGATGACGATACATGCAGTGTATCAGAGTACGGCACTATGAACATACTTCAAAACCACGCGCATGCTATTCGTGGATACACGACTAGCCAAACGTGCGAGGATGTCGCAGAGGCTGAGTGCGGCCTCGGCGACACCGCCTTTGTGTGCCAGTGGCTCGAAGCCTCTTCGGGCGACGAAGCTTCGTGCGAAACCACTCACACATATCGCGCGCAGCAGTTTTCGTGTACGTGCGAAGGCGTCAAGACCGCGGTGCCGAGCGTGGACTACTCGAGCGTTACGGGCGAGACGCTGATTTCAGACTTTGTCGACACGTACTCCAGCGCGTCGACTCACGACGGACTCGTTCTTCTTGGCGCAGCCTTCACGGCTGCCATGAGCGTCGTTGCGTCGGCGTAACGAAAAGAAAGAGGCGAGGAAGGCTTACAGCGTTAGTGTCGACCTAACGAAAAAAATACAAAATCGCGGTCGTACGACTTTTCCAAATCCGATAGCGCCTGTTCTACATTATTCAATAAGCATTCTACACTCACAGTGGCGTGGCTTTGTTCTTACTCGTCTCACGTGTTACCTTAAGCGCTGCGTCGTGCATTTCCGTTTCCTTCTCGCCCTTCGCCCCCGGCTCGTACTTCAAGTAGCTCTTGCTCTTCACCTTTTGCTGGCGCTTGCGCGGCTCCACGAGCTCGCGGCGCTGTAGGCTCTTCAACCGGTCGCGCAGCAAGGTGTGCGACCCTGCGAGTGTGCGCAGCGACCCCGTAACCTCCTCCGTCAAAAGCACGTCCGCGTGCTCGGGCTGGTACAGGTGCTTCCCGAGGCGGGAAGGCGCCTCCGCTTTGCGCTCCGCGCGCGCCGTCGCTAAACGCGCGCGTTTCTCCTCCGCCTCGACATCTTCCGCCGCCAGCCTGGTTTTGAGCTCCTTCAAGTTTGACAAATCCTGTCGCTGGCGCTTCGCGAGCCGGTTCGCTTCTTCCTCCGCGCGTCGCTCGCGAGCCCTTACCTGTCTGTTTCTCTGCGCAATGGTCATCTTCCCATCTCGCGTCACCGCGGCGTTGTTCGCGCCAAACGCGTCGTCGTCGTCATCCGACCCGTGGTACAGCGTATCCTGCGCGGTGAACAGCTCTTGCGACATCAACATCGCCGCTTCGTTGTTGCTCACGGGGGCTCGTACAGGGTCCAGCTGATTCTTCAACTTGGCCGCCGTGATCTTGCCAACCTCTCTTGCGATGACTTCCTGCCGCGCGTCCTCCGGTGGGTTGTACGAACAACCGACATCCGCAACTTGCACGGCTCGCGCGTTCGTGTTTGGCTTGTACGGCACCAAGCGCTTCGGCACAGGCGTTGGGAGCTCGCCCAAGCGGTGCTTGCTGTACGCCGCCGCGTCCGCCGCTTTCGCTCCGGCTTTGCGAAACACGGCTTTTTTCGCGACGACCGGTTTTCGTTTCGGGTCCACGCCCTGGCCCCACAAGTCGTACGCGTCAATTTTCTCCGGCGCATCCGGGTCATCGCCGAGCACGTCATCCAGGGTGAACCGTCGCGAAGGCTTGAACAGCGCCTCGCCCGCGATTTTCTCACCGTTTTTCGCCGTTTTGCCGTTTGTTTTTCCCATTGTTTTCTTCCCAGCCGCCGCGCGTTTAGTTAGTTCAGCCTTCGTAAGCTTGGGCTCCTCCGCGCCCTTGGTGTTGAACTTCTTCGTGGGTGGGCCTTTCACGCCTCTTGGCACCGGCACCGCGAACGGCTTCGCCGTCTTGGCCTTGCTCAGAATAGCATCCACCCTCAACGTCTTCGCCTGCGCCTTTGCTTTCCGCGACACAGGGAAAGCCATGCCGCCGCCCGAGCCGATGCCCCCGTCGTTGTCCACGAAGAACAGCGAGTCATCAGGGAGCTCATCCACCGCGCCCCCCGCCGCAGCCTCCTCGCGCTTCTTCTCGATGTACGCATCCTCCCCGAGGTCGATCTTGCGATGCGCGCGCTTCCCCTTCGGCTTACCCATCGTGCGTGAGGGAATGAGCCAAGGCGGCGGTGGCGGCTTGTCTCGCTGTCGATTCTGAGTTTCTGACTAGATTGCATACAAATGCAAACCCCTTCTTCTTTCTACCCATGCATTCCGAGCTTTGGACGAGAAATCGGCACCTTTCTGTCGGCAGTCCTCGGCGCGCTGCAGTACGACACATGCGTCGCCTCGCGTTCGCGGCGGCGACGCGGAGTTCGCGTCGAGCGCTGACAAGTGCGGCTGAAGCCTCGACGTCTGCGGGTACGCGTTCGGCCCCAACCGATACCATCTTCGCGCTTTCCACCGCACCAGGTCGCGCGGGTGTCGCCGTGATTCGCGTCTCCGGCCCTGCGACGAGCGACGTCCTGCGTTTGCTGCCTCCCGCCACGGCAGCGGGCGGCGATGTAGACACACTTACGCCTGCTAAACGACCAAAACACCGCCAGGCCCTGCCCACCCCGTTCGTCTGCCCCGACACCGGCGAGACTCTGGACAATGGGATCTTGTTGTGGTTCGACGCCCCCCGGAGTTTCACCGGCGAGGACGTCGCGGAGCTTCACGTGCACGGCAGCTTGGCGGTGGTAAGAGCGGTGCTGGATGCGCTGGGTCGATTACGTCCGCCTGGTGACCTCGGCTTGATCCGCCACGCAAATCCCGGGGAGTTCACAAGAAGGGCGTTTCGAAACGACAAGCTCGATTTAACGCAAGCCGAGGGGTTGGCCGATTTGCTCGACGCGGAAACTGAGGCGCAGCGCAGACAGGCGTTGTCGCAGTCCAACGGGTCGTTGAGGCGTACGTACAAAAAATGGAGAGGCGTGTTGTTGAAAGCACACGCGCACTGCGAAGCTACGTTGGATTTCGGTGAGGATGACGAACTAGGGAACGAGGTGTTCCTCTCCGTGATTCCGGGCGTCGCGGCGTTGAGAATGGAATTGCAAAAACACCTCGCCGCGCCGCCCAAAGGCGAACTCACTAGAACAGGCGTACGCGTGTCACTAGTGGGTCCACCGAACGCGGGCAAGAGCAGTTTGTTAAACGCGTTAGCCGGTCGCGACGTCGCGATCGTTTCCGATGTTCCTGGCACCACACGAGACGCGGTGGAAACTAATTTGGACCTAAATGGGCACAAAGTAATCGTCACGGACACCGCGGGCGTGCGCCACGACGTCGCCGACCCAGTTGAAGCGGAAGGCATCCGGCGCTCGAAACAACACGCAGAGGAGTGCGATTTCGTGGTCCTAGTGGTTGACGGGTCGGCGGAATCGAGGTTCCAGGAGCTTCCGAAGTGGGCGCTGGACAAGGCGCACGTGGTGGTGCTGAACAAAGCCGACCTTGGGATTGAAAAGAAAAGCGAGCAAAGATTTGAAAACATTAACTCAAAACAAGCGACGACGTTACGCCTGTCCTGCACCACAGGGCTTGGGATGGATACCTTCGTTGACGTGCTTCAATCTGCGGTGGATAATAGAGTGGCGTACACTGCAGGCGACCAAGGGAACATCGCAGCCATCACGCGGTCCAGACATAGAGGGCGACTGGAGCAGTGCGTGCGCCACCTGGAGAAATTCGACGCGGCGGCGAAGAGCGAGACGGGCAGGCACGAAGTCGCGGCGGAGGAACTGCGGCTCGCCCAGCGCGCGCTCGGGCACGTCACAGGCCACGTCGACGTAGAAGAGTTGCTGGACGTGATATTTAGCGATTTCTGCATAGGTAAATGAGTTGTGTACTGGCTAGAATTGATTTAAATATAGGTTAGAGTTAGCTATTAGACGCCATCGCGCGGTACTCTCTGTCCCTTCTTGCGACATCCACGTCGCGTCTTTGTTCCGCGGTGAGTTCGTTTCGCAGGCGCGCCTTGGCTGTTGTCATTGCTACATCAGCCGCTTCCGTGACGACCCTCATGGTGTCGAACGCCCACGCTCGGCGCCGCTCTGCGTCGGCGTCGAGCGCGTGTTGCCGCGCGCGCGCCATCGCCCCT
>MDSY01122007.1_pt1 | contig 29478 bp, 22 predicted proteins | sample 811131 | NCBI WGS metagenome assembly MDSY01 (sample SAMN05326643, study PRJNA326480) | marine metagenome | isolation source: seawater | place: Atlantic Ocean: South West | collected 2010 | reverse complement strand
GGGGGGGGGGGGGTATAGGTCAGACAAATGAAGGTCATCATGGTGCTTTAACTAGTATAGCAGGTGTCGCACTTGACAATCAAAATCGGAGCCGCGGGCGAATCGAAAGGCGTGCCGTGTCGATCGATCGCGTGGCCGTATGGGCAATTAGGCGCCCTGAAACGCGTGCGAGGAAGGAGCGCGTGGAGAGTGGGGTATCAGAGAGCACACGCACCTGAGGGTCGTGAAGGACTCGAGGTGCGACAGGCGCGTATGTCAATGGTCGCGTGATGAGCCGCGGCCTCCGAGACAATTTCTTGGAGCTTATCGCGTGAAAAGCGCGTCGAGGTATTTTTCACTCAAAAGTGACAAATATCTCTGCACTTTCACTTTTTGCGATCGTTCAGGACCTCAACCTCGCCACGTCCGCATTCCGTGTCGCACGCCACGCGCGCGCACGTTCGTCGCGACGGAAATGGCGCTCGCCTCGACCGCATCAGGCGTGTCCCCTATGCGCACCGCTCACGCGTGTTCCTTAGCCGCGAGCCGCTCGGTGAACGGAAAAAGAGTAATCATCCATCGAGGGAACCCATCAATCGCCCGACCCCGATCCGTTGTCCCGTGTGCACAAGCCAAGCCCACAAACGAAACCAACGCGTTCCCGTACGACGACACCCTTGACGTGGTGCTGTACGACACCACGCTAAGAGATGGGTCGCAACAAGTTGGCATATCCCTAACCTGCGACGATAAACTGCAAATCGCATCGCATTTAGTGGATTTGGGTGTGGGATACGTGGAGGGGGGTTATCCTGGTTCGAACCCAAAGGACGTTGAGTTCTTCAAACGGTGGTTTACTGAAGGGCTGGCTGAAAAAGCAGCTGAGAAGGGTGTTACGTTGGCGGCGTTTGGGATGACCCGACGACGTGGCATAGCCGCTGATGAGGATGAGGGCTTGCGATCTTTAATCGAATGCCCCGCGCCGTGCGTCTGCGTCGTCGCCAAGGCGTGGGAAGAGCAGTGCGAGAAGGTGTTGGGCGTGGACGCGGATGAGAACCTGTCAATGGTCAAGGAAAGCGTCGAGCTACTCGTGAACAATGGAAAGGAAGTCATTGTGGACTGCGAGCACTTCTTCGACGGGTACGCTGCTAATGCTGCATTCGCGGTGCAGGTCGCCGTGACTGCGGCGCATGCGGGGGCGAGCCACGTCGTGCTGTGCGACACCAACGGAGGCACGATGCCGTGGGTGTGTGAAGAGGGCACGTTGGCAGTGCTTGAAGCATTAGAAGCTGACAACCTATCAGACCAATGCAGGATAGGCACCCATGCACACAACGATACGTCTCTAGCAGTGGCAAACAGTCTCGCCGGAGTGAAAGCCGGCGCGAAGATGGTGCAAGGGTGTATCAACGGGTACGGCGAGCGCACCGGGAACGCGGATTTACTGGTCGTCGCGGGGAACTTAACGCTGAAAATGGGCAAGAAGTGCTTTCCGGAGGACGGAGCGTTAATAAAGCTGACTGCCGTCGCATACGACGTCGCCCAATCCTGCAAGCAACCGCTCGATCCAAAGCAAGCGTACGTTGGTCCAAACGCGTTCGCGCACAAAGGCGGGCTGCACGTCGCCGCGCTGGCGAAGATGCCGTCGAGTTACAACCACATCGTGCCGTCTGAAGTGGGCAACGAAGCACGGGCGGTAGTGAGCGAGTTGAGTGGCAGGGGGAACATAGTAGCTGCGGCGAGAGAATCTGGCAGACAAGTGACACCAGAGACCGCCACAAAGGTCCTAAAGCAAATCAAAGAGCTCGAATCCAAAGGGTTCGTGTTGGAGGACGCCGGGGCGACGGTTGAGATTCTGTTCCGCAGGGCGGACCCCCGATACAAAGCGCCGTTCAACGTATTGGAGTTCACCTGTCACTTGAGCAACAACTCATTCGGGGGGTTCGTCGCGAGTGACGCGAACGATACGAGTGATATCCGACTCGAGTCCGTTTTACCGGAGGACGAAAAAAGTTCACTACAAGCCGGGTATAAAAAAGGATCCGTCGCGGTGAACCAAGTCGTGGTGAAGGTTGAATTGTTTGAGTATGGGGACGAGGAGGAGGATAACGAGGATATCTCAAGAGATAACTCGACAACCTCATCAACACCTACCTCCAGAAAAACGGAGCTGTGTGTTTCTGAAGGCAACGGTCCCGTGAACGCTTTAGCCAACGCGCTTCGGTTGGCGCTAACAGACCAGTACCCGCAGCTGACCCGAATTCATTTACGCGATTACAAAGTCGACCTGCTCTCCACGGAAGGAACGAGCGCGGCGACCACCAGGGTCACGATGGACTTTGCGGACAAGGACAGCGACATGACGTGGAGAACAGTCGGGGCGCACGCCTCCATAGTGGAAGCCTCATTCAGGGCGCTCGTGGACGGCATGGAGTACGGAATCGCGCAGTGCGGGGACGAAGGGTGCGCGGTGAGCTTTGAGAGCGACGAGAAACAGGTGGGGGAACCGCAGGCGACGAGTAGATAAGAAATGTAAGAATTATTACGGTATTGGTACAAGGTACTCCGGATATATGCATAAAAAAGGTGCATAGTCTATTCACCTCTACTCCTCACATCACCACGCAATCTGAACTATAGGAGCTCTTTTTGCTCCGCGGGGGTTGCCGCGAAGTTCGCGACGCGGCGGTGGTGGTTCGTCTCGGCGGTTGTTGTTGTTGCCGTGTCAGCAGCGCCTGCCTTGACGCCGCGGACGCCTCGCTTCCCCTACACCTCGCCGCCGCGTCTTCCCGCGCGAGTTCCTCTTCGTACTCCGCCTGCAGCGCCACCGCCAACGCGTGGTCGGCGTCCGCTTCCGCGCTTTTCGGAGACGACGCATCCGCGCTGGACGGCGCTCTGAGAAACGTCTGCGGAAGCGTTTCAATTGGTGCAATATCTGATGTATTTCCAGTGCTGCGCATTTCAGGTCCAACCTCCGCGGCGGACGCGAGTAACGCCGCGGCGAGCCGCGCGTCGTCCTCGGTTGTTTGGGCTGTGGTTTCAGCGTGCGGCAAGAACGGCTCGAAGCGCGAATTCACAAACGACCCTTCCAGAGCTTTTTGTGCACCTTGACTCCCTTCTACTGAACATAGCACCTCCCACACTACGTCCGGTTCCCCTAAATACCCAAAGTCCGTAGCTAAAAGATACAAAGCGCCTTGGAACTTAAAAACCGTCGCGAAGTGGTTGTTTCTGAAAAACACGCAAAGTTCCCGCTCCTTAAGCGCGGAACGCGCATCGGTTAAACCACGTCTCGTGAGCTGACTCGCGCTGCTCTCCAGGAAAGATTCGATGACGGTGCGTTCTACTTTCGCGTCACTAGATGTGCTCGCCTCTGAAGCTTTGTTTTCGTTTTCGATACCTCTCACGGTTTCATCCAGAACCTGGGCGACCGCCGCCGACGTCGGTGACAAAGGCGAAGGCTCGTCCTCCTTGTCGTCCAGGGAAAGTTTAAGCGCGGAACGAAGGGTTTCGTCCTCTTCCATTTCGGTAGGTTCCGTAACCATCAGTACCTTCGACGGCTCTTGCTCTTCCGCCGTCACTAGCTCGATTAGTCGTTCCATGAGTTGGTTGTAGCTCCGCGCGCCAATCGCGTCCCTCGCCGTTCGCCACTCCGGGTCCACTACCCAGGCGTGGCACAGGGTAACGTCTAGCAAATCGAACACCGCCAGCTCAGCGGTAAACTCGAAATCCAGGGGGTGCCTGAACCGAACGTTCACATCAAGGCCTGTGGCTAACGACGGCAAAACAGCCATGGCGTCGTTCAAGTTTTGTTCCTGGTTTTGCCGAACAAATGAGTTTTCATTGGAGGTGGTTGTACTACTCGCGTTCACGTCAAGCAACCTCGCAGCTATCAACGACATCAGCTCACCGGTGCTCACCTCGGGGTGGTCGGAAGGGCCTTCCAACTGTATCACGTTGCGCAACAGGAGCACGTTGGCTATGCCGAGCAACGGACACGGCCCGTTTTCATTCTGGCAAATAATGGGCACGTTCTCCCTGCCCAGAAAGGACACCCTTTTCACCATGTAAAGTTCTCGGTCACCGTCAGGCGGGGGGGAGACCATCGTCGGACGCGCTCTGGGCACTTGCGAAACCAGAGCGCGTGGGGACGAGGTGCGTAAAAGTGCGGCACCCGGTGCACGCACGAGTGCCCGCGGAGCGCTTGGGGCGACGCACACAAGTCACGCGTTTTTCTGCCAGGTGGTTTATTCCGAGAAAGATGACTTGACGTGAAAAAAATAACACGTGGTGACGTACCTGTTCGCCAATGACACACGACACGACGCACCACGCCACGACCTCCGTGTTTGATGGCAGCCACGGCCGTCACACCTGTGTGCTTCGTGGCGCGCGCGAGGGTGTCGAAACGTGGTGTGAACTCTTTCGCGCACAGTGCATGTCGTCCCACCTTGGACACCAAATCGATTTCGTTTCGGGGCTCCCAATTAAACACGCGTGTCCCCCATGGCCGTGGCGGTCGCCACAGGAACCTCGCCGCGCCGCGCTGTGCTTCCAGCGATGAAGTCATCGTGAGCGATGACGGTATGCATGTAGTAGCGGTGGTCACGACAAAGGCATGTCCCCACTGCCGACGAGCAACTGCAGCGTTGAGGGACGCGAACATCGGATTCGAGGTGATCGATGCGTCTGATCCCGACGGGAAAGTGCGCGACGCCGCGTGCAACATATCCAACATGAAAACCGTGCCGCAGGTGTTCGTGGGGGGCGTGTGTGTCGGGGGGGCGGATGACGCGGTTGCGCAACTCAACAACGGTACGCTGCTCGATGAAATCAACGACGCAGTCACCAAAAAACTCGCCGCGATTCCTGAGGAACTACAATCGGCGATTGACGCTGTCGAGCGCCGGGAAGATAATAACACATCGTCCAGCGATGGCGTGATTGTTACGCAACAAAACTCGCAAAATGACTCCGAACTATACGCCCGTTTAGACCACGCTGTGTCGTGCATGGCTCAAGACTTACTCCCTACTAATAAAATAACCTTCGGGGGGTGGAGAAATCCAGTTCGGGTGGAACGAAGAGTTGTGCGTCAAGGCGAGATTGAAAAGTGGATCGCGGGCGACGAAACAGTTTTACGGTTTTTTGATGTTAAAAATCCAGCGGATCCAAGTCTCATCGCCGAAATAGCAAATTACATGGTGGACTACGGCCTCATCGCTCACGTGGACGCTAAACAAATTTTTGAGAGTGATGCGAGTACTACTGATACAAATCTCTTTCGCCTCGCGGACCACGCTTCGGCACCGTCAATCTACCCGGATACGAACAAACCAATAGCTGCGCTCAACGCTCGGCGACGGTGGCGAAAGGGAACGCGAGACGCGCGAGTAGTCGCGTTAGATTTACGGGAAAGAATCCTGTCGCTTTATGACGAGTTTCTTTCGGACGATGGCACGTACGTGGACTACGCCGCGATGAAACAGTCGACAAAATTCGCAGAGTACGAAGCCGCCACGGAAGAGTTGCAAACGGTTTCGTTACTTTCGCTAACGCGTTCCGAAAAGATTGCGTTCTTCGTTAATTTGTACAACGCGTTAGTGGTGCACGTCACGGTTGTGGCTGGTCCTAGTGTCAATGTGTGGGACCGATTAACTTACTTTGATAGGCATGCCTATCAAATAGGGGGGTCAAACTACACGTGCGACGATATGGAGCACGGGTGTTTGCGCGGGAACAAACCCGGCGCGGCGAGCGTGGGCGCGATTGTCGGGATGCCAAGTCTATCGCGTGGCCCGTTTGACTCCATCAAGGACCCGCGCCGGGTAAATTCAATCGTTCCCCCTGACCCCCGGATCCACTTCGCCCTGGTGTGCGGCGCTAAATCGTGTCCGCCCATCCGCGTGTACGACGGGGAGAATCTCGAAACCCAGCTTGCGCTCGCAGCGGCGGCGTTCGTGGAGAGCGAAACGCTTATTGACAAGTCCGAAAGCGACGACGGCAAGACTAAACACCCTGTCGTCACGACTTCCAAAATAATAGGCGAGTGGTACAAGTGGGACTTCGGAGGGGGTTCGCAGACGCGAATTGAATCGATGGCCCGGTACGCGGGTGAAGACTCGAAACTGGGTCAAGATTTACTACACGCCGCCGCGGATGCAAACGTGGAACTCAACACGAACGAGTACGACTGGGACTTGAACGGCAAGTGAGAAGAGTGTATCTCAAACAGTAGTATAAGACATATACAGCTAGCTGTTATTCTAGAAAACGCTCTCACTTTTCTTCATTCCGTCTCGCTTCCAGGTCTACTAGCTTTTAGTTTCAGTCCTCCCCCCGCTATCTTTCGACGCTTCAAATCCAGAGCTTGTTTCGACTCCTCGGCGTCTCCGTCGGGCTCGGGTTTTACGGTAACATCATCATCTTTCGCTTCGTCCGTTCCAAACATATCCTCATCTTCTCCCATTTCCGTTGCCGCGGCACGTCCAGACGCGGACGCCACTATGGTTTCCATGCGCTGCGCGGATTCCAAAAGGCATGTGCGGAACCTACGCAAAACTGGGGGCGGCACTGTTTTTGTCGGAGTGCTTACGCCTCTTCGCACGCCCAGATTGGCTTTGCCAGTGTCACCCTTCCCAGCCTCTCCGCCGAGATGCTCATCCAAAAATGCAACCGCGTTGTGAAGCATCTCGGCGCCGACGCGAAGCGCATCCACGGCGTCGCATTCGCGTTTCGTCGCCGCGACTAAGGCGCGCGACGCGGCGTCTCTCGAGGAATCGAGAACAACACAGCCAACATCCCTGTTGAACTGAGATTCGTACCCTTTACCCACCCAGCCGGCACCCAGACGGAAGCTCAAGGTGGTACCGTCGCTGACGTTGCGCACTTTGACGATGAGCGAACGTGGCTGCTTGTTTTCAGGGAGCTCATCTTCCCCGTATAAAATTACATCTCCCACCTCAACCTCAACGCCTGAGGGTGCCCACAGTGCGCCGTTGTCGTCTTGGACCGGCGCGCCGTCGCGCAGCCCGACGCGGAGGAGCGCGAGCCACTCCCGGATGGACAAGGAGATGCCCTGATCGTCCTCCAGAAAATCCAGCTGATGGTCGACTCTAATCCCGTTCGCGTGCGTGTGCTTGGCGTGGTACAGCACGACGTCCACCTGGTATTGGTCGGGTGAAAGCTGCCATCGCTCGGTGCCTTGGTCCGAGGACATAGAGAGGGGGCGGACGGTGACCACGTACTGGTACTCCCCGACGAAACCGCATTCCCTCCACCGATAGGTACCAGGGGAGGAATTATTGCTCTGCATCGCCGTGTCCCCGCACGTGCCTCCGCGTGTGAGATTCGTTCTTAGACTTGGGGCCCTTTCCTTTGTGTTTTTGGCAAAAGTAACAACCGTCATTCCGCCCGACACGCGACACCCACCACTTTCACATCATGTCTTTATCCGGCATCCCCTACGACGACGACAACGTGTTCAAAAAGATCATCGCGGGCACTGTCCCGTCGTACAAGATTTTCGAAACCGAACACGCGTTGGCGTTCCTGGATGCCTTCCCGATGGCTAAAGGCCATTCATTGTTGATACCCAAGGCCTCGGGCTATGCCAGCATAATAGATATGCCCGAAGACGTCGCCGCCTCAGTGTTGAAGGAGCTCCCCCGGCTTGCCAAGCACGTCAAGGACGCCACAGGTTGCGACGGCGTGAACATCGTACAGAATAACGGCGTGGACGCGGGGCAAGTCGTGTTCCACGTACATTTTCACGTTTTGCCGAGGTGGAAAGACGATGGTCTTGTGAAGCTGGGAAAGTCAGGGGACGTGATCACCAAGGATGACGCCGAAGCCTTACTCAAAGCAATGAACGTGTAATATACTCTAATTCCCTTACCTAAACATGCTACACCCTAATTAATACGTACGTCCCGCCTTGGCCGCCGCCGAGGCTCGCGTCTGAACAATCTCCGCTCCCCGCCACGCGTCATCGTTGAACTTTCCAATTTCAGTCTCAGCCTCCTCCGCCGCTACCTCCGTCGCGTCATCCACGCCCCCGCACCCGGCGTACGCGCGGTACGCCAGATCGCTCGCCGAGCGAAGCACCCATAGTTCGAAAGCTTCGGGGGTGACAGCACCAGCAACGGATGCGCCCCATCGAGACTTACTACTCTTCGGTGACTTGGCGTTCGCTCCGATCGGCAGTGAGATGTTGGGATTTGCGTTTTCTCTTTCTTCGAACAAAGAGTCGTTTTTAACCGTTTTGTACTCCCTTTTTTCTCGTCCTTCTTTGCAAAACGCCAGCGCATACCGCAAGCGTCTTCCCGCCATCGCCACCGCGGCTTCCCTGGTATGTTCTACTGCACGCCAGTCAAAGGAAATCCCCGCAGCGGTGAACCGGTTCTCGTCGCCGGCGCGTTTTGAGGCGACAGCGTCGCAGACGCCGACGCACTTGTCCAGAATCTCGACGCACGCGCGGTGCTCGCGAAAAATAGCTTGCGTATTCGTACTTCCCGTACCTCCAAAGGCATGCGCTTCTGTTGCGCATTTCAACAAAGTGTCTCTGTTCGCCGCGGCGACGCGCAGCGATTCCAGCCGCGCTTCTGGAAAACCCAACTCCCGCAACACCCGCGGCTCATCTGTGAGATTCCTTAAAATTTTCTCCGCGTCGTCGCGAAGTCGCGTAACCGTTTCTGGAGCAGCCGTGCCGTCCAGCGCCTCTAACGCTGTTCGCAGGTTCGAAATCTCAGCAGCGTGCGCCTCCGCCTCTTGGTGCGACGCCGCGAGGTACGGCGATTTTTCCGTGAGTTCTTGTAACACGTCCGCCGGGTTGAGTTTACTTTTCACGCGTTTTGCCACCGCGGAAGTAGGGGCTTCGTTCGCGGCAAGGTTCACCGACCTCAACTTGGCGTTCGCTCTGTGGCTCACCGTGCGTCGCAAAGCGCTCATTGCGAGCGAACGGCGAAGACCCCCGGATGATTTCAAGGGTGACGAAGAGATAGACACGGGGGTTCCCAACAGGGAAGTACCTCTCCCTCCCATCATCGATGGCGGCGGTGGCGGCGTTCCCGTCGAACCGCACCGTCGCAGCGGACCTAGACTTCCCTTCCGCATCGTGGGCGGCGGAGGAGGAGGCGAGGGGGGTGATACCCTTGGGGTGGAGATTTGTGGTATGGACAAACAGTCAGGCGTTACGTCCAGCGCGTTTGCGGGAGCGTCGCGTCTTGCGCTGCTTTGCGGAGACGGCGTACGCGGCGACGCCACCTCCGCCTGTTTGCACATACACATCACTTTCTCGTCTCGAATCTTTGTGTTTTCCGTCTTCTTGAGGAGTCGTGTGACTCTCGTATATATTTCTCCTACCCTAGCTCCTCTCACTGCTTTGCGAAGCTTCGTGATTACTGATATCGTCGCGAGCGTCACGACGAGCGCCAAAAATAAAGCTGTCGCTACACGACCGCGCGTCGCCAACACATCCACCGCGTCGCTGCGTCTGTCACATTGTCCACTTATCGCCATCGCGCGTGTTTCCGGGTCAACGTCAAACGACGATCCCCCGTGTGCTAGAAGCGCGTAGTTCGTGTTCCACACGCTCGCGGTGAGCGGTACGAGCGCGGCGAACGCGAACACGCCCACCGCGCGTACCTCGCGATGTCGCGTCATGTCCCGGAAACTCCAGGTGTCAGTAATGGACGCATCGAAAGACCCGTCATGGGCCCGGTCGGTCCACCCCTGGACTCGGGAGTCGAACTCGTCAGAGGTCATCGCGTATTTACCGTCAGGGTAAGGCGCAGGCGCGGCAGGCGCCCTCGGCTCGGGGTCGAACGCACCGCCCCACATGGCGCTAGAGCGAGTCCGTCCTTTCTCGACACGAAAAACGCACGCTCAGATTTGCGAACAACGACACCGCACGGACTCGATGGAGGCCACCCGCCGGGCCCACCGAGGCTTTCGTCTCGCACTCGTCACCCGCGCTGTTGTCAAATCAAAACCAATGCAACCACGAGACGACCGCGCTGAACACACCCTCGCCGTGGTGTCGTGCTCGGCGCGGCGGGGGTCTAGCGGCGCGTTCCCCTCTTGGAACTGTCAAAGCGACCGATGAATTTTGAGGCGACCCGGATTTTTCCATTTTAAGCTCCACTCAGAGTCGCTTCCCTCCAGTCGCGCGTGCGCCTCACCAGTCGCCATGGCGGACGACGACCACGTGGAAGTCACCACGTTTTCGCTTCCAGAAGCGGTGCGTCCTGAAACCCACGCCGGACACCCTGTTTCTTTCTGGTAGAGGGCAGACCTCGGCCCATAACTACGCGAAATCTCAAATCTCACAACTTCCTCTCTCCCTCCCCTCCCTCCCTCTGTACAGTACGTGTACGCCATCCCCCCCGCGGCGACTCATGCGGGCCACCGGGCTGATTCCTGGAACGTTGACAAGTGGCTGAAGAGCGTGAGTGTGAAAGTAACCATGAAAGGAAGTAAAGGCCACATCAAACTGAACGATGTGGAAACCGGCGAGCTCTTCGCGGAGTGTCCGCTGCCAAAAAACGTTCCCGTTTCGACGGTGGTGGAGCCTGTGATTGACAGCTCGCGGTATTTCGTGTTACGCGTGGAAGATGAAGCGACGAGGCGACACGCGTTTTTGGGCATAGGGTTCCGACAGAGAGATGACGCGTCCGATTTTAAGCTAGCGGTGCAGGAACACCAGGGGCGAAGCGACCGCGAGAAGGAAGGAGAGGAGAAAAGGAAGGAGTACGAGGAAAAGATTGACGCGAAGAGAAAAGAAAACGAAGCGAGTGGAATCGACACTGACCACACCGTCACGAAGCTGCACGATTTTTCGCTCAAGGGGACGATATCAGTCGCGGTGCCGGGGAGTGGGGGGGGGAAGAAGGAACAGAAGACACAGGGGGGAGAGTCTCCAAAACGCGTCGGCGCATCCATCGCGCCGCCGCCGCCCATCGCGCTCGCGCCGCCGCCGATGAAACTAAATGCTCATACACCACCGGTCGTGCCGACCACAGAGTCGGGGTGGGCGAGTTTCGACACCCCCAGCGACGAGGGGTGGGCTGATTTTCAAAGCTGAAAGCGTGAAGCGCGACGTAACGATGTAATAACAGAAGTGTTGTTTTTTTGGCTTCCCTTTAATAAAAATGAGACTCCGTCTTTAATACCTGAGACTAGGCTAAGCATAATAGAGTGGCAGCGACATTACGAGCTGCCAAATAAATGGACAGGTGAACGTAATATACAATGCGGTCTATATGGCTTATTAGGCCTTGGTCTTCTTCTCCTTGGCTTCGCCGATGTACTCGTCGAGTTCCCAGTCGGAGTCGGTCGTGAGGTCTTGGCCCTCGGCGAGCTTTGAGGCGCGGGCCTTGGCCTTGGCCTTGATTTCCTTGCGCGACAGCTTCTTCTTGGGCCCCTTGACCTTAACGACGTTGCCTAGGGCGTCAACAACCTCGTCCGCGATGAGCTGCTCCACGGCTTCGCCCTTACCCTTCTTGCCCTGGCCCCACTTGTTGCCGGTGACGTACAGCTTGCCGTCGCCTGGGACGTCCCAGGTCTCTTCCTTGAGCGCATCTGCGAATTCGCAGTTGTGCGTAATCAGAAGGACACCGCCGTCGAACTCCTTGACCGCCATGGCGAGCGCGCCGAGCGCGTCACGGTCCAGGTAGTTCGTGGGCTCGTCCATCACCACAATATGGGGTTGCTGCCACATCGCGGAGCCGAGCACGAGCTTCACCTTCTGGCCGCCGGACAAGCCCTTGATCCTGTTGTGGGTACCGAACTCGGCATCGAGGCCAAAGTCGATCAAGTGCTTCTCGACGTTGGCTTGCGTCAGGGGTCTGGCGTACAGACCGGCTCTGGCGGCTTCGCGCTCGTCCACGCGGTTCATGTACTTCTCGAAGCCAAACTTCAGCAGCTTTTCGCGCTCCATCCACGTCGTGGCGTCCATGGACAAACCCTTCCACTGCACTTCGTACTCGTACTTTGACTTCTTCTGGCGACGCGAGATGATCTTCTCGACGACCAGTTTCAGGATCGAGCCGTCTTCTTGCGGGACGGGGATCTTCTCCTTCATGAGGCGCTCCTCCTCCTCGGTGTACTGCGCGGTGACCTTGGTGAGGTTCTCCTTATCCTCACCGGTCTGGAACCTCCACCTGATGTACTCGTTAGGGGTCTTTTCGAGGTGCTGCTCGACGTGGTGGAACGCGTGCTGTGCGACGTACGCGTAGCGCATGTTGGGGTGCTTCCAGACGGTGCCGATGTCAGGCTCGGCTTCGCCAGTGAGGAGCTTGATGAACGTGGACTTACCAGCGCCGTTGGGTCCGAGGCACGCAACACGCGAGGAGAGGGAGAGCTGGATGCTCGCACCGGCGATGATCTGCCTGTCTGTGTTGGGGTAGGTAAAGTGGCAGTTGTTCGCCTTGACAATCGCCTTGTCCTTGTTCTTTACGCCCTCCAGGAAACCGGGCTTGGGGAAGATGAACTTGAGCTCGTCGTTTGAAAGCTCGGTGTACTTCTTCGCGGCGGGGCACTGGCGGATGAACTCGGTGAGGTTGCCCTTGTAGGTGACCAACTTACGGGTCTCGTAGTGGATGATGTGCGTGCACACGCGGTCCAGGAAACCGGCATCGTGCGAAACAATCATGGACGACACGGTGGTTTGCGAGCACAAGTACTCTTCTAGCCACGCCACGTTCTTCACGTCAAGGTGGTTGGTGGGTTCGTCCAGGAGGAGGATGTCCGCCTTCATGAAGATGGCACGCGCGAGCGCGAGCTTCATCTTCCAGCCACCGGAAAGAGCCACGACGGGGCCCTTGATCATGCGCTCGGTGAACTGGAAGCTCGCCAGGGTGTTCTCGATCTCCGTCGCGGAGACACCGTGCTGCTGCACGACGGGGTCGTCCATCACAAACTCCACGGTGGTCATCTCGTGCTGATCGCCTTGGATGTCGTGCTCGACGTACACGGTGCGCAGCTCGTCCGCGGGGGGGAAGCCCTCCACCTGGCCGTTATTGATCGCCTTCATCAGCGTGGACTTGCCGCAGCCGTTGGGGCCGCACAAGCCGTACCTCTTACCCTTCTTCATGTGAAGCGTGGCGTTGTTCAGGAGGATGAGCGCACCATAGGCGAGGGAGAAGTCGCACTTGCAAAGGTCTTCACCCTCTTCGTCCTCCACGATGAACACCTTCTTGGAGGCTTCGTACGCGGCGTGCGCCTTGTCCACCAGTGCCTTGGTGGCGTCCTCGGCGCCGTCGTAGAACAGCGCCAAGTACGGCGTGGCGCAGGACTTCTTCCAGGTTTCGAAGTCGAAGTTCTTGGCTAGAAGCGCATTGGTGGAGAGCTTGCAGATGTACTCAAAGTACGGCTTGACTTCCGGTGACGTTAAAAACGCGGTGACGTCGGCTTCGGCGGCGCCGGAGGCTTCAGTCATCATCTCGGTCATCTGCGCACGGACGGTTGATTCGTCGGTGCGCTTCGTTTCCGCGTTCTCGTCGATCACGGCATCCGATGCTTCGCCGGCGGCGATCAGGAGCGTCTTGTACGCCCTGGTGCACACTTGGCGGCACTCGGGATCCGCGACTTCGTCCATCGCGCGCTTCAAAAGGGGAAGGAGCTTGGGCAGGAACGGCGCGGCGTCCATGGGGTCTTCAACGAGCTTGCACATGTTATCGATGATCACCGCGGACTTGCGCTTGATCGCGGTGATTTGCTGGAAAAACAGACCGCGTTGCAGGAGAGGGCCCATGATCGACAACGTCGGGGCTTCGACTTGCTGCACGAACGTCGTCGCGGCAAGCTTGTGCACGCACTCTGGAACCTCGTCAACCTTGTGGATGCACTCGATCAGGGTGGGGATGAACGGGTCGATGTCGATGTTGCCGACGCACGTGCCGCACTTGGACATGGTGTCCGTGGACTTTTCCTTCACCTCGTCTCTCATGTCCACCATGACCTGGGAGAGCTCGGGGATGATCTCGGGGAGGCACGCGGCGACGGCCCTCGGGTTTCGCTCTACGAAGTTGTCGATGAGCTCCAGGGCACGCATCTTGGACTGCCAGAACTGGCTGTTGAAGCCGGCGAAGATGGGCTCGAGGCACGCGCGCACGGCAAACTCGGAGAGCTTGGCGGGGAAAGCCTTGCACGCGACATCAGCGGCGGCCCTGACGTCCTTGGACTTGTTGTCACCCGCGAGGGTGATGGCGAAGCCCAGGAGCTCGATCAGCATCGGCTCCTCCGCGACGCCGGACGCGGTGACGATCTCGGTGATCTTCTCCGCCGCGGCTTTGCGCGCATCCTCATCCTTCTTCTTCAAGGAGTCCTCCCTGATGGAGTCCACGATGGCCTGGGTGATCTTGGACGCCGCGGGCGTTTTGCATTTCGGGGGAGCCATTAGAGCTGGAGAGAGGGGAAGTCAGCAAAAGAACATAAAAAGATTTGGCGCCTGGGGGAGGTTGTGGTGCGTGTGCGGTGGGTATGACCGGTAACGCGCCCCCGCTTCCCATAGCTCCTTTAGTTGGGATGTTGGGACATGTGCGCGCGCGTTTTTTGGCAAAAACAGAACGTGACGCGCGGTGCGGGAGGTGCTCTCGACGCTTGACACGAATCGTGGCTGTCACCTCCGCGTACGCCGCCAAAACAAGGCCGCGCGTTTCGTACGCACGCGCGTTTGGCATGTTCCGGGAATGACTTCTCGAAACACACGAGCCAGGTCGATCCATTGAAGGCGTGAGAAACTATCTACCGTCTCCAATTCAATCAATCCACCCTTTGTTCGGCGTCATAGCGCGAACACGACGCGTCGTCGAGCCGGCATCGGTCGTTTTGGCGGCTGGTCCGCGATGGTGAATATGACACCACACCGGAACCACGCCAGTACGCGCCATGCGCTTGCGAAAAACGGGAATACCAAGTGTCAATCGTGCATACGTACCAGTTGGTGACAACAGCGGTACGCTGTACGTCGGGGGAAGGTGATATGTGCGGGAAAGTGAGGAGCGTGCGTCCGGAAGCGACGCTTTATTTTATCGCGAGCAGCGCGTTTCCGCCGCCGATGCACCGTCCATCTCCGCGCGAGTTCGCAACTTTCGTTGTCAGCCAGAGAAGGGTGAATCTGGAATCTCGCGAGTCGACGTTTCGCGCAGTCCATTTATTAGACCGTCGATTTAGGGGACAACTTTCCCGATTTAGCCGATTTTTCCGATTTTAGTCCCTCTGATTGACGAGTCAATAACTCAAGAGCGGCCAACTTTTGAGTTGAGCAGGTGGTTTTTGGGCAAAAATCTGGGGAGGAGACGCAAGTCGACTCGAGCAGAAAAAAACAATTCGACTCGATTTGAGCTCTCCTTATATCAAAATATCAACTGCAGGCCTTTTTGATGACGTCTCCATCGTCGTGTGTCACTCGCCGCGCGCACGCATCCCACGTCCGCGCTTTAGGGCTTTAGGGTTTGAGGGTGTTTCCCTCCACTATTTCGGTTCGAGTGGTTCGAGTCGATCACCGGTTTCGGTCCATAGTAGTGCTTCGTTTGCCCTCCGCGCCCGCGTCATGTTTTCGTTAGCACGTCGCACCGCGGGGCGCTCGCTGGGTTCGTTCCGCGCGGCGTTGGAAACAAGGGTGGTGACGACTTCCGCGACGCAAACCGCGGCCGCATCAGCAGCGGCGCCCGCGATGAAACCCGCCAACATGCAGGAGTTCTCGATCTACCGATGGGACCCGGACACCGGGGGCAAACCCAGGTACCAAACGTACCAGGTAAGGGGTTGTTGATTCGGAGACGAAGTCGCCCTTAATTGGAATTTCTCGTTTCATGTTTTTCGAGATCCGCTACTCTACGCCCTAAACCTAAACCCAGAATGCTGACCATTCAAACCCTAAAACTCTAACCCTTGAAACCCTACCCTCACAGGTCGACACCAACGCGTGTGGCCCCATGATGCTGGACGTGCTGTTCAAGATCAAAGACGAGCAGGACAATTCGTTGAGTTTCCGCCGGTCGTGCCGCGAAGGCATCTGCGGAAGTTGCGCGATGAACATCAACGGCGTGAACACGTTAGCGTGCTTGAGTAAGATTGAGAAGGATGCGTCAAGCACTCAGAAAATCGCACCGCTGCCGCACATGTTCGTCGTCAGAGACCTAGTCGTGGACATGGCCAACTTTTACGCGCAGTACAAATCGATCGAACCCTATTTACAAGTCAAGGACGGCGAGCTCAAAAAGGGAATTGAAAATTACCAGAACAAGGAAAACAGAGCCAAACTGGATGGGCTGTATGAGTGTATTCTGTGTGCTTGTTGTAGCACTAGTTGCCCTTCGTACTGGTGGAACTCGGATCAGTACTTGGGGCCCGCTGTTTTGATGCAAGCATACCGATGGATCATTGACTCGCGCGACGACTACACAGACGAGCGCTTGGAAAAAGTAAACGACGCTATGAAGCTGTTCCGGTGCCACACGATTATGAACTGCAGTAAAGTGTGCCCCAAGGGGCTGAACCCGGCGAAGGCGATTGCCAAGGTCAAGAGCATGGTGCATTGATTGGGTTGAGGTGAGTTGAATTGAGCTGTGTCTCGAGATTAGAATGCAAACGAAAAAACGTTGAATTACACCACGCGCGTGCGTCTCGTCCTTGAGTTATTAAACCTCCATCCCTGCTTTTTTCTTTGATCAAAGCACCCCTATCCACTCATGCCTCCCTCTGATCCACTACTTCTTCCCGAAGAAGTCCGAGTCTCTTTCCTGCATCTCGGACGCCGCGTCGGCGCCGCCCTTGAGTCCGAACGTCGCGATTAGCAAAACCGCGCCTCCAATCACGATGGCGCCTCCTATCAACGCGAACGGAGGGGCGTCAACCGTGCCGCACGTGTTGTTCACCGCGCACCCGTCCACCAGCTCGTTCGCGTTCGCCGCGAGCTGGAATAACGAGGGGGGGAGGGACTCGGTGACCGTCTTTACCAACCGGTCAGGGGACGCTAGGGCAACGACGTTCGTGCCTCTATGACTTTTAGCAGCATGTCTCGGGACGCGGGGAAAGGCCGCAGCGCGCAGGCGAGACGCGCCGCGTGCGTTTGTGGAAACGCCGCGGAGCACGCTTTGTGAGGAGACGACAGACACGGACATCGACGTTCGAGGTATTATGTACGAATCACGGTGGAGAAGAAGGGGCGTGGCGTGCCAAGCACTGGGGAAGTCCTCGTCAGCGTGCTCTATCCAACGCGCTTTTTTTCGGGCTCTTCTAGTCCCTCCGTTTGAGGATTTATTAACTAGTCTTTCTAGTCGATCTCCTAAAACGCCATTTCGTTTTCGGCTTCACTCAGAAAAAAACAATTCGCGTTGTCGTGCGTTTCAGATCCTCTCGCCCACCCACGTATCGGGGGAGGATTCCAAGTGATATCGAATATCGAACTGCCTGTATCCTCGTGTGGACGTGTGAAAAGCACCCCCGCGTTGTCGATATCCCGTATCGCACCCACACCGAGTGTCCCAAACCACTCGCGAAACTCGGATCTCACCGAGACTGTTGGTTGCCGATTTGCCGTCGCGTCAACCACGACGAGTTGAGCCCGAGCCCGTAGCTACCCGTGGATCCTACTATATTCGAAAGGCGGTACATGTCGCACGACGCGAGAAATTCGGTGTTCGACGCTGCGAGGGACATGACCGGGTGTAGGGTGGTGCAGAGCCGCGTCGACACGACACCCACGACCACGAACTCGATGACTGCGATTGAAACTCGAGAGTCGTTCTTTTCGGGAAAGGAAAACTTGGCGAACGAAAGGGTTGGCGATAGACACTCCAGCACGATAGAAACGATAGACACGAGTCACAACACACATCAGCACACCCCCCACGTCTCCCTAGAACTCAACCGAATTCAGGATTTCGATATCGGAACCGTGGTCGGGACTGGGACCTTCGGCGTCGTGCACATCGCGACGCATCGACAAACAAACACACCGGTGGCGATTAAAACCGTGTCGAAAAGCGAAGTTTTGAAAGCGCGACAAGCGGAACACCTGTTAGCGGAACACGCGGTGCTCGAGACTGTTTGTGGTGGGGGTGGGGTTGGTATTGATACTGGTGATACTGCTGATGGTTATGGTTCAAATGACACCTCCACCCCGGTCAACCACCCATTTCTTATCAATTTCATAGGCAGCGCGCAAGATGAGCGGCACGTCCGGTTCGTGATGGAGTACGTCCCCGGGGGCGAGTTGTTTTCGCACCTAAGAGCGGCGGGAAGGTTTTCGGAACAAACCGCCAAGTTCTACGCCTCAGAAGTTCTGTTAGCGCTGGAGTACTTACACAGCCTTCAAATCGCGTACCGCGATTTGAAGCCCGAGAACGTTCTGCTCGATTGCGAAGGGCATGTCAAGCTGTGCGACTTCGGGTTCGCCAAGGCGCTGGAGAGTCGCTGCGATGATTATGAAAGAGGTGATGGAGACGCGATGGACGATACCGATGGTGATGACGCTGTTCCATACACACCAACCTCACCCTGCACCTCCGGACATCCACAACTTCACCGCACGTACACGTTGTGCGGCACCCCCGAGTACCTGGCGCCTGAGATCGTGCTCGGCACCGGGCACGGTGTGGAGGTTGACTGGTGGTCCCTGGGAGTGCTGGTGTTCGAGATGCTCGCGGGGCACCCGCCGTTCCAAATGCAACCCGAGTTGGATTTCTTCACAGGGTGCGATGATGCACGTGATGACGATCTGTCACCTTCGTCATGGACAGATGCTGATACCGCCCAAAACAACTCCCTCGCGACGTACGCATCCATTCTGCACGACGACCCTGTTTTTCCTCAACACTTTTCGCTTGAATCGATTCAGGTCATTACATTCTTGCTTCGGAAAAACCCAACGGAACGAGCGCGAGGAAGACAAGGGTTAACGAGTTGTGAACCGTCAAGCGGTAGTGAGGATGGTACTGACATGATGCTGAACTTCCGTGATACTTCACCGGTCATCACGTCCCGGGATACTTCACAGTCCGTCACCGCGTCTTCACCAATCATAACCCAGTGCGCTTGGTTCCGTGACGTCGATTGGGGTTGCGTGCTTGCGAAAAAAACCAAACCTCCGATCGTCCCAACGTTAAATTCGAAGCGATGCACCTCGCAGTACGACGTGCACGTCACGCACCACTTCGAGCTCACGGAGGAGGAACAAGCGGTTTTTGCGGATATATGAGGGGAAGGTGTGAGGGGAGGGTATAGGGGTATAGAGAGAAAGGTATCGCACGACTTATTACGTTCTAATATGCATATTTGTTCACTACCATCTTACTACTTCTACACCTTCTACACCCTCTTCGCTCTCCAGTCCAGGGTTAAATCAGGGAGGTCCTCGGAGTCTGAATCACTTGGGGATACAGGCGTAGGGAGATTTGTTTTTTCAATAGGTTGTTTGCACTTCGCTTTTCCCTTCTCGCGCGCCGCCGCCGCCGCGTTTTTCAGTCGAGAAATTTGTTCCAGTCGTCCCGCTTGTTCCTCTGTTTCCCGTTCCTTCTTCTCAAGCGCTTCCAGTTCCATCTGTTCTTGTTCCTTAACTTTCGCCTCCTCCAACTCCGCCTCGATATCAGCCTCGAAGTCCGCCATGGTCTCTTCCGCGCTTTTCTTCACCACCTTCTCGCCGCGCGCTGTTTTCGCCGCATCCGCCGAATCGAAAAACGAATCAGGCACGGAGAGTTTGCTTTTTGATTTATCATCATTTGGCGTGAGATTAGAATGACTCGTCGTCACTGCCACTGGGATTTCAGGTCGTACTGGTTCACTTCTTTTCAGTTCATCCGCCGCCACATTCTCGTCATCCGAATCCTTCCCCATCACCATCGCCAGCACGTTTCTCTCCTCGGGTTCCGCTTTGGATGGCGCCGCGGGTTTTTCGCCAGCATCAAAAAAGCCAGAGGGTATTCCTTCGTCTCGCTGTGCCTGCGATGACTGACCTTGTGTGAGTGCGGCACCTTTCGCGCCGCCGATCCCGCCACATCGACCCGCTGTGTCGATGTCGAAGAACCCAGGGGGAGGGCCTCCACCTCCGCGTGACGCTTGTGAAGGATTAGACCCCGATGCACCGCCAGTCACACCGGGCGCCTCTCTTCTCGGTACTTTCGCGGGGCGACCGGACGACCCACTTCCCAAACCCCTTTGTTCCGCGCGTTGGCGGAACATGGATTTCAACTGGCGCGCCTTGTTGTCCATCGCGAGGAGCGAGGCGGCGCCGAAAGCACGCGCGAAGCGCGCCGTACGATGAAACACGGAGGGTGCAAAATTAGAATGAGACTCGAGTGGCGTTTCCAATGGCTCCGATGCGTCTTGTAGGCACAGCAGTTTGAAATGGCTGTCGCACTAAAAACGCGAATTAACCCTTCAATAACTCGGCAAGCTCGTCCCCCTGCCTACTTTTTCTCGCGGCATATTATTTCGGAGTTTGGCGGAGAGCTTGTCGCCGGCGAACGTCGACGGCACTTCGACCCGAGCGTACACTCGAGCTGCCGCACGCTTCGTTCGGTCGTTCTTTGTCGCAGCACACAGCGCGCGTATCCGACTCGGACTACTCGCTTGTGGTTAAACCTCACGGTAGATTTACGAGTCGGCAGACGTCAGGATGGGGCACTCCATCAACGAGGCGTATGAAAAGCTGGAGAAGATTGGGCAAGGCACCTACGGCAAGGTGTACAAGGCGCGGGAGAGGAACACGGGAAGGCTCGTGGCGCTGAAGAAGACCAGGCTTGAGGTACGTTTTGTTGATTAGTTTCCACGAACCGAGCATCGCAGACGACGCACAACTAGGAACACCGGAACCTACAGACACGCTTTTTGCCAAATCTTCGGCTACGACGACGAGAGGGGAACGCATCTTTTCTGACAACGACCCCCCCAACACACATAGATGGAGGAAGAGGGTGTCCCCTCCACCGCGCTGCGTGAAGTCTCCCTGCTGCAGATGCTCAGCGAAAGCGCGTTCATCGTACGGTACGTAGCAGGGTATAGGGTACACCCCACACACATGATCCCCCTCGACTTTCCGCATCTCGGCCCAACGGGTTTTTCAAACAGACAGAAACACGTAACAAGTTGATGCGCGCAAATAGGGCTATGGAGCATAGGCGCAGATAACTACTGACAATGAGTGAACTGTCGCACACGACCTCACTCCCTCCCTGTATCCTGAACGTCACTACATCCTGACCTCCTTCCTCACTAAATACCCCTACAGGCTTTTGAAAGTCGAGCACGTTGAGGAGGATGGCAAGGCTATGCTTTACTTGGTTTTCGAGTATCTGGATCAGGATTTGAAAAACTACATGGACATGACTGGAAGAGGTCCGTCCAACCCGCTCCCCAAAACGGTGGTGCAGGACTTCATGTACCAGCTGTGCTTGGGGTGCGCGCACCTGCACCGGCACGGGGTGATGCACCGGGATTTGAAGCCGCAGAACTTGTTAGTCGACAAGGCGACGAACGTCATCAAGGTTGCTGATTTGGGTTTGGGGAGAGCGTTTTCCGTCCCGGTCAAGTCCTACACGCACGAGATCGTTACGTTGTGGTACCGTGCGCCCGAAGTGCTTCTTGGTGGCAGCCACTACTCAACCCCGGTTGACATGTGGTCGGTCGGGACGATTTTCGCGGAACTCGCGCGGAAGCAGCCCCTGTTCCCCGGAGACTCAGAGCTGCAGCAACTGCTGCACATCTTCAAGCTGTTAGGAACGCCGTCGGAACAAGTATGGCCGGGCGTCACCCGCCTAAGGGACTGGCACGAATTCCCGCAGTGGAAGCAACAGGACTTGCACAAAGTGATTCCCCAGCTTGATAAGGATGGGATCGATTTGTTACAGAAAATGCTTGTGTACGACCCCGCAAAGCGTATCCACGCCACGGACGCCCTGGAGCACCCGTACTTTGATTCGCTGGACAAATCGAGGTACGCCAAGATCGAAGCCAAGTTTGAGAAAGAGAACAAAAACACCAGGCCGACGTAAGGGAAACAGAAAACATTCAATGCGCTTTGAAGGATGGGATGTGAGTAGGCACACACACAAAAAACCGGGGTCACGGGGACCCTGGGACTATAGCCGGGGAGGGTGAGGATGGCGCGAGGCGAGACGATGAGAAAATGCAAATTATCATCAGTAGGACGCGTCTTCTTGTGAAATACATACGACTCTTGAGTTACTATGACTACTGCTAGTCTCCTATTTGCTATTACTGTCTCCTCAAACAGTCACTCCTTCACCAGTGGGCATTCGCGAGCTGAAAAGTTGCCTGACCAGAGAGGCACTTTTTTTTTAACGACTCGGAAATCTACGAATCTCAGTTTTATCCCTATTGCCAAGTGGGCAACTGTCGAGCGTCGCACTCCACCTTGCACCCCGCCGCGATGATGGCTTCGATGGCCCATGTCGGGGTCCCCGTCGCGAGGTTCGCCCCCTCTGGGCCTTCCCACAGGTCTAACCGCAAACCGCGCGGCGTACACATCCGCGCACGCGCGGTCGAGGAGCCCAAATCCGCAAAGGCTCCGTACCGAGGCGCGTTGTTTCCCGGCGTGGAGATCCCCGAGGCTGGGGAAGATGCTTTCCGTGCAGTTAGCAAGGTTTTCCCGTGGGGCAACGGCGCGCGGATAACCGAAAAGGTGTTAGGGGACTTGTTGAAGGAAGAAGTGCGAGCCGCGCCGCTCTTCGTCCCTCTGTTCGACTACTACAAGGAGTACGGCGGTGTGTATAATTTAGGCGCCGGTCCGAAATGGTTCGTCGTCGTCAGCGACCCGACCGCGGTGCGCACCATGTTCAAGGACAAAGCGGATTCGTTCTCCAAAGGCATCTTAACGGATATAATGAAACCCATCATGGGCGACGGGCTTATACCGGCGCCGAAAGAGCTTTGGGCGAAACGCAGGCCCACCGTCGGCGCGGGGTTCCACGGCGCCTGGCTCAAGAACATGACGAAATTGTTTGGAGCGTCAGCTACTAGATTGGCAGATAAACTAGAACAACAATATGCTGTCGATTCTGATTCTTCCATTCAATCCGCCAAAACAGTCAACGCTGAGGACCAGCTGTACGCCATGGCGCTCGATATAATCGGCAAGGCAGTTTTCAACTACGAGTTTGGAGCGTTGCAAGAGGAGACACCTTTAATTAAGGCAGTTTACCGAGTTCTCAGAGAATCGGAGCATCGATCGACTTTCCCGTTACAGTACTGGAACATCCCCGGCGCCGCGGATTTGGTTCCTCGGCAAAAGCAGTTCAAGCAAGACATAACGGACATCAACAACGAGCTCACTGAGCTCATCACCACCGCGCTGTCGGACAAAAACCCCACAGACTTGGAGGATTTTGAATCGCGGAACTACGATTTGGTGAACGACGCGTCGCTTTTAAGATTTTTGGTCGACGTGCGCGGCGACGATGTCACGGGTGAGCAACTCCGAGACGACCTGATGACCATGCTCATCGCGGGGCACGAAACCACCGCTGCGGTGTTGACCTGGACCATGTATCTGCTCGCGACTAATCCCGAGGAGATGAAATTAGCTGCAAAGGAGGTAGACAAAGTAGTCAGTGACCCGGGCGGCGCCCCCACCGTGGAAGAAATTCGCAAGTTGGAAAAGGTCAGGCTGGTGTTGGCGGAGAGCATGCGCCTGTACCCCGCCCCCCCAATCTTAATCAGACGCGCGCTTGAAGACGTGACGCTTCCCGAGGGCGGGATGGGCAAGGAAATCACGTTGAAAGCCGGGACGGACTGTTTCATCGCGGTGTGGAACCTTCACCGGAGCGAGGAGTATTGGGAGAATCCAGACGCGTTCGATCCTTCAAGATTCACGCGACGCTTTCAAAACTCAAACATCAAAGGCTGGAACGGCTTCGACCCCGAGTTGTTCACCGGGTTGTATCCCAACGAGCAGAGCACTGACTTCAGTTACGTCCCGTTCGGAGGCGGCCAGCGGCGGTGCGCCGGGGATATGTTCGCCATGATGGAAGCCACCAGCGCGCTGAGCGTTTTGCTGAAACGCTTCGACTGGGAACTCGACGCCGACGCGAACAAAGTGGAGATGATCACTGGCGCGACGATTCACACCAAGAATGGGATGCCGCTGAAACTGAGGCAAAGGCAATAGTGAGTGATTCTAGTGAGTATTTAGTCTAATCTATCGTACTACTGATACATCGTTTTATTACACGTTTAGTACACAATCGACTCAAATTCTTGAGTTTCGACGCGTCAATGCATTACGCGTCGTCGTTCACTTTCCGCCCCTTCCTCCGCGCGACACCAAACTTGGCCTCTAGCCGCAGCACCCGCTGTAACAGCTCCGGGGGCGTCTCCGCTTTCCGTCTGGATTGAGACGGCAGCGATGCGAGCTGCAGGAGGTTCCTCCACTTGTCCTTCAGGTCCATCGCGGTCCGGCGCTCCAAGTCCGTTAAACCCAGTTTCTTGATCACAGTCCACCGGCACCCAGCGCACTTTGCGACGCCGTCCACCAGTGCCTCAGATTCAGTCAAAGTCCAGGGGCTGTGGTGCTTCGAACGGCGCGCACCTTTCAGGGCAGACGCTTGTTGAGTGTGAGATGAGGGAGAGTCTCCTTTATCACCTGAAACATTCAAAGCGCCTTCAATAGCACCTCCACCTCCGTTTCCGTTTTTCGCCGCCGCCAGTTCCCGGACTCTTTGCAGCAGCTCAGGCGGAACCTCCGTGGCTTCCCGTCGCTTGTACAGCACGGGAAGCATGGCGATCCGGAGAAGGTTCCGCCACTTGTCCTTCAAGTCAACCGCGCTTCGCGACTCAAGCGCAGCACTCACGCCGTGTAAACTCAGACTCTTGATGTCCGCCCACTGCCCCCGGCCGTAGTGCGCCACGCCCCGCACGAGCGCCACAACTTCCGGGTGCGTCCACGGGCGGTGCACTTTCTGCCAGCCGCCGCCTCGCGACGGGAGGAGTCTTCGCTTGGCCGCCGCGGCACTCGCGGCGTTGTACATCGCGGTGTCAGGCACAACGTCAGGCCCGTGGTACAACGCAGGCTGCGCATATGTAATCGGAATGGAATCGTAGTCCGCTTTTGTTTTCGGTCGCGTTACTAAACTCGCGGTTTTCAATCGTTTCGCGTTGCTCGCATCAACTAGCTCTTTTTCGCGTTTCATTGAAGCCTTTTTCCGGGGTTTTAAACCCGAAACCGAGGTGGTTGTGGGTCGTTTGCAAGTTACACCAGTCGTAGTACCAGTCGCACGTACCGCCGGTTTTGCGGTTTGATTCGCGTCGTCGGCATCCGCCCCCGCGGTCATGAGCAGCATTAGCAGCGTATCCGCCGCCGCCATACCGGCGCCCGGTGAACCCACCAAGAGCTCTGCCGCGGTTGTGTTCGTGACCCTCAAGTGAGCGGGAGGAGTTGCGGCATCAGATCGATCCGATGGGACACCAATTTCAGTTCCAGCCACGAACGCGGCGGGCGGGCGGCGCGGGACGGGCGCGGCGAGTTGGCGAGTTTGTTCTGTCGCTTCTGTTGTCTTCTCTGTACCGTCCCGTGGTTCATCCCCAACCTGCTTCAGTTCCGCCGCGAACCGTTTCGTGAACGAATTGTTCTTGGATCGCAGACGCGCGGAGCGCTTTCCGCGCGCGCCGTGACCCATCCACGGCGGCGCGGGCGAGTCCCGTCCATTTTCGTCTTCGGCGCCGGGCGCGTCGGTACTTTTTTGTCGCGGAGAAGACGCGTGATTCGCGGTCGCGTCGTTCTCGTCGCTCGAGTGGCCGCACGTAAATGAAGGGACACCGCCATTCACATTCACGCGCTGCAAACCCGCGCTGTTCTCGGGAGTGGGGCGGCCTTGAGGATGCGCCGTCTGAGTTTTTGTTTAGGTGGGAATCGAAGGGGAGGGGTTAGGAAACGTAAAGAAAGCTAGACCCAAAAAAAGCAAGTCGGTCTTTTCGTGACAATTGTTGCTCAGAAATTGGCGCGGAATCGTCGTTTCGAGCACAGTTTTGCCACCCTGGCAAGCGAATCCCTCGAGGGCCAAGGGTCTTGGTTGTCGGTCCGACAAAATGAAGCGGGGGTGTGTCCTTTGAGGCCGCGTGTAGGGCCTTGACGCGTTTGAGTTGTGATTTGAATGGGGACGTACCATGTGAACAGTTGGGACGGAGCCTTCGCGTTTCGATTGGTCGCCGGTAGGGCGTTCTGTGAGGAGGGAGGGGGATGGAAGGTGAGCGACCGGTGGTTGTCAGATTTGGCAAAGATTAATCTAATCGCTCGTGGAAATTTGTCGAACGGAGACGCCGGGCGTTCGGCCACCACGCGCGTATCGCGATAGCCATGGATTCGTGACGTCCACGATGGATACGTCAACGAGTGTGCGTTTCGAAATCGAATCTCGTGCCACTGCATGAAATTGACACGACCGCACACGCCACACAGTCGTCCCACAACCCTTCGGGGTTTCATCTACGCCCGGGAGAGGGAAAAACCAACAAAACCGGGGCGACGGAGGGTTGGCGTCGCGCGTACCTTGACTCAATTCGTGAATGGAATCGTCCATCGTGAACGCGACTTTAGCTTGTTGTACAGCAGGTTCCACCGTCGCGGTATCAGTCACCATCGCAGCAGCCATCGTCCGGATGCACTCCCCGTACTCTTCCGACGACCTATACCAAAGGGCAAAGGTGCACGCCACTAGGATGTTGGCGTTTCCCGTGTAAACAACGTCAGTTGCACTGCGCCGGGTGCGTTTTGTACACAGGCTACAAACTCGCCCTTTTACCACCTCCGAAACCGCAAAGGTAATACAACGTCACGTATCACACCTCGTCCAGAACCAAGTCGTGCGGTGCGTACCGTGCAGTGGCCGTGTCCCTCCGCGAGGGAAAAAAGAAGTCTCAAGTCGCGTCAGAATGGAATTTTGGCAACGGAGCGTCTCCACATAAACGGAGGTTTAATAACTCCTCGTTTGGCAGCTTTTTGAGAGATTTTCAATTGGCCGATGCATTTGGTTTTCCCGCGCAAGGATTCTGTGAGTGCGCTTATGTGGCACTCTTGATTTGCTGTCTGTGCGGCGAATTGCGCGTTCGCTTCACCGGTGGCGAGGCGAAAAATTAGGTTCAACGAGCCACAAAGTCAAACTACAATGCGCTTGAAAGGCGAGGTCCATCGATAAGGTCGATCAAGGTTTTTGCAATTTTCGGGTTTGCTTCTCTTGGAAAGTGCTACGCGTGTACATTGCTCGCACGCGCCTCGGGGCGTGCGGCGATGTTCGGCGAGTCGGGCGGTTTGGGTGACGCCTCGCGGGCGTACCAGACCTACTGCAACGTAGATGCGCTGGATAAAAAAGTGCGGGCCGGGGTTGCGGACGCGACCAACGCGGTACAAAGGACCAGCGATGCGCTGGTGGCGCACGTGAATGACGCGATGGTGTCTTCGGAAAACGAAAAGAAGAGTGACCCTCCCGTGGGGCCTGTGAGTGCTACGCCAGTGGGAACACCCTCAATTCTTCCTCCTGAGCGCCGCAAAAAGAAGCACAAAAAGTCCGTCAGGGCGTGGACCGTGGTTTCCTTCCATATGGGCGGCGAAAGTTACTCAAATTCAACAGGGGGAGATTGCTCTGAGCAATCTGGCATTTTGGTGAAACCGAAAGGTCGACGCGCCGTGTTCCTGTACGTGCCGAATCACACAACCGGAACGCAGGACTTGGTGGCGCAGACGGTGCTGCCCACTGGGGTGGACGCGCCTGAACCTGGTGAAACGATGGCAGTAGGACCAAGAGCAGTGCGCGTAGTCGGCGAGATTGAAAATTTCGTCACGGAGGAGGATTTAGACGCGGATTGCGAGTCGACGGAGGACGAGGATGAGTCTATGGGTAAACAGTCTGATGACACCGCCGGACAAAGCGAAACCTCGTCGTGGTGGAGCTGGGGTGCACAACCGGCGTTGGGGAGTAATTGCGGGAAAACAAAGTCGAAATCGGAAGAAACATCCGCGCAGCCTGTTGAGTCGGAGACGAGTTGGTTTGGAGGGTTGTGGGGCGCGGGGGAGAGCGTCGCTGCGAAACCCAATACCGCAAAGGAGACCGACACGACGAACGACAAAGGCGTTCCATCCGACCCTCCTTCCCCTCCGGTACCTTCGAAACGTTCAGTACCTGTTCGTGCGGTTTTCATACCCACGCCGCCTCCGCCGCCGTCGATCGTGTCGGACGTTAAACTCTGGGCGCCGCGCGTCGCGAGTGTTGATACAAACCAAACAAGCAGTGAGTGTTCAGTCACGGCACAAACAAGCCCGTATGTCCCTTACGTACCTCCAGCCAATTCCGGTATCCCCGGGTCCATGGAGTCCATGGGGGGCTCTGGGGCGGTGGGGTTCTCCTACGCCTTCGCCGCGGAGGCCAGTTTTGGTAAAGTTACGCGGGGTGATGTCTGCGAGACGGTTGCGCCGAGTCTTGCGGAACCCGAAACGATCGTCACGGAGGACGAGGCGAAGCACGGCACTGCAATCGGCGACTCAGTGGGAGGTGCCGAAACCATGGAGGCAAACCAGGCAGCGCAAGAAACAGAAACGGATATAGAAACGGAAAGTGTCGTTCCTCTCGAGAACAGCGCTTCTCCACCGGAAAAACCCGTTACTCAAAATTCCCTCGCCGACCGAATCGCTCGGCTCACCGCTTCGGAGATCGCTGAGATGGAGCACATCCGATTCCGGATCCAGGAGTTGGTATGTTTGTTACACGCATCAGGCTGAACCGCACGGCGGAACCCGCCCTCGCCCCTGACAAATTCTGAAGGAGTGGTGAGTAATCTTGAGAATGTAAATCTAGCGCGAATTTGATAATTCCAAATTCCAAATAGACTAAAAGGAATGACTCGTGAACGTCTATCGCCCTCGACCCCCGCGTCCGCCCCTCCCCCCTCTTCCGCCGCCTCTCCCTGCTTTCGGTAACACCTCCCCCATCCCCCGTCGTTTGGGTTTTTTTTTAATATCCCCCCGCCCGCTTTCGCTCCACACTTGCTCAGCGGCTCCGTCGGGTCCGTCCCCGCCCTTGTCCCACCCTCTCGATTTAACCTTGTCACTCTTCCCAAACTTTTCGCCGGCTTCGAAGCGCAACTCTTTGTTCCCGCTTACCCGGACCTTTTTACCCGAGATACTACTTTCCATCGCCGCCCTCTGCGCAAGCGTTAAATTCGATACCGTCTCTCTGCGTCCCTCCCGGAACGCAGACGCGTGCCGCTCGTCCTTCGCTGCGTACATCTTCACCTTCGCGACAGCGGCGGCGCGGCGCTTATTGAGCTTTTTCATTTCTTCGTCTTCAGACTCATCATCATCATCAACAACCTCCTCCTCCTCTTCACTCTCCAAGTCAAAGTGCTCCTCCAGCATCTCTTCCCGTTCGCGTTTCGTGAGTTTCGGCGCGTTCGGGTGCAGCGCTCTGTACGTCTCTGATTCTTCGTCGACTTCGAACGCGCTATCCTTGAACATCTTTGCGAAGCGGTCGTCTTTTAATAGACCGCCTG
>MDSY01031653.1_pt1 | contig 29491 bp, 23 predicted proteins | sample 811131 | NCBI WGS metagenome assembly MDSY01 (sample SAMN05326643, study PRJNA326480) | marine metagenome | isolation source: seawater | place: Atlantic Ocean: South West | collected 2010 | reverse complement strand
TATCCCAAGGTACACTTCGTATCGTTAAGGAATTCTGGGGCCTGGACGCTGGTCTTGCTCGTCAACGCCACTTCCCTGCTATCAACTGGTTGAATTCATATTCACTGTACCCACAGAGTCTAGATCAGTGGTTCAGAGATAACATCGCTCAAGATTTCCCAGAAATTCGTATTGAACTTTCTGGACTATTACAGATTGAATCCGAGTTACAAGAAATTGTACAACTAGTCGGTTCCGATGCATTACCTGTCGACCAGCAGTTGACTCTTGAAGTCGCTCGAATGATACGTGAGTATTTCCTGCAACAAAATGGATTCCACGAAGTAGATGCATACTGTGACATCAACTTACAATACAAGATGGCAAAGGCAATTCTAGCATTCCAAGAGTCTGCTAAATCTGCAATGGCATCTGGCGCTCAACTTGGGGACGTAGTAAACGTCCCTTCACGTTCAGACCTAATGCGTGGTCGCTTGAACAAAGGATATATCGACACTATTGACGACATGGTAAAAACCATGCTTGATGAAATAGCTGCTACTGTAGAGGATAACTGAGGGGGACTAATCATGACTGGAAAAGAATATAGAACAATTACAGACGTCAAGGGACCTCTAGTTTTCTTGAATAAGACCGAACCTGTTGCTTTTGGTGAAATTGTATCACTACGATTATCCAATGGGACAATTAAGAATGGACAAGTTCTTGATACATCCGATGACTTAGTTATCGTACAAGTATTCGAAGGAACTGCAAAAATCGATAGAGAATCTGGTGTTACTTTCATGGGAGACGTATTCAAACTCCCTGTTTCTACAGACCTAATCGGTAGAATCCTCGATGGTGCTGGCCGCCCACGTGACGGTGGCCCAGATATCGTAGCTGAAGAAACCTCTGACATCATCGGAGCAGCGATTAACCCATACAGCCGTCGTAGCCCGCACGATTTCATTCAAACTGGAATCTCTGCTATCGATTGTTGTACATCTTTGGTACGTGGACAGAAGTTGCCAATTTTCTCAGCGTCTGGTCTTCCACACAACGATATTGCATTGCAGATTGCTCGTCAAGCAAAGTTAACTGCTTCTGATGAAGAATTTATTGTAGTATTCTGTGCTATGGGAATTACAGCTGAAGAATACAATTTCTTCCGTGCAGATTTAGAGAGAACCGGTGCACTTGAAAATGCGGTTTTATTCGTTAACCTAGCGGATGACCCTGCTGTTGAGCGTATCATTACACCTCGTCTAGCATTAACTGCTGCAGAATACCTTGCATTCGAAAAGGACTACCACGTTCTGGTTATCTACACTGACATGACAAACTACTGTGATGCTCTACGCCAAATCGGTGCAGCACGTGAAGAAGTACCTGGACGCCGTGGTTACCCTGGTTACATGTACACTGACCTTGCTATGCTATACGAGCGTGCTGGATTGGTTAAAGGGAAGAAAGGGTCAATCACTCAATTCCCGATCCTAACAATGCCTGGTGACGATATAACTCATCCAATCCCAGATCTGTCTGGATATATTACTGAAGGACAGATTGTTATCTCTCGTGAATTACATCAAGCAGGTATCTATCCACCAATCAACGTTCTACCATCACTTTCCCGTCTTATGGGTTCGTGTATTGGAGAAAAGACCACTCGTGAAGACCACAAGTCGGTTTCTGACCAGATGTATGCAGCATATGCACAAGGCCGTGAACTACGTGGTCTAGTAGCAATTGTTGGTGAAGATGCCCTAAACGAACGTGATAAGCAACTCCTAGAATTCTCTGGAGTGTTCGAAGACAAATTCCTTCGACAATCTCGTTACGAGGACCGTTCCATCGAAGAAACACTTGATTTGTGTTGGAGTTTGATGTCTAGTATTGACACCAAATATCTAGTTCGCCTAGATCAGAAGTGGATCGACAAGTATCATCCAGATAACCGTGAGTGAGTTTACTAAACCAGATAAAGGGAGTTGAAATTTATGGCACTTGACATAAAACCAACACGCAGTGAACTTATCAAACTCAAGGGTCGCATTAAGCAAACAAAGAACGGTTACAAACTTCTAAAGATGAAGCGTGACGGTCTATTCCACGAATTCCGTAAGTTGTTGTCTGAAATGATTGAGGCTAAGAGAGAGCTAACTAATACCTACAGACTGGCAAAGCAACGAATTGATTTGGCTAATGCTATTGAAGGTGGTCTGAAGGTTCGCTCTGCAGCAATTGCTAACTCTGCATCTCCAGAGGTAGAAGTAGAACGAAGAAACATCATGGGTGTTGTAGTTCCTTCAGTATCTGGGACCAATTTGAAGCAGGCTTTCGGAGAGAGAGCTATCGGTTTTACTGGTTCATCACCTTACATCGACGAAGCGGCAGATTCTTTTGGGGATTTGATTGAACGAATGGTGAAAGCAGCAGAGATGGAAGCGACACTAAAGCGCCTACTTGCAGAGATTGAAGCGACTAAGAGACGTGTAAATGCACTTGAGTTCAAGGTTATTCCTGAACTCGAAGAAGCTCGTGTTTTCATCCAACTTAGGTTGGAAGAGATGGAGAGAGAAGAAACATTCCGTCTAAAGCGCTTCAAGAATAAGTGATTTAACACCCGATTCATTCATTGAGGACGGACGTTCCCCCAAGTTCATTGGGAGACTTGTATATGCCTGAAGATGAAGCAATTCCCGTTCACAAAGAATCGTGGAGCCATCGTGAATTGCTTCAAAGAGTAATTTCTAGATATTGCTTTGTCTTGGAAGATATAGGTGGACGCTCTCCTACATACCTCGTTTCAGAGAAGGAAGTGGATGAAGATTTTCACGAAACCTTGGTTAATATCAATTCTCATCTGCGCCCACTTGGTTACAGTGCACGTCTTTACCCCGATGACCCATGGATATTACAATTAATTCCAGACCCTAAGTATCAATGGCCATCTCCGAAATTTGTAATCTCGATGTGGTTACTGTCTCTTTTGACAACAGTTTATGCTGGTGAAAAGTGGATGAGTTCAGGCAGACCGGATGGAGGTTGGTTTGTTGAAAATGCTTCCTTAGATGCATTTATTGGTTATACTCTGCCTATTTTTACAGTTTTAATTACTGCCTCTTTTGTTCAAAAATGGATTGCTGCAAAAAATGATGTAAGATTGCCACATCTGTTTCCCCTACCTGGTCCAGCAATGATTTGGTGGCCATTTGGAATTCTAGGTTTCGCTTCACTGCCTCGCAGTGATGCGAGGTTGTGGCCAGATCGAAGTTCATTAGGAAATTCCGCACTTTCAGTTCCAATAATTATGATTGTATCTGGAATGGCATTATCTCTACTTGGACTGAGATTAACTCCAGATATTGTGACGTTGACTGCCTCTCCGCTGGTTATCGATTTACCACTACTTGTGAACCTAATTGGTCTGAACATTGAAGGAGAGATTGGAATGCTTCTCAAACGTTCCTGGGCGCATCCTTTCACTAACGTGGGGATGTGTTTGATGCTCTTTGGTTGGATTGCTCTTTTGCCGATACCAACATTCCCTGGTGGCCGAATTCTTATCGCCAGAATGGGTATACCAGAAGCCAGGTCTGGCTCCACTCAAGTAATGCTTCTAATGGTGGTTCTACTATTCGCTTTTTTGTTTGGAGCGTTCTCAGAGTGGAGCATATGGGTTCCAGTAGTTGCATTGTGTGCATCTTTATTGATTACTAAAGGCAGTGATCCTAGGCTGCCTATTGTTTTAGATGATTTCAAAGGACTGCCTGAGAGAGACCATAGAAGAATTGGAATTATTCTATTCATGGCGTTTATGTTTGCTTTACCTTCTCAGATTCCGTTCTCAATGGATGATGATTGGGACCAAAGTATATCGTGGGAAATCGGTGATGAAACTCTAGTTATTGAGGACGGTTGGTTCAATCAAACGATTAAAGTAAGTAATCCTTCACTAATTGTGCAGGATTGGGAGATTAGCCTTTATGGAGGTGTCCTTGGGCAATATGATTTGGACTATTCAAGTTGTGATTCACAATTGGAAGATTCTAGAATAACTTGCAGGGGAACGGTATCTCCACAAGACCCCAAGAAGTTGGAGTTCAATTTCGAATGGAAGGAAGAATGGAACACAACCGGTGTGGAATTCAAATGGAGAATTGGTGATGAATTCATCCAACACAAAGTAGTTCCAGATCAAAAGATCTATCCAATTGGGTCATGGCAATTCAATGGAGATATTGATGACCCCAAATCATGTATTGACCTACATTCAACTGGTAAATCCTCTTTGATTAGCCTTGCACCAGTATCTGATAATACTTATTGGGATAATGTTGATGATGAAGGTAATCTTTCAGTAGGTAAAGATACTACTGAGTTGTGTTTGAATAGCCTATCTGGAGATGATATGGAATGGCTAAATGGGCACCTTTTCCACTTGGGAGATGTTCCGTACAAAGCAGGATATCTTAGCGAGAGTTTTATTGCAATTCCTAAAGATGGGGTTCAATTAACTTACCAAGATTTAATGTTTAGTCAATCGATATTAGCATTAAATCACGAAGGTGATTGTTTGTCTTTGGGCAATCCTTCACCACCTATTGCTTCAGATGAAGGGGTTAAGAGTTGGAATATCTCTCTCAAACCAGTTGGCGTAAACCAACTTGAAGGTCCGAACGACTCAATTACTTTCTTTGCAACACCCGGTTCATACATTGCCGACTGCGAACAAGATCATTCACCTTCGCATTATACTGTATTGGAAGGACCTTCACTGATTGTCGGCCTCGAAGATAACAGAACGCAGCATTGGGTTGGTTCTGTGGATATAATTAACAACCAATTAACTATTGAAAACCCAACTAGTGAGAATGTTTCACTGAATATTGAGTTCGATGGAAATGGCTTGCAATGGAACATTTCTAATGATATTATATTGGAGTCTGGTTCTGTGACCACAGTTTCAGCCATCCAGCCAGATACAGGGATTTCATTTGCTTGGTTTGAATTAAATGACGGCGATGTAATTCTTCATTTGGTTAATCATGAGGTTTGAGCATGAGAATAGCAGTTCTAGGTGCCGGAGCTATCGGCAGCCTAATCGCTGCAAAATTGGTTGATTCGGGATACGAAGTACTGGTTCATGCTCGTGGTGAACATGGTGCCATGTTGGCTATTGCGGGATTACAAGTAACTGGAGTTTGGAATAAAACAATACGGCCAGATGATTGGACTGTGAGCTTAGATGGTGCAGGCCTACATCCTTCTCTTGAGAATTCATGCGATCAAGCCATAATCACAAGCAAGTCCAAAGATACTGCTAACTTAGTAGAAATTGCAACATTTTTTACAAGTGGCCCCGTACTTTCTCTTCAAAACGGCCTTGGGAATCTGGAAATAATAAAACAACATGTCTTTGAAAATGCAGCCGTAGGAGTTACTACTAATGCTGTAACAAGAATACAGCCAGGTCACATTGAATGGGTAGGTAAAGGCAGTTTAGTAGTGGGCGGGCCTAAAGGTAAACAGTTCGAAAAAACTCTAGAATGCTTAGAAACATCCTATACCGCAGATGTATCATCGATTTTATGGAATAAATTGCTACTGAATGTTGCAATAAACCCTCTTGCAGCAATTTGTGGCGTCAAGAATGGTGAATTACGTAGAGAGCCATTGCTTTCTCAAGCCGAATCAACTATGATAGAAGCAGCCAACGTAGCCCGGATGTTAGGGGTTTTTGTCGAAGATGACCATACTTTATTGGAGAATTTACATTCAGTATTAGACTCTACAGCCGACAATATTTGTTCGATGCTTGCTGATGTTAAAGCCGGGCGTGAAACTGAGATTGACATGTTGTGTGGCCAAGTTGTATCTAGAGGTGAAAGTGTAGGAATGCCTACGCCCCTGAATTCGATGCTATTATCTCAAATAAAGTCACTCATATGAGGTCTTTGTTCCAGTGCAATCCCCGGTTTTCATCTCGAGTAAGGGCATCTTGAGTAATGTGTGTCGCTACAAGAACAAGATTACGTAATTCGATTAATTCTCTTGTGGGAATACTTCTCCTCCAAATTAAGTCCACTTCTTTGGAAAGTAACGTAAGCATTCTCTTTGCTCTCTCTAAGCGACTAAATGAACGAACAATCCCAACGTCATCAGTCATTGTTTTGCGTAAGGTTTCAAGGTCTCGGATTAGGGGAGCGTGTTCCTCAAGTTTCAGCATACCCTCTGCTCTCCACAGAGGGACTTTCTCTAAATTATCATTTGATTGTGTAATGAAATGATCTGCAGCACGATTAGCAAAAACTACTGCTTCTAGTAAACTGTTAGATGCTAAACGGTTTGCTCCGTGCATTCCTGTACAAGCAACCTCTCCAATGCCATATAGTCCCGGCATTGCTGTACCGTCAGCCATCAGAACCCTTCCATCTATGTCAACAGATAATCCTCCTACCATGTAGTGGGCAGCAGGGGCGACAGGTAGTGGATCTTGACCCAAAGACAGCCTGTATTGATTCAATTTAGATTCGATGTTGGGAAAGTGCTCTTGAAGTTTATCTCGATCCAGATGGTCGGTAACTAGCCAGACATTATCTGCTCCTGTAACTTTCATTCTTTGGTCGCAAGTCCGTGCTACAACATCTCTTGTTGCAAGGCTTCCTAGAGGCGATGATTCTAGCGTGAATGAATAATTTTCAGGACCCAAGTTGCCCTTTCTATATTTTTCCAATCCTGAATCGTCGAGTAAAACTCCGCCCTCTCCCCGCAAGGCTTCAGTAATTAAAAATGGTTTTTCGTTACCTGCCATTAGGGCAGTTGGGTGGAATTGGAAAAATGCCATATCTCTACTGGCTGCTCCAGCCCGTACGGCCATAGCCAAACCGTCTCCAGTCGCCACGGATGGATTTGTTGTTCTCTCCCAAAGTTGGCCGCAGCCTCCTGTGGCAATGAGTACTGCATCTGCGGCTATAGCTTCCATTTCGCCACTATCCAGCCTAAGACACCAAATTCCTTTGATTCCCTTCTCAGGGCTTCCATGAACTCTTTGGATGAGATCAACTCCCAATGTGTGAGGGTGTAATGTTATTCTTTCACTGGATGCAACAGCATCTGTTAGTGCTCTTTCAATTTCAGCACCTGTGGCGTCCTTGGCATGCAGAATTCTCCTTGTTGAATGTCCACCCTCTTTTACCAAATGAAATTCATCACCTTCTTTTTCAAAATCAACTCCAATCGAAAGTAGGTCTCTTATTCTGTCCCCTGCATCTTCAACAACGCATTTTACAATGTCCTCATTACAAAGTCCATCTCCACAAGATATCGTGTCTCGGATGTGGGCCTTTTTACCTTCTCCGTCGGTTTTGTCCAAAATTCCGGCTATTCCACCTTGTGCCCAATTTGTAGAGGAGTCTTTTGGCCTTTGTTTAGTGATTATAACTACGTCGTGGCCGGCTTCATCAAGCCGCAATGCTGCAAATAGGCCCGCGATTCCGCTGCCGATAACAATGACTTTCGACATGGTAGTCGGTAAAGCCGTGGAGCCATTGACATTCAAATGTGTTCCATGAATATTTGCGACACCAATAAGGAGTAAACCTCACACCGGTGAATATGGGCCTGCTCAAGAAGATGGCATCAATCTTCGGAATAGTTCTCATTGCTGTCGCTATTGCGAACGTTGAGTTTGGGGCTCTTATGAGTCTTGATCCACCTCAAAAATTGATTTTATCTCGTGTGGCTGACCCTGGCTGTTCGGCCGATGATATACAGAAAGACATCGATTCAGGAGACTTGAACGAATGTGTTGCTAGCCCTGGTGTATGGGAGGCTCCGGACCTATTGCTCTTGCTAGAGGGGTGCGCTTTATTCTTGACATCTTTCATGCGCTGGCCACGTAAAGGGCGCTGGGCTAAAAGAATCAGAAGAATCGCTGTAGTTTCAGGAGTTATACTCTGTTGTGTAGCAATAGCAGATAGTTTTGATGTTCTTCCAGGTGCTTCATCAGAAGATTTAGCAGCATTACTACCTTTCCCTGCACCTTCCGTTGCTGTCCAAATTGGTATATTTGCAGCGGGAATATTCCTAGTTAGGGGTCCTAAGTACCGCATTGACTTTTCATCTAAAGAGGTTGTAGACCGCCAAAAGCGAGACCGTATGTTGATGGATATTGATTTGGCATACAAAAAGGGCGGAGATCTTGGTTCACTAGCAAAGCCGGTCAGCAGCAAGGCATACACAAAATACCGAACAGTCGGCGATTTATGGGGTCAGCAAAACCTTTCGATTTTCGAAGATGAATTTGAAGGTGGAATGCGTGATAGTTTTGCCGCAAGTTCGGGCCGAACTTGTCACTTGTGTACCGGGGAAGGATGCAACAGTTGTGGCGGCACCGGTGTAGTATCCTGAACGGGGTACTCGGCTGAAAATGCCCCCCTTTACAATCAACCCCTCGCGAGCGCGAACCGGGTAACCTTCAAGACCCCCCTCGTTCCCTTGACGCCTTGAGGTCGAGGTTTTACAGCCTTGATTGTGAGGGAAAGGGATGTATCTAAAATCACTAGAAGTTGAAAACTTCAAATCATTCAAGGGAGAAGCCGTAATTCCATTTGATCGTGGATTTACTGCAATCACCGGGCCAAATGGCTCTGGTAAATCGAACTGTGGAGACGCAGTCCAATTCGTATTAGGCGCCCGTTCCGCCAAGGTACTACGTGCTCAGAATTCTAAAGATCTTATCTTTAATGGAGGGAAGTCAAACCGCCCTGCAAGAAATGCCAAGGTAACCCTTGTATTCGCAAACCCTACTCTAGCCAATGGCAGAAGGAGATTACCGATCGATTCTGATGACGTCAGGATGACTCGGGAGGTGCGCCTAACAAAGTCGAACAACACAGTTTCGACTTATTTGCTCAACGGCGAAGATAGTAACCAGAAGGCTTTCCACCGCATATTAGGTCAGGCCAATGCTAGGCCTGACGGATATAATATCGTGTTACAGGGGGACGTCACCAGGCTTTCTAGTATGACAGCTATGGAAAGAAGGAAAGTTCTAGATTCTGTAGCAGGTGTTACTTCATATGATGATGAAATCCGCAAGGCTGAGCGTCAGAAAGGACAAGTTGAGGATTTCATTGAACGTATTTCATTGGTTGAAGATGAACAAAAAGCTAGACTAAAGACCTTGGAAAAGGAAAAGGCAGTTGCTGAGAGGGCTCGGGAAACCAAAGAACAATTCGATGAGGCCAATATAACTCTACAACAGTCCAGGCACATGTCCGCCAAGGCTGAGATAAAGCACCATGCTGATGAAAGAACTCGTTATCTCTCAGAGGCGGCGGAATTACAATCTGCAGTTAAAGGCGCAGAGACTGTATTGTTAGCACTAGATGACAGAATTGGAGCACTTGAAACTCAAATTTCTGAAGCGATGGGTGGTGACAAAGGAGGGCTCACAGATTCAATTGGCAATTTGCAAGTCTCTCTAGCCCTGAATAGAGATCACATTGAAGAGGCTGAAAGTGCAGATGCGGATGATAGAGACGCACTTATCGACCTTGAGGATTTAATCTTAGGCTCTAAAGGGGATTTGGCAACTCACGAATCTAATCTCTCATCTGCTAAAGAAGCATTAGCTACTAGCAAAATTGCATTTGAAGAAACAGAGGCTGTTGAGGCTGAAATCAGAGACACTTTGGAAAATTCAGGAGCAGCCACGGCTTCTCTTTCTAGAGCACTATCAAAAGCCAACGAAAACCTTGAACTATGCAGGGAAGCGGTTCAGAATGCCCGTTTAGAAGCCGACAAAGTCGCTAATCAGGCCGAAATGGTAGCTGAACAATTATCTGTTGCCGAAGAAGAAGTTGAAGATGCGCGTCTAGCGCATGACGACATTGAATTACAATCCGAAGAACTCGGAGGGGTTGACCCCGAAAATGACAGGACTGCCCTTGCAAACGAGTTGAGAAATGCCCAGTCTGCTGAAAAGAGATTAATCGATGAATCCTCTGCAGTCGACAAGAGACTTCAAGATTCAGAACGCAGACTATCAGCAGCAAGAACAGAATTAGACAAGAGATCAGGAAGCAATGGAATGGCACCTGGTGCTGCAGCAGTTATGGCAGCACGAGACCGTGGGGAATTGAGAGGAATCATTGGCACAATCAGTGAGTTGTGCGCTCCAAAGGACTCATCACATGCCGATGCATTAGCAACAGCTGTTGGCGGTGGAATGAATTCAGTAGTAGTTGAAAGCGACCAAGTGGCAGCTGAAGCAATGGCTCTTCTAAAGAGTAGAAATCTTGGACGTGCAACGTTCTTACCACTAAACAAAATGCAATCTAACCGTTCTTCTGGAAAGGCGACGATGCTCGCTAATAAGCCAGGAGTGGTTGGATTTGCTCATGAATTATTAGATTACGATCCTCGAATAGCCACAGCGGTTGCATATGCTTTGAGAAACACGTTAGTTGTAGATAACATAAGCACAGCTCGTCGATTGATGGGCGGTGTTAGATTAGTTACTCTGGGCGGTGAGATTACAGAACCTGGTGGTGCTATGATTGGCGGTAGTAGGCAGAAGATGAAAGCCGGCTTCGGTGGGAAAATCCACGGGGCTAGCGAAGTTGAAAAGTTAACCAATGAGGTAGACCGACTTTCACTCATCGCACAAACAGTTGCAGAGGCATTACGAGAAGCAAGAACCCGGCAAAATGAAGTCCGGGGGAAAATTAACTCTCTCGCCGAAGATGATCACTCAATCAAGGCAAGTACTCTGAAGGCAGAGATGGATGTTGCCAGTAAGGCTTTGACAAAAGCCCGAGGAGCAGCAATACAACTTCAACAACGTCTACAAAATTTAGAATCCGAACACGCAGGTAAATTGGCATTATTGGAAAGTTCGCGCCAGAAGTTAATCTCAGCCGAAGATTCCCGCGACAATGCTAGTTTAGAGCTTCAAGATTCTAGCCCGGACGGAATCAAACAAAGATTACTAGAGGCTCAAACACGAAGAGTCGAAGCTGAAGGGGCGGCTAACAGAGCTCAAGTTATACTCGATAGCGGGGAGGACAAGAGTGAATTATTATCTCAAAGACTCGACTCTTTAACTTCCAGAGCGGATGAAATACAAGCCGGAATGGCTGGTCGTGAAAAATCAGTCAAAGAATGGGCGCACTCTATAGAAGAAGAGTCCAAGGCTCTTGAAGCGAAAGAGGAAGAGCGTGCTTCCTTACTTGAAGAACACGAAGAACTTGAAACAGAGAGAAAGGACCTCGTAGAAGAGCGGGCTGAGGTTAGAGCTAATGCCAACCAAAAAGCAAACGCTGCAATTAACAGTCGTTCAATGGCAGAAGACATCTCTTCCTCTCTTGCAATAAGAGAGCAGAATTTGGCAGATCTACTTGTCGAAATGGCAGAAGAATCAATTCCTGTAGCATCTGCTGATGCAGATTTACCAAATGTTGGCGACGCTCAAAAGAATGTAAATGATTTGAGGAGAAAGTTAGACCGGTTTGGAGACTTCAACATGCTTGCAATCGAGCAGTATGATATTTGCAAGCAGCGTCTGGATGAGATGAAGGATGATTTCAAGACCTTGCAAGAGCGTAGAAAGCGTCTGATAGATATTACAGATAAATTAGAGGACCAAAGAAAGACTCGTCTTCTTGCAACACTAAAGGAAGTAAATGAAAATTTCAAGGTTGTTTACAACCGACTATCTAATGGTGGACGGGGAGAACTGTTCTTGGAGAATCCAGAAGAGCCTTTCAAGGGAGGTTTGGACATGTGGGCACAGCCTCGCGGCAAGTCGAACAAGTCTCGCTTACAGGGTCTTTCAGGCGGTGAGAAGTCCATGGCATCTTTAGCATTGATATTCGCAATACAGGACCACGATCCAAGCCCATTCTACTACTTTGACGAAGTAGACCAGAACCTCGACGTACCTAATTCTAAACTGATTGCTACCGAATGTCGAAATCGAAGTGAAGCAGCACAATTCATTATGGTGACATTGCGCAAGGTATCCTTGGAAATGGCAGACCATCACATTGGAATTACACACGGTGGAGATGGATGTTCAAGAAGGATAGTCGACTTCGACCGTGAACGAGCAATCGAATTGGGTGCCCAGGCAGAGAAAGAGGCTACAGAGGCGGCGGATAAGAATCACTCACGCATTGAAGAGGCTAGAGCAATCGCTGTTGATATGCCCGAAGTGCCCGAGGCTTTGCCAGCACCAAAGAGTCTGGGAGGCCTACTTGACCACATCGCAGATGAAGAAGAGTCGATTGAGAGTGGATTTGAAGCATTAACCGAAAGGGCAGAGGAGCTTAGCGATGAAATCGAAGAGCGCCAGAAGATGGTGTCTGATTTGTTGGCGGAAGAGGCAGAAGTCGAAGTTGAACTTGAAGAAGATAGGCCAGAGACGGAGGTTTGAGGATGCAGCAAGCGGTTCTAGATGACTGGTTTCTGCGCCAGGATATTCTCGACCAACTAATGGGTCAAGATGAAGAAGCCAGTGAGGCGGAACGCTATGCTGATCGGATAATGAGGATTGCACAAGAGGACAGTGCTGAGCATCAGGTACTAACTGACCCATTCGACCGTTCAGTTGCTCTTGTCCTTTCTTTGGTAAAAGAAGAAGGGATGGATCCTTGGAATATTGATTTGTCAGCATTTCTGAAAATATTCACACTTAGGGTAAGAAAAGAAGCGTCTGGACTCGATTTACCTGCATGCGGACGGTTGATTAGAATGTCTTGGGAAGTACTGACTCAACAGGCATCTACTTTGTTCGACCGGGTGATTGCCCTAGATTTCGAAGATGATGAAGATTTCAATGACTTTGGCTGGGAGGCTGAATATGATGATGAAGAGTTTATTTTCACCACAACAGTGCTTGAAGGAAATGCAGACCTAGTGCTTCCCTCATTCTTTGGGGAGAGAATTAGGCGTGAAGAAGGCCGGCCTTCTACTCTTGGTGAATTATTATCTGCTCTGAAAGATGCATGTGATGAAGCTGAGATTCTCAAAGCAAAAGAGGCTTATCGACGCGACCATGCTGAAGAATTGAAGAATATGCTTGACAATGTAGGTTCAAGAATGCATAACGAAGACATGGAGGGCGATATCAGGCGTTGCTGGACTGCAATGCGCCGAGTTACTGAATCCGTGGGGGAAGTGAAAGTACCCGTCTCTGATGTCACTAAGGAATTAGAGAATATATTGTTAGACGCCTTTGGTAGCATACCAGAGGGCTACAACATCGAGTCCAAGATTACTTCATTCGTTGCAGGACTTTTCCTAACACATAGGGGATACGCATGGATTAGTCAGGATGGACCAGATGATCCAATTATGTTGGAAGATAGATGGCCGAATGCTGATACATTCGAAGATGTAACTATACTCGCAGATAAGTTGATGGAAGAGGATTCTGACTCTATAAAAACAGATGAAACTGAATCTATGCGCCATGCTGCACGCCTTGCTGAGCGTGCCCGGGCAGCCTTAGAAGAAGAGGAAAGATTGAAACTTGAAAAAGAGTCGGAATCTGAAAACCCCGCCGATTGGTTAGTTGAGTAAGGAGTTGTTGACATGACTGAGATACCTTTGGAAACTTTACTTGAAGCAACACTATTCAGCGCTGGGCGTTCCCTCGACATTACTGAACTTTCTGAAACGCTTGGATATGAGAAAGAAGAGATTACAGAATCACTGAAAAACCTTCAATCTACGGTAAAACGCCGACGTGGAGGGGGTTTGCAAGTAGTTGAGATTGGAGAAAAGTGGGCTATTGAGGTGAAGCCAATGATTGCTAATCATTTGCCTAAGGAAACCAAATCTGAACTACCTCCTAAATTACTCAAAGCAGCAGCACTCATCGCTTACCATCAACCAATGCCTCAATCTCGTTTAGTCGAATTATTAGGCCAAAGAGCCTATGATCACATCCGAGAGTTAGCTCAATCAGGCTTGATTGGGCGAAGAAGGGATGGTAATACTCGGAGATTAACCACTACTCGCCGTTTCTCTGAAATGTTCGGTTGCCCGCATACCGATCGTAAAAAGGTCAAAGCATGGTTTAGAGACATGGTCGTCTCATCAGGTATGTTGGATGGAATGGAGAGTAAACTAGCCCTTCGTGACGAAGTCGATGAAGAAGGCGGAATGCAGACTACTCTCGAATTAGGGGAAGATGAGTGAACTCATCCGCGCATATTCTCAAGGGTTTCTTTGACTAGTTGTTGAGTTACTGGGCCATTTTGTGAATTTACTACCGAAGCGACTCTTTCTATTTCATCGCCAATTGCCCCTGCACTTACAGCCATATTTCGGGCATGTAGCTTCATGTGGCCCGCCTGGATGCCACTTGTGGCCAAGGCCCTCATCGCTCCAAGGTTTTGTGCAAGGCCTGCAGCGGCCATAATCCCCGCCAATTCTTGTGCACTATTTACTCCGAGAATTGCAAGGTTTGCTCTTGCTACCGGGTGTACTTTTGAGGCTCCACCTACTATGCCAACAGCCATTGGAGTTGCTAAACTACCCACTAGATTGCCATCATCATTACGGTGCCATCTCGTCATGGATTTGTAATCTCCAGTTTCGACAGCAGCCCATGCGTGGCATCCTGCCTCAATAGCCCTCCAATCTTGTCCACAAGCTAATGCTACTGCACTTATTGCATTCATTACTCCTTTGTTGTGGGTGGTGGCTCTGTAGGGGTCGGCCATAGCGAAATGGTGTGCCTCAAGGATGCCGGAGATGACTTTAGTTCCATTCTCTCTAGAACCATCTTCAGAAATTTCTTCAGGGGTAAATACGGCTTCAACCCTTGCCAATCTATTAGATGCCAGATTAGATAATATTCGTAGATGAACTCTTCCTCCAGTTATTTCCTCTACTTTGCCACTGATCAATTCAGTCATCGTGTTTACTGCATTAGCTCCCATGGCATCTCTGGTGTCCACTAAGAGGTGAATAATCAACATCCTTCCAGACATAGTGTCGATATTCCTAACTTGGATATCCTTACATCCCCCTCCTAGTCTGATCATTGTAGAAGGTAATGAGTTACACATTGCCATTAATTCATATTTGGCGGTAAGTATGGCTTCTCCTGCAATCTCTGCATCTTCAAGTCCAAGAACTTGCATTTGGCCTATCATAATTGGTTTGTCGTTCGAAGTGGTGAATCCACCATTAACTAGGCACCTTTTGGCCATATTACTGGCTGCTGCAACAACACTTGACTCTTCAACGCAGAATGGAATTAGGTAGGCTGAGCCATCGATAACGAAATTTGTGGCAATACCGACTGGTAATGACATAGTGCCAATGACATTCTCTATCATTCGGTCAGCAGCATCCTCGTCCAATTCTCCATGATTGGACAAGGCATCAACATCATCCTGGGAGAGGTTGGCCAATTGTGCAACAGTGGCTCTTCTTTCTTCAACTGAGAGTTTGAAGAAGCCTGAAAGACGGCTCTTGTCAACTGGCATGACTCATGTTCCTCCGGTTGAAGCGAGTAGAGTCTACTTGAAGAAGAAATCGACAGATTAACGCTTCGTCTAACGCGTTAGCGGTGCGTTAGCGATGTGTTAATGAGGCGATAAACAAGCCCTTCGTTATTCTTTCAACGCGTCTTAACGGGCCTCTTCACGTAAGCATTTGACTGAAACATCATATACCCGGTTAATTCAACTGTGGATTATGGGTGAAGACGTTCCGATCTTGGGCATTCCTGCTCTTAGAGAGAATCCTTTCCAGGCTAGGCCTTTGGAAAAGGGTCAATCTAAACTTCTCGCAGGCCGCGAAGATGTAAGTGCTAGATGGGCTAGATTTCTCAAGACGAGGAATACGAGAACCATTTTATTGATTGGTGAAACCGGTTCAGGTAAGACTTCTCTTCTCCGTTGCGTGTCCGAAGAGGCCGGTAAATCGGTACACTTAGACATGTTTCCATCCCAAGAGCACGCTCATAGAATCCTACATGAAATACATGGCTCACTCATTGGATTTGAAATACCTTCAACTACGCAAGAATTAGTCTCTAGATTAGTGGATGCAACTGGAGAAATAGAAGGCCCCCTCCCCCTTATTACACTTGATTATTCAAATGCTGATGGAAAATCTCTTGCTGAAGTTAGCGCTAACTTGATTTCACCTTTGGAGCGATTAAAGGCTATGGTCGTTGTTGTTTTGTCAACCGAACAACGCGCTCAGTGGCCCGAATCCTTAGTTGGCCAATTCGATCATTTCGAAATAATCAAGCCATTGGAGAAGGGCAATATCAAAATCCTTTGTGAATCTAGAATTGCAAGTGCATCTAAAATCGATTGGTCGATTACTGAAGAGGCACTTGACTATCTAATTGAGAAAACTAACGGCATTCCTTCTAAGCTAATGCGTGTAATGCGTGACCTTGTTGATGATGAAAGAGCGAATCCAAGGGAATTGAAGTTTGAATCAGCAGCCGAAGAATCCTTACAAAGTCCTGTAAATACGCCAACTGTTGGTAATGCTGACGATGAAATTGAGTACGAGTTAGACCCTAAAATTTCTATTGGGTTCGATTTGGATTTAGAACAGTTAGCTAAAGACCCCGTTAAAGACTCATATCCCGCTCCTTTGCCGGCAATGGGTGGATTTGGGGCGCTGGCTGCAAGGAACCGTGTAAATAAGCACGTAAACCCGCCATTTGACAAGAAAGCAGCATCGGATGCTCCTCCCGATCCAGCGGGAGTTGATGCGAACAGTCTGTGGGTCGCAGATGTTCCTGATGCAATGTTAGTTACAGAAACTGTACTTGAAGATGAAATTGAATTAGAAGACCAGTTGTATGTTCCCGAGGAGGAAGATTACGCATATGCGCCTCTAAATGAGGCACAAGGAGACGTTGAAGGTCTGTTCGGGCAACTTTTGAAAGCACTAAAGGTTCCAGAGGGAGTCGGTATTGCTGATTTGCTATCTGCAATTAGGAGGCCAGTAATCGGTCAAAAGGAAAGCAATCCTTTGGATATCCAGACTTTACGTAATTTATCACGCGGGGAAGCAATACTGATAGAGGTTGGTTCTGATAGAGAGTTTTCCCCTTCAGATGCCCGTCTTCAAGATAAGTTAAAAGTTCAAAGGCCGAGAATGTCGCAGATGTGCAATCGACTCTATAGAGCAGGAATACTTTCTGTTCAGCAAAAAGGGAGAACTAGAATGTTCAAACTAACCAACGATGCCCGTGCCCAATTAGTGGCATGGGGAATGATGGAGGCGAGCGTATGAGTTGGTCAGTATCCAGGTCTTGGCAAGCGCCAAATCAGATATCTACGGCATGCAGTGTAGGGGGAGAGCTCTTTGTTTCAACAGGATTAGATATTATCCTGCTAGATGAAGAACATAACCCTCGCTGGCGCCGTTCTCTTCCATTCAGAGTTCACGCCGCTGCTCATGCTTCAGGAAGGATAGGAGTGCTTAGTGGACACGGATTCCATCTTTTACGGGCTAGCGATGGCTCTCAAGTCGATGAAGGTCGTTCTACGACTGGTGGATTCAGTGATATTTTACCTCGCCCTGGAGGCGGCTGGGTTCTTTCTTGCCGGCAAGGTCAGTTGCATGTTTTCAACCAAGAGGGACGGGGACTAAAGCGCCTTGAGGTGGGTGGCGTCAGAAGACTCGTAGGCTGGTTCGATAGAGAGCACCTGATGTGGCAAGATGAAAACGGGAAGTTACGCTGTGCTAGATTAGCCAATGAAGACTCACAGAGATTGCTTGAAGATCGTGTATGGTCTTGGGTAAGTCGGATGTCTGGAGGGCGTATTCTATTGCAGTCTGCTGATGGAATGTTATGGGAAGGAACACCTCATCCATACGGGTGGGACAATCTTGAAACAATCGACACCCGTTCTCTAGAACCTCTGTCTTCACACAGAGCTGGAGACGGTTGGTGGATACTATCTATCGATGGTAGTCTGCACTGTATGACTGAAGAGGTAGTGCTTGAGTCAGGGAATACTAACTTAGGTGATTTCTTAATCGGTTTAGCAGCAGATACCATGGCTAGTATCAAACGTGATGGACTGGTTAGGTTGTGGCAATCCCCTGAACTATCACAACTAAGAAGAGTAGAATTACAGAAAATGGTTGCTGAAGCAAAGGTTGCTAGCGATTGGGATGAAAGAAGGCTTATCTTCAAGCGTGCATGTATCGCTGAAGACGAAGGACGGATCTCACTAGCAATCGAACTGTATGAGTCACTCGGACGTTCTACAGATGTTAATCGACTACTCTCTCGTCAAAGAGGTGAGTAAATGCAACTCGAAGACACGGTTACAAAAGATAGGCTTAGCCATTATCTCGCTCTAACCAAAAAAGCTAGGGCCAAAGCAACACCGATTCATGAGGAGGGGACAGAGCAAGCCAAACAGTTAGCTGTGATGATGAGAATGGCTGATGATTATTCCAGTGATGCCCAACATTTCATGGATAAAGGAGACTATGTGCGAGCGTTTGGTGCAATTAATTACGCTCATGCTTGGATTGATGCCGGAGTAAAACTTAGGCTTCTGGATGGGCACGGAGACGATGTTCTATTCACTCTGCCGTGAATCACTTCTTCTTTGAATCTGTTAATTCGGCAAGGCGATTAAGTTCAGTTTGTATTTTTGAGAGACGAACTACAGCCTGTTCTCTAAATGGCTTCAATGCTTCATCTAGAGGCACTGACAGTTCATATGTGTGAGATGGCCTACCTCTGCCACCATTTGAAGCAGTAACCACATCAATCAAGTCGTATTTAGTCAATTGATTTATTGCAATACTAACATCTGGTTGCCTTAGTTCACAGCATTTTTGTAAATTGCTAGAAGTGGTTGGGCCATTTTCGTGAAGACAAATCATTGTTTTGGCAGTATTCAGTTCTGTGCCGAGTGAAACTAATAACTCTACCATTTCCTTAGAATCTAGATTTAAGTGTGAATCTGGCAATGTACTACTTGGCTGCATATATTGGCATTTTAATTGACATATATCAATTAATCTCCGTCAGAAGTCAACCTACTTGTCTTAGATGTGAACGACCACTGACTTCAATCCAAGAAATATTGGATTGGGACAGGCGTCTTTTCAATTCAGTATCTACAGTTAAGATTGGCCAGTTATTATCTTTTGATAACTTTAGTAATTGGTCATCGGTATGATTTCCTGAATCTTTTGGAGCATCCATCATCCTAGCCTTTGAAATTAACATTGGTATCATCAATTTACGATCATCTAATGCTTCCAATTCGGAAATAACGTTTGGAACGATTGCTAATTCTTTAGTTCCCGCACAATCTAGTAGTGCTTGATCAATATTTATGCTGGCTTCGATGACTGCGACCCAGCCGCAGGCATCTACCAGTACGCGAAGCATGGGAATCACTCGATGGTTCCATGGCCGATTAATCGCCATCGTGAACCAACTCTTCTGGAAAGAGAGATTCTTTGTCCTTCATCAGCACAGATTGGTAAGCGTAGTTGCAAGGTTGCTTTGCCTTTTCCAGTATTGGATACAACACCTACGCTTGTAGCCGTTGCAACATTGACCATCAACATCTCATTAGGTCGGAGAGGCATGATTGGAGATGCATCATCTCCTTCACCAGCGACCATGTTCTTCATTAAATTAATAGAAATATTAACCGATTCACGAATTTCAGGAAGATCACCAAGTCTGGCAACAACTTGGCCAGACAAATTATCTGCAGTTGTAATTGCAGGGTCAAGAGGAGTTGCCATTCCACATAGTCCACCTGCATGCATGTGTTCCAAGTTTAGCCCTCCTCCTTGCATGCTAGCAACCTTAGAATGGATTGGCTCATAGTGAACTTTGTTACCTTTCTCGACTCTTCTACCAGGTCCTATGACGATATCATCATCAATTTTGAATTCACCTTCAACAATGCTACCGCCTATTACTCCTCCACGTAGTTTAGTCGGCCTTGTACCAGGTCTGTTGATATCAAAAGAGCGTGCTACATGCATAATTGCTCTAGAGTCCTTGGAGCGGTCCGGAGTTGGGATTGTCGATTCAATTGCTTGAATTAGAACATCGAGGTTTACGTCATGGTGAGCCGAAACTGGAATGATTGGAGCGTTTGCAGCAATCGTGCCTTCAAGGAATGCTTGAATCTCAGCATATGACTCAAGTGCACGTTCACGGCTTACTAGGTCAATTTTATTTTGAACGATTACAATATTATTGATACCAGCAATCTCCAGAGCCATCAGATGTTCACGAGTCTGAGGTTGTGGGCATGATTCGTTTGCAGCAACCATTAGCATTGCTCCGTCCATGATGCTAGCGCCTGTAATCATAATCGCCATCAAAGTCTCGTGACCCGGAGCATCAACGAATGAAATAACTCTTTGAAGTTCAGTAATGTCGTCATTACCGCCACCTGGTTTACGTCCTGTAGCGTAGTATTCTCCATCACTAGTTTTGTAAAAAGCGGTATCTGCGTATCCTAACTTAATCGAAATACCACGTTTTCTCTCTTCAGAATGGGTATCTGTCCAAATCCCAGATAGGGCTTGAGTCAAGGTTGTCTTACCGTGGTCGACGTGACCAACTAATCCAATATTGATTTCTGGTTGGGCGGGAAGCTTACGTGCCATGCTTCGCTTCCCCCAGTTCCTCAGAGATCAGCCTCGCGGCTTCACTCACTGCTCTCCTCTGGACTTGCTCCGAGGATGTCTACGAGGCTCTTGTTAGCAGCCTCTACGACTTTGAGGTTAATCTGGCGGGTATCTTGTGTGATAGTATTACCACGGAAAAATCGGCGTTTGCGCATTCCGTCTGGCTTGTAGCGGAATCTCTTCTTTTCGCCACCCTTGGCCTTGTGGACAAGATTGTGACCTTTGAAACCAGTTGATTCTGTAACTAGTACAGATTGACGAACTCCTCCGCTCAAGTCTGAGCGCATTGGAGTTCCAGTTTTGTCTGAACCTCCTGTAATCTCTAACTTGTATCCAGCAAGGGTTTGTTCGCCTTCTCCGACGAATATTCCATCAACAACATCTCCTATTTTCTTACCTAGGAATTGAGAGAGGTTATTTCCACTCACAGTCATGTTGTGAGATTGGCCGCCGTTAGCGGGATTTGTGTCATTGACTACTGCGACGAATGATGTATCTGCCATGGTATCAACTCTTTGAGCAGCCTGCCGACATAGGACGGGTATTTAGGCCCTTTGTGCGAACAAAAAATCTTGTTTCACCTACGCAGTCGTGTGGGAATTAGTGTTTCCAAGCGCCGTGCAACGTCACTAGGTAGCATATGTGGCATTGAGATGTGTTGTGTTCTGCCTCTTCCAACATCAGATTTGTCGGTACGAGTTACGATGATATCTTCTTGCGCCAGACGCTTGAGATGTTTCCAAAATGTTGTGTGACCTTTTGGTTCTTGGTCGTATTCCTCACAAACAACATGATACAGTTTTTCGGATTCTCCGCTGGTTACATTTTCTTGTCTTTTCAATCGGCGGCATATTCCTATTAAAATCAACATAGCATGCGGAGGAATTTCTTCAATATTCATCGAATCAACATTGGTTGGCATAGTAACAACAGTCCTTTGGACATCTTTCGATTCAATTAGAGATCTCCCTGCGGTTTCTGCTCTTTTAGCAGCCCCTTCCAATAGTTCAATCGATTGTCTAGCATCCCCAGATGGAGCCGCTGCTTGGGATATCAAATTTAGTACATCATCTGGACAAGAACCTGTAACTAATCCTAAATCTCTTCTCTGTGATACTATTTTCAACAAACCAGCTTCATCATAAGGTGGCATCCTTATGTGATTCGTTCTTCCCATTCGTGAAATTACAGCCCCTTCAAGTAAATCGAGAATCTGTTCCTGACTTATCAAAATAATAGACAATGTTCCTGACTTATCCCGGTCTTCATCGATTCGCATTAATTTGTAAATTACATCATCACCAGATTGGCGTAAGAGATGGTCAACCTCGTCTAGTACCACGATTAGGTGTGCGTTGTCACCCCGCATCATCCTTCTAAGGCTAGTTAGTAGTTCTCCAACTCCCAGCCCCCTGTCTGGGTGGCCAGGGTCTAACTCTTGTACTATCTTCTGCATAACTCTAGATGCAGTAGCTGCATTTCTGCAATTTACATGAACAGTCATGATGTTTCTTTTACCATCGAGGTGCCTTACTATGTCATTACAAAATCGCTTCACTAAAGCGGTTTTACCAGATCCTACTGGACCGGTTACAACTGCTCTGCCTGTTCCTTCGGGGTGTGCTATAGTACTGAAGATTGCAGCCAGTTCTCTTTGAATCTCTTCTCTGCCAACCAACATTTCAGGCATAAAGTCGAAACCAAAAACCTCTGGGTTATTGAGGACGAGGCCAGCGCCGATACGGTCCAAGTAGGAACTCATGACTTCAGATGGTCATCGTCTATGGTTATTGAACTTTCAACCTAAGATGTGGTCTCAGGGTATCTCATCGAACTGATAACCAGTTTCCCATTTCTTTTCTCCGAGAGCAACTTCAAGTTCGAATGGAGTTACCAACGGTTTTGCATATTTGACAGAATCATCAATCGCTATTCTTGGACAGGCGGTATTAACAAATGCGTCAACTGGATAGAAATCAATCAGTTCAGGTCCAACATGTTCTAAGGCTAACAGATATCCCTTCTTTCCATGCTTTTTGAGTGTTCTTTTCAACTTAAGAGCAAGGCTACGACGCATTTGCCCGGGCTTTTCACCGATTAAAATTGCAAAGTTTTGAGCCTCTTGAATTGCCATTATCAAACCAAAACGTTGCCGTAATATCCTTTCGATACGCTCGGAGCCCATCTCGCTGGCATCCCCTGTATATGGGTCAAGCATTGCTAGTGGTTTACCGGTGTGTAGTGCGAGTCCAATTGGATGGAAATCTCCACTGCCAAGGAATAGATAGTGGCCTATTTGGTCATCATCTCCTGAATAATTGCACCCGAGTACTTGTCCAGGGAAAGTAAGTCTAGCCCCGCCAACCGGGACTTCAACCACGTATCCTGCTGCTTCAAAGCGCTCTTTGTAATCGAAAACTAGGTGCAAATGTTGAATCGAAGCAACTAAGCCAAGTTTTGCACCCTTTAGTGGTGCAATTCGGCCAACTGCATCAAGGAAGCGATTTTGCGCTTCTTCTTCACTTAGTTCCGATATGTCTCCTTCAGTTAGTCTAGCTTGTGCTATTGCACGATGTTGAGCAAGAATTGGTAGAACAGGGTCAATAGCAGGGTCTCCGTCATAAGTGACATCGATAAATTGAGTTGGCATCCCAGAATCAATGTTCATCTGAGAATGGCCCATGTGGGCTACTAATTCAACACCCATCATTTTCATTTTATCGTGAACTAAGTCACAAGCGCCGTAACATGGATCTGCTGCGAGAATAACTTTCGCCGATGTTTCGTCTTCTATTTCGTCCATCATTTCTAGAGCTTGCATCTTCAGGCCTTCAGGAATCTGTAAAGCAATAAGACGATGATCATGACCTTTGATACGATCAATCAACTCCTCGAGTTGGAAGTCGTGGCGGTCAAGGTCCATACTAAACACTCGCACGGCCTCTTGTTGAAGAGGCTGCCGGAAGGTAAGAAAATCAGTCTTCGGCTAGGAAATCGACGTATTCGTCTGGTTCAAGCAGATTTTCCATATCTACATCGTGGGGATCTAGAATTACAACCCAGCCCAAATCATAAGGTGAATCGTTAACCAATTCTGGATTAATTTCTACCTCTCCGTTCACTTCTGCAATTTGGCCTGCAAAGGGACTTGGGAAAGTCAATTTCTCTTCTGCGGTCCAAATTGAGAATAAATTCTGCTCTTCATCGACTTCAGTCTCGGCGTGTGGTAGAATGACGCGGAGGATTTCTCCTATGTCTGCTGCCAGATAATCAGATAGTCCAATTACCAAGCGGTCATCCTTTTCTTGGTACCATAAATGGTCCCTAGAATACTTCCGACTGTGTGCAATGCCAAATTCCATGACTTCTTCGTCCATGGTCTCAACCCTGTTGCGCCGTTTCAGACCAGATATATGAACACACTGGATGAAGTGAATTATGCAAGGGTATGCCTAAAATGCTCCAGCCCCTTGGCCTGTAACATGCGCTTCAAGGAGACTGATGAGCAAGAGATGATTCGAGAACTTGTAAGAGACTTCGCTGAGTCGGTATTACCTCTTACAATAGAACACAGGGATGCCAACCAGATTCCTCCTTCCGAGGAATGGGCGCAATTCATTGATTATGGCCTTCAAGGTATCACAATCCCCGAAGAGTATGGTGGCAATCCAGTAGATGATATATCTGAATCTATTATCATTGAAGAACTAGCACGAGTTGATCCATCATTTGCAGTAATGTATTGTGTTCATGTTGGATTATGCTCCAAAACAATTGCACTTCACGGTAACGAAGAGCAGAAGGCGAATTATTTGCCAAGGCTCGCCGCTGGCGAAGTCGGAGCATATTCTCTATCAGAAGCGGGAGCCGGTACAGATGCTGCAGCAATGGTATGTAAGGCGAAATTATCAGATGATGGAACTCACTATATTCTCAACGGAGAGAAAATGTGGGTTACCAATGGTGCCCAAGCTCAAATCTACGTGCTATTTGCTAAAGATGTAGACCACCCAGATTACGGAACAAAAAGGCATGGTGGTTCAACTGCATTCATTGTAGAGCAGTCATATGAAGGATTTACAGTAGGTAAGAAAGAAGATAAGTTAGGAATTCGCTCATCAGATACCTGTACTCTAGTGTTAGATAACTGCAAAGTACCAGTTGAAAATGTTCTGAAGGGTTCAGGCAAGGGCTTCGCAATCGCAATGAATGCATTGGATAACTCTAGAATCGGAATCGCAGCACAAGCTCTCGGTATCGCTCAAGGTGCATATGAGGCTGCTCTAAAATACGCTCATGAAAGAGAAGCATTCGGAAAACCAATCGCTCATCATCAAATGATAACCTCTTACCTTGCGGATATGGCTACGCGCATAGATGCTGCACGCCTACTTGTCTATAGAGCCTCTTGGGCTAAAGAAGAGCACTATGAAAATGGTGGTCCAAGGCATACTAAAGAAGCAAGTATGGCTAAGTTGTTTGCTGGAGATACGGCAATGTGGGTTTCCGAAAAAGCAATTCAAGTTCTCGGTGGATATGGATATACCAAAGAGTTCCCAGTTGAGCGTTTCTTCAGAGATGCCAAGATTACTCAGATCTATGAAGGTACCCAGGAAGTTCAGCGTATCGTGATAGCTCGTGCCATTCAACCGTGAAAAGGGCCACGAAAGCAATAACATACCTACCTAAAGTTAGCACTTTGGAACAGTAAAAACCGCTCGTGAAAAACTGACCTTGATAAAGTAGTAATGTGCGGGCTAACTAGGTAGGATATCATGAAAGATTTAGGTCACCCTAATATCGACTTGACACGATTCCTAAATACTCCTGCTGTTCATGAGATAAATGGGCAATCTGTTGATGCCCAGGAATTAATGAATAATATCAGCATGTTGACAATGAAAATAGATTCTGAAAACGTAGAACACGTTAAGCATCTAACTACTGAGGGGCTAAGTAAACAACAAAGATTGGAATTTATTAGAAATTTATCAGATACCTCAGGTACTGAAATTTTTGAATTCTCTACCTGTAACAGAGTTCTTTATGTCGGGTTTGGAATAGACTCTGATAAACTGCTAGAAAGCATTTTACAATGTACTTCACTTGTGTCAATTCCTTTTGAGAAGTATAATGGTCTTGATGTATGGAGACACTTGGTCAAGGTTTGTAGCGGTCTTGATTCCTTTATGATAGGTGAATTACAAGTTATGGCCCAGTTTAGGAATACGGTGGCATGGCATAGGAAACATGATTTGGTTAGCGATATCAATAGTTCATTTTTCGATCATGTCGTTTCTGCCAATCGGATGATACGAAAGGAATTAGGATTCAACCAAACAACAGAGTCGATGATCGGCCTTGCAAGTACTGCTCTTGAACAACAATTATCATCGGAAAACCATTCCAATTCTGTAGTTCTAGGCTTTGGAGGAATGGGTAAGAAGGCTGCTGAAGTTTTATTCTCCTTGGGCGAAAAAGAAATTACAGTGATTAGTAGAACTCCTGATAAATACAATAATACCGAAGAAAATTGGGATGGGAAAATAAACTTTATTTCATTTAAACAGTGGAATGAGTCTAAATTTGATTCAAGCCTAGTGATTTCCACAATCAGAAACATAATACCTACCTTTGATGCTAATAATCAACTGCCATCAAAATGTGAATCGACAGTAATGGATTTCTCTTGGCCTCCTTCCATCGATGAAAAAGCACTGCACGAAAAGCAAAAACTATTCGGGATGCTGCACTGGATTAGAGCAGCTCACAGTCTTGAAAAAGAGTGGGATTATAGTTCGGTAATTAGCAAAAGCGAAATGTTGATCGAGCAGATAGAGAAAAAGTATCTTTCTGCTTTAACCGATCGTAGTAATACGAAGTTTCGCTCAATGATGTACACGACATTAGAAGATTTATCCAGTCAATGGATAAATTCAAGCGATTTGAAAGATACGCATGAATCACAATTAGGACCTTTCTCTCGAGAGATAGCCACTTGGATCTGTAATCAACAAGGTCCATTTGGTATAGATGATTTACATAAGATGGTCCAGTCAACCGACCGAGAAATAAATCCGACTCTTCTTGAGAGGGTTTCTAGTGATGTTACTGAGACGATAATCCGGATCAATCAACGGGCGAATCTCTCGGAGGCTAAACTTTGACTATAATCAAAATTGGCACAAGAACCTCTACATTGGCAATGTGGCAAGCAAATAAGGTTAGCCAACTGCTTATGGATAATGGGATTAGTAGTGAAATAATTGGTATTGCATCCAAAGGAGATCAATCCTTAAGTGGCGATCTAGCAAGTTCAGTTGGGCAATTCATTCATGCAATCGACGCTAAATTAATCGATGGAACGGTCGATATTTCGGTGCATTCTAGTAAAGACGTTCCAGTCGACTTCAGTAATTCAATAGAATGTATCGCCTTTCTAGAAAGAGGTAGTACCAACGACCTTTTGATTTTCCCAAAACGTGACGATCTGCCCTCACTTTCCGAGGTTTTACAATCATCCGATTCGACCAACATAGAGACTGCTCTTTCCTTTCTACCTCACGCAGGAATGGTTGGCACAGTTTCTGGCAGAAGGCAGTCTTTCTTGCTTAGCAATAGGCCAGATTTGATTCCTATTGCTGTGAGAGGTCAAATAGAAACTAGACTAAAACGTCTATTTCAGAAAAGAGTAGACGCGATAGTCCTAGCAGAGGTTGGTTTGCAGAGATTGAATAGTATAGGAGCCTTAGATTCTTGGATGTTGGAATTTAGTGCTATAAGGCTTGACGATTTTCAGTGGCCCACTGCTCCAGGACAAGGTGCAATTTCAGTTCATTATTTATCCTCAAACTCTTCAAATTTAATGCAATCATTAAGGGAGGCTCTCAATCACCCAAAAACAGAATCAGATGTTGTCAATGAGAGGAAAATACTGCGTGAAATCGGTGGAGGTTGCCTCTATCCGGCAGGAATTAAAGTCGATGACCAAGAGGTGGCATTGCAGATATCTCCAAAGAATTGGCGTGAAACCTTTTGTCAAGGTAGAAATTTCCCGACCAACAAATATCATGGAGAGTTATCTTCGGTCAACTTAGAATTACCTTCAACACAACACAACCCTACTTTTCCTATTAGCGATGGCCCAAAATTGATTTCAACTCTCAATTCAGATAGATTGGCAAATATCCTTCAAAATGATGGAATAAATGTACTCAATAAACCGGTTATCAGTTTGGTTCCTAAAGTCGAAAATTGGCCTAATAATTTCATCGATGATAGTGTTTCACGCTCACAGTGGCCTTATCTTGTGTTAACATCACCCTTTGCAGCAAAATGTGCAATTGAGGTTGCACAAGAAAATGGGGACATAAACCGGATACAATGGTTAGCTATTGGTGAAGGAACTGCTAGAGCATGTTTCAAACGAGGTGTGACTGTATCGATTTGTGCCAAAGCAAGGAACTCAAACAAATTAGCAGACTATATCGAAAACAATATTGATAAATCTACCAAATTAATGTTGCCTCGCTCAGATGTCGCTCCTGAATATTTGCTTAAACGCTTAACTGAGTTCGGATTTGAAGTAGAATTCTGGGTTGGTTATGAAAACAAATCAAAGAATCTTGAACCTTTTGATATTAGTCCTGAAGATGTTTTGTTACTGTCATCTCCTTCATCTGCCCGATCATGGTTCGAAAATTCCTTACCCATACCTAAAAATATATTGTGCATGGGCAAATCCTCACAAGAGGAGATTGAATCGATGGATTATTTCGCCGATTCCAAAGTTGAAATCCTAAAAGGACCGACAGCTGAATTCCTTTCGAAATGGTGGAAAGAGAGTAGGGGTGAGAACTGAATGAAGATAAGACCACGAATAAACCGGTGGACCCAAGCTAGGAGAAATCTCGTGCTCGAATCATCCATCAATAGTTCATTGGTCCAGCCACATTTTGTTGTTGCTGGCCAAGGAGTGAACGATGAGATAAGTTCGATGCCAGGTATATCGCAGCAGTCTGTGGATGTTTTAATCGAAACCATTTCCAAAGATGTAGAATCCGGAATCTACAATCATATGCTATTTCCAGTAATCGATTCATCACTCAAAGACTCTACAGCTTCAGTTGCTCATTTAGACGATATGCCTTTACAAAATGCGGTTAGATTGTTGAGAGAGAAATTCGGCGAAAGTATCGTAATTTTAACCGATGTTTGCCTTTGTACCGCTACAGACCACGGACATTGTGGAGTTATTCACAATGAAGTGATAGATAATGATCGAACAATCCCAATATTGTCCAAAATAGCATTATCACACGCCAGGGCGGGTGCAGATTATGTGTCAGCATCAGATATGATGGATGGAAGAGTAAAATTGATTCGCGAAGAATTGGAGTCAAATGGGTATTCAAATACCGGTATTCTATCATATTCTGTCAAGTATTCTTCATCTTTCTACGGACCATTTAGGGATGCTGCCTCTAGTTCACCTGCATTTGGGGATAGATCAAGCCATCAAATGGACATCAAATCAGGATATTCTGAAGCAATTCTTGAGGCTACTACAGATGTTTTAGAAGGTGCAGATATAATCATGATAAAACCAGCATTAACCTATCTTGATGTGGTTAGAGAGGTATCTAAAGAAATTACTAGGCCTGTTGCTGTATACAATGTAAGCGGAGAATATTCAATGGTGATGTCTGCTACTAAGGACAAGCAATCACGTAGACAAATGGTCACCGAAATATTTCATTCATTCAAACGAGCAGGTGCAGATGTGATAGTTAGTTATCACACCCGTGAAGCATTAGAAAATAATTGG
>MDSY01022874.1_pt1 | contig 29525 bp, 19 predicted proteins | sample 811131 | NCBI WGS metagenome assembly MDSY01 (sample SAMN05326643, study PRJNA326480) | marine metagenome | isolation source: seawater | place: Atlantic Ocean: South West | collected 2010 | reverse complement strand
TCCAAGTTCACCTTCGAGATCTTGGTCCATCTCAATGAAGTCATCTGGGTATCCAGTATGCTTGACTACTACACCGATTAACTTCGGCTGAATATCGCCTGCATCCGCAGTTTGAGGAGGAGGGGAAATCGCTTCAACAACAACCTCTGCAGGTTTTGCTACCGGGGCCTCGACCACTACTTTGGCAACTGGAGTTGCAACTGCGGCCCCACCTTTCATTTTGTGGATGTAAGCAATCATGTGGTTTAGAGTTGGATAATCGGCAAGAACGAAGTCCTCATCGACTGGCAAAGAGAATATTTCTCTAATATCGGCCATTATTTCTGCTTGCTTAACCGTATCAATTCCTAATTCACCTTCTAGGTCTTGGTCTAATTCTACGAAATCTGCAGGATAACCTGTATGCTTTACAACAACCTCGATAACTACCGGAGTGATGTCTCCTGAGACATTTGCGACTGATGTTGGCTGGGAAACTGGAGAAGCAGGTTCTGGCTTTGATTCTACAACTGGCTCAGGGCGAGAAGCTACCATTGGTACTACTGGCATAGAGGAATCTGTTGGCACAACATACTCTTCACCCTGAATTCCACCGTGGAGATTGTTATTGCCATCCACATATGCAACCAACTTATTTTGAAGGATACGCAATTCTAGATTAGTCGTTCCTGCTTGCGATTGGTTCCAAGTCAGTAACTTCTGTCGGTTTATTCGCTCACCAGTATATTCACACTTGCGGACTAAGGAGAGTCCGACTTGACTTCCAAATCCAGCAGCAAAACGCATTCCATATTTCAAATTCGAATAGTCTCCGCCCTTGGATAAATTGAGATTACCTAATTCCGGATCGGATTCTTTGTGATTAGCAATTGGTGGAATCTTACCCGTCATCAAACCGTAGAACATTGCTGCATCTTCGATTCCAACTCCCATTGGATGTCCTGTGAAACCTTTGGTGTTAGCAATGACAAGAGAATCTGTACTTGGACCAAATGTGTCTCGTAAAGCCTTGACTTCTGCCTGAGCAGAACCCCCTCGGGCGGGAGTGTAAGTCTCGTGTGAAAAGAAAACAGTATCGGGAGCCATATTATGTCGGTCAAGGCCCCATCTATCTTCCATCTCTCCTACAAACTTGTTAACGGTTTGAGCGACATGTTCGACATCCAGTCGGGTCCCGTGGAATGCTGAATTGGAGATCTTAGTTCCAAGTAACTCAGCTATTGGTTGAACACCTCTAGCATCAGATTGTGATTTTCTTTCAACTACGAATGCTGCAGCACCCATCCCTAGAATCAAACCGTTACGACGTCGGTCAAATGGTAATGCTGTATCTTCGATTACATTGCTTGTAGCAGCCGCTCCACTAGATGCAAAACCTGAACCAATCCATTCCCATATGTCATCACCGGTTACATCATCTGCAGAAATTATTACGACCCTGTCACATCTATCGTTAGAAAGCCAATCTTCTGCAACACCAAATGCTGCTGTAGCAGAAGCACAGGCCAGATTGATTGTAGTATTTGGGCCACGAATTCCAACATGTTGTGCGAACTGTGAATGGCCCATACTCAATATCTGGAATAGATATCTTCTATCGAAACGACCTTCACCGTCATCTCCATTTAGCTTAGCATGTTTTGCGGCCATTTGATGTCCTGCGAAACAAGAGGAGAATACAATTCCAGTTCTATCACGATAAATTGAAGGCATTTGCCAAGAACGAATTAAACGAAGTCCACCCTTTCCAACCTGTTCCACTGGTGTCAATGGAATCCCTGCATCTTTCAGGGCAATTAGACCTGCAGCACAGGCTAATTGAGTAGTGATATCCCATGCCGCTGCAATCTTGGCATCGATTCCAAACTCTTCGGTTGGGTCAAATGCCGCTTTGATTCCAGCAAGTTGAGGCACATCACCAAATTCAGTGGCTGCATCCATACCTACACTGCCATCTCGTCCTTTGATTAGACGAACAATATTTTTATCGAGCAATCTTTGTTTGTAATCATCGGTGACTTCCGATATACACGTTTCTCCACGTACTAATTTCTCGAAATTGCCTTCGTCGAATACTCTCTCTCCACCGGGTAGACCTAGTGAAATTCCAGTGATGACAAATGGATCTTCATCACGGTCATCAAGTTTAGTAGAGCGTGAAGATGTTGCAGTAGAGGGTGCGGATGTAATCCATCTAGAGATATCTCCTGGAGTCTTTGCAACAGTGATATCCCAATCAGGATCGGTACTACAGCGAGCATGAACCGAGGAAACTACAACTTGTATCTGAGCATCTGTCATGCCCAATACATCTCTCATGTCGACATTGCCTTGACAGAATTTAGCCGGGTAACCGGATTGTGCTGCAATCAATTCACCAACTAGGTTTTTCTTATCGGCATCTGGATCCGCATAGGTGCTGGTTGATTTGGCAACTGTAACAACAGTGTCTCCGCCTTTCGATGGAAGAGGACGACTTCTTTCCTTAAGCGGCTTACTAGGTTGTGAAACTGTGCTTTGAGCCTCTAAGGGTCCTGCACGGAATGCCTGAGTAAGATGTGGGCTATTTTTATCAGGCCACTGAGGAATTCTTCCAGCAAGTGCAAGAGTTCCAAGTGCGGAAAGGAATGTTGCAATACCTCCTGCCTTTGGATGATTTGTCATAATTGGTAGGGCTGCTTTCCCTTCAAGAATTTGCGATGCGAAAACCGTTAAAGCTCTCTTTGGACCAACTTCAACAAACAACCTAGCTCCTGCCTCATACATGGTGTTGATTTGAGTGGTCCATTCGACACTAGATGCCATCTGGGGTGCTAATTTAGATAGAATAGCGGATTTAGAATCACCGCTACCATCATCCATTGGATACCAGCCACCATCTACGTTGCTGGTGATTGGAATATCTGGCCAAGCGATATCTAATCCCTCTAGGAATCGGCGTAATGGCTCATTGGCCGGTGCGACGATTCTAGAATGGAATGCGTGACTTGTTGCTAACGCTACGCATTGGAATCCTTCGGCTTCGAATTTCGACATCGCTTGCTTAACGGGTTCTGTTTCGCCCGCAATTACTGTCATTTTTGGTGAGTTTTTGTTCGCTGCGATCACATAACCATCTAATTCCTCAAGAATTTCTGCAATTCTTTCGTATGGGGCAGTAACACTTGCCATCAGGCCTTTGTCATCGATTTCAACACTGCCCATCTCAGTCCCACGTGCAGCAGCAGCCCTTAGAGCCCCATCCATATCGAGAATACCCGCACTCATTAGTGCCGCATATTCCCCCAAACTGTGACCTGCGACCATGTCTGGATTGTGTCCGTGAGCGTTCAATGCTGCTTCAATAGCAAGGTCCGCTGTAAGCATTGCAGGTTGAGTATATTCGGTTTGTTTGAGTTTATGTTCTGCTTCAAACAGTTCTTCCTTCGAAAGATTGGAACGTAGAACGAAAGATGAGAGAGATTCTCCTTCAAGAACGTCGACCATGGTAATATCGGCCTTATCCCAAACTTGGCCAACACCTGAAAATCGTTGACTCAAGCCCAATGTCATTCCAACATATTGGCTGCCTTGTCCAGGGTACATGTGGGCTACTTTGGCACCGGATGGCAGGGATGGAATATCACTTACCATGATTCCTTGACTCATCAAGAAACCCCACTTGTCTTTATCGTCAATTGCTTTCAGGGCGAGTTCTTTTCGCTTGTTGAATTCAGCCCAACTGGTTGCAACAATAGCCATTCTTATCGAGTCTGCCTCATTGAACGACCAGTGTTCAGATAATGTGAATGATAACCGAATCCCTTTCGGGTCATTATCAAAGTTTGATTCGCTAAATGAGATTGCAGTAAGTTTGGATTTTAAAGAATCCACAGAATCTCCCGATAGCAGAAGTAATCCACCTTCTATCGCCTTCAGTTCTTCATGAGTCATTGTAGCAGTTGCTTGTGAACTTGTATTCTCACCCGCATATGCCTCCCAGCGTCCATCCCAATGGCGGACTAAGTCGGCGTGGTATTGTGGATCATAGCCTTCTATTGCTACGTGGAAGTTTGTACCCCCGAATCCGAAAGCGGAAACGCCGGCTCTACGAGGATGAGATTCTGGTTCTGGCCATTCTCTGGCTTCAGTAGGTACGAAGAAAGGAATCTGATCCCATTCAACAGTTGGGTTAGGGGTTACGAATCCCGCACTCGGCGGGATGGTATTGTGATATACTGCATTACATGCTTTCATGATTCCAGCAATTCCTGCTGCAGCCTTGAGGTGGCCGATTTGACTCTTTACCGAGCCGACTGCAATATGGTCTCCTCCATCTAGATCGGTCCAAAGTAAAGATAGAGTTGACAATTCAGTAGCATCTCCGACTTTAGTTGAAGTGCCATGGGCTTCGACAAGTTCTACCGTTGAAGCAGCATATCCTGCTTGTGAATATGCGCGACTTACAGCCTGTACCTGACCTCTTTGACTAGGGGCTGTGATACCCTTGCCTCTACCGTCAGAAGAACCACCTACACCTCTGATAACCGCTTTGACATCATCGCCATCACGGACAGCATCAGAAAGCCTCTTGAGCATTAAGACACCAGCCCCTTCACCCATTACGAATCCATTTGCACGGGCATCGAAAGGAGTTGAGTGGCTTGGAGATAGAGCCCCTATGGCACTAAACTTGGCATAGGTTGGAGCCTCCATGCATCGGTCGGTTGCTCCAGCCAGCATTGTGTCGACTTGCCTTGTTTGAAGTAGGCGACAAGCATCCAGTAAGGCTGCCATCGATGACGCACACGCAGCATCTGTAGAATAATTTGGACCTTGTAAATCTAGTAAATTTGCAACACGGCCACTTACTACATTTGCCAATTCCCCAGGCATAGTATCTTCATCGATACGAGGCTTTCCTTCGCAAACCTTCTCGACCATTGCATCTGCTTGCTCGGGAGAAACTCCGCTATCAATCGCAATTTTCCTCATCTCTGCACTGAATATACGAAGATTTGATTCTGAACGGTTTTCTCCACCTAAGGCATTAGCAAAGATTACTCCGGTTTTGGACCTGTCAAGAGTTTTCCCCCCATCGCCATATCCTGCATTATCAATCGCATCCGCAGCTACAGTCACAGCCCACAATTGACATGGGTCGATTTGGGGCAGAGTTCCTGGAGGCTGCCGCCATCTGCGCCAATCGAATTCATATCCATCAACAAAACCTCCGATTTTGGAATATGTCTTGCCTTCAGAGACATTGCCGGGCGATCCATTTTCCCAATAAATATCAGGGTCCCACCTGTCAGTGCTCACCTCTTTAATTGAGACATGAGCATCGATGATGTTCTGCCAGAACTCTTCGATACTAGTTGCATCCGGCATTAATGCAGCCATACCTATAACGGCAACTGGTTCAAAAGGTGCTTGTTCTAAGCCTTCGCAAATCTTACCATTAGCTGTAGTAATAGTCATTGGATTCACTCACCCATAATACTTGGAGGCACCATTGTTATTGAATAACCAGCATCAACATGGATACATTGGCCAGTAACTCCACCCGATAATGAACTTGCTAGCCAAGTAGTACAGCCTGCAACATCCGATTGGGTTACGTTCCTTCTAAGTGGAGAATTAGCGGCGACATGATCTAAAATATTGTCAAACCCAGGAATACCGCCTGCGGCTATTGTGCGGATAGGGCCGCTAGAGATGGCATTCACACGATGCCCTTCTGGGCCTAAGTGGCATGCAAGTTCACGCGTCCAACATTCGAGTGCGGCTTTGGCCATGCTCATTATTCCATAAGAAGGGACATGCCTGGTCGATGCCGCGTAAGTCAAGGTGATTGTTGAAGAGCCCGGATTTAGATAAGGTAGAGCAAATTTCAGGCATCGCTGAAGTGAATTTGCTGAAATTGTGAAAGCGGTGTTGATTTTGTCATCATCTACGAATAGAATTGGTCTGTCGAAACACTCTCGCGGAGCGAAACCGATTGCATGAATGAGTATGTCCGCCTTGAGGCCAGGATTTTCTTCACTGAATTTATCGAAGAATTCTTTGGTGTCTGCATCGGTCGCAACGTCGAGTGGATAAAAACCCGCTATGGCGGGTAGTTTGTCCTTTAATTGGAAAACACGAGACATAAATCTCTTCTGATATCCAAGGTATAATGTCACCCCGGCATCAGCAAGACTCTTGCAAATCGCCCAAGCGATTGAGTCTTCACTGGCAACACCAAAAACTAATGCAACTTTACCTTGTAAATCTAGCATAATTAGCACCTACCCTTAGGGTAGGTGTTTCCTCAGCCACCACGTCTATGACTGTTGCCATGGGTGATTGGGCAATAAGACACGTTTCCGAAGTAGATTTTTGAAGCCGAAATAGGTCTTTTTCAATCAAATATCGTCGAAATCAAAATCGTCGTCTAAATCGAAGTCGTCATCAAAGTCGTCATCAAGAGTTTCTTCTTGCACAACAGGTTTTGCATTCTTAACGCGCTTTGCAGATTTATTTGTTCTGCGTTCTGTCTTGGCTGCTTTCTTTGCTACTTTAGCTGCAATCTTGCGTTTGCCCGTTTTCTTGGTTAGGCGTGAGATTACAACAAGTAACAAAATTACTCCAATGAAGCCGCCAACGCCCATACCGATCATGATCATACTATCTTCATCAGCGAATGATTCCAAACCGATTGAACCTCCGCCACCGCTTGATGCAGCAACTACAACTTTAACCGAAACCTCGCTAGGTTCAGCGTTTGAATCAAGTTTTGAATACGCTCTCAACTTTACTTCCACTGAGATATCGCTAGAGGCGTCATCAGGCGCCGTCAGAATTATTTCCCCTCCACTAGATTGGCCAGAATCTACAGACCCTCTAACAAAGGAATCACCAACAAAAGTGAATCCTGCATCTTTAATTTCTTGCTCATTAGTGACCATAACTTCTACAGTGTCCATACGATTACCATCATTGAAAACGGTAAATATGATTTGGGTGGTTTCTTTGACCTCAATGTTTCTAGTAGAAGGGTTTGATACTTCCAAATCAATTCGAGAATATGCTAGTGAACTAACTGTGCCCCCTACTTCAGATACCGAGCCCAATTGCCCTAATGGAATCAAAATAGGTTCAGGACCAGCGCTTACGACCCTTGCCGAGATATTGTAATCTGAGGAAGTCACTGAGATTCTAGGGGATGCTGAGAATGTGGCTATGAAAGTAGCATCTTCACCCGCTTCTAATTCAAACGAAGATTCGGACAAACTCAAAGCAAAGTCGTTTTCAACAACCTCAGAGTCCAGATCGATATTCTCATTGACAAGCCCAGTATTTGTGACCGTACAAGTTACAGATACTGGCTGGTTTTGCTCAGGGTGTACATTGATTCCAATCGTAGATTCATCACATTCAAGATCAACTCCAATTGGAGTTGCTTGTGCTTGAGAATTCATAGGCGTAAACAAACATAGCATCAGAATTGAGATTAAAATTACTCTTTTCATGTTTCCACCAAACCTTCCGAGGAGAATTAAGGTCATGAAGTCTTGGTTATACTGAACCATAAATATGGTCGGGTAGGTCCTTATGGCAGCGATACAATATCTCTTCATCAAGACCTGCTTCCAACAGCTGACGAGTTCTCTTCGGAACAGTTTTTGGCCCAAGGACGGCCCCTGGCCTACGCGGGTCATCCATGTAATCAGTCTCTAGCATGAAACCATGAGAAGATGCTTCGAAAGTGGACATCAATACTTCGATTGAACCACTACCTGCAAGGACACTGGGAGTCAATCCATGAGTAAATTCAGCATCGACTTTAGGTGGTGCATAATGACGAACCAATCTCTCCCTAGCAAGTCCTGCTTTGTCAGCTAACTTTGCTAGGTCTCCGTATGTATCATCAGATTCACCTTCAACATGAAGTTGGAGAGGGATTCCTTCTTTCGCCGCTAACTGCATTGTTTCCAGAAGAAGAGTATTCGAGCGATCCCAGATTTCATCGGAAACTGGCCAATGCGGTCTACCAACTTCGCCAATCCCGTGAGCCTTTTGTTCATGAACAAATTCTAACGCAGTCTCAATACTATCCCAATAATTCTCTTCAGCCCTGTCGCCTAGTGATTCAAATTGGTGTGCAAAAGCGGCTGGATGTGGCCCCAAAATAACGCGAACGCCGATGCCAAGTTCTCTTACTTCTTCGGCCATAGAAATAGTGTCAGCATAAGCCTCATGGTGACCTTGCCGAGTCACAGGAGGAGATGCGAAATCTGGACAGTGGACTAGAACCAAGTCGGTTCCTCCGACACGTAAAAAATCACGAGCAGCGTCTAAGAACCGGCCATTGCGATTCAAATGAAAATGGTCGTCAAGGATTGGCCCTTTCCAATCCATATTACTCACGCCTTGAGCGATTTCTTTTCACCAAATTTGGATTTCCAATGGACTGCTGCCATTGCCACCATATTTGCATGACGTGCATCTAGTGCAACGCATCTTCCATTAGGCCAAATCAACAATTCAAGATCATGCCTCGTATCTTCCAAACGCATACAACCTAAATTTTCGTCAATTGAAGTCGTTCCGCTACCAAGATTAGTACGTATATTGTGAATAGCAATCGGTTCCCCGAAATCAAAGGAGGCGACAATTGGGCCAAGTTCAGCCACCAAACCCGAATCGTCACGTCCCAAACGAAGAAGTGTTTCTTTTGCTGCCGCTCTCGCAGCCTCAATACGATGTGTACCGTGTACAATTATTCTCCCCATTGCATCGATAATCAGAGTAGCCCGAGGCGCATTTAACATCTTGATAATGACATCACCGTTTCTAACTCCACCAAGCCTTTCTACTGCTTCTTCGAGATCGACTGGAGGTGATGGAGTAAATCGAACGAGTAGATTTTCAACTCTAACATCGAAGTTATTGGTTGTACTCATATTCACTCCTCCTCTTCATCCGAAGGGATGGAGAGTGATGAACTCTCCTCTGGTTCAGGCTGTGAATCTAGTGCTCTGCACATGGAATCTCTCCAAGCCTGTTGGATTGGTACTAGCATGACTGCTTCATCACCATGCTCACGCCTAAGTTGAGCCAAGCCGCCTCTGAGTCTTGCAGCAAAGCGCTTATCTTTCTGTAGATTTAGTTCTTCATCGGAATTTTCTCTATTCAAAGACCACCACGTCGCTGCAAGTGCACTCGCTGCTTGAAGGCCATCTGGCTCCCTTGGGGGTTGTTCGATGACATGCTTACGCATTTTCTTAATCGATTTTCGCCATCGGCGTGAAGTGAAAACTATTCGAAGTAATTTGAGTGGCCTTGTCATTGCTATCGCTTCTTTACCGAGGAACTCGGCCCAATCCTCATCATCCATATCCGGTTCAGCAAAAAATACTGAACGGCTATGATTTAATGCGGCCTTGTGCAATCTCCTAGGCTCTGGGTCAGGGAATTTTCCAACTTGAATTCCATCAACCCAAGTAAGCATTTCAAGGTATAAACCATCCAAACCACCGTTTAGAATGGCACTATCAAGGTTGATTCCAGCATCGGCTAATTCTGCTTTCTCTTCCTCAACCCATACCTCTTCTTCTTCTGTCGAACCCATTATCCCAAGGCCATGCCATTGTAAACGAGGCCTCATTCCGTTAGGCAAAACTACCGTCGGTAGGACCCCGTGTAACACGATAGTGCCACCATCTGGGTCTTTCCAATGAATATCTTCCCAATCAAGATTCATGATTAATCACTGATTGTTAACCCAGTCACGGAGACCCGCCATGTCCCAACCTTGGTCGAAGTAACCCTGAATTGTTGCTTGATCCCACTGTGGGAATTCGGCTAGAGCTGCTGCCATCAAAGGATCTGAACTTGCAGGTGGGCCTGAAACAGGCGGACCTGAATTTGCTGCAACTGGTAAATCGACAAACGTTTTCTCTTCCTCTTCATAGTCATATTCGTACTCGTAAGTTCCTTCATTACCATCACGTTTTGCGAGAACAACAACCACAACTAGTAAAATCAGGATTAATGCTCCCAATCCCACTACAATCAGAATTCCTGACCCTGATAAGAATGAGGTGTCATCCGTTGCTTCTGCGACGTTGAAGGATTTGGAGAACTCAGAACCATTCCACAATTCTTCATTTGATTCCGCATCTACAATAATGAAATACATTCCACTGGTTGATGACGTAAAGGCCTCTAAATTTTCTGTGAAGATATTCGCCATTTGCCCTTGAGCAATCTCACCGGTAGTGAAGGTCAATTCAGTTGTGGGGAAACCGTCATCTGTCACAGATTGAACCTCAATTGTGATGTTTCCATCCTTAGTTCCTATATTCTGAATAGAAATCTCCAATACAGCAGAATCTCCAACTTCTGGACTCTTAGGAGACATTCGCACATCTGTAACACTGAATTTGGATTGTTCGTGTACTAGGCGATATATCGAATTTCGAGTCGGGTCATCGGACCATATGGAACTTATTCCATCTCCGCTGTTAGGTCCGCCTCCGTCTAATAGTGTAGAACCGGCAGAGTCACTACCCTCGACCCACATGATTACATCGATAGTTGTGATTTGAGCCTGTGTTGGCTCTTGGGGGTCTGGCCACAAATCGACACAATCTGCATTTACCAAATATCCTCCACCTTGTATTGAAACGTCCATAGGATGCGACTGTGCCTCAATTCCGAATCTTTGCCCATATACTGGCCAAGTAAAGTTTCCTTCACCGCCATCTGCATAGAAGGACCATCTTAGATCTACTTCTCCTGAAAGAAGTAATACTCTTTCTTCAACCATTGCTTGAACATCAACGCAGTGCATAGTAGAAGATGGTAGAGTATTTCCAAGAATCTCTCCGTTAATTCCAGATGTTGCCTTCCAAGTATTTGGAGTCAGTTTAGGAGCGGTTGCATCAACCTTGATATTGAAAGATGAACATCCAAATGCACTATTTCCATCGCATAATGAAGGTGTAGTGTCCGTGGCACCAACTGGCAAATTTACCAGACGGAAATTATAGGTGAATTCATTTGTTACCGGAGGAGCAGTGATGCTAATATTGAAAGCTCCACCATTGATAATATGTAAAGTTGGACCATCCGATTTAGTACCATCTGCACCGCCTGCAGGATAAGCTACGTATCCTTTAGAGCCATCTGAATCTGCTTGAAGTCGAGTAACTTCTATTGTGAATTCTCCTTCAGGTAAGACATAGACTCCGTTATTTATTCCATCAAGGTATGCATACCTGCCTTCCATAGAGATTGTATCTCCAGGGTATACTGCAGCATACGACACATCTTGTGAATATGGGGCTGACAAATCGTTGAAAGATGGCGAGATACCATTTCTATAATCTAACTGTATTCCATCGCTGTAAACCCAACGCTGCTTGTGGCGTCCACCTGATTCACTCATCAAAGAAGGGTCCCGATCCATATCCTTAATTCGTAATTGGGGAACATATGTTGTAGATTCAATTCCAATAATATCCCAATTCATTCTAATCGGCAAATCAAGGTAAAACTCATCTTCGAAAGGATCGATTAGACGACCACCATCCATGCGCAGGACCTGTGGCCCTTCACTATCATTACTGACCCCAACGATTTCAATATTGGATGTATCAGTCCATGCTGTTTCATTGCGAGGTGAATAGTAGACAACCATGTCTGTAGGTCCTAGATCGATTTCGAAGTAATTGATGTCCCTCCAACCGTTTTCATCAGTAGCCTGAACGATTAGGTGATATTCGTTACCTGCGTACATAGTCATATTCCATGGGCCCTGATAGAATGGGGCACCCTCATTCGGGTTGTGTAGTCTCTCTCCATCAGAATTCTCTATGAAGAAATTTCTAATGTTTGGAGTCTTTGCATCCATTGAAACATATGTTACCAAGTCGTCATCAAATCCATTTGAACCTGCTGTGATTTGATTACCACCTAAGTCAGCTCCTTCAATGTAAACACTCACCTTTCCAGGTGGGTCTTGACCTTTGTTAGCATCATCGCTAAACGTGCCAGTATAGTTAGCTGTAGGCGCATTGCCATCACTAACTAGCGTTAGAGAAACATACTCATCTGGGTCTGCTAAACCATCCAAGTCTGAATCGTGGTCATACTCAACCCAATAGAACATTTCAAGAGAACTCGGAGGAGCTGGAATGTCTTGAGCGATGACACGTACTTTTTGCTGAGAAGAAGGAAGAACCCATGTGTCATCAACTAAATTTCTCCAATTCGACCAGATAGTAGGGTCGTAGTTAGATGCCTTGAGAATCGAAATATTAACTAAAGTTGGTGAGTATGTATCGATTGAAAGGTTGAATGGAATTGCACAATCAGAATCTGAAACAATTGGTGAAGGGGGACAAAGTGTGTCTCCACCCTCATATCCATCAAGCATGAAACGGTAGGTTGCTTGACCTGCTGCAGTTAATCCAAGGTCAACAGCCCAGTCAAAGTTTCCTCCGATTACACCAGTTGTATTGGAAACTTCAACCCATTCCGAGAGCAAGGTTCCGTTAACTGTTTGAACATCCCAGCGCTGTAGGGACATGTTGTAGGAAGAAGGATCTGGAGATACCTCTAGACCTTGTAGGCGGACACTTCCGACAAGATGTATATTCTGATTAGAACTAGCAGATTCTAGATTTTGAGAAATGCCTGCTTCATTCAGTAATTCGAACGAGGAAATCAATGCATCATTTTCGATCGCATTGCCATTGGCTGGAGCGAGGACAACTGCCCCCGGCAAACCGTTTACGCCATTCGATGCAATCAGACTTGCATACAAACGTAATTCAGCAGTATCCTCCCAAGCAGTATTAATTCTAAATCGCCACGTTACCTGCATCTCATCTCCGACTTCTGTGTAGGATGAAGACTCCATTGTAACCAAGTTCCCAGGGTCATAAAATTCAGTAAACAGTGATAATTCAGAGAATGCTAATTCTACAACTCCACTAGATGATTCCATTCGTAGCCTTGCTTCTGCAAATGCAGTACCCGTGGATTGAGTATCGACGCTGTGAGTCGATACTGCTTCTATGATGTCTCCGTTTGGATACAGTCCTTCAGGACTACCTGTCAAACTAAGTGTTGAATCATAGCCTGTTGCTGTGCTAATAGAAAGTTCAGATAGCATGATTGCACCACCACTTCCAGCAGATAATGCTAATGGTACATCGACTGTAGCGCCGGAACCTAGAGCGATTCCTTGGTTAAGTTCCCTATCTAAATTGTCTGTATTGTCAAGTGTCGTTTCCCAGTTGTATAGAATGTCGAGGTCTTTTACAGTAACTTGCGTACCGCTTGCTGCGTTAATATTTGTAACATCAAATTGGAAAGTAGCCCAGTGATTGTCGTAATCATCGATGTATGAAACTGTTAGAAGTGGGTTGTTCAACAACGATTCTAAAGCTGCTTTAAAGTCAAACATATTATCTAAGGTTTCGAATGCAAGTACTGATTGATTAGGCATGACTCCCAATGCCACATCTTGTCCGCCAGAGGTTAGTGCCAAAGTGAAGTTACCTGCTGTATTATCTGTGAATACGATATCTGCAAAACTAATATCTGCACCAATTGGTAGCATGAAATTACCACCGGTTGCTTCACCATTGGTGTTCAGAGTCATCATTGCTTCATCCATTGCGTAATTGACTCCGTTCGAAGAACCTGCCCAGAATGAGGTTTGTCGACCAAATGCTCCAAACGCAGGCTCTAACATTGCCCATTCAACATCTCCATCATTAGCGATATCAAGAGAAACACCGGTTGCGCTATGTCCGAACTCTAAGTCAAACCACATCTCAGACATTCCACATGGATTAGCATAGGAGACCAACGATGTAAATCCAAAGATTGGTTCGGAAGGGACCCATTTTTGCCCTACTGTCAAATTTACTTGAGTGTTATTCCTCATAATCAGTTCCAAAGCGGGAGATTGTGAACAATCATCTACAATAACCGGAGTAACACCAACAATCGGTTGAGAAAACTTTGTCCTGTAGATTGGAGGATTAAAAGAGGAATCAAGAACACTTGGGGAATATATCAGAGGCAGATCGCCTCCGGGTGACTGCCAAACACCATCTTCTATGAACGGATCGGAAATGAGACTAGAATCGTTGAGTCCAGTCCCGATACGAGTACCTACTGATAATCCATGAAGAACCGCAGTTGATAGTCTAAATTGGCCTGTATCAAAATCGAATCTAATATCGATAACAGGATAAGCTGCGGTATCAATGCCCCATAGTTCGATAATAGGACCTAATAAATTGGTCATTTGATTTCCATCACGGTCGAGTACGATATCTGTAGTTCCCGCATTCAAGATAGTGACTGAAAGTGTATTTGTAGGAGTTGTTTCCTGTTCTAGTGTTAGCAAACCATATCCATCAGGGAATCCAGGATTTGGTGATTGTTTAGGAGTGAAACCTTTAACGGTCATTGAACCGGATTGAGGCAGAGGGTCTCCGATTCGGAAATCATCGATAAACCATCCAGGCATTGTCATATTTTCGGGCGTACCGATTCCATTATTGTGGCTCATTACAAACTTTAATTGAACATACTTGTTTTTGTGTTCGTTTAGATTCAGTGCTAGAGTCGACCATCCATTTGGATTGTAAGTCGGGTGACTAGACTCCCCACCTATTGCATAATCAGTTGCTCCTAGAGTACCGCAATTCTGAATTTTCCCATTACCGACCCCAATTGGATAGAGTCCATTTGCATAGTTCACACCTGTTGAGTTTGTAACATCAAATGGAATATGATTCCACCCCTGCTCCGGCTGCTGCGTATCAAAGTCAAGAGATGATGAATTTCTAACCATTACATATCCGCAGTCATAGTAAGTGTTTGTAGGATTAGTTCCCGGGTTAGTTTGGGACCAATGTAAGCCATGCCAACTTGAGAAGCGAGCGATTGGTGAACTAGGGTCGACTTCCATTCCAGGAGAGAACATCTCATAGGTGAATGGCGAACCTTGGTCATCGGTGGTGTAATCATTATCTACATCGTATATGTTTGTGCCCCAGCAATCATTTCCAGTGCTACAGTTGTCATTGAGAACTGTTGAATCGGCGAGAGTCCCATGCTGCCATCCAGTTCCATCAGCAACAGGAGGTTGCGGTGGTGTGTTGAATCCAGAACCTGTGCGTTCAAAGTCTGTAGAAAAGCCACCACTGACTAGCTTTACTGTATCTTCATGATATGTGAAATCTGCGATAGTTGAATATTCTGTTTGCTGGACGTTAAATTCTGGGTCCCAAACAAATTGTGCGGTTTCAGAGTTAATTGTTGTAACGGAATCGTGGGTAGCCATGCCGGTAGACAACTTTACTGAAGCACTTGTAACCGTGTCACCCGAAGGTAGTCCGATCGCTCCATCTTCATAATTTGTGTATTCAGGACTATCTCTAACTTCGATTGAAATTTCGGAATCACCATCGCTGAAAGTAGTTACTGTAGCCGCCCCTGCTAGTGGCGAAATTAACATCAAACAGGTGAATACCAAAGCGGTGATTGCATTCTTATTGTCATTCATGGGTGGCACCCTCTCTCTTCCTCCACTCATGTCCGGCATAAAAGACCGACGGGAATGTGTCTTTCACGGGTTCCCCCCTTAAGGGGGGGACCCGATAAAATCACAAGGATACAGTTCTCTGTTTAGAGTAACAACTCTCGGCGAGGTGCTGCAAGCCCCCTACCCTATCTTCAGAGCTCTCAAGCCATTCTTTATTTGCAACAGTTGTTGGCTTATTTGGGCCTAAAGCATCACAAACTTCCGGACCTTCACTAATTCCTAAAGTCCCAAGGTTTCTTGCCATGGTCATTATTGTGACTTTATCAAAAGCCAACAGAGGCCGTAATGGAAGAAGAGGGGTCACAATCTCGATCCCTCCCAAATTACCAAGTGTTTGACTAGAAACCTGGCCTAAATTCTCACCAGTAAGAACATGTGTTGCATCAATCTGTTCACCACGAATAGTTGCAAGAGAATTGAATAACCTCTTCATGTGAATAAAGTACTCACTATGATTCCACTTCTCAGTAAATAACGCTAACTTTTCAGCAACTGGAACTACGACTAATTCGCGTGAAAGGTTACTTCTTGCCGCATCGCCAACGGGCCCTTTCATTTCGAGTAAATGACGTAAAAGAGCAATTGTTTTTTCCTCTGCTTCAGGTCCAGTAATAGGCTCTTGCGAAGCATGTAAAGGGAATACTTTCCATCCTTTCAAAAGCATTCTTGCAACTGCAACTGGAGAATCTATCCCTCCACTTACCAACGCAACACAAATGCCCGACATGATACTACGGCGCAGCCCACCCCTCATCAAATCTCACATTGCGCAGATATTTAGCACATGGATTGAAGGAGGAGATACAGACCGCTTGTGGTTAATGGAACCATTCAGTACTGAACCCGTTACACTCATTGAAGAGGTATTTCCTCAAGATACTAATTCGTATAACACCCTATTTGGGGGACGACTTCTATCTTTGATGGACAAAGCTGCTGGAATCGTTTGTGCTAAATTTGCTCATCGGGAATTTGTTACTATTTCGATTGATACGCTCGAATTCAAAGCGCCTGCTCGCCAAGGAGATTTGATTGAAGTAACTGCGAAAATTGTGTTCACATCTAATCGCACTGCTTGTGCTAAAGTTACAGCATGGGCAATGAGCAAATCAGATTGGACTAAGACTGAAATTTGTGAAGGATATTTCTTCATGGTAGCAATCGATTCAATGATGAGACCAATTCCTATTCCTCAATTCACTCCAATCACAGATCTTGAAAAGAAAGAATGGGACGAGGCTAAGGCGATTAGAGCACACCTATTGTCCCAGCGAAATAACTGATTCATTCGTCTAACCTTGGAATTGAAGCGACGTTGTCGCCCGGCTTGGACTTAACCTCAGTACTAACCAAATCCCCAAATGAAGACGGGATTACAGGAGAAGGAGATAGGTGAGACATCATCTCGTTTACTTCATCATCACTTACATTCCCACCCTTGCTCTTTGCAAGGTTTTGAATTGAACTAACAAGTTGGGACTGACGAGAATTCTCTGCTTGAATTCTCAAAGCATCAGTGGTACGTGATTTGCGCCTAAACAACTTCTTGGTAATTTTGCTGGCTCTACCAAGAGAAGGCCGTACTAATTCTGCAATAACAGAAGAACCTCTTAGACGACCACTCTTGTTCTTACGATTTGTAATTCTGCGGTTTTTGGGTTTGACTGAGAGTTTACTCATTTCTGGATAACGTTCCTTCGGGGAAAGTATCTCTTCATCAACGATTTCAGCATCTAGATATTCCTCCCTTCTAGCTGAGGCAACAAGAGAAGGAAGTTCGACTTCCTCTACTGGTTGCCTTAGAGGGGTGTCTGGGGAAGAGAACATTTCGGGGACTACTCCCGGTATATGAGCGCCGCTTGCTCCAACAAAGGAAGGCAAGAATTCAGTTGGAATCGGTGTTGGTTGAGGATGTGTTGCCGGTTGTGAATAAATTGGTACACCTTGAGGATTTATCATCCCATATGAAGGAACATTGCTAACTTCTGAACGATGAATACCCTGCTGTGTTTGTTGGGTTGGAGGCTCTTGCCACCCATTTTGAATGACATTGTTTCTTTGAGTAAACAAATTCGACTTTGCTCTTGATATCAAACCAGGAGATACCTCATGCTGAGGAGTTTCGTATTCGTCATCCCAGATGGGCAAATCCAAATCCTCGATTACAATTGCTGGACTAACGATGTCTGCATCTATGACCCCGTCCTCGCTTGATTCCCGATCAATATTATCAAGAAAATGACTCAGTACAGGAGATGGGAAAATCTCAACTGGTTCAGGAATCAATTCTTCCAAAATGAAATCTCTTGTCCGAGGATACTCTGAATCACTAACCATTTGTTCAACGCTTGCTTTTGCCTGTTCCAGATTCATGCCGTTATTCATTTTCTGAATGAGTGAGCATAAACGCATCATTGCCATATCAGAACCGAATACAGTATGGCAATCTTCAGCCTTAGTATCAATCGTCAATGTTGGCCTTCGTGTAATGAAATGAGCAGATGAAAGCACGATTCCTGCAGCGCCTAGAATAGCTTGTACACGACCAGTTACCCCTCTCCATGCCACCCACATGAAAATTCCACCGACCACTGCAAGCCAACCTGGAATGAGAGTTGTGTGATGATGATGGACACGTTGTATTGCATCAAGTCTTAGATCCAATGCGTGGCCAGAACGTGATTCAAATGAAATTTGAGATTCGTTCATGGTCGCCCTGACCTTACCCCGAACTCCTCCCAGTGAAAGAGAACGAAAAATAACCTCCGCTCCCTTGACACTGAGCCCATCTGGCTTCGTGTCCATACGCATCCCGAACCGTTGAACGTGAACCCGAGGTTATCAACCCACCGTTTAGCCCCCCCATAGGGGGGCCGTTCTTGGGAGAGGTTCAACTAAGCCGAGTTAATTCGGCACTACCCATAATTCTAGGCTTAGAATCAAGTTGTGCAAGTATTACAGTTGGCGGGTTTTCTTTGCGAATGAAGAGTGGAGATTCCCATGTCACTTCGATGCTATCCCCTATTGATTCTACTCGCCCAACTACAAATTGTAAATCTACACTAGCATGAACAACATCGCCCACTGCTAAAACCTTCTTTTGGAATGGAGAAGTGGATAAAGAAACATTACTTTTGTTATGCAAATCTAGAGCTAAAGGAATCGAAACCCCCTTATTCTTATCTTCGACTGCGGGGTGAATGACTAATGAGCCTCCAGTCAAATGTTCTTCCTTAGTATTGCGTAAAGCGATTCCAACCCTATCCCCTGCAACCGCTTCCTCAACATCATCATCCATGACCTGCAAACTTTTCACAGTCCCTGGACCTTCTGCAGGAAGGAGATGTAACTCATCATGAACAGAAACTGAACCGGATTGTACATATCCAATCGCCACAAGTCCAATGCCCTTTACGTTAAAATGTTGATCGATTGGGACGACTAATGGTTCTTTTTTGGCCGACTCTAAATCTCCAGAAATATCATCCATTAAGCCGTACAATGCGTCCCGGATTTCAATGCCATCGTTACCACAATAATTCCAGGAGGAAAGGCCAGCTTGAGCGATGAAACCCTTTACTTGGTCTTCATCGATCCACTCGCCACTAGGTGGGTTGATTACGACTATTCCTTTGGCGATTCCAGCTGAGGCAAAACCGACCAATACTTCACCAAATGTAGCATCTATTGCAGTTACCTCAATCAACCCAACTCTTGCAGCACATAGGGCGTTAAAGAAAGGACGAATTCTTTCTGGAAGTTTAGCTGGCCTGATGATTGACAGAATACGCGGCCCATCTGGTCCTGATTCTTTATGGACATAGGTGTGAACATCGCGCTGGTCTGTAGCCTTGGCAATTGATTTTGCTAAATCATCACTTCCAACCATTGCGATATTGAGTACGGTCATGGCTCTGCGAGTTGCACTCTGTTATTGAGCATACTGCAATCAAGAAGTCTGTGAAATAATTCTATACTCTTCTAGCCGAGATTCGTATTCTTCTATTGTCAAATTTCGAATTCTTTCTGTTCCAAATTCTTCGATGGTAAAGGATGCAGTGACTGTGGCGTGGACTAATGATTCTGCCAGTTCTTTACGTCCAACCTTTCCACTTCCCTGTGCTAAAAATTGAGACAATGCACCTGCGAATGAATCACCACATCCAGTTGGGTCTGTGACGTTAGAAGTAGGATATGCAGGTATAGAGATTACACCATCTGGATGTAAAGCCAGAACCCCGTGTTCTCCGCGCTTAACCACTAGCATTCCTCCATTCATCATTTCCAATACAGTTTGAGCTGCTGTTACTAAATTATCATCAGACGCAAGCATACGTACTTCTCCATCATTTAGAACGACGATGTCGACTTTCCGCATTACTTCGATTAATTCATCATAAGCGATGTTTATCCACAAATTCATTGAATCTAAAATTGAAACTCTTTTCGCCTGAGATTGATTAAGCACCGACAATTGTAATGCAGGGTGTAAATTAGCACACATCAATACCTTGGGTGATGTATGGCTGATTGGTACTTTTGGCTGGAAATGCTCGAACACATTTAGATGGGTCTCGTGTGTTACTGCTTCAGACATGTCCCCGTGATAGGAACCCTTCCAGCGAAATGTTTGACCACTACTAGATTCAATTCCGCTAACCTCTAGCCCTGATTGTATATACCATTCAAGATGATCTTGTTTGAAATCCTCACCCACTACTCCGACTAAAGCCACGCCATTTCCGGTTAGTCTGCGATTATGAAAAGCGGCGGAAAATCCACCATAAGATGCTGAACCTCCAAGTTCATCTAAACGTGAACCATGTGGAGTTTCCAATGAATCGTAGGCTAAGCTGCCAACGATAAGTACATCCATTATAATCATCCCAAGAGATCTTGATGCTCGTCGATGTAAGAGATGGTAATATCTCCTGCTAGGAAATCTTCTTCGTCCATAATTCTACGATGTAATGGGATAAGATGTTCAACACCAGTGATGATTGTTTCATCAAGGGCTGTACGCATTCTTCTGATAGCGGATTCACGGTCCGGTCCCCACGCCAATAATTTGGCTAATAGACTATCGAAGCAACCCGGCATTTCGTACCCTGGGTGCGCGTGAGTATCACATCTAATTCCAAACCCTGATGGGAAGTGACAGTCCCACAACCTGCCAGGTGAAGGGATAAAGTTGGTTGTATCTTCTGCATTGAGACGACATTGAATTGCGTGACCACGAATGACAATATCTTCTTGAGATAACGGAAGTTCTTCCCCTTGTGCAACTCTAATTCCCAATTCAACTAAATTGTAACCTGTAATTAGTTCAGTAACAGTATGTTCAACCTGAACTCTAGGATTTACCTCAAGGAAGTAAAAGTCGCCATTGGCATCCCTTAAGAATTCAAATGTTGCAAGACCTTTGTAGCCCACAGACTCAGCCCCCGAACAAACTAGCTCTCCAATTTCTGCACGCTTTTCTTCGCTAAGCCAAGGACCTTCTTCGACTAATTTTTGATGTCTGCGCTGGATCGAACAGAATCTTTCTCCAAAGTGAATGGCTTTTTTGCCATCTCCGAGCACTTGGAATTCAACGTGCTGAGCTCCTTGGATATACTTTTCAACGAAAACTCGGTCATCGCCAAAGGCAGATTTAGCACGGCTTTGACACAATTTGAGGGCGCTTTCAAACTCGTTTTCCTCATTGACAATTTGCATACCAATTCCGCCGCCACCGGCTGCTGCTTTGATAATTACAGGATACCCAATTTCATCTGCTAGTGCACTGGCTACTTTCGCTGTTGAAATAGGCTCACTACTACCTTTTGCAGTCGGTAGTCCTGCCGCTTCCATAGCCGCTCTGGCTTCAATTTTGTCGCCAAGTAATGTAATTACAGATGCAGATGGACCAATGAAAGTAATTCCCTCTTCTTCTAAACGCTTAACGAAATGTGCATTTTCAGCCAAGAAACCGTATCCAGGATGAACAGCATCACAATTCAAATCTTTAGCAGCTTTTACAACTGCCTCTATGTCTAAGTATGAATCAAGAGGGTTCGCCCTCATTATTGGATAAGCAACATCAGCCATCCTAACAGGTAGAGATAGACGGTCTTCTCGTCCATGGATTATAGCCACCTCAATATCCATATCTCGTAAGGCTCTAAGAATCCTTAATGCGATTTCGCCACGGTTAGCAATTAACACGCGTTTGAATGCCATGGTTGTGGCCAGCCACATCTATTCTATGATGAAAGCGGTTGAAACAAGTTGGGAAATGGCCTTTTTTGCCCCCGGATAACGGAAGCAAAGTTCCGAATGACAGAAGATAACGGAATTTTTGTGGGGTCTTGTTATAGGGCACTTCGACAATTTGGATATATGGCCGATGACAAAAACACAGGGGCAGCCACCGTCGACCGGTTGGCAGGCAAAGATCTAAACAGAGATGGAAGAGTAATCAATTTGGTAATTTGCGGCAATTCCAGATTCTATAATTATGAGTGGTTAGAAGACCAACTAGAGCAATGGATAGAAAAGAATGCACACCCAGATTTGATAATTATCGGTGGAGCCAGCGGGGTCGATTTCCTCGTAGAAAGGTGGGCTAACAATCATGCGATACCAATGGCGATCTTTTCAGAAGCTTGGAATGAACCAAGAAGAGGATTAGAAGATACTGGAAGACCAGAAGCATCTCCGACTTTAGGTGACAAGATGCTAGAGCATGCGACACACGTGATGGCATTCCCTGGTCCTAAATCGAAGTGGACAACTATTATGATTAAACGTGCAAAAGAGATGAATATTGAATCTGTAGAAATTCCAACTCCGCCTGAAGGTGAAGCATAATCAGTAAACGTCACGTAGGTAGCGCTTTTCTTCTCGCATCATTGTTTTCTCAATGAAGTGAGTAGCATCATCATCAGACATACCACCATGCTCTTTTGCAATATCGATTAAAGCTCGATGTACATCTTTCGCCATGTAGGTTTTATCGCCACAAATGTAGAAGTACGCCCCTCTTTCAAACCATTCCCATATCCTAGCGCCGTGCTCTTTGAGGCGGTGTTGAACGTATATTTTCTCTTCTTGGTCCCGAGACCAAGCGGTAGTAAATTCGTATAGGTGGCCTTCATCAAGCCAAGATTCAATCGATTCTTTGTAGTAAAACTCTGTCTTTTCAGATTGGTCACCAAAGAACAACCAGTTCTTTCCATTTCCACCATCATGAATACGTTGCTCCATGAAAGCACGGAAAGGTGCAATTCCAGTACCTGGACCAACCATTATGATGTCAGTTGAAGTATCATCTGGCAGGACGAAAGATTTGGTTGGCGACATGAAGACTCCGACGTCTGTTTTGTTCACTTCGACCTCATCAGCCATGTAAACTGTACACAATCCGCCACGTTCACGACCGTGATGTGAATACCTAACAATTCCCACTGTTAACTCAACAAAACCAGGATGAGCATCATGACTACTTGCAATCGAATAAAGTCGAGGTTTTAATTTGTCAGCGATTTCAAGGAACTCTTCCGCTGAATAATTTACATCAAAGTCTCTTATCACATCAATGTAATCGCGAGACCATATGTAATCCTCCATTGCCTTACCATCTGTAGTAAGGGATTCGACTCTTCCAACTGGGTCATCACCTGGTATGGAAGGAAGCAATTCTGGCTCAACTGGGGCATCTCCTCCAATCCAATTGGAACCTGCGCCAGATACATCTTCTCTGTATCTTTCAATTAATTTCACAGTAATTCTCATACCGCCACCAGTTACTTTCTCAGACAAAGAATTCACGAACTTTTTGTTTACTCGATGAATCTCAAAGTCTTTCTTCAGAGCGTCACGTAAAGTACAATCCCCACTACGGGTAGTGACCATCTGATCTTTATTCCAACCAGCAGTACTGATTAGTAAGTCGACAGTCTCTTCCGGATTCTCAGAGACAACGCCAAGTGCATCCCCCACTTTGTAATCTAAACCTGAGTCTCCTAAATCAAAAACAATGTGTCTAGTCTCTTTACGGGAACCTTCTCCGTTTAGAACATAGCAATCAGTGATTTTAGACATGTATGGATTCTTTGCACTCCAGCCTGACTTCTTAGCAGAAACAACTGCAACTTCTTTTGGAGCCTCGGATAATTCTAGTACTGGAACTGGCTCTGATGCGGTAAGAGTAATCTCAATTGAAGCCATTGCAGGAATAACTTTGTCGACCCAGACCTTCCACTCTGGTTCAAAATCTACATCGCACAATTGAATGTCTGAAACACGGGTTGCCCCAAGTTCACTAAATTTGTTATCCCAATCAATTCCAGCTTGGCAGAATTCGTCATAAGACGTATCCCCTATGGCACAAATGGAGTAATTGACCCCAGATAGAGACGGATTTTTTGCACAAGTATCATCCCACATATCTGCAGCATTATCAGGCATTTCTCCTTCACCCCATGTTGAAGTAATTATCAGAATGCGCTTGTGATTTTGTAATTCAGATGCAGGATAGCCATCCATATCGATTACTTTTGCTACCAATCCATTTTTTTCTGCAATCTTTTTTGTCTGGTTAGCCAAATCTTCAGCGTTGCCAGTTTGAGTACCGAAAAATATTGAAATGGTTTTATCTAAGTTTTCAGAGATGTAATCACATCCAAAGGTCAGGGTAGCGACTTGCGACCCTTCGCTATGATTCCGGCGACCTGAACCGGATAGATGAATGTTAGGTGCGATGGTGTCTTAGAGTTGAAGCACTTGCAATGGTCATGGTCCTTGTGGAATTACTTGGGAGTGGCAATGCATTCCTCCCATCTGGAAGGCTCCATTCATTCCTTGCAATCGACAGACACATCATTGTGGACTGCCCACCAACAGCACTAGCTAGCCTTAGAATTGCAGGAATAAGTCCCGCAGACATAGATACGATTCTAATCACTCATGTTCACGGAGATCATGTGTTTGGATTCCCATTTTTGTTGCTGGAGAGAAAGTATATTTCAGACCGAGAAGGTCTGAAAACCCTAACAGTTGCCGGCTCAAGTGGAGTAAAAGAACGATTGACTCAACTATGTAAATTGGCATACCCCGGCTCTCTTGAAGAAATGATTGATACTATCAATTGGGTTGACATTCCAGAAGTAAAGGGATGGAAGATGGAAAGGTTTGAGGTATTACATGACCCTGATGTTGATCCACATGGTTGGATGTTGCAAAACGAACAGGGGTGGTCGATGATACACTCTGGAGATTCTGGCCCATTTGAAGAGTTGTGGAATCGAATCGGAAAGTGTAGTTTCGCGATTGTCGAAATGGGAGTACCTGAATGGGTAGATACTGAACACCATCACAAACCGAGCGACATCATTAGTTTAGCCAAAAGGTTCCCAAACACAAAAATTGTAGTTACACACACATATATCGACTCAGATTACCAGATTGTTACGACAGACGTACCTGATTTTCCGGAAAACGTAATTCATGGCAATGATGGAATGAGATTTGAACTTGACTCTAATGGGCAGTTGTTGTAATTATAAACTAAATAAAAATAACACAAGGCAGAGGTAGTTTTTTAGGTTACCCTAAAAAAAATGTGCCGCTATCATCCATTTCATAAAAATCGGGCTTGGAAAAAATATATTTCAATCTAATATTTTCAATTTGATATTTCGGCTATACTGATTTCTGATCGGAGGGGCTAAAAATTAACTTCCGGCGCTATGAGGAATAATCGGGTTCACAGTTGGTCTTTTTTATAACTAAAGAGAGGAATAATCGAATCCCTTTTTATACCTCCAATTGGAAACTAATAAGTGAGCAAACCCTCACCAAATGCTGGATGTTTGGACTACCCTTATATGGTGGACTCGGACTCCCCGTAGGCATCACGCATGGTGTGGGCCGGTCTAACAACTAGCATGGGAAAAACAGGAGGTGTTATTTTTTGAAGCGAAATATTTTCGATGGAATTCTTAATCAAAAGACCCTTTTTGTTCAGAAGGAAGTACTGCGCCACACTCACCAGCCAGAAAATCTACCTCACAGAGATCATGAAAGAGACCAACTTTCATTCAACCTCGTAGAGGCTCTCAAAGGTGATATCCCGTCTAACATGATTCTTTACGGAGTTACGGGCGCCGGCAAGACTGCCGTCACCAGGTATGTTTGCGACCAACTTCAACGCAAGGGTGAGGCCATAGGCCGTTTTGTACATCCAGTGATGGTTAACTGTAGACAAATCGACACACAATATCGTGTTTTGTCACATTTAGGTAATGCTCTACTCGAAGAACATGAAATAGACGACATACCATTTACTGGCTGGCCGACTGACAGAGTATTTTCTGAATTGGTTAGGCGCATGAATGAACGGGGTGGAGTTTATGTTTTGGTTCTTGATGAAATAGACCACCTCGTCAAAAAAGCAGGAGATGACCTTCTTTACAATTTGACAAACCTAAATGCTGAACTAAAAAATGCTAGAGCTTGTGTCATTGGCATTTCAAACGATCTCAAATTCACAGACTTCCTCGATCCAAGAGTTAGAAGTCGCCTCGGTCAACAAGATATTGTTTTCAACCCATATAACGCTGAACAATTACAAGATATTCTTCGTTCACGCGCCAATGTTGGAATCAGTAAAGATGCAATTGGGCCTGGAGTCATTGAATTGTGTGCCGCCCTAGCAGCACAAGAGCATGGAGATGCGAGATGTGCGCTTGACCTTCTGCGTGTTTCGACCGAAAAAGCCGAACAAGAAGGGGTTGAAATTGTAGAACAGAACCATGTAAGAATTGCACAGGCTCAAATTGAATCCGACCAGGTGACTCCAGTTATTCGAACTCTACCCACTCAACAAAAACTTGTGTTGGCATCTGTCCTAATCAATGAGAAAAATGGATTACGGAATATCCAGACGGGTGAAGTATACCATGTATACAAGCAGGCTTGTACACATATTGGTCAACAATTCCTTACAGCACGACGCATTTCAGGAATAATCTCTAACTTAGATATGCTTGGGTTAGTGACTGCAAAAACAATTTCAAAGGGAAGATACGGAAGAAGTAAGGAAATTAATTCCTGTATTCCAACTAACATTGACCCATGTGATGTTATGGCTAAAGCCGAGACTATTCTTACTGAAGTATTCTCTGCAAAGTACCGCCACCAAAGTCAACTTTGAACTTGCTCTTAGGGCTATATTGGCTATGCCAAGACTCTTAACCGCGTCCAAGTTCGCACGCTCATGAGCAATGACAGTGAGAATACACAGAACGGCCTGTTAGGAATTCTGACTAGCCCTTCGAAGACTCTTGCTAACTGGTATATGTGGCTAGGTTGCCTCGGATTGATGCTAGCAGTTCTAAATATCCTAGGATATATTCATCCTAATTATCGTGTTTCTTGGGGAGGACTCCTCACATTCGAATACATGAATTCTGCATTCGGAGACAAAGACACTGCTCCGGTATTCGTGGCAGGAGATGCTGTATTCATGTTAGCTTGTGGAGCAATGTCATACCTTGGAGTTCGCACTTTGGTTGGAGATGGAGAGTTTGGGGACTGGTTTATGTCTATGCTCAAGAATGACTGGTACAAGGATCTGGTTGAAATTGGAAACGGCGGATGGTCTCTACTTCTAGGAACATGGTCTCTACTTGCTGGAGCACTATTCTATGTCTACTGGGGACTTATGCACTTGTCTTGGATTGATCCTGGAGTTTATTCAATTACAATTGTTCTAATGGCTGTTGGCCTGATTCTTAGAATGTTATCTTCGATTGAAGATGACGAGTGATTAGTGTCCATTTCTACGCAATAGCGCATCTAAGTATCCTAGTAAGATACCTTGCCACAGTACTAACGACCATGCTGTAAGTACGAAAAGTGCCTTAACTCCACGTTTTGGAAGGTTACTTCCTACAAATGAAGATAGCCAAAATAATGGAACTAAGCAAATTAACAATACTTCTCTAGTCATCGCTAAGTAAAATGTTTCCAAACCCAGATTTTCAAAGTTTAAAATATTCCTAACATACAACCCAATACCTGAAATCCCTAATATCATCAAAGGTATCATCCAAAGTACGATCCATGATGAACCAATAAAATCGTGATTTACACTCTTGTATCTTCTATGAATCCTGACGTGCGCTCTTGCATCGCGTCTACGCTTATGCAAAAACCGACTTAGTCCGGTTTCCGGAATATGGTTGACTACTGCATTCGGTGTGTAAACAATAGTCCCTCCTGCTTCCACTAACTTCAGAGACACTTCCATATCTTCAGCATGGTACCAAGATGGATTGAAACCCCCTACCAGTTCTAATTTCTCGCGATTGAACATAGAACAAGGGCCGTTCGCCAGTTTAGTACTTCTAGGTCTTGAACGATATTTTGATTCGATTTCAATCGAACGTATTTTTGAGATTATATCATCTGCTTGACCAAATACAGTACGACCCGTTACCGCCACTACATCTTCCCCACTCTGAGATTCTGACGCTTCGAGCATGCGTTGGACCCAGTCTGATTCTGGCCTAACATCAATATCGGTAATTGCAAGCCACTCACCCTTAGCCGCCTTTAGCGCAGCCATTCTTCCTGCAGAAATCCCCAATGGCTCTTGTGTAATTACAGAAACTAATTCATTATCAGCCCAATCTTTCACTTTTTGAGTACTCCCATCTTTGGAACCATCATCGACTAGGATTATTTCTAAAGGACTGTGAGTCTGATTTATGAGTGCCTCCATGCACCCGTCTATCCAATCAACACCGTTTCTAACACATACTGCTATGGAAATTAAGGTCACTACCTCACCTCAAAACGAGATAGTAAACCCCGGCATTGCTCTTTAGAGGATAAATCTGTAACACGTAGAACTACACCTTTGCCAGGCTGACCATAAACAATATTCGTCCCTAGTGGAGCTAACAAATGGATAATTATTGGAGCGAGATCTTCCTCCCCGTCTACTTCGATACAGGTTGTTTGGTCATTGTGAAGGGCTGCTTCAATTGAATGAATCAATGATGGAGTTATTTCACCAGCTGGGCTTTCAGCATTAATCAAAACATCAAATGATGATAAATCAACTTTATTTTCTAATTCTTTTCGCTTAGTCATTCCATCAACTAGTGCGATATCAGGAATTACCCCCATGTCGAGTAAAGTTTCGACACTCACATCCCCTACTGCGACTAAACCACCAGGTGCAATGTTTTCCATAGCAGCAGACATTGCAACCTCAGGGGAATCTTCTGGACCAATGAAAAGTTCACCTGAGGGCTCTTTCAATTCTTCATCTAACCCTCTGTGAAAAAGATAGGTCTTACTTCTATCAGAATGTTTCAACCACTGTTTCCCATTTTGATCGATTAATCCAGCTCGAATTCTAGTGCTAGAAATTATCCCTCCAATCTCATCCAATGCGTGGGATGCCTCAATGATTTCCAGCGGAATTAAGCCATTGCTTAATCTGATTTCATTTATCGATTGACAGTTACTAAGAGTTTCAGGAGTACAAATAATTCCATCACAGTCTTTCCTAGAAGGCGCAGGCCCCAAACTATCTTCTAATTCGTGAGTAGTTATTCTCTCGTCTGCCCATGCTAAAATGGACTCTCTTCTGTCTTCAAAAGATTGTAGGAAAGGTGATTTTGCTGCAGACATTGTATCGTTTGAAATCCAAACTTCAACCAATTCTGCTACATCTAATGCAGTAAGGAGTAGTTGTTTATGCCCGTCATGAAACCTATCAAAGGTACCACCGACTAAGCAGCGCTCCAACTTCGCCATACAATCGACTGGTTTTGTATGGCTATTCAATGAATCGCAAAGAAAGCTGTGCCCCGACCCGTAACAGCCCCTGTCACTGTCTCCTCGGAGGCTTGACCCAGGGTCAGGGCGT
>MDSY01113633.1_pt1 | contig 29532 bp, 31 predicted proteins | sample 811131 | NCBI WGS metagenome assembly MDSY01 (sample SAMN05326643, study PRJNA326480) | marine metagenome | isolation source: seawater | place: Atlantic Ocean: South West | collected 2010 | reverse complement strand
CATGGTTTCCATAACTAGTTGAACAATCAACTAATTCTTGTTCAGATAAACTAATTAATTTATCATTACTTATATACCATGCTCCTTCTATTGCTCCTGTTGCACTAAAAGCCCAACAAGAACCGCATTGACCTTGATTTTTCACAGGTGTAACTGCATGATGATCACGCCAGTCAAAATTAACAGGGGCTTCTTTTTCACTATTTTGAAAAGATCCACAATTAGTCCTTTTTTTTGGAGCTTCCAGTTTATTATAAGATTGAAATTCTTCTTGTGTTAGATCAGAAAATATATTAACTCCTAATTTATAGGAATGATCTTTTAAATTTTCCTCTTCAATAAATTTTACATTTTCTTTAAAAATTTCAAATCTTCTTTCCAAATGAACAATAGAATCGTACATTTTTTCGTACTTGTACATAAATTTCTGAAAATCATGCCAAATGGTTGTATTTAAACAACTTACACTAGAAACGGCCGTCAAGCAAAGAATTGCTATTTTCCACATTTATAATTTTATTACTATTTTACTTTTTATATTTTTTTAAAATAGACTTTTTGGACTTTTTGGACTTTTTGGACTTTTTATTCTTTTTGGACTTTTTGGACTTTTTTGCTTTTTTGCTTTTTTTAGCTCTTTTTACCTTTTTTTTCCCTCCACTATTTTCAATATCTTTGTTGGCTATTAATAACTGCTTTTTTAATTGATTAATTTCTTCTTCATAATCGATATCCATATCCTCATCACGATTCCTTTGATTTTCTCCCTCTAGATCATTAATTTCTGTTAATTTAGTTATCATAGTTGGGTCTGCTGGATATTGTTGGGATGATCTTTTATAAATAATTTCAAAAATTTGATAACAACTTAAATTTTTTGGTAATTGAAAATAAAACTGTGCCATAAAATTGAATTGATATTCCTTATTACAAAATATTTCCATTATACTATTTTTGTATTCAGGCAAAGTTATTTTATTATTTATATTTAGTTTTGGAAAATTAGATAAATAAGCATTGTTATTTTTAAAAAAAAAAAAAGAATTTATAAAAAATATTATTACCTACACTATATGGTTTTGGCATATAAAATTGGTTTGCTATTATTAAAATATTAATAAGTATAAATATATTTTTAAAATTAGCGTCTTTCTTAATTATTAAATTTTTAAATTTTCTTTTACATCCATAAATATCATCATCAATATCAATCATTCTAACAGTAATATTATTAGTTGAATCAGTTTTTATAACAATATTTCCCGGTTTAATATCATAACAAACAATATTTAATTTTGTTATTAAATCAATAATTAAGGTTATAACTTGTGTTGATATTTCATCATTAGTATCTTCATTTGTTTCATTATTATTGAAAAAATCAAGTAAGCTTGCATCATAGGCTTCACTTATCATAATAGTGTAAATGAATTCGCTTCTGCCACTTTTACTTGGTTTTTTGTAATACCCATATTCATATATTTCAGGACAAATTTCATTTTCATTGGCATAATACCAGTTTAAATAGGTATTATAAATATCTTCAAACTTATCTAGATATTCAATAGGATAGTTTGTTCTTTTATAAGCAATCGGTTCTTTTGAATAACGAATACTTATTTTTTTTCCTCCTATAGTATCTTTATCACTATAAATAAGTACTTTATTATAAGTTCCTGAGCTTCTTACTATTGGTGTAGCATTAATGTTTTTCAAAAACATTTCCTTATAGCCATCTAATGTTAGTGTAGTATTCTCAATTTTATTATTTAATAGTACTTTTTCATCTTGATTTAATAGTACTTGTTCATCTTGTTCTACATCCATTTATAATAAAATTATATTTTTTTATAATAAAAATATATTTTGTAATGTATTTAAACATACCTTAAAAATAAAATGAATAATGATATATAAGTTATTTGTTATTTTACCATTGTGTTATGCTTTTCAAAATGTAAATGTAAAAAAAAAAAATTTTGTATTGCATAATGAAAACACAAACATTGACCTTTTTGCAAGCGAAAATAAAAATTTAAAAAAATATATTGAAAATAAAATAAAAGAACAAGATGAAAATTTACTTGCTTTGAATATTACTTCTTCTTCTGAACAAGTTAGAAATGTTACTAATTTAGGTAAATATAAAGATCAAGATGGTAAATCCAATGTATGGGCAGTTGAGCCACTTATGGAAATTGATAAAAAAGATATAAATTATCCTTTACTTGTTAGTGCATCATTTGGATCTATTGCTTTTTTTTATGTATTTATTCAATCACTAGCTAAACTTACTTATGATTACTAAAAATAAATAGTAAATATTATTATTTATTTTTCATTTATTCTAAATTATATTTATTTTTAAATTCGTCAAGAGTAAAAATCGGTATATTTTTTTCACGCGCTGCATTTGCCTTTCCTGTATCTTGATCCTTGTCCTTTACAATCACTGCAAATGTATTTTTACTTACAGAACTAGATTCTTTTGCACCTAAAGATTTTAAAATTTCTATCAATTTTTTATCTTTGAATCCAGTCATAACAATAGTTTTTTCAAACAAAGGATGACTTGTATTTATTAAAGCTGTTTTTTTAGTTTCCATCAATTTATCTTCCATGTTTGCATCTTTTAGAAAATAAAGAAATTTTTGTATATGTTTTACAAACTTTTCAGCCGTCTTTATTTCAATACTTTTAATAGACTTTATTTTTTCTATTTTTTCTTGGTTGCTTTCTTCACTTGTTAAAATATCAGGATATCTACTCATAATCAGTTCAATCTTTTTTTCTCCAAATCCTCTTCCAAATACATTCGAAATAGTCATTAGTTTTATCAAAGACGCGTCTTTTAATTTATTTTGCAACGATTCATACACTTTTTTAGCCATACTTGAAACCTTTTCTTTTTTTGAATCCTTTGCTTTGAAAACATCAGTCATTTGTTTCTCGGTCATTCCAATAACTTTGGGGACACTATCATACCCTGCTTTATAGAGTTTCTTTACATTGCCTTCTCCTAATCCATCCACATCTTTTAAAAAGCTAGTCATATTCTTTAATTTGACCGTTTCATCTTCGTCTGCATCTTGTAAAATAATATCAATGTGTGTTTCATTCCATGTATAAGCTACATCTGGCATTTTTGCCTCTTTGGCTGGTTCAATTACTTCCATAATATGAGGTATTACATCACCACTCCTAATTAGTTTAACAATTGCACCAATACCTAATTTATTACTTTCAACAAATGCCGCATTAAACGCAGTTGCATATTCAATTTTGGCTCCTCCCAGTTCTACAGGTTCAATTTGAATACGAGGTTTTAAATAACCATCTTTACTAGGAGCCCATAGAACATTTAAGACTTTAGCTTCTGCAATTTGATCCATTAACACCATTTTAAATGCAAAAGCGTGATCTGGATTTTTGTTTTTTCTAGAATAGATTTCATTATTAGAAACTATAATACCATCAATTGTATATTCATAATTTTCTCTCCAATCAACCAATAACTCTGACAAATAATCATTTGTTATTTTTTCTTTTGTCTCGTGTATAACATTTTTTATATTCATACCGTCTAATAAAAACATTTGATCTTGCGGTTTGTAATCTGGCTTTATAACTTCATAACTAACAAAATTCACATCCTTTATTTTTTCTGGATCAATCGTTTTTTGGTTGACTAAACCTGATACCAAGTTTCGTGCATTGGAAAATTTCTCCTTGTATTTTTCTATAAATAATGATTTTGTCATAATTAATTCACCACGAATGGTCGTGTCTGGAATTTCAGGTAATTGTAAGTAGGGTATTAAATGACTAATATCCTGTCCTTCCACTCCATTTCCTCGTGTATACAACTTTCTTTCATTATTTTCAGTGGAATACAAAGCACTGACTCCATCCAATTTTGCAGAAATAACATAAGGACCCTTGTACTTATTCATCCATTTATCAAGTGCTTTTGTGTCTGGCTTGATTTTGTCCATTGATGGCATTGCATATGGAAGTTTTACCTTGTTTTGAACGGGTGCACCTATTTGATCTAATACTTTGTTTTTTGGGTATTTTTTTTCCATGTATTCTTTAATAATATCATACTCGTTATCTGTGAGTAAAACATTTTCAGCATCATTATAATATATTTTTTGCGTTTCATCTAAGATTTTTGCCAATTTTTTTTCAGATAACATTTTCAAAGCATCCATTCCATCTTTTTTGAAAAGTTGAATGTTTTTTTTGAAATCATTGGATGTATCACTCTTTTTCAGTGTTTTATTTTTTGCCGTTTTTATAGGTAATGTTGGAATATCTTCTTTTGCTTCATGAATAAGTAATTTTAACGATTCTATTCCCTTTCTATTTTTCGGTTCCTTGTATTCCATATTCAAAAAGGCGAATATAGATTGTTCCGTTGGAAAATCAATATTGACCTTTTCGTCTTTTTTTCCAGATGTTTTTTTTGTCAATGCGTGTTCATTTAAACTGTAACCCATATTTAATGCATGCTGACGCATTACTGTATTAAATGCTTTGCTTCCTGTAAAATACAGTGTTGCAAATGCGTATTCAGTAGGAGGACTATATAAAAAGTCAATGCGCCTTGGTATAGAATCATCCAGTTTTCCAATAGTAAGACTTTTCATTGCTCCTCGTGACAATACTTCAATAATAATTTTCTTCTCAATCAGTGCATCCAGAAAGTTCTTAAATGCGTCTTTATTGTTTTCTTCATTGGTTATGATAATATCTATATCACCTGAACTCTTTGCTTCACGACGAAAACTACCTACAATTTCAAATTTGCTTCCAGGAGGTGTTGATTCTTTAAATATTTTGTCAAAAATTTTTTTATAATCTTTAATTTCCTCACGTGGAATCCGTTTTAACAAGTCTTGATAATAATTCAATCCAACTTTTTGTTTATCATTTAATAAATCTATATTATCTTTTAATTCACTTAGAGTATAAATATCTTTGGAGATTAATTCATTTGCCTTTTTTCCACCAATTCCATAAATATTGGTAAAAATTTTCCATGCTGAATATTTTTTCCATAGTTCTTCATTGTTTTTTTTTGTTCCAATTCGGCTAATTTACCCGTTTTTTGAAATACTTTTAATTTTTCCAATATTTGTTTCCCTATTCCTTTTTTTCCTTCCAATACTGTTACATCTGTAATGTCTTCAGGAAAAGATTCAATAGTAGCAGCTGCTTTTTTGTATGCTTGTGATTTAAAAAACTCTCCTTCATACAAACTAATTTCTGCGTATTCTTCCAATACTTTGATTATATCCTCATTCATTGATCTAGTTTTATTACTTTCTTTTAAATTGATTTTTTCCTGTGTTTTTTTTTCTTCTTCTTTATTCAATTTTTTTTGAGGCGTTTTTATTGTTTTATTTAGTGCATTTTTTTTAGTGCTTTTTTTTAATGTTTCTGAAGACCTTTTTTTGCAATATCCAAATGTTTTTAGTGTTTTCTTTTCATTTACACTAGTCGCACAAATGTCACCTTTTTCTGTTTCGACACAATGATTGTGTTCATTCCACTTGTATTTAAATGGAAAAATACAATCACCTTCTAAAATTTTTTTATTTTTTTCTTTTTTTCCAAATTTATTTATATTTGATGCTTTCATATATTTTATGTGAATATATTTAATTTTGTTAATTAAATTTATCGCTATATTCTATATGCTAGTTAAAAATCAAGGAATGTATACAACAACAATAATCGGAAATGTGTTAAATAAAGGAAACTGGGATATGAATTATGATGGGGAAACTTTAGACTTGAAAGCAAAACATAATGATGATGCTCTATTTATGGAATTAAATAATGACGAAATAGCACAATTATTACAAATTCCAGCAAGTGATGATTTGATACACAATCGATTAGAAAATTTATTGTCAAAAGAAGAAGAAATTTACCCTATAATTCTTGAACAAGAACATAAAAAAAAAAAGACTAGAAGCTCTAGAAAGAAAAAAGGCAGTAAAAGAGTAAAAAGAAAAAGTACCAAAAAAAATAGACCTGATTATTTGAAAACAATTTACTAATTTTAAGAATAAAGCAAACATATATTTAGACAATTTTTCTAGTAATAATTAGTTCTTTTTTTGTTTCATATATTTATCTTTCTATCGATAAATATGTTAATATAATATTGTAAACTCTATAGCTAATGAAAAATTATTGTTTTGAATATCTATTAAGTCTCCAAATTTATTTAATAATTGAATATTTATTTTACTTATTGTAACAGGTCCCAAATACTCACGCATTTTAAATACCTGATCAGATTTATCACTTACCATCAGATCATAATTAGGTACATTTACTGCAAGTCTACCTAACAAATTATTTCCAACAAATACACTACCTATATTACTAGAAATTGCTTCATTTATACAATTATTATTAAAATCATTAATTGAAATAAATATATAATGATTCTTTGATTCTCCAAAAGAACCTTCACTTGTTATAACTCCTTCGTAATTTTCATAACTAGACCCATTAGAAGTTATACTTAAAAATTGTTTTGTATTTGTTTTTTTTCCAGTATAATTATATTTTCTAAATCCCATAAACCATCCTAATGTTTTATTGAATTTTCTTAGTAATTCTTCTTCTTTTACTCCTTTTAATTTTTCGAAAAATATTATTTCATAATAAAAATCAGGTGAATATTCATTTGAACTTGTATCGTAAATATATGCAATGTTAGAAGAATGTGTAGCGTTGGAATCTAAATTCATATTTCTTATTCGAAATTCTGTTTTTTTAGTTTTTGCATCTATATTTACCATTAAATATTGTAATCCTTGATGTTGTTCAATTAAAATGTTATTAATTTCTGTTTGTAACTCTTCATTATTGTAATTCCCTGTTGGAATAGTAATTGTGTGTGTCTTATTGCCATAAAGAACAGAATTATAGGTTTTTATTGTAAATGTATTGTTTTTGTTGTATTCAGAAATATCATACCACAATACAGGTAATTCAAAAGAAGCCAATCTCATTTTTACCACATTATTAATAGGTTCATGAAATTCCCATGTGAAATCATTACTAAAAGTACTAGTGTAATTTTTTCTGAACAAACTATCAACCGAAACGAGTTTTGTATAACTTCTTTTTTCTACAGGATTTAAAGTACCTACTGGATATTTATATTCAAAAGTATTTACTGTAGGAATAATTTTTTCATTTATTACTGCGTGATCACCAGCTAATAATTGATTTTCACTTTGTAAAATATCAAAATTAGTAGGAGGTAATTGTACTGGACTTCTTTTTTCTACATAATTTAATAATTTATTACTAATTTGATCTGAAAATTTTAAAATATTTACCAATTCATCTTCCTTTAATCCCAATTCTTGAATTCCTTTTTTAAATTTTTGAGTGCCTTGAATGATTGTTTTTGCGTTTAATGTTTCTATATTATCATTTATATTTAATACATGACACATATCTTCAAAATTATATTTTTCAATTTCTAAATCAAACATATAACTTCTATACTGATTAAAAATATATATTTTTCTACATATTTTTAATAAATTCATTATTTGGGTTAATTCATTATTTGGGTTAATTTATTATTTGGGTTAATTCATATATTGTTTCATTGCTATTTTTCTTTCTTTAAAATTTCTCGTAAAATGTAATAATCTGTATCTGAATAAGATCTTGTTTTTCTTCTTTCTTTATAATTGTCTTGTTGATCTTTTTCCATTAATCTCATATAGTAAGGAGATGCATAAATTAAATTATTTTTTTCAATTTCATAAATAGAATCGACATAAAGTCTCTTTTTGTATTTATTTACTACTGTTTTCAAAAACTCATTCATATTAACAAATTTTTCATCGTCAAAATAGAATACGAATATACACCTTTTTTTCATTTTTTTCATAGAACCTTCACACTCAGAATACTGAAAATAATTACTACATTCATTTGACTCGGCGCAACTTACCAAATTACCTAATAAATTTGTTACATTTTTTTGCTTCTTCAAGTCGTAAGAAATTTCAATTTCATAACCCATTATATAATAACTAAATATTTTTATCCTACAATATTGTAGGTACTTTTTCAAAGTAAAATTATAATTACTATTTACAAAAATTCGATAATTACTTACAAGTAATTTTATATGTATAATATATGTCTTATACTAATAATTCTTGGAAGTCTATTGGAGGAATAAATAGAACTTCACACCAAAATATTGTTAATATTCCTGATATGAATACTAAAAATTTGAATATAAATAAAATGGGAAATTCTAATTTTCAAAAAATAAATGTACAAGCGGATTTGATTTCTGATATCAGTGCAGGACTTAGAAGCAAAATTCAATCTAACAATTCTGAAAATGTTGTTTTGTTTTATGAAATGAATTCTTTAGATATAAGTAGTAATATTGAAAACAAAACATTATGGCAAACTCCTGATATACAAGAAAATAAACACAAGTTTAACTTACAACCTACTACATATGCAAACAATGTATATGCAGCAAGTACAAATTTTGATCCTATTTACGGAGCAAATTTACAGTTTGCCGGAAATAATGTTACTTATTCTTCTATAGAAAAAATAAACTATGAATCAGTATTTGGCAATTCTAAATTCACTGTTCCACCTTTGTCTAATTTTTCATTTGAACAAACCATGACTTTAACAAGTTGGATTAAAGTAGACAACAGTATGAATAGTTATTTTAATTTGTTTGGAATGGATTCTTATGATGCTAATAATCAACAAACTAACTTGTTAAGAATCAATAGTGATTTTTCAAAAAATACAATTATTGAAAATTCCGATATTTCATCTTGTATGTATGTTTGGTATCCTAATCTCAATAAAAAAATTCAGCTTACATATGTGGCAAAAAAGGGAAATTTTTCCCAATTAATTAGCAGAGAAATTGGCGATATTTCTTCTATTCCTCGTAATCAGTGGAGTTTATTTGTTTTGACATTAACAGGATATTCGATAAATATTTATATTAATGGAAATTTATTTTTTACTGAAATATTAGATGAAAAATTAGTTACCAGTATACCAACCGAAAACTTTATAATTAATGCGGGACCATATTGGGTAGATCCAACCAATAATAATACTTTATATCAATTTATCGATACTAATCCTGATGGTTTTAACCTTGTTTCTCAAAATCAACTTGCCTACAATAATGGATCTGTTCAACTTATGCATTTACATGTTTATAATTCTATTTTTCCTTCATCGATGATTGATGAATTGTATAATATTGGACCTAAAAAATTTCAAGGCTACAATTATATTTTGGATAATCATGGCCTTTTTATAAGAAATGAAACTTTACTTGGAAATAATCTCTCTGTTGGAGGAATAACCAACTTTATAGGTACAACTAGGCATTATAGCAGTACTATTTTTTATGGACCGACAAATTTTCAAGGAAATACTTTTCATGACGGAAACAAGCAAATTAATGGAAACATGCAAGTTGATGGAAACATGCAAGTTAATGGAAACATGGAAGTTGATGGAGATGTGAAAATCGATGGAACTTTAACTATTAATGGTAATATAATACTAAATGGTAGGGAATTAAGTTAAAGACTAGGAATAAACGAATAAAGTAGATTCTTAACAAAATTGATTTATAGATTGATTATTAAGATAAATTACAAAACATGAATAATTTATCTTATTTGGCAAAATTACATCCTCATAAAAGAGACGAAAGAATTGTATTTGATGAAGGTCCACATATTTATTATATAGATGGATCATGCCACCAATACATATCATGTACTACTTGGAATCATAGTCATTTCGAACATTTTAATGCTGATTTAATTATTTCCAACATGATGAAATCTGTAAAATGGCCACAAAATAAATATTATGGAAAAACCAGTAGTGAAATCAAAGCTCTATGGGATAAAAATCGTGATGAAGCAGCAGAAGCAGGTACAAAAATGCATTACGATATTGAGTGTTATTACAATCAATGTCCGAATAATAATGATTCAGTAGAATACAAGTACTTTTTAAATTTTCTAAAAAATTATGGTCACTTGACACCATATCGTACAGAATGGACTGTTTTTCATGAAGATTTAAAAATAGCAGGTTCTATTGATATGGTTTTTGAAAACGAAGATGGGACACTTTTAATTTATGACTGGAAACGATGTAAAGAAATTGTTAAAACAAATGGTTTCGATAAATGGGGTAATAAAGATTGTATCGAGCACTTACCTGATACAAACTATTGGCACTATAGTTTGCAATTAAATACTTACAAAGCAATTTTGGAAGAAAAATATGACAAAAAGGTAACAGAATTGTACTTGGTATGTTTGCACCCCGAAAATAAAAACAATGACTATTTACGCATTAAGGTACCAGACTTACAAGAAGAAGTAGCTCAATTATTTGAACTACGAAGAAAAGAATTGGAAAAAAATACTACTTAAATAAAAAATATTTACTTTATTATGAAGATTTTTAATTTGATTAGATTACATTTAAAAAGTAAACCTTTTTTATTAGGCCTCTCTTTTGCTTTAGGTATTGGATTAATAAGAAGTTTTTATATTTTACAAAATAATTACAGTAAAAAACAATTATTTCCTGTAATTGAAGAACATCATTATGAAAACAAGTATTATAAACAGTTCGAATTACTTGATTCACGAATTTTAAATGAGCAAGATAAAAAAGCATTAAAACTTTCTATACTTTTTGAATACACACCAAAAGGCAATGTAATAATGTATTATGATGCAGAAAAAGAATCATTTATTTATTATTGTGATTCAAAAGATATTTCTTATATATATTTAGAAACTGTAGTAAGAAAATATGCTTTAACTTTTGACTGTAAAAGTATAGTTGTAGATATAAAACAAGAATTACAACAAGCCAAGAAAGAAAAACAAGTAAAAAAAGTAGAGTTGTCTGAAAAAAACAATGTGTATGTTGATTTCAAACCATATAATAAAACAGGTCATAAAAAAGAAGGAAACAAATCAAAATCTTTAATACGCGAAAAAGCAAACCGATATTCTTACAGAGGGAAAATTAACGACTTTGATTTTGTTCAAGAGAAAAAGAATGAAAATCAACAAGAAAAGATTACCTACGAAACATTTAAGAAATTAATGAATAAAATAAATTAAACATAGAATATATAGAATGATTCATTTAAATAAAATTCCTAATCAAGAAGAAAAAATAAATGAATTTATAAAACTAATTTTAGATAATAAACGATCGGACATTGAGAAAATTAACAAGCAAATGCAAAATATTTCGGAACAATCGAATAGTTATTTTTTTAACTCGATTCAAAATCCTACTACACCTGGATATGGTTTACTTATTATAGTAATATCTATTCTTTCTTTATTAAATGTATTCATTCAAGGTTTTAGAGATGGAATTTCTAATGCTCAAAAAATGATAGATCAAGATAAACAACAATATGGTGGCAATAAAAAAGAAATACAAAAGCAAATTAATAATTTAAATTCCTTATTAAATCAAATAGATGTATCTAAACAAAAACTTTTAAAACATTTTAATCTACAATCTAAACAAGTAGGTGGAAAAAATGAAATTGTTACAACTACTAATCCAAAAAATACTACTGATCTTAAAAAAGTCCAGGCAGGCATAAATAGTGATGAAATAGTTAATATAGCCAATGACACATTAAAAACTGCTTCAAAAATTGCGGTTAAAAGTATAGGAGACATTATTAATTTTGGTCTTGAAAAAACAACCTCTTTTTTGGGAGATAAGGATATCCTTGACACTCCATATGATCAACTTAGTCCAGAATTAAATAGAAAAATTATATTAATTGCAAGTGTTTTAAACCAAATTTTAAACAATCCAGCCACCAAAGAATCTATTAGAGAAATTGCACAAATTATTGCCATTTCACTTGTACAATTGTTACAAAGTATACAACCGGAAGTTGATGAAATCACTAATCAGTCGATAATTATGCTTAAAAATTCAGCTGAAAATTTTTCTAGAGGAGCATCTAATACTGGATTAGCTGTTGTAATGTCGATATTAGGGGAAATACCTTATTTGGGTGGTATAATTGATCTTGTTATTGCTGTTGGAAAAGGATTCAATACTCTTACTAGTACATTTAGTAAGAGTGTGGGTCCAGCTACACAAATAGCTGAAAGTACAAAAACCATGTATAACAATTTAAACAATACTTATCAGCAAGCTAGTCAAAACATTCGGGATCCATTGAAACAAATTGGACAACAAGTTTACAACACTCAACAGCCTCCTTTGAAGGGTGGTGTTGGTACTTTTTTACCAAATCACAAAATTCATGGTAAAATAAATGCACACAGAAAAAGAATTGCCAAAACTTTAAAAATATTTAATAAAACACTTCCAAAACTTAAGTATACACACTCGAATAAACCTTATGTTTTGAGAAATAAATCAAAACAAAAACAGAAAAAAAAAAGCAAAAAAAAAAATTTTAAAAAGTAAAATTATACAAGATAAAACACAAACTAGTATAATTTTGAAAAATATTTATCAAAAAGAAAAAATAAATTTTTAATTGAGATATCTCTATCATGATTACTTCCTAACTCCAAATTTAATTCAGTAATGTCCATGTTAATAATATTAGTATTTTCTATAGAATCTAATATTTTTTTTGTACTTTCTAATTTTAATCCGTTATTTACAGTAGTTCCTGTACAAGGCATTATTTCTGGATCTAAACAATCAACATCAAAAGATACATGAACCGGATTTTCATCAATAAAATTTAATATTTTTTTAACTGACTTATCCGTATGATTATTAATTTCATCACAAGAAATATACTTAATATTATATTTTTTTATGATTTTTTTTTCAAAGTTATCAAGCTCTCTAATACCAATATACATTAAGTTATCAAAGTGTAAATTATTAATAATAAAAGAAAAGTCACTATTATAAGTGATACCTGTTAAATACGATAAAGGCATTCCATGAAAATTCTTAGTCTTTGATGATTTACTAGTATTAATATCTGCATGAGCATCGAACCATATAACTTTTAATTCTCCTTCTTTTGTTCTATTTAACGAATCAGCAACTGTTGCAATTGACATAGAATGATCTCCTCCAATATTAATCTTATTTTTATCAAATAGTATATTTGAATGGTACAACTTTCGTAAATTTCTTACTATATTGAAATACTTAATACTGTAATTAGAATGTTTGTTATTACATTTTACAAGATGTGACTTATCATAAAATATTTTTTTAAAAAATAATGGAGTATTTTGAATTCCATTTTTCAGCTGTCCTAACTTGTGAGGAAATAATATCATCATTGTATTTTAATTTCTAAACTATATACTTAACTTCTTTTTATATATTATAATTAAAACAAGAAATAATAAAGTTATTAAAAACAAACACTAAAAAAAATTTTTAAAAAGTAAAGTGTAACTTTTTATTTCCAAGTTGGTGCCTTTTTTTAAGTGCCTTTTTCAATGTTATTTTTTTCTTTAAATGTTATAAATCCTATGCTTTTTTCTATGTCAAATGACGACTCTAAATGTGACTTTGCTATTTCTAATGTTTTTTTTTCTTTTTCATCCAACGACTCTATATATTTTTCAATCAATTCTTGTTTTGTATTTGTTTTTTTCATGTTGAATATATTATTTTATTCTTTAATATATTCAATTTTATAATTTCAATTTTATAATTTCATTTGTAAAAATGTATAAATTTTAATTGCTGTATTCGTCAAAATAGTGTGCATCATCACTTATTTGATTTGTTAAAAACACTACATCGTACAAATTTTTGCAAATTTTATTTTCAAGCGTATAATAATTTTTGTTTTTCCAATTTTTTATTTGAATTGAAATACTTGATTCCATTAATAAGGATTCCATTTCTGTTGATTTTAAAATAATTAAACAAGATCCCATTTCAATTGATCTAAGATAATCATTATAGTATTGGAAAACTTTAAAATTGTCTATATTTTTATCCCGTTTATTAATAAGAGATTTTACAAACGGAATTTTGTTTACAAAATTTCTTGTACATGCAATTCTTACTCCATAATTTGGAAAAAGCAAACAAATTGTTTCTTTGTTATTTATAAAATTTAATTCTTTAAGCGGAATTGAATTGGCACACTTTTCTAACGGCAACTGAAATAAATCACTGGCTAAATAATTATCTATTACATTGTAATTTGCTTGAATAAAATTATCCAATTCATACACATCTTTAAATGGATGATCTGGTAATCGTGTTTCTATTTTGTTTTGTTCTGAAAAACTCATTGCTTTTGGGCTATGTATATAATAATCTTAATCTTAATAAATGTTGTCAATTTTTTTATTATTTGGAATGTTTTTCTTAATTTTCATATTTAATCATGCAAATTAAATTACCATTTAGCTGTACACTTGTTTTTTGTAAAATTTTAGTTATTTGACTATCAATTACATAATTATTATTTAATAAAAATTCAAATAAATTTGGAATTTCATCTTCACACATCAAGTCGTGAACACATTGTAAACTATTTATTGCAAATACGCAACTTGGTGGTGGACATGAAATTGGTGTCGTTTGGAAAGGAGAAAGTTTTTGTAAAGAAATTCTTTTTATTATTTTTTCTAGCGGTCCGATTGGTCGTTTGTTTAACACTAATATATTTTTGTATGATTGATTTAAACTATCATAATAAGGCATTGTTTTTAATAAATAAATTTGCATTTTATTTATATTAAGTAAAAAAATTGAACAACTTATTTTTTTACTTCTTGTATTAAAATTAGTATAATTTCGATGGAAAAAGAAACAGAAACAGTTAATCAATTTGAAAACAAAATTGATCCTCCTATTTATCAAGAAGAAAGTAAAAATATTTTTCGGTTTAAGTTTAGTCAACCTTTTTGTGTATGTTTAAGTGAATTCTCTAAACTTCATCAATATGACGATCGTAACACATATAAAGAATCTTGGAAATTATGGGTTGAAAATAATCAAGAACTAGTGGATAAAGAATGTAGAATATTAGAAAGTATTGGTTATAAAGGAAATATAATGGACAAAATGTTCAAAAGTGGTAGATATTATTTTCGTAAAAAGACACAAAAGGAATCCAGAAAAAGAAGAGTTTATGTTTCCATTGATAAAGATGTAATTGAATCTATGGATACTTTTATTGAATCACACCACTCAAATAGTACATTTAAACCATCTACTTCTTATACCCAATTTTGCGATGAATTTGAAGATTTACTAGCAGAAGAATGTATCCGTCTTAAAGAATCCGGATTAGATGATGATGATGATATTCAAAATAAATTTAAAAAAACATTCAAAAATAGATATTATTTGTTTTGTCAAAGTAAAAAGAAGGAAAATACAAACTAGTAAATATTTCGGTAAATTAGTATATTAAAATTCGTTATTTACTTTAATGAATAAATTGTATAAAAATACTTTTTTTTTAAACAATGATTTACTGATTTCAAAAAAAATACAAAATATTTCCTTTTATTTTTTCTACTTTTCTCCTACTATATTTGTTCAAAATTTTGATTTTTCAATGTGCCCTATTGAATATTTTGATCATTATATAGATAAAGAAACATGTTACAAACTTGTTCATAAAGACGAATATGATGACTTATTTATTGACAACAAAAATACTTGTCCATTTTCTGCAATTTCTCTCTATCATATTTTTTCAGGTTGTCAACTTTTACATAAAAATAATATTTCATTTATTTTGTCTGATGATTCTATTATTTTTTTAAAAAGAGATGTTTTGAGAGAAAATAACTTGCCTGTTTTACAAAATTTTTGTTATAGTTTTTATTTTCCGCATATTTCTTTTGATCTATTGGTATCTTATTTTCCAATCGATTTTCTTCAAAATAAATACATTTGTTTAGATGTTTTTTTAATTTGTTATTTAGTACAATATGAAATTGACACATTTAATTTGTCACACTTAGATGAGGTTGTTACTTTGTTTTTAAAAGACAGACAATATTATGATAAAAATTATGTTATTTTTAATTTACAATATTTTTTAAATTTCTCTCAAGTAAAAATTATTAAGTATTTGTTTCAATTTAAATATACATGGAGTTTTGTGTCTTTGTGTGATTATTTTTTAGTGAATTGTAAAGATCTTTGTAATAAATTTCATTTAACAGAATTATTTAAAAATTATATTAATTCATTACCAAAAGAGAGAAATAAAGAATTAATAAATAATATTTACGAATGTATTTTCATTTAAACAAGTACAAGTTTTAAGATTTGGAATATGTTTTTGCTGCTGCTTTTAAAATTTCTTTTAAACTAAAACCTTTCATTTTTGATTTTGTATTTTTTACATGCATCATCCATTTAGAAGGAGGTCTTTTTTTACCTGATTTTCTTTTTTTCATGCTTTTCTTATTTTCTTTTTTACCAGTTTTTTTACCTCCTTTTCTTGTTTTAGCTGCTTTTCTACCTCCCATTATTGGTGTTTCATCATCCATTTTATGACCGCATGTAGGACATGTAGGGCATTTTTTTTCTTCTTTTTGTGAATCCATTATTATATATTATCAATACATTATATTTTATAAAATTGATTTAAATTTATATTTTCTTTTTTTTTTTAAAAATGTCTAAACCTGCTTTAACGCGTTATCTTTATCTTTATGACGAAGTTGTTTTGTCCTTTTTAACATGTTTGCTAGAAAAAACTTCTATAAATGAGTGTAATTTTTGGTTTTCGGAAATTTATTTTTCTGGATTTAAAGATCAAGCGTGGGGACTTTTAATGTTTATTTATTTTGATTTTTATTTTATAAACAATATCGATTTTATATCATTTTTAGATAAGAAATATGAAGATTTTGATTTGAAAAGTGCATTAATTGTAATTAAAAATTTGTACAATATGAAATCTGATTCTTTTGTATTTTTGACTAGACAATATAACAGTCAAATAAAAAAAATAAATCATATATTCCGGGGAAAAAAACCTACTTGGCTATTAAAATATCCTCTTAAATATCATAAATTCTTTCGGTATTTGAAAAATAAAAATTATCTAAATGCTGTTTCTTGTTTACCTGAAGAAATAAACGATGAACTATATGAGTGTTTTGGTATGTTTTTTGAAATTCCCAATCAAGAAATAAAAAACATTCAAATGGTCTTAAATAAGACATATTATCGAAATGATGGTCACAAGTTATGGGCACTTACGAGTTTGTTAATTTTTCAATCTGATTTTTACAAAAATAAAAAAAAAATTTTATATTTAGGTAACAATAACAAAATTTACGATTCTTTGGTTGCGTTTAATGACGATAAAATCAATCCTGTTTATACGACTTTAAAACATAAAAGACTTTATACAATTCATCCATTGGTTTCTTGTTTTTACTTGTCGCGAGACGAATTTCTAGAAAATAATGATAATATGAATAGTTGTTTCTTTGATGATTGGATTTATTATGCTTTTAATTCTCCTATTTGGGAAAATCGTATTTGTTCTTACGATATTTTATTAAGTGATTCTGAAAAAAAAATAGAATTTAAACATGATGATGAATTAGAAGATTTTCATAAACATTATGGATATGAACTAGATGAACAAAGTAAAGAAGTTCAAAATAAACACGCGCATGTTTTAGAAAAATGTCTATGGAAAGATTGGGTTAAAAAACTATTTGTAGATCAAAAAGATGTTGACAATAATTGGTTGGAAAATATTATAGAAAATAAACATTTTCATGATGATTTTCGCTTTTTATATTAAATAAAATTGAATAGAATAATATATTTTAAAAAAACTGCAAATATATTATTAAAATGGTGAAAAATCAAAAAGGTGGTAATAAATCTAAAAAATTAGGTAGAAAGTTTATTTCGGCAACTGTTGATAGAAAACTACGGTATGCAGAAGAAGAAGGAGAAATATATGGTGTTGTTACAAAAATGTTAGGAAATGGAATGTTTTATATTAATGATTGTGAAGGTAATGAAAGATTAGTTGTTATGAGGAATAAGTTTAAAGGACGCGGAAAACGAGATAATACGGTCATTTTGGGTGGATGGGTATTAGTTGGAATACGAGAGTTTGAAAGTTGTGCGAACCCTAAATGTGACCTACTAGAAGTTTATAATGAAGGTGAAAAACAAAGACTAAAAAATAGTGGAGATCCTTTGTTTTCCAAGCTAAAAAGTGATTATGACAATAATGTTGGTGATGCTGACGAAAATGATGTACTCTTTACAAATCAAGAAGAAAATAAGGATTTGTTACAGCAAATTAAAGAAGGTCATGATGAATGTAAAAATATTGTTATGGATTCAGTAGACGAAGAAGAAATAGATGTTGATGATATTTAATTATAAAAAGTGTTTTGTTGGTTGAATTATTATAAATTTATTTTTTTTCTTCATTTTCATTTGATACTTCATTTTCATTTGATACTTCATTTTCATTTGATACTTCATTTTCATTTGATACTTCATTTTCATTTGATTCTGATACATCTTTTAAACTGTTCATAATTGCTTGATTTAATTGTTCTTCTTCGTTAAAATAGGGTTGAAAAAGAACGGAAGAGTTAAATAATGATTCTGTATTATTTAATGATGACAAAAATTGATTTCGTGATTGTTGTAATGGAATGTTATTTTCTTCGTCTGATTCATTTTTCATTTCTATACTCTCAAATTCATATCTGCAAATAGGACATTCGTTACTTTGTTTTTCAAGCCATCTTTCTACCGTGCCCTGTGAAAATCCGTGACCACAAGGTAGAACAGTAACAGAGTCTCCTTCTTGAAATATATCTTGTGTAATAGGGCAAGTTTCATTAGAACAAATATTTTTCTCATATTTTACCTTTTTTAACAAATTTTTAGCTTTTTCAGAAATAACATTTTTATATTTTTTTTCGTCATATAAAGAACTATTAAGTATATTATCTGAGTTATTGAATGAAAACAAACCTCTATTTCTTGAAAATAATGAAGAGTTGTCTTGATTATTTATTAAGAAATTACTAACCATAAATCTGTCTAGAAGTTGATCTAGATCCCTTAAGTTTGATCTTTGATTATAGGAAATATCATTCAAAGGCATTTCAAATGAAGGTGAATCAAAAAATATATTTTCGTTATTTTGCCTATTAATAATAAATGGGTTATTAATAAATGGGTTATTAGTAAATGAAATATCAGTATTTGATAATTCATTTTGTAAGTTTTGAATAAATCTAGAAGAATTGGGTAACATATTGGTTCTTCCTCTTGAAAACCCCGCATTGTTTATAGTTGAATTATTTGAGGAATGATAACTAGGATATAATTGTGTTCTTTGATAATTTCTCAAATATGGATGTATAGGTCTGTGTAAATAAAAAGGATTATTAATTTCATCACTTTCATTAGTTTCATTACTTTCATCACTTTCATCCGAATTAACATTGTTATTTTCTTCACTCGTATTCATTTCAATACTTTCATTATCTATATTATTCATTTCTTCCATTATATTTACCATTGTTTCTTCTAACTCATCGTCACTATCTGGAATTTCTTCATCTATACCTAATTCTTCTATATACGACTCTTCATCGCTTTCTAGTGTATCTACAGCCATATTATTTGCCATATTATTTGTCATATTATTTGCCATATTATTTGTCATATTATTTGTCATATTATTTGATATATCAGTAATAATTTCATCAAAGCTTACATCATTTAGTAGTGTATCTATTAAGTTAAACATATTCATATTAAATATATATGAATATATTTTTAAACATTTTTAAACTATATTTATCTCGTTTATCCAATCATACTTTTTTAACTGAATCATCAAAAAATCCCACGATGATCTTTTTTCAATAGCTTCGATACCTTCTTCTAAAAGAGAATTTACTAGATAAGGACTATAACCAGAAATCATTGTTATGTTTTTACTATTACTTTTTTCTGGAAAACCATTAGTACTTTTTAAGTTCCAAAACACTATATGTGGTACTTTGTATGGTTTGTTACATATTTTCATTCCTACTTCTGAAAATTTCTTTTCTATATTTTTTAAGATCACATCGTCGTATTTGTCATTACATGATTTATCGAATTGCATATCAGAAAATATAATTAATACTAGTTTATTCACTTCTTCTTCTTTCATGTTGGTTTTTTCTATACCTTCTAATATCATTTCTAGTGCTTTGTAATAGTCTGTGTTAAATCCCCAATTTTCATCACATTTTATTGTTTTTACCATTTCACAAAAATTATTGCAGTTTTCTAAATTTATCCATGATGGATTGTTACTAAATGTTATTACTCTTTTACCTAGTTTTGATTTTTCTGCAACACAACAACCTAATCCTACAGCTGTATATAATGGCACGCATTTTTCATCTTCCATAGAACCAGATGTATCTACCATTGCAATTACATTTTCTAAATTATTTAGTTTTGATATTTTATCTTTCCATGCTTCATTTATTATTATCATCTCATTTTCATCATTACAATAAATACCTTGTTTTACAAAATCAACCATAGAGTTTTGTCCACCTTTTACCGTTTTTTTACCATGCATAACTTTTACTAGATAATCTTGCAAATTTTTAGAACATTCTTCTCGATCATGATTGTGCGTTTTTAAAAATGCTTTTTTTTGCTTCATCATTGTTATACTTGTGACATTATCAAAAATTATGTTTTTCCAATCCTGTTTACATTGTTTGATTTGAGTCGTATCCAAGTATTTATTTAAAGAGGATAGTCTTTTTCTTAATTTCATATTAGCTTTGTTCAAAGCTTTATTACTCCATCCGTTTCCTCCAAAATATGGGAACATTTCTTTTGCTAAAATTTCATGTATGTATCCGAATTTTTTACTTGTTTCTCTCGGCACCCACTTTGCTAATAAAGAAACATCTTTTGAATTTTTTAGCATTTCCATTTCGTCTTTTTTCAATTGTTCAATCATCATTTGGTAAATTTCTAATAATTCTTCCTTTTTTGTTGGACCATCTTTAAAGAGTTTTAAAAAATATTTTACATCTTTCCAACTTCCATAACCGTCTTTTTCCAAAAATCCAACTATTTTTTTTAACAACTGAATTGCAAGCTCTTTTTTTAAAAAATAAAGCTCTTTTAATAATATTAAAGATAAATTATATTCACCTTTTCCATTTTTTATATCACGCGTATTAAGTATGATTTTGCACAATATTTTTTTTTCACTCTCGGTTCCTTCAATAAAACATTGTACAAATATTTTTTTTAAATTGTCAATATTTTTTTCATTGGTTGTTCTCACTAATTGATAATATAATTGCAAAATTTTTTCTTGTTTGTTACTTGACCACTTATATTCTTTATGATTATTTTCTCCAAACTGTATGTTGAATCTTTCGTCTATACTAGATACAAGTGAATGCATTTCTGACATGATGTATATTAAACTGTATTTAATTTTTAAGTATTTTTTTAAGTAATTTTATCTTTTTCTTCTTGTTTTTCTATTTAATAAACTGAACTTTATCTTTTTAGTATGATTATTTGTTTTTTTTGCTGGCTCCTTAAAAACAAAGTAAATATTATTTACTTCATGTAAATAATTAATTGTCGATTGAAGTTCAAAACTATCCATATTGCTAATTGTTTTTGTAAAATTATATTCGTTTTTACTTTTTAAAAAAGTTTTCAATTCTTCATTATTTAAACAAAAATTAAATACTAAAATACTATCATAGTTGTATTTTTTTTCATCTACTATTTCATTTTCTTTAATAAGTTTTGCAATTTCGTCTTTACTAATTATATTTGATTTGTGTAAATTTAATTTGGTTTCTTTTATTTTTTCTAGTGAATTATTTGAATCAATGTAAAAAAATGTTATTTTTATTTTTTGTATTTCTTCAGGATAAAACATGTTGTAGTATTTTTCTTCTTCTTCGAACTTTTCTATCCAAGATAGGTCAAAGTCTTCTTTAACCATTTGAATAACTATATATTAATTCATTTTAGTTTAAACTAATTGTAGTAATCATTAATTTCTTCTTCTTCTTCTAAATTAGAGTCACTTTCATAATCTTCTTCATCATTCTCTTCTATTTCAAATTGTTCACAATATTCTTCATATTTTTCTCTTTTATAATTAGCTATGGCAAAGTCATCCAATTCCCCTGTCAAATCATAATATTCGTTTGATCGTTTTATGTTCTCTATTCTTATTTTCTCTAAAATATTTGCACATCTTTCATTATATTTTTCTTTTTCATATATTTTTATGTTTTCTAATTGTTTTTCTGAGAAAGATTCTTCAAAAGAAGAATACCAATTGACATTATTTCTGCTATACAATAGAGTATATTTTGGTAATAATATACTGCTTGTATTTTTATCACACGCGTGCTTAATGTATTGTTTCCATTTTTTTGATTGTTTTTCTTTTGCTTTTATAAACATTGGTCCACACCAAATGGGACCTTTCCAATACTTTGGATCTTTTTCATTTATAATATTTTTTTCTGTATTTTCTTGAGATTTGATTCTTTTTATCCATGCTGACTCTTCTTTAGTTTCATTGGTTGTTGGATTGTTTGTTGGAGTGTTTGTTGGAGTGTTTGTTGGAGTGTTTGTTGGATTGTTTGTTGGAGTGTTTGTTGGAATGTTTGTTTGATTATTTGTTGGAATGTTTGTTGGATTGCTTGTTGGATTGCTTGTTGGATTGCTTGTTGGATTGTTTGTTGGAATGTTTTTGTTCTGCTTTTTTTGTTTCTTATTTTTTTTTTTTGAATCTTGAAATGTATTTTCTTTTAACACATCAAATCTTCCCATGTATTTTTCAAACTACTATACTAGTTGTTATTATATAATTAAAGAAACAATATAGTTACTATGTTGTTTTTATAAATGTAAAATAAGTAATGTATAAACAGTTTAAATACTTTTATTTATGTAATATAATTTCTTATTTCCTAACAGCTATTTAATTACATTGTAATTATTAGTTAAAAAAAAATTATTTTTTAGTTTGAATTGCCGTATATCTAATTTATAGGAAATAGCATTAAACATAATTAACCAAATGTTTAATTATGTTTATTTAAAAAATTGAAAAGTTTTATTGTCTTCTTGTAAAATAAAAAAATAAACTAATTTATGCAATGTGTCAAATCAAATCATCTAGAAGACTCTACTTTTATTGATAATAATCCATCTCTTTGTATACCAAGAGTAAATGCTAATATTCAACTGTCTTTTATTAGTGAAATATTTCAGAAAAAATTAAATCTTGGCAAAATTAAAAAAATTTATTTTTATCCATGTGCAGACAATTCTTTTAAAAAAGTATTTATTTATTTTGATTATTGGAATAATCATGATTTTTCCAATGAAGTCAAACAAGAAATCAATAATGGTACTGTTTTAAAAATTGTTTATAGTCATCCCTGGTTTTGGAAATGTTCAATAAATAAAAAAAAAAAAAATGAATCAGTTTAAAATTAAATTTATAAATAATGTATTATGGAAATTGGAAATTTAACTATTAACAAGTTGTCTAATCAAGACTTTTTTATTGAAAAAAAAAAATCATTCTTTTTTTGACTTACTTTTACAATCTTTTCAGTTACCTAATGGAAATAGATTTTACGCAGATAATTTTTGTACTCTTAAACAATTTTTAGATAATAATATTTTTTCTTTAACATTAGCTAATAAATTTTTAAATGATATTTATAATCAATTTCAAATACTTGAAAAAAATAATGTTTCAATTACTTCTATTAATTTAAATGATATAATGATAATAGATGATCAATTCTATTTTTGTAATGTTAACAAACTTTGTTATTATGATGTAAATTCGGAATTAATGAAAATTAATTCTTACTATGATAAAACATGCAAATTTTTATGTCCTGAACTTAGAAATAACAATAAATTACCATTTATATTGCACAAAAACTCTTTTTTTTATAGTTTAGCTCTTGTTCTTTTTTTTTGTTTAAAAACTAATTCAAAGTTTGTTGATTATTCTAATGAAGAAATATTGGATTATTTTCAATACACCAAGTTTTATTATACTATGTTTTATTTATATCAAGACCAAAATCGACAATTTATTATTTTTTAAATTTATTTCTAATCTTAATTTATATGTCAATTGTCTGTCTTAAAAATAAAACAAAACATTATCCTAGAATCGCACCTATATCAGGAAAAGGAGAAAATGGCTTTTCTTTGAATGGTGGCTATAGAAATATTGGTTCTGTTGGTCAATTTAGACTTATTGGTAATACGACACGAACTCCTTTTAAAGGAAATACGCCAAAGGGTAATGGTGGAAATGGTGGTCAATATTTTACTTTTAATACTGCAACAGGAGGATTAAATTCAGGTAGTTGTATGACAAATGATAACAAAATTATTAAAAAGTCCTCTCTTAATAATTCGGGTATGCTGGATACAAAATATAAGTGGACAAAAGCAAAATATCCTTATTATTGGGTACAAGATGATGATAGCAATCCAGAAAATTCATCTCAATCTATTTATATTCAAAAGATAAAACAAAGTAGTGGAAAATGTAACTTTATTAATATTCAGTCACCAGGAAATACATTAAAAACACATCCTGATAATAAACAAGTTTGTAGTGGTCAAAAGTGTTTTCATTTTATTGGTACTAAGAAGTATATGAGAACACCTTATGCCAAGAATTTTAATCAACCTGCTATGAGTCAAAGTCAATATTTGCAAACTGGTGGTCTCTATAAGAAAAAATGTTTACCTACACCTCCTAATAAACAACCTTTTCCTATGACTTTAAATCATAGTACTTCATTAAAAGGTAGTAGGATCGGTATAGGTGGAAGATCTGCTTCTACTTTAGGAGTAGCAAATGGTTGTGCCACTAATTTTTCTACTTGGCAACAAGCTCAACAAGCAGGTTTGTTACCACCCGATTGGACTCCAGGATAAATGAAGAATTTTATTATTGACAATAATGTTCTATAAATATATCACCACTAGTTAAATATGGTTTTGGCATATAATAGTCATTTACTTTACATTTTAATAATTCACCATTTTCATTACTCCATATAATATATTTTATATGGAGTGATTTCATAAATTGTAAACATCGAAAACAAGGTGATGATTCTTTGAAATAGTATTTTTTGTTAGGTTTTCTTACGACATACATGGAAATTTTTTTAAGTAATGATCCATTTTTATTATTTAATTTGTTTATTTTTCTTAAAACATCTATTTCTGCGTGACAACTACAAGCATTTTTTAAATATCCATCATTTGAATATACTCTTGTTGAATTGTGTCCTCGTGCAATAACACTGCCATCCATTACTGCAACGCATCCATGTTGATGATACTTCATATTTGACTTTTCTGCTTCTTCAAGTGCAAAGTTTGCAAACTTTTCGTCTTTTTGACTTGTTTTTAACAAATTCATTATTTTGGTAATATACGAATATTATATTTAATTTATTCAACTTTATTTAATATAAAATTGAAATCATTTATTTTTATTTTAATATAAAAAATACAAAATGCCACCTTACAGTGATGATTTAGTTTTAAAAATTTTTGTAAACTCTTCTACTTTACAACATTTTTATCGCTTACGACTTGATAGCCATAATGAAAAACATTATGATAAATATGCTGATTCTGGTTTTGATTTAGGTTTTCCAGATAATAAGATTCTTACTAAAAAATTTGGAAATAAAATTCATCTTGGAATACATTGTGCTATGTGGAAAGGTGACGAACCACAGGCTTATTATTTATATCCGCGATCATCTATTGTAAAAACTCCAATGCGTTTGTCTAACAGTGTTGGTATTATTGACAAAGGTTATAGAGGAGAAATTATGGCTGTGGTAGATGTTTTGGGTAATGAGAATAATTATCAGATAAATGCTATGGAAAGATGTTTTCAAATTTGTCACCCAAGTTTAAATCATTTTAAAGTCGAAATTGTTCAAAATATGAGTGATTTAGGAATTACGGAAAGAAATGAAGGTGGTTTTGGTTCTACAGGAGTATAAGTCAATAATAAATTAATTATATACATTATATATATAATGGCTTATACTCGTTCTATGCGTAGAAGAAGTCTTTCTAAGAAAAGATCATATGCTAAGCATGTAAGAAAATCACATTGCCGTGGAAAAGGTCCTGCTGTATGTCGTTCTAAACCCGGATGCAAGTACACAAAAGGAAAAAAGAGAACTTTTTGTCGCAAAAAGAAAAATTCTAAACATCATTCACGCCGCGCATAAAATAGAAAAGTTGAAAAAAATAGAAAAGTCAAGTTTTCTTCGATAAAAAATATTATATATTTTAGATTAAACTATTATAGAGAAAAATTATGCTTTAAAATATTACTATAAAATACCAATAAGAGTAATCCAATTGGTAATGCTAAGGGTTCGTAATAATTAATATAGATCCAGATTCCAACAAATAAAACTGAAAAAATAGAATGGTTTGGCAACATTCTGTAATTTTCTAATTTCCTGAAATATATCCAAATTGAACCAGCAATAATGGAAATAATAACTTTTTGATTGTAAGATAAATTTTTATCAAATAACATTGTATAATATAGAATGTTATTAAAAAAATGAAAAAATGAAAAAAAATTATTTATCATAATCATTTAAAAATTTTTTATTGCGATAAATACATATATTATTTTACATAATATATAATATATGTTTTTAAGAAGTCAGAATACTCATAGTTCTTTTGATATTTCAAATAGTTCTATTGATATTGATTCTTCTACTTCTGATATTAATTCAAATGAGATAACAACTGATGAAAATAAAGATGATAAGATTACATCTAAATCAAGTTTAGAAAAAAATTTTAATGATGAGAATTGGATTAACGAAGAAGAAATACAAGAAAATTATTCTTTTGGTAATAATAATAATTATTCTCCATCTAGCAGTGATACTGAAGATGAAGGAAAGTTTGAAAATATTATATTAGAAAATAAACTTATAAAAAATTCAAAACCAAGAGGAGGATTTATTTCTATAAACAATGATGATTATGATACTGAGGAAGATCGTAGTATTGGTAGTGTTAGAAGTAATATAAAAATTAAAAGAATAGATTCAGATAAATACATTTATTCAAAAAATAAATTCAATATTTTTGATCGAAAAATAAATAATATAGATTCTATTAACAATAATCATACCAATATGAATAATATAGATTACAATTTGGACAATATCAATCATTTGAATCATAATAATATGAATTACAACATGCAAAACAACATGCAAAACGACATGCGAAACAACATGCAAAACGACATGCAAAACAACATGCAAAACAACATGCAAAACGACATGCAAAACGACATTCAAAACAACATGCAAAACAACATACATAATCGTATGCAGAGAAATACAATCAATAAAAAACATTCTGATTCTGATGTAATTTTTCAAAATGGAAGCGATATATGGCATAAAAAATACATTGAATTACTTGACGAAACAGATAAAGGGAAAAAAAATATTACCTATTCGCAGTTAAATGCATTAATATGCAATATTAAATGGGATACAACTTCATTAGAACAAATTAATGTGTATGTAAATAAAAATTTTTCATCAAATATGGTTACATTAGCATCCACACATTTAGATATCATTGCAAGTTACTTAAACAGTCAAAAACTTATTTACATGGAGGCTAGTCATTTTACATCAAAATGGTTAAACATGTTAATGATTCCTACAATAATTATTTCGGCTGCCGCTTCAGTTATTAGTGGTACAGATGATAAATTACAAAATTCTTCTTTAATTATTTCTATTATTACTGCTTTTAATGCCTTTTTATTAGCAATTATTAATTATTTAAAACTAGATGCTGCTTCTGAAGCTCATAAAATTTCTTCACATCAATATGATAAATTACAAAGCCATGTGATGTTTTTGTCAGGAAAATCACTTCTTTTTAGTCCAACTAGTTTTGATTTTCATACTTTCCATGATCGTTTAGAAAAAAAACAACTTGAAGCAAGAACTACTCTTTTAATGGAAATAGAAAATGATAAAAAGAAATTAAATGAAGATTTTAAAGATAAAAAATCTGATGTCAAAAAAAAGATTGAACAATTAAAATGCACTATTGATGGTCACAAAGATACTATTTTAAATATGAATAAAAATGTTAAATTAAATTCAATATTACAGGATACAGTACGTATTGAAAATAAAATGTTAAATGAACATTTTAAAAATAAACTAAAAGAATGCAATATTAAAGAGGAAGATATTGTTCGTTTTGATGAAACACAACTTCATGAATTAAAGCACTTGTTAAGTAACATTGAAGAAGATAGTTCCAAAAAAAGGAAAATAGAAGAAGAATATAATGGTTTAAAAAAAAAACACGAAATTGATCTTAAAGGTTTAAATGATGGTATTATAGCTAATTATGAAATAAAAAAAGATAAAATGCGTATTGATTTAGGTTTTGATGATAATACCAATCAAAATGAATTAATGAAAAATATAAGAGAGGAGATTGATCGTGTTCAAGAAAAAATTAAAGAGATTAAAGAGACTAACCAGTTTGAAGTACCACGAGAAATTAGATATAGATTTGCTTATAGCTATAATGCAAATGTTTTTTCAATTATCAAAATCATTGATCAATTTAAATTAAGTTTGATTATTAAATTATGGATAATTGAAAATACATTTAATTATTGCAAGACTTGTGTTCAAAAATGCCAATCTATCTTGGAAAAGGATCAATACAATTCTTCTAGCCAAAAAATTATTGAAACTGAAATTGAAAATCTTATTCGTTGCAAATTAGATTGTAAAAAAAAAATAAATTTAATTTATGAAAATTTTGCTACTTTGTCAAATACTTATATGGAAATTGATCAGATATTTATGGACGAAATTAAAAGAGCTGAAAATAGAAAAAAATTATGGTTTTTAATTCGTATTTTTCCTTGTATTACTTATTTGTGTCCAAAATTGAAAAAAAATAAGGATAATATACTAAAAAAAATAAATGAATATATGCTTTCTTCATTGAGTGTAGAGTTAAAAGATTGTGAAAGTCACGAAATTGAGTATAAACCTAGGAATTTTTCTAGTAAGAATACTGATACTTCTCATTTTTTTGCTAATATTTTATAATTTATATAAATATGATCTTATTTATATAAATTATTCTCGGTTGCTGGAATCGAACCAGCGACAATTCGATAACTTCTTAACCACTACAGTCGAACGCTCTACCACTGAGCTAAACCGAGTTAAAGATTGAGATTAAAAAATTTTTTATTTTTTATTTTTTATTTTTTATTTTTTATTTTTTATTTTTTATTTTTTATTTTTTATTTTTTATTTTTTGTTT
>MDSY01040001.1_pt1 | contig 29564 bp, 19 predicted proteins | sample 811131 | NCBI WGS metagenome assembly MDSY01 (sample SAMN05326643, study PRJNA326480) | marine metagenome | isolation source: seawater | place: Atlantic Ocean: South West | collected 2010 | reverse complement strand
TGAGTCTACAAAGTTACTTGGTTCAGATCGCGGCGATGATATTTTTAGTGCTTTTTACGATGAGGATAGCGACGAAGAAGGTGATAGTGAACAAGATGAAGATGAAGAAGACGACGATAGTGAAGAAGACGAAGATGAAGAAAACGATGATGAAGACGAAGATGAAGACGAAGACGGGCTTACTGTTTTTGGAGGTGCTGATGAAGAAAGTGTAAATAAAGAATTAGTCGGAATTTTTGAAAAAAAGAAAAAGCCTAAGGTTTTGGGAAATTACAAAATTTCTGATGATAGTTTATTGGATAAAAATATTGATGGAATGCCATTATCTAATCCAAACTGGGTTTTTGATAGAATGTATAATAGAGATCCTGTTTTATTTTTAAAACGTGCAACTGGAAATTTCAGTTCATATTCAAGAAGTTGTTCATCTGCAGGATTAAAACAACCAATAAGTTTAACAGATAGTGAAAAAAAACGAATAGACGAAGAACATCCCGGTTCTTATACAGAAGCTATTAAATACGGATCTACCCCTGATAAACAACATTGGTATATATGTCCTCGTTATTGGTGCTTAAAAACAAATACAAGTTTATCAGAAAAAGAAGTAGATGATGGTGTATGTGGTGGAAGGGAAGCAATTATTCCTTTTCAATCAAATAAAGTTCCAAAAGGAAAAGCTATTTTTGAGTTTAATCATCCAAAACAAGGTTCTCATAATTATCCAGGTTTTTTTGATAAATCAAAACATCCAGATGGTTACTGCATTCCTTGTTGTTTTAAAAATTGGTCAGGCGATGTAGTAAAAAAAAGACGTGAACAATGTATGGGAAAAAGTGAAACATCTAAAAATAGTGCTTCGTCATTGAAATCAAAAGAGGATGAAGCTGAGAAAGAAATGTATATTTTGAATCAAGATAAATTTCCTTTAGAACCAGGACGATTTGGATATTTACCTATTTCAATACAATTATTTTTAAAAACTGATAATACACAATGTTATAGTAGTAAGAATCAAAATATAATAAAACCAAATCATCCGTGCTTGTTGCGATGTGGTGTAGAATATAGTGAAAATCAATCATTGTTATACTGCATTGCTAACTTTTTATCGAAACCAGAGGAAAATATTAGAAGAACACTTTCCTATGTTAAAACAAGAATAATTGAAGTAGTGACAATTGATAATTTTATTAAATATCAAAATGGAAACTTACTGGATTTATTTAAACCATCAAAGATTGACTACAAAAAATCAGTTAATCCATATTATACAACTGGTAAAGACAAATCAATATTCTATAGTAAATTAGATAAGTCATCAACAAAACAAATGAAATTATTTAAAGAAATAATTGCTTCTTATGAACATTTCCGCGAATACATTTCAGATGACAATTCTTTTATCGATCATACATATATTTGGGATATATTGTGTTCAACAAATTCTTTTTTAACCAATGGATTAAATTTAGTTATTATGGAAATCGCCGATGACGATATTACGAATAATGTAAATGTATATTGTCCATCAAATCATTATTCCAATAATTTTTTTGACATAGAAAAGAATACATTATTATTAATTAAAACTGGCAATATTTATGAACCAATATATCAATATACAGATATAGGGTCATCAAAAGGAAAACAAATAGTAAAGTATTTTAACTTTACAACATCAAATATATTACCAAATTTAAAGACATTTTTATTAGAAATACAAAAATATTTTACAAATTGTAAACCATTAAGAAGTACCCCTCGAGTATATAAGTTTTTAAATAATATTCCATTATTAGAATTGGAAAATGAACTGAAAAAGATTAATGGTGTAGTAACTGATTATATTTTAAATTTTAATAATAAGGTTGTTGCAGTAAAGGCAACACTAACAGAGTCAAATATACATGGTATATTACCTTGCCATCCAAGTTCTTTACACGATAATACGAAAAATATTGTATTTATTGATGATATTAAGATTTGGATGCCTTATGATAAAACTTTATTGTTTTTAAATGAAGTCAAAAAACGAAACGAAAATATTATGTGCAGTCCACATTCAAAGGTAATGGAAGATGGTTTAATAGTTGGTATTTTGACAGAAACAAATCAATTTATTATGATTTCAGAACCTACAGAATTTATTGATGATGATTTGGAAACAGTGAACGATAAAAATTACATTACAGTTGATAATAATATTCTTACTAATACAAATCCTACACCGAGAGATGAGTTTGTTAAAAATGTTAAATTAGAAACCAATTTTTATAATTCTTTTAAGAATTTGACTCGAACTGTAATAAATAAAATAGAAAACAGAAAATTTAAAGTAGATTTGCGCGATTATATTAATAGTAATGAAGTGTATCACGTAAAATTAGAGAAAGTATTTGAATTGATTAAAGAATTATTGGCATCATATGTAACCTTTTCTTATTATTCTCAAGAAGCTATTGATAATTTGCCAAATATTTCAAGTTGTTATAATAGTTCAAAATGCGAAGAATCATTTTGTTTAAAAAGTGGTGTAAACGATTGTAAGCTTAATATTCCTCAAACTAATTTAATAAATAGTTTAAATAACGAAACCGTTTATTTTGCTCGAATCAGTGATGAAATGATACGTTTTAATCGTGTAAAATCATTTATATTTGATCCTGATATTTATTTATCATTTTCAAAAGTAAGTTATGATTTAAATGATAATGAAATCATATTATTATATAGTTCTATTTTTGGCAAAGGATACTTGGATTATTTACAATACGAACCGTTAAATGCATATGTAACAAATAACACATATGATACTATGCAGCCCGATCCATTAACAAGTCAAAAATATAGTAATATAATACAAAGTGAATTAATAAGTAAGAGTGATATTAAACAAACAGAAACGGTTTTAAATTCAGCCGATTCTTTAATGAGAGAAGATAATGTAATTTCAGAAGAAGAGAATGTATCTATTAAAAAAAATACAGTTCAATCAAATATAAATATATGTAAAAGTAGTGTTAGTTCTTTAGATCCTAAGTTGGCAAAATTTTTTCCCACAAATTATTCAAATCTTGAATACGAGAGAAATAATAAATGTGGCATTCAATTATTAAATGATTTACTTAAACTAAATGGATTTAACTTAACAAAAAGTCAAATTATGAATGAACTTCTTAAGATGTATCAACAATTTTTTGAAAATCATAAAAAAAGATTATTCGAAATATTAAAAACACAAGAAAAACAAGAACAAATTGAAAAGGTCGAAAATAATATTACAACTTTTGAAGATTATCTTATGTCCGAAGAATATTTTATTAGTGAATTAGATATTTTACTATTAGCAATTCGTTATGATATTAGTGTATTATTACTTCCAAGTAAAAACAATATTAAACGAAGAGGTAAAATAACAACAATCAACTTTCTTCCAAGTAAATATAGCGAAAAAAATGAGTATTATATAATAACTAATTATTTGTACAAATTAAAAGATCAAACATTCAGTACTGCAAAATTCAAAGTATTATTTGATACATCAAATTATAAAAGTGACTTCCGATTATTAAAGTTACACTTTGATTCTAATCCTGATATTAAAATTACGATTTCAGATCGTACTGATTTGGATATCAAAGATTTTAATTTCGAGGCACACTATTTGAAAAAAAAATTAAAAACAACGAAAATTTTAAGGCAAGCTATAGAACCAGTATAGATTTTGTAATTTTTTCAATTACGATATACAATAGTATTAAAACAATATAGTGCACAAACGATTTGTGTAGTATAAATTTCTTTTTCATGAAGTTATTTTCTAAACGATAATTCATTTTTTCGTAATATTGTCTAACTCCTATTCCTGAAATAACAACTGTACCGTACATATTGTGGTTGTAAGCTATTTCTTCTGCCTTTTTAATTAATTGTTTCCCAAAACCTTTATGTTGAGTACTATTTTTATTTTCATTTTTTCGAATTACACGTTGAACACTTCCATAAACATGTAATTCACGTATAAGACCATAATTATTTAAAAATTCATTATGTTTATTATTTTCGACAATACGCAAGCGTGTAAAGCCATAAATGGCTTTTTTATCAGGTGTTTCAAAGGAAATAAAATATTCGATACCATCTGAAGCATTAAATTTTCTAACAAACATTCTTGCATCGTGTACAGTATAATTAGGATGACGTCCTATTTCTCTAAAGCGAATATCCATACTATGATTTTTATTGTCTTTTATATTATCATTAATAATTTGTCGCATGTTTCCACATTTTACACCACCATTTATATAACTATGAGGAATATCTCTAATAACACGTGGTAATCTTATCCATGGTGGACATTTCATCATTCCATATTCTAATACATCTTGAATCAATTTATGATCATTTCCATAAGGAACATATTTACCTTCATTATACCATTGTTCTATTTTTGTCCATGGTACAACTTCACATGGATAAATTTTAATTTGATCTGGTTGAAAATCATCGCTTCCATAAATAGTATCAAACATTGCTTTATCCTTTTCAGGCGATGAATAAGGCAAATCGGGCATTAAGTGAATATCAATTTTAAAGCAGTTATTTTTTAATACTTGTATACCCTTTTTAACTTGTTCAATATTATGACCCCTATTTACTTTTTTCAAAATAAAATTATCTGTGTGTTGAACACCAATCTGAATACGTGTAACTCCCCATGAAAGCAGTGTTTGAACCCAAGGAATACCATCTTCATCATTTTCTAATACTGCATCGGGTCTTGTTTCAATACATATACCGATAATTTTACATTTTGTTGTTTTGTTAATTGTGATTTCTTTTTCTAATGATTTGATTTCACGTTTTGGTTGTAGATCAAAATATGTATTACAAGTATAAATGAATTCAGTAAAGAAACGTTTCAAATATGGTTTGGGATATTCAGTAAATGTACCACCTTCCAGTATAAATTCTAATTTATCACATTTATGTCCACATTTCAATAGAGAATCTAATCTATTCTGAGTTTGAAGAATAGGATCAAATTTATTTCTATTTGCCCTTTGTACAGCTGGTTCTTTTGACAAATAGCTACGTGGTTGTGGTGTCCAATTGTTTCCTTCATGTGCAGGTTCATTGGGACAATAAAAACAATCATGTTTACAACTAAAATTTTGGCCATCAGGAGTAGGTGATGTTAATATAGTGATTTGATTGATTCCAGAAATATCATTTGCAGGTTTTTTAATCAAGAACTGTTTTACAAAGTCATTGTTATTAATTTTATTTGCTTCAACAAGACATTGATATGCATATAGCATTTCAACCTTGCTCATTTGTATTTTATGTTTACGAAATGATTTTTTAATTGAATTCTGAATAATGTTTCTCATTTTTTCAAAACTATCTTTGTCAGTGAAATGATTAATATCGTTATTTAACAAATTAAATAATTCAATACAGAATTTTTCATCAAAAGATGTTTCGTGATTAACATCATTGAATTTAATAATGTCTTCAATATCAACACTCATTATATTTATTGTTATGTTTAAGGTTATTCGATTATTATAGTTCAATTTTATTATATATTAAAATATATATGTTATATTTCAAACTTATTTTACTTGCTTTTGTTCAACCAAATGATTATCATTTAGCTCCTCCAAATTTATATGAAATACAAAGAAATTTAACTGCCAAAAATAATACAAGAAAAGATGAAAAATTTGAACCGTATCCATATAACTATAAATTTTTTAAATAATTAGCTTTATAAATACATAAAGATTAATTAGCTTTATACTAAATAAACATATTTACTATGTCAGAACTTTGTGAAGAAAGTACGGAGTTAAAAAGTTTTTTTGACAATGACGATTATGATAATTTATTAATTGAGATTAATAATTCAACGTCATTGAAGGAACCAGAATTTATTGAGTTTTTACCATTATTGTTAGAAAAAATAGGTGATCGCAAATATTCAGAAAAAGCGCAAAAATGCGGCGAAGCAATTATTTCAAAAATGAATCCTTTTGCAATGAAGGTTTACATGAATATTTTGTATAATGAATTAGAATCTTTAAAATGGCAAATTAAAAAGGGAGCATTAGTTTTACTTGGTTCTTTTGCAAAACATCAAAAAGAAGTAGTAAAATTTAATTTACCAAATATGATATTAAAGTTAATAAATATGGCAAGTGATGTTAAAAAAGACGTAAAAGATCAAACACGTGCTTGTTTTAATGAATTATGTAGTGTTATTGATAATGTAGATATTACAGGCATTATTCCAGATGTAATTAATGGCTATATGGAACCAGTTAAATATACTGAAAGTGCATTGGATAGTTTGGTTGCAACCAGTTTTATTAACGAAGTTGATATGTCAACATTAGGTTTATTAGTTCCTATTTTAACGCGAGGAATGAGAGAAAAGAAGGTAGCAGTAAAAAGAAGAGCTGCATTAGTAATTGGAAATATGTGTAAATTAGTTAATGATCCTCGAACAGCTTATGAATTTTATCCTATATTGAAACCAGTTTTAGTACGTGGAATAGATGAAATTGCTGTTGAAGAAGTTAGAAAGGTATGTGAAAACTCATTAAATGTATTACAAAGAGTTTCAAGTGAAGCAACAACAATAAGTGATAATGTTTTAACAGTAGAAGAATTAAAGACATTAATTAAAGAAAAATCAGCATCTCATTTATATTTGCCATTAAATAATAATTTATTAGATTTAATTACACTATGTTGTCATGGATTAGTATTATCAAATAATAGAAAATTTGAAGACTGGAATTCATGTATATATGATTATTTACGCCCATTATGGTCAAATTCATCTACTATTGATGAAGTAATTAAAGAAATATATGAAAAGGGTATTGAAAATTTAACACCAGATAAAGTAGATCCGGAAGATGAAGAAGAAGATTTATGTAATGCTCAATTTTCATTGGCCTATGGTACTCGTGTATTGTTACATCAAACACCTTTTCGCGTAAAGGTTGGTAGAAAATATGGTTTAGTAGGTCCTAATGGTGCAGGAAAATCAACATTAATGAAATCAATTGCTGGTGGAAACTTACAAGGATTTCCTACTGAATTAATTACTGTTTATGTTGAATGTGAAATTATAGGTGAAAAGGCGGATATGTCTGTTTTACAGTATATAATGAGTGACGAAAAGGTAAAATTAAGAGAATGTACAGAAGAAACAGTAGTCACAATGTTAACAGATATGGGTTTTGGTGTTTCAAGTACTGCTGCAGCAATAGACGCTTCTGTTAGCACATTATCTGGTGGTTGGCGTATGAAATTAGCACTAAGTAGAGCCATGCTTTTAAATCCAGATATGTTATTGCTGGACGAACCTACAAATCATTTAGATCAGTTTGCAATAAAATGGTTAACAGATTATTTAATTAATTTGAAAAAATGTACTTGTTTGATTGTTTCTCATGACACTAAATTTTTAGATGCAGTTTGTACAAACATTATTCATTATGAAAATTTGAAACTTAAATCATACAAAGGTAATTTATCAGATTTCGTAAAATTAAAACCAGAAGCAAAAGCATATTACGAATTAAGTTCTGACATGGTTGCTTTTAGTTTTCCTGACCCTGGTCCATTGGATGGTGTAAAATCTCTAACAAAAGCAGTATTAAAAACCAGAAATATTCATTTTCAGTATCCTACTGCCCCAAGACCTCAACTAATTGATGTAAGTATTCAATGTTCATTAGCTTCTCGTGTTGCAGTGGTTGGTGTAAATGGAGCTGGTAAATCGACATTGGTTAAACTAATGGTGGGAGAATTAGAACCAGATCAAGGATTAATAGAAAAGCATCCTAATTTAAGAGTTGCATATGTTGCACAACATGCTTTTGCACACATCGAAGATCATTTGGAAAAAACACCAGTTGAATATATTATGTGGAGATATAGAGGTGGTTATGATAAAGAAATGGTACAAAAGGATGCAGTAACATTAACGAAAGAAGAAATAGATGCTATTAAGAAAAAAGCAAAATTGGAAGGTACTGGTGTAGTTGAAGAATTGAAAGCGCGAAGATCTGGTAAGAAAGAATATGAATATGAAGTTTGTTGGGAAGGAGATGGTAGAGAAGATAGTTGGAAAACAAGAACTGAATTATTAGAAATGGGATATAAAAAAATGATTGATGAGAAAGACGAACAAATAGCTATGGAGTCATTATTGGGTCAAAGAAAATTAACTACAGGCGAAATTCAAAAACATTTTGATGGTTTTGGTCTTGAAGCTGCATTTGCACAACATACGAGAATGGGAGCATTATCAGGTGGTCAAAAGGTAAAAGTTGTATTAGGAGCTGGTTTATGGAATTTACCACATATTGTGATTCTTGATGAACCTACTAACTTTTTAGATCGTGATAGTTTGGGAGCATTAGCTTCGGCAATTAAAGAATTCAAAGGAGGAATATTTATGATTAGTCATAATGCTGAATTTTATGAAGCTTTGTGTCCTGAAAAATGGATATTAGAATCAGGTAGATTGACGGTTATGGGAGCAGAATGGATGGAAGAAGTTGAAAAAGCTCGTAAAAAAGCTGAAAAACTTGCAAAGAAAACATTAAGTTTTGATAAAGCAAATGCAGAAGCCAAAGTTGATGCTCTTGGTAATGTTATTGAAGAAAAACCAGTTTCAGATGATACATCTAATTTATCAGATAAGGAAAAGAAAAAAGAAATTAAAAATTTACAAAAACAAATTAAAGATGCAAAGAAAAATGGTACATTAACTGAGGACGAAATAGATGTATTAGAGGAAAGAATCGAGGCTTTAAAGTAATAAAGTATTAATAAATACATAATTTTAAATAAAATTATTTATTTATCTATTTCTTATGCTATTTGGTGTAGGAATACTATCGTCTTCATTATAATTAGGTATGTCACACAATAAATCAAAGGGTTGGTTTTGTAAATTTTCAAATGTCAAATTTAATTCTTCTTCAGGTATAGATGATGGTATAGGTGGTGGTATTTCATCTTCTATTTCCATATCCTCAACATCTATAGTGTCTAATGTTTCTTCTTCTTCTGATGATTCAGGCAAAGGCTCTAAATAAGGTCCAGGTGTAGGTGATCTTTCCCGAATAGAATTATTTCCTATACCTACGCCCATTATAGATAAACTATTAGTTGTTTCTAAAACAACAGAGGTAGTATCGAAATCACTTTCTGTTTCTGTTTCTTCATTTATATTATTTATTTCGTCGTCTGAATCAGCAGAAGAAATTTCATTTATTTCTGTGTTGCCAATTTCTTCGCTGATTGCTCTATATTCACTTCTTAAGTTAGTTAATATATCCTCAAGTTCTCTATCAAATGACTCAAATGATCTTCTATTTATAAAATTACGAATATTTTCATCATTTGCATTTTGAATTCTCACTAATGACGATGATTCTACTAAGTTTTGTTGAGAATTATTTGACAACAGTGGATCAGAAATACTTGGTGTTATTAATGGTAATTGAGAAGAATTTCTTGTTATTAAACTATTAAAAGGATTATTATTTATTGTTGATGTCGATACAGATGTATATGGCACATAATCAGCATTTCTACTAATAGGAGGCATTATAGCTCTTACAAAACTTCTTCCAAATAAAGGAGTTTCTTCATTTATTTTTGAAAGCTGTCTTAATAATATATGTCTTTTCTTTAATTTTAAATTTGGGTTATATGAATACTTGGTATACATAAAATTAAGTATCGTGTGATGAAATCTTTCAACAACCTTTGTGTGAGAAAATCTTACATCTATAGATATTGATTTCAATGTTTTTTTATATCTATCTATCATATCAATTATTTCATCGTATTTATCATCATCATCCATTTCTTTATAATTTTTTTCAATACTTTTATCACGCAATATTGGTTCATAATCATCTAAAACTTTAGTTAAATCAAAACCACATATATAATACAGGTGAAATAATGTTGGAATTTTTATATTATTTTCTAATAAATGAAAATATATATTATATAAATTTGATTTAGAAAAGTCTAAGTTAGTATGAGGATTTTTTGCATCTTGAGGATCTGAAAATAAGTCTGGGGCATATATCAAAGCATTTTCTATTAAACGAACTAAGTCATGAATTCTAAACCTATATGTAGTGTTTCCTTCAAGTAAAGATATAACAAATTTTGAGTTGATTTCCGATAATGGTCCTAAACATAGATCACAATCGAATTCGTATTTTTTCGATTTTTTATGTTTTATTACATTCATTAAATTTTTAAAACTTAAATATGTTTTTTGTGCTAAACCGAAATACATGAACAGTTCATCTTTCTTTTCATCTGTCATAAATGGATTATTTAACATATCTTTTAGTAATCTAAACTTAGAACTACTATTAAGTTCTTTTACAACAAAAGAAGATACAAAATGTTGATTTACGTAATCAATTTTTACATTTCCGTTTGTTGTTACATTCATATAGTCATTAAAATTATCGCATATACATACATTTGGGACAGTACAATCTAATATTTTAAAAAAAAAAGATTTTGTTTCATATGAAGTAATAGACATTATTACTATAATGTTAGATTTTTTTTTTATATACATTTAAAAATCTATTATATAATCAGAATCTCCAAGATTAACGTCTTTTGTATGTATTACATTGTTTTCAATCTTAATCTTTTCTTCGCTACATTTATCATCTGGATTTTCTTGTTCGCCAAATAATTCGTCGATTTCTTTTTGTGTGTCATCAACTTCAACATTTGCAACATTTTCTTTCATTTGTTCCAAATCCAAATATACTTGAAAAGCGCTGGTACCATAATAACCTTCTTGACCACACATAACATTTGCAGAGACACCACGCATAATATCTACTTCGGCATGTCTTGCAGCCTTTAAAAACATTTCTGGTGTTTCTTCAAAGGAGGCCTTAGCAATAGGACCAATATCATCATTATTTATTCCATGTCTGAAAATAGATATAGGTTTATGTGAATATGTCATTCTATCGCAAAGCATTGTTAGATGATGTTCGTTAATATATGTACCATCTGATTCAATAACTTCTGTAAGTTCATTATAAATACTTTGGCGTGCAACTTCAATACCGAATACGTTATACATTTCCATAATACTATTTGAAAATGTTTTATTGACATCTATAAAATCTAATGCCAACATATCCAATAAATTTGTACCAACAGTATCTAAAACCCAAATATCAGATCGATTATATTTTCCATCTGAATATTTAACAACATTTGGATCTTTACGAAGTAAAACTTTGTTAATATTTTTAATACCACGAAGTACAATATTATCAAGCATATTATCTTGGAAATTTTTTAATAAATATATTTCGTCTGATTGATCAAGAGGATTCAAATTTGATCCCATTGTTTTCTTTTTATTTTGAAGAATTTTATTTAAACGAATACGGAAAATTAAATTATCAGAATTATAATCAGTATAAATACATGATACTTCCTCATTGAAATAATTTTTAATAGAATAATTAACATCTTCCATTGTAATATTCTTTTCTAACAATGTTTCTTTATGAATTTCCATTCTAATAATCCATTTAGATTTGTCTGCAGGACTAATAACTTCATCAGAACTCATTCCAGCACATTCGGCAAGAAGATTTTCAAATTCTTTGAACTGATCAATTGACTCTCGATCGGTTTCAATAAGTGAATTTAAATCATCTGGATCAAAACATATTTCAACAGTTTCAACAATTTCACGCAACTGAGTATGTTCAATCATATTTGAAATAGATTGAGCTTTTTCTCTATCATGATTATCTTCTTGTTTCAAGTAAATAGTTACTGATGGATTTTTTGTATTTTCAGATAATGACAATATTTCTTCTACACGAGGAACACCACGTGTAACATTCGACTTAGAAGCAACACCAGCATAGTGAAATGTATTTAAAGTCATTTGTGTTGTAGGTTCACCAATACTTTGTGCAGCAATCATTCCAACTACTTCACCTGGAGAAATAATAGCCTTTTTATATAAATTTGAAACTGTTTCAAGAAGCAAAATTAATGATTTGCGATTAAAACGTTTTGACATAATTAGTTCTCTTGGTGATAAATAATAATAATACATAATTTTGAATAACAAATTAGGCTTTGCATAATATATTTTTTCCAATTCTTTAAATGATTCATCAATCAATTCGTAAGCTTCCAAAGGTGTAATATTAGTTCGAGAATTACTTTGTATATGTTGTTGTCCTTGTATATTATCAATAACATGTGTAAAGGCAACCGGCACATAAATCTTACTGTCATTTTTAAAATTATAAACATTTTCAACAACATTATCACGTTGTTCAACCATAAAATCAATCATTTCTTTATTCTTTTTAATCAAATCATCGTTTTGTTTTTTCATTCTTTGAACTGAAGATGAATCAAAACATGTTTTGAAAATTTCATCTTTACTACTTGTCGAAGGAACATGAAAATAACTATAAATATCATCTATTGACATTGTGACAAGAGGTAATTTTTGTTTTTCTACTTTTACTGTATCAAAAGCATCATCACCATATTTAAACTGAACTATTTTTCCTTTATTATTTCTTGCAGACATATCATATTCAACTTTAATATCTTCAAGACCTTTAATCAATCGTCTTTGAATATAACCAGTTTGTGATGTTTTTACTGCAGTATCAATAAGACCTGTTCTACCACCTTGAGCATGAAAGAATAATTCTGTAGGTGAAAGTCCACCAATAAAACTGTTTTGAACAAACCCACGAGCAGAAGCACTATCATCATATTTCGTAAAATGTGGTAGTGTTCTATCATCAAATCCATATGGAATACGTTTTCCTTCAACAGTTTGTTGACCTAAACATACAATCATTTGTGAAATGTTAATATCACTTCCTTTAGATCCAGCATTTACCATAATAGCAAATCTATTGTTGGGAGATAGATTTTCTTTTCCAATCTTTGAAGCATGACTTTTAATATCATCCAATGTTGAACTTACGCGTGATTCAAATTCATCTTTGTTAGATTTTCCAGTTTCATTAGTGAAAACACCTAATTGTGTCTCTTTAATGATACTTTGTACTGCATCTCTTACTTCAACAACTTTGTCTACAATTTTGTCATAAGCAAGTTTATCTGTAATTAAATCACTAATACCTACACTGTAAGAGCTTGTTTTCATGTATTCTGTAACTATATTTTGAAGATCATCAACAAAAGCTGCAGAAGCCATATTTCCATAATCATTACAGACACGTTGAAGTAGACCTTTTGTAGCTCCACCCAATGTTGACTTACTTAATTGACCTCTAAAATATGTACCATTCTTAATTTCTAAAACATTATTTGATTTATTTTTATCTTCATCGTCTTTCAATGGGTTAATATTATATTTTAGGGTAAGTGGAGGTACAATTTGACTTAATAAGTTAAAACTACTAATAGGTTTTTTCATATTTTTGAACAAAGAATTCATATCAGGCTTATCAAAAGCCATTAATAAGTTCATGGCTTGTCTTGGATTAAATTCTATATTTTCTCGTGTAAAACGATACGCTCCAAGCAAAGAATCTTGATAAATACCTACAATAGAATTATTATTTGCAGGACTAATTATTTGAAAAGGAACAGCTGCAAGATTTTTCAATTCAGTTTCTGATTCAATATCTTGTGGCATATGAAGATTCATTTCATCACCATCAAAATCAGCATTGTATGGTTTTGTATCAGCAACATTCATGCGAAAAGTATCTGCTTGAGGCATAATTCGAGCAATATGACACATCATACTCATTCTATGAAGAGTAGGTTGACGGTTAAATAAAATACCATCACCATCCATCATATGTCTGTGAACAATATCGCCATCTTCCAGGTTAATAGAATCTCTATCAACATAACGTAAGGTAATATTATCGCCACCTTTTCTTTCCAATATTTTTGCTCCTGGATGAACATCAGGACCATTTTTTACTAATGAAAGTAAAAATTGCTTATTTTTTGAATTTACTATAACTGGTTTTGTAATATTTTTAGCAATTTTTAATGGTACACCAAGTTCACGAATTGAAATATTTGGATCAGGTGTAATAACAGAACGAGCACTATAATCAACACGTTTTCCCATAAGATTACCTCTTACACGCCCCGTTTTTCCGTTCAATCTTTCTTTGATAGACTTAAGAGGACGACCAGAACGTTGTGCAACAGAAGCTACACCAGGAATTTTATTATCAACTAAAGTAGCAATATAATATTGAAGAAGAGTTCCCCAATCATCAAGCACATTTGCAGGAGCATTTTGTTCTATTTTTTCTTTTAAAGCATTATTGGCCTTAATAATATTAACAATAATATGACTAATATCGTCCTCACTACGTTGTTGTGCATCATGTTTTACAGATGGACGTACTGCAGGAGGAGGAACTGCAAATACTTTACAGATCATCCATTCAGGTCTGGAAAATAAAGGACTAAAACCCATAAAACTTACATCTTCATCAGAAATTCTGCGAAACATTTTATGAAGTAATTCAGGTGTTAATTTGACATTTAATTTCTCTTTTTCCTCAGCTGACATACCTTCAATACTTTCCCATTCAGCAACAAGATTTGCCAAACCCTCTTTTTTGATCTTATTTGGTTGTTTACAACCACAACCATCATCTATATCATCGCCACAGCGTAAAACAGATGAAGCCCGTTCAAAAACGGCATTCCATCTTTTTTCACCTTTTAAACCTTCAAAAGATTTTTTATACTTACTTTTAGAAATTTTTAATTTACTACATTTAAAACAAACACAACGAGCAATTTTAGTAATAGTTGTCAAATACTGAATGTAAAATACTGGTCTTGCAAGTTCTATATGTCCAAAATAACCAGGAGTACTCATATAATCCAAACCATCTGTAGGACAAATTAATCCGGGCTCTAAAACACCCATACGTGGATCAAATAATCCTCCAATAACTGGTTTGTTGTTAATATAAGTATCACGACTTTTAATTTCAGCAACAGAGTTGTTTCGTATTTCATCATGACTTAAAATACTAAACTGAACTCCAATAATTTTAGATGGATTTAATTTCTCGTACGATGTCATCTATCTTATATAATACAAATATATTTATGTTGTTTTACTTCAATTTTTATAAATAAAAGATATTAAATAATATTTATAACCTTTTGAAATTAATTATAATAAAAATAACATAAGCATTTAATAATTTAGTTGATTTCCAGAAAAAATTGATTATATTAAATAACACTTAAATATTAATATTTAACTATGATAATGGGAACAGAACCTAATACCAAAAACAAGAAAAAAAATACAATTGTTACGTCTTCTTCAACTAAAATCAAGAAGGAAAAGCAACTCTCTAAAAAACAAGATGAAGATTCTGATAATGATGAGTCTGATTTAGAGAGTGAAGAAGAGGACAGTGGCGAAGGTGATAATGGTGATATGGACGTACATGAATATAGAAAATTTTTACAGAAAATTTTTCCATCAAAATATTTAAAAGATAAAATTGACAAAGATGAAAAAGCTATGAAAAAATCAAAAAAATCAACATCTCCTAAAAAGAAAAAGAAAGTTATTGAAGAATCCGAGGATGAATATGATGAAGAAGATGATGAAGAATATGTTTCATCCAGAAAAAATAAAAAGGAAAATAAATTTAATCTCATCTTTACTATTGGTGATCCTCGAGGACGTAGAGGAAAACACCAAGAGGAAGATGAAGAGGAATCTGAATATGAGGAGGAATCTGAATATGAAGACGATTCCGATTCAGATTATGAAGAAGAAGATGAGGATGAAGAAGAGGATGAAGATGAATCTGAAACCGAGGATGAATCTGAAACTGAAGATGAAGATGAATCTGAGTCCGAGTCAGAAGATGATAAATGCAGAGTAAGAAAAAACAAAGCTTCCGAAACTGCAAAGAAAGATAATGAATATTATGAAAAAGAAATTGCTATCTTAGATACATATATCAAAGACGCCGAAAAGCAATTGGAAGCAAATAAAAAATCTAAAATAATTAAAGAAATGATAGAAGTAGGTAAGGAAAAACGCAATAATCTTAAAAAATTACAAGCTAAATCACAACGAAAAGAACGTGGAAAAAATCTTACAAAATTTAAGAAAACTTTACGTGGAAAAAATCCGATGAATGATTATTCTTATTTTAAAAAATTGGACGTTACACATCAACAAAAAATAATTACAGAAGTTGAGGAAATCAATAAAATTATGTCAGTTGATAAACCATATCGTTTGAAATTATTGGAATCTGATATTCCTGCTAACTTTAAAGCATGTGCTCTAAAGAAAATTAATACACTCAGGTATATGGAACCTGGTGGTGGTGAATATTACAAAATGAAAACATGGGTAGATACATTCATGAATATTCCATTTAATAAATATAATAATCTTTCTATTACCATGGATGATGGTGTTGATAAATGTCATGATTTTATGGATGGAGCCAAAAAAACATTAGACACAGCTGTATATGGTTTGAATGATGCAAAACTTCAAATTATGCAGCTTGTCGGTCAATGGATTACCAATCCATCAGCAATTGGTACTGCTGTAGCAATTAAAGGTCCGCCTGGTACAGGTAAAACTACACTTGTAAAAGATGGAATAAGTAAAATTCTTGGTCGCGAATTTGCTTTTATTGCTCTTGGTGGTGCAACTGATAGCAGTTATCTTGAAGGACATAGTTATACTTATGAAGGAAGTTCATGGGGTAAGATTGTAGATATTTTGGTTCAATGTAAGTCAATGAATCCTGTTATTTACTTTGATGAATTGGACAAAATTAGCGACACACCAAAAGGTGAAGAAATTGCTGGTATTTTAACACATCTTACAGATACATCACAAAATTCTGAATTTCATGATAAATATTTCTCTGAAATTAACTTTGATCTTAGTAAATGTTTATTCATATTTAGTTACAATGATGAATCACGTGTAAATCCAATTTTGCGTGATAGAATGTATCGTATTCAAACAGAAGGTTATAGTGAAAAGCAAAAAACTGTTATTGCTCGTGACTACTTGATTCCGAAAATCCGTGAACAAATAAAATTTACAGAAGAAGAAATTGTCGTTGACGACGAAATAATTTCACATATTATTCAAAGTTATACTGGCGAAGAAAAAGGCGTTAGAAACATGAAACGTTGTTTGGAAATTATATTCACTAAGCTTAATTTGTATCGTTTAATGAAACCAGGAACAAATATGTTCGAAGAAGACATGAAATTAAAGGTTGAATTTCCTGTTAAAATTACACAAGATATTATAAGACATCTTCTAAAACGTGAGGATTCTACATCACTATATGGTTTATACATTTAAAATAAATAATAAAAAAATATAATTATTTTTTTTATTATTTCTATTCTTATTAGCTACTATCTAATAAACCAGTTTGTAAACGAACAAACTCCTGATAATTGGCACGTGATGGATTATTAATCCATTCATCCCATTTACTAAATTCTTTTTCGTCTAATTCTTTATCTGGTGTTTCATTTGCATTTCTATAATATTCAATTGGATATCTATTTATGTACGAATTAACCATACCTATTTTGTATCTTTCTTTAGATGTTCTGTGTAGAATCCCAAAATATTTTTTATCAATTATCTTATCTGTAGGAAAAAGTATCCAGTCTTCTGAATCTAAATGTTTATCATTAAAATTTGGATATGGTAACATTTGAATATAATCAGATCTTGCCCACCAAAAATTACCTGGATAGTGATAAACAAAATATGGTGTTTTTCTTTTTAGATACGTATAAATTTCTTCTAATTTTTCATATTTTATTCTTAATTTATCATGATAACATAATTCACAACCAGCGGTTAGTTTATTATTAAGCATTAAAAGTCCTTTTTTCCAATTTTCAATACAGAAATACTCCATCATTAAAGTCCAATCTTCTGATGGTATACTATAATTTGTAGATCCCCTATTGTGAATGTAAAGAATTGCAAATTTTCTATCTTTATGATCATCACAAAACTTTTTGATTGCTCTTGTAGTAACTCCTTCAAAACCTTCTTTATAATGTACAATTATTTTGATTTTTTTATTATTTAAAATATTTGGTAATGGAAAATCAATCGTACTTACATAACCAATATAAATACATGTACATCTTTCAAGCAAACCAGAATTAGTTATTTTTTCAAATTGTCTGTTTATAATACTTAAACATCTTTTGATGTAATTAGGATCTATAAATATATGCCAAAAAATATATAATTCATTTGATAAATTCGTTTTTTCATTATATTTTACTTCTGTATTATTCATAAATGATTAGTATATATTATGGTACCTCTAAAAAACATATAAATATTACGAATAAAGCATTACAACTTAAAAATAAAAATGACGTTATTATTATACCTTATGATGACACTGAAAGAAGTCGTATATTTAGTGATGTAGTATATGGCAAAAAAAAACATATTATTGTTAGAATTAAAGGCATCGATCAATCATTTATTTTTAGTGACAAATATATTGTATATATAGATCTTTTTTTGTTAAATATCATAAAATTTACACCAAAAAATATTATAAGAGCATATATTTCACCACAAAATAACAAAATATATCCAAATAATATATTTCCGATTGCTTTTAGTTTTCCAGAACATAAAATAGTATCAAAAGTACCACATAAAGAAAAAATATTATCATCGCTAATACCTGGTAATTTAGATACTTACATTTACAATAATGAAACTGATTATTATAATGAATATAAAAAGTCTATGTTTGGAATTACATGTTTAAAATCAGGATGGGATTGTATGCGTCATTATGAATTAATGGCAAATGGATGTATTCCATATTTTCTTGATATTCAGGAATGTCCCAAAAATACAATGAGTTTATTACCTAAGAATTTATTTGTTGAAGGAAATAACTTATTCAATAAATTACGAAGAAAAACAACAATGAGTATTACTGATATACAAGAATATAAAACACTTGCAGCAAAAATAATTGAATTTACAAGAAAAAATTTAACTACTGCAATTATGGCAAATTATATTTTAAATAAAACAAATCACAATAACGTGTCCAAAATATTATATATTGGTATATCTAAACCTGAATATTTATCTACACTTACGTTACATGGTTTAAAATTAAGATTTGGTAAAAATTGTCATGAATACCCAAAACAGAATTATTTATACAAAAAAAATAATAATAATTTAATGGAAATATATGGCAAAGGAATAACCTATAGTGAATTAATTGATTTAGATTTAAGAGATGATAACTTGGATGAGTCACTAATTGAAAATATTAAAAATAAATATTATGATATTGTTATATTTTCATGCTATAGCAAAAATATGCAACACTATGAACTAATAAATACAATATATAAACCAAATGAAATTATTCTTATGTGTGGTGCTGATGTACATGATGGTAGCTGTATATCATGGAGCAAAAAAGGACATTATATTTTTGTTCGAGAATTATTGTAGTTTATAATTATTTTTTATATATACAAATATTATAAATGTCGATCCCACTTAAAATCGAATATGGTGTACCCAACAAAAAAATAAATATTACCAGTCTCGTAATTAGACAAAACACCAGTTGCTATAGAACAGGATTATTATTTATTCCAAAAGATGATATTTATAGAGCTAAACTATTTAGTGATCCTGTTCATGGAGTTAAAAAATTTATGATGATAAATTTAAACGGTAAAAAATATATATTAAATGATTTACATGACATATTTATTGATTTGAATACACAAATTATATATTTAGATTCAATGATTGTACCTGAATACATAGAAGAGGCTTTTTCTGTAAGTGATAGATCAAAATTATACTCTATACATAAACATATCAGACTTCCATATCATTCATTAGTTGACGAATTACCAGAACAATTAATGACAATCAGCAATATTACAGGAAATGAAAAAGTATTAGAAATTGGTAGTAACATTGGCAGAAACACCTTTGTTATTGCTCATTTATTAAATAAAATGAATAATAATAATTTTGTTACATTAGAATCAAATACAAGTATATACAATGAATTAATTCAAAATAAAAAACTGAACTCATTTAATTTTATTGCTGAAAATGCAGCTTTGTCTAAGCGTAAATTAATTCAAAACCATTGGCAAACTATACCAAGTGAAACTGTTTTGTCTGGATGGAAAAATGTAAACGTTATTGATTTCGATACTCTTCAAAAAAAACACAATATAATCTTTGATACTTTAGTTTTAGATTGCGAAGGAGCATTTTACTATATTTTAATGGATATGCCAAACATATTAGATAATATAAAAATGTTAATAATGGAAAATGATTATAGAGATATAGAACATTATAAATATGTTCATAATGAATTAATTAAAAATGATTTTAAAGTAAGTTTAAGACAATCTGGTGGAAATAGTTCTTTTCCAACACAAGGAAATTTTTATGAAGTATGGAAAAAATTAGAAAAAGAAAATACAAATAATATTCCATCTGTTGAAAGTAGCGAAAGTATTGTCAGTAATGATAGTTCTATTATTATAGGAGATACAAAATATGAACAAGAGATTGATATAATAAAGGAAGAAAACGAAGAAGAAAATAAAGTGCCAGAAAATTATTACAATACGTTAGATAAATATTATGATAATATAGAAAAAAAAGAGATAATTCAACCATTCGATAGTTTAAAATCAAGAAGAGCAAATGTACCTTTAGATTTACAAACATTAAAAGAATTATTGAAATATAGGATGCCAAATGTAACATCGTCAGGATTTAAAAGTATTTTAAATAAGAGAAACTTAGAATTAGATTTTAAGCAAGACGAGTATACACCAGTTGTAGTGAATAGTGTATTTACAGAAGAAGCACTAAAATTAATACAACATTATTTTCATGATACTATAAATAATAAGAAATTTGCATTTGGTGATAACCAATCGCAACGTTTTAGAGAACATAATGATTTAATGTCTCGTGTAATGCAGTATGAAGTTCTACCTTTAATTGAAAAAATAACAAAGAAAAAGTTAAAGCCAACATATACATATTTATCATGTTATGTAAAAGATTCAGATTTACCAGCTCATACTGATAGATCAGAATGTGAATTTACTGTATCATTTTTAATAGATAAACCTGAAGGTTGCACATGGCCAATATACATAGATAAACAAAAAGAACCAGTAAAGAACCGAGGAAGATATACAGAGTATGTAAATTCAGAAAATATTCATAAATGTATTCAAGTAGATTGTGATACAGGAGGATTAATGTGTTTTCAAGGTACAGATCATATACATTTTAGGGAAAAATTAGAGTATGATTATTATTATATTTCTTTACTTCATTATGAAGTAATTAATGATAGTTCTATTATCACAGGAGATACAATATATGAAGAAGAGATTGATTTAATAGAGGAAGAAAACGAAGAAGAAGACTTAAATAAATTTAATAAAACATTTACAGAAGTATCAGTTGAAGAAATAAAAAAAGAAGTAGAAGAAAATATAGAATTTGAAATTTTAGAAAAAAACACAGAAGATGTTAAAACGAAATCAAGCAAAAAAAAACGTGGTCGACCTAAAAAAAATATTTAAATATTAAATAAATGGGAATTTTTTATTAAAATATCTTTCAATAGTATTTATTAATACAAAAAGAACTGGAATAATTGCAGAATAAAAACACCATTCAGAATTCCAACTATTCTTATTTTCATATTTTGTATTTATTAATGCCAACATTCCAGCAATAATTAGTGTAAATCCAATTCTTACATTTTTAAAAAAGAAAGGAATCAAAATAAAAATTGTATTATAGATAGTCTCTAAAACTTCATTAGCATATTCATCATATTTATCCCATTGTAAGCGTTTATCTTTGTTTGGTTTTGTACACCATTTACTATTATCAATGTAAAAATTATTATAGCATGAATATAAAAATAAGATAGCAGTTATAATAGAAGCATATTTCAGAATATAGCTTGGAAGTATAGTGGTATTAAATAAATACCCACCAAATATTAAAGCAAATACTTGTAAAACTAAAATAGGAATAACACTTTTACTTGCCAGTTCATTAAATCTTTTATCGCAATCCTGATCAATCCATATAAAATATTCAGCAAGTTGCATTAATACAACTGCAGCAAAAAATACACCAATATGTTTATATGATGGATTATTTGAGAAAAATATTAAATATAGTGAGGCAGAACCACCTATTAAAAATCCATTCATCGATGATTTAGCATCATAGCACATAATATAATATATAATATGAATATTAAAAAGTATTTTACATCAGAGAAATCTAAAAAGTTTATAGTTAAATTTGATGTATATATTCCTGATTTTCAAAATTTTCAATTAATGAATATCCTAAAGATGTTAACATACTTATAAAAAATGAGGTAAAGATAAAATAATGTGTAGTAAAAAAAATAAATTAATTTAAATATTAAATAAGTAATTTATTATGGATAATAGATTGCCTGAAGAATTAATTAAATACGTAAAATCATATTTAATTAATGATAAATGTAGTTGTTGTAAAAAAACTTTATATAGAACTAAATCGGAAAGTCCTTATCCGTTAGTGTGCAATTATATTTGCTATCTAAAATTATGTTTATGTAGTATAGATTGTTATATTAATACTTTTATAATGTTATTTTTTATAATAGAATTTTATTTTAAACCATATGAGGATCATCATTTGTAATTGTTACTTCTTTCGACACGTTTTTTATTATTTCCGATTTATCATGTTCCACATCCATATTCATAATATTTGAAACTATTTTCATGTATTCTTCATCGTTTGCATAGGTAGGATTATCAGTAATCCATTTGGGTAACTGTTTCATATTTGCTTTTGTAACCTCATCTATTACGCGTTTCATTTTATCTTTGTTTTCGTTGTCTTGTTCCCATGTATCATTATCTTTAACATATAGTATTTCATTTTGTAGATCACTACAATGAACAGGGCGCTGATGTAATTCTAATTCTTTCAAACCATCTATAATAATCTTGCTTGTTCCATCTATAAATCCCATTTTACTGGTATTTTCCAAATCAGTAATTTGTAATTTTAATGAATTTACAAAATCCATAATATTCAATGCATCTTTACATTGTTCATTTAAAAATACATTGATATTAACTTTGTTACTAATATTATTGTTGTTGTTTCCAATATTTGGAATAATTTCCTGCATAGTTTTTTGTAATTCTTGATTTTGTTTCATCATATGTAAAAACATTTCTTTATAATTAACATTATCATCTTTTTCACCTATTTCTTCAAATTGTTCACTTATATTAACATCTACATATTTACATTTTAATTTATGCCTCGATAAACCAGAATTATGCTTGTATTGTTTCCCACAATTACACATATATATGTAACTGGCGTTTTTAGGCGTTTTTTCGTTATCATTTGTTATCATTTTATGTTTACGTGTGGTAATATGTCTTGTCCAGTCACTTTTTTTACAGCATTTAAAGTGACATTTTTCACATATAAATTTTTCGGCGTTTTTTGGCGTAAAATTTGTTACCATTTTTATCTATATAATGATAACAAAAAAAACGCCTAAACCAAAAATGACACAAAAAATAAAATCGTTAAAAAAAAATTATGCAAACAAGTCAAAAATCTGGAAAATGTAAATTACTGCATTTTGCAGTAAACTCATTTTTTTAATTTTTTTATTTTTTCAAAAAGTTAAAAAAAGTATTTTCGGCTAATTTAATTTATGTTTTTATCGTTTTTTAATAAAATACTTTTTATTTTTTTAAAAAAAAACAAAAAAATAAAATTATAGGTCCATTTTTAAATTATATTTTTTGCACAGATGATCGAATAAAAGTATATTTTGATTATATCCATTTTTAAAGTACAATACGGTTTGCCATATAAATTTGTTATTGTTATTTATGGTGTTATCCATAATATACAAATGATCATTATGAATATGAAAATCATTTAAATGTATATTTTTACTTCTTGATTCTATACCTTTAAATATGAAAGGACATATATTTTTCAATTGATTATACTCTATAATTGCTAATCTGTTCAATAGTTGAGAATTCATTAGTAAATGTATAATAACAATGTATTTATATCAGTTATTAAATTATTTTATTACGCTCGTATAAAAGCTCCAATTCAATAGTAAAACTAAAATCCATTTTATTTAAATTAACAATTTCTCCAAATTTATCTAATAAACGAATATGAACTTTTTTTAAATTAACTGGACCATTAAATCGCCTGGTTTTTGTCAAACTACAACCATCATTCTCATCAACTATTAAGCTCAATTTTCCATTTATCATAGGTATTTTTGCAAGAACATTCTCATCCATGGATGTATCTTCAAATAAAATGATATTCGATTCGTTCTTATTGTATTGATAATCGTTTAAGCAAAAGTAAATATATCGATCACCACCTGCATCAAATATTCCCTCACTTTGAACTGCTTCATCTATTTCCATATATTTACCTAATCTAAATCCAAGTATCCATCCCAAAGTATTCATTATATTATCATTATTACTGTCTGTAAAATGTAATGAAAACAAAAGTGAGGATTTATATTCATCCTCGTTTTCATTATCATCTTCAAATCTAACAATTTCAAATGAGCTTTTAAAATTAAATTCATTAATTGAAAATTTTAAATACTTTAAATCGTCCTTTCTCTCTGACTCATAAAAATAAGTTGTATTTAAATAATGAGCAATTGTGTCACAATCATAGTTTCCATCAGGTATTACAATTATATATTTATTACATTCACAATTATTTTTAATTTCAATTGAAAACCTATTATTATGTTTTACATGTGAAAATAAGTACCACGAATTTGGTACTTCTATTGAAGCAAGTCTTAGAGCGACTACGTTCTTTACTTCGGATGGAAAATTATAATCGAAATCACAGGGGTTGGATGTATAGTATTTTGTTCGAAAACAGCTATTTAAATGTAAGTTTTTTGTGACAGTGATTCTTTTGATAGAATTTAAACTGCTTGAGACTACAGGATTTTCAAATGTATTTGCATAAGTTTTATCGTCAGATGTTGTATCGTTTATAATTGGTCTGTGATCAGGTGATTCTGCATTTTTTTGAACTTGTTCTAATGCTTTATATAATATATCATTTTTATCATCTTTATAAATCTTATTAATTAAGATTTCGTTATCTTCTTGTTTTTCAAAATTAGGAATATCACGTATTTTATTGAGAAAATATGTATCATCACTTGGATTAGGGAAATACGATGAATTTAATAATAATTTCTTTGTTCTAACATCGTATAAACATTCTACAATTTTATAAGCTCTGTTATAAAAATCAAAAAATTTTGCTTCCAAATTTGAGTTATGAGGATGTAATTTAATAACAGTCTCTTCACATTTTTTTAGATCAGTCTTTTTATAATTGTATTCGAGTTGAAATAAGTTTAATATTTCATCCAAGTCATAATTATATATGTTTATGTCTAATGTATCCATTTATTATATATTAATAACAAATATTATTAATAGATAATTGTTAGCGTATATTGATTAATACATTTCATCAAAGTTAATATCACCTATTATATATCTAAATTTAATAATTGTATCTTTTACATCACGATTAGGATTTTTGAAAATAACACTTACTTTCAGTACATGATAAACAATATTTCCATCTGGATCTTTTCCTGATGGTAATGCTCCTTGGGATATTAATAATTTTAAAACTTCGTTCCATTTTAGTGCTGTTAAAACAGAACATGAATTAATATCACATATAGAGTGAATACAAGCTAATTCTTTTTCCAATTCCATTCTGCATGTTAAATCGAAACAATCACGAGGGACTTCTAAATCTTCTTCTAAATGTCCAAAAATTGTATTTAATAAATTGAAAGGATTCTCATTTACAGTTCTGTGTGCTGGCTGAAATGATAAAAATTGTCTCATTTCTTTAAATTTATCTGTTCTACATAATTGACAATCTAAATTAAATGTATCTCCATCATAAGCATAATATATGCGTCTAAATAATAGTGAAGATATAGGTATATCGTCAAGTTCTACAATATGAGCTTCTTCTTTTATTTCGATAGGATTCAAAACGTGTCCTAATGCTGCAATATCTATTATTTTTGTGTAATCGCTATAGCATGTATTTATAGTTGTCATAATATATTATAAATACATTAGTTATTTTTATTTTATAACAAATTTGTATTGTTATCATTTTTTCCAAAATAGTAACATGGACCCATTATCCATGAAAATGCTTCCAAATCTTTTTTAATATTTTTTGGAAAAAGGGTTCTTAGTGTATTATCATAGGATAATAAATCGTAATTTTCTATAAATAAACTATTTTCTTGATTTGTCCCTGTTTTATATATATTATAATTTTTTTTACATTCATTTACAAAGAAATTGCTTAGTTCGTACGATATTTTATTACTATATATATTTCTTGGTATGTTACTTTGTGTCCAGATAAAGAAATTTTTTTCAGGATGAAATAAGGTTGCATAATAAGGAAGTGATTTAAATTGATAACCACACATATACTCTTTATTATAATATTTAACTATCATAGTAGGAATAACAAAATCACGAATTTTGTTCATGTATTTGCCTGTCATACTAAATATATAATTGTGATAGAAATATGCACTTCCGTTATTTTTAAAATTATATATATCTTTGTCGGTAAATATATCATTCATAAATGGACTTATTAAGACATTATTATCTTTTTTTGATAATTTCTGTAAATGTATACTTTTTTCACCATTAAAATATAATTTTGAAATATTAACTAAATTATAGTAATTTTTAAGAGCAAGTTCAGGAGTTTTTTCTAAGACAGCCATTATTAATAATTGATATCCCAAACATATACCATATATTGGAAAATAATTACCTATTAAATTTTGTCTTGTTATAAAATTAACAATAAACTGTACTCTTGACATGTAAAACAATTGTTTTTTATCATCGCCACCTATATTTCCTCCAGGCAATAGTAAACCATTTATTTGATTTAATAATGATATTATAACAGGTAAAGGCAAATCAAATTGTATGGGTATTACACGTGCTCCTGTTGACTCAATCCATTTAACGTATGACTGTGCTAAATATGAACCTGCATCTATTTTTTCTTTAGTATTATCTATTGAAATACTTAATATTCCAATAATAACATTGTTTTTATTGATTTTCATTGTTCTATTTGCTTCTTTTAGTTGAAAATTTTTGCGTTTATTAAATAATTTACTATTTCTATACATATCATTTTTTTGTCGATATAATTTATATGAATTTCTTATTCGATCAGTCCATTTATGTGAATGTATGTTTATAACAGAAGTTCTATTATTAAATAAATCTTTTAATTTATTTATTTTTTTCCTTTTTTTTGTTTTTCTGTTACTTTTTTTATTTTTGATAGTTCTATTTTTCGATGGACCTAATTTTTTTCTTGATTTATTGATAATATTATTTTTCATTGTAATATAATATTATATGCGATTTTTAATTATTTTCTTCTTTATTTAAAATCATTTCATTAATTTGTTTTTTAATTTTATCAAATGTAATATCTTCTTGATTAACAAGTTGTTTAATATATGATAATATATCATCATCATATGACATTTCTTTTTCAGGTTTACCTATAAGTAAATTATAAACTTCAAATTCTGGACGAAGTTTAATCATTTTAGTTCTAAATACAATCGTACTGACATCATTATTTTTTCCATATAATTTTTTTTCTAATTCTGTTAATTCTACATGTTCATTAATTACTGATTCTGCCAACATTAATACATCTTTGTAAAATATCAAATCTTTTAATGTAGGATGATTATGATGATAATATTTTTCATAATATTTTTTATATAATTTATCGATCTTTTTCTTAATAACAGAAATAACAAATTTATTTTCAATAATAATGTTCCATTGTTGAGTTATAATTGGAAATAATACTATTGACATAATTTGCATCTTTAGTTTTTGAATATCTACATTTTCAATAATATTATCATTATTAATATGTTTTTTTCCTGTTAAGTTATTACTATTATTTATATTTTTACCAGATAATGAAAAATTAGAACCACGCATTATTACATTATAAATATATTATTTTCCACAACCACAACCCCTATTGTCTAATCTATGATAACGAAGGTGTGAATGATGATGATTATGATGATGTTGTGGTTGAGGATGAGGATGATGATGATGATCACGATGTTCAGATTGAGGATGGTGGTGATGTTCAGATTGAGGATGATGATGATGATGATGATGACGATGTTCAGATTGAGGATGATGATGATGGTGGTGTTCAGATTGAGGATGAAGATCATGACCATGTATAAAATGGTTTAAATGATCTTGAATAAGTTTGTCATCATTACACCATGTAACAGGTATGAATGGTTGAGAATGGCTATGTTTATTGGAAACGTAACCTAAGTGTCTATTTATCACTGGTATACTATAATAATTTTTACAATCTCTATGTGATCTATATTTATATTCACAACAGCACAAACTAACACAATGATTAACACATGGATTAAGACATGGATTATAGCATGGATCATAGCATGGATTATGACATGGATTATGACATGGATTATGATATAAATTCATTTATATTATAATCATTTAAAAAAAAATAAAAAAAATAATTAATGTAATATTTTTTATTATTATGAAAATATATATATGGATTCAAGTTCATTACAAGGTATATATTTTGGTTTAACTGAAGGAACAGTTACTACAATTGGAATAATTATTGGAATGTTAGGATCTTCTTTATCTATAGCTAAAAAGGCTATTTTTAGTGCAGTAATTGCTGCAACCTTAAGTGATAGTTTTGGCGATAGTATAGGAATATACTACTCAGAAGAAGCGCGTGGTGGAAAAGAGGCAATAAAAGCAGTTAAAAATATGGTAATATGTAAATTATTGATATCATTTTTATATTTAGTTCCGTTGTTGTTAATTAAAGATTTAAAAACAGGTGTTTGTATTAGTATTATTATTGCCCTATTTGTAATAAGTAATTCATTTCATTACTTGGCTATTGTTAATGAAAAAGATCCAATTGAATTTGTTATTAAAAATACATTAACAATTGGAATTGTAATTCTTATAACATATTATGTTGTAAATATAATTAATAAAATAATGTAAGGTTAATTATTTCTTAAAGTTGCAATTTCCATATTTTCCTAATTCTTTTTCTTTCCGTAATAACAATGAATGCATTTTATTATTAATTCCACATGTTTTAATAGGCTCGTGTGGTTTATTTTTGCATTTTTTAATATATTCTGGTAACATAT
>MDSY01034129.1_pt1 | contig 29592 bp, 31 predicted proteins | sample 811131 | NCBI WGS metagenome assembly MDSY01 (sample SAMN05326643, study PRJNA326480) | marine metagenome | isolation source: seawater | place: Atlantic Ocean: South West | collected 2010 | reverse complement strand
TAGTCGGGGTGGCAGGATTCGAACCTGCGACCTCCTGCTCCCAAAGCAGGCGCGATGACCGGGCTACGCTACACCCCGAAGGTGTTAATTTTAGTAATTTCTGCTGTATTTTCTCTTTAATAAATTTTTAAGAGTACGACAATTAGTAAGACTTAATACTGATATTAATGAACTTTTACAGCTGCGAATATAACTCTCATTATGTTCACCTGCAAGACTTATTATATGTCTTGAAAGAACAAGCTGATAGACTGGATGAGCTACTAGATAATATGAAGTCATTTTAATCAATAATTAACAATTAATAAATCATAGGCATCACTATCTATATGAAAGAGTATGTTGGCTAGATTTATTGTAACTTTAGTATTCATAATTTTTATTTTTTGGTTAATACTATAACAGCTTTGTTTAGATCATTCCATGAAGAATCAAGATCATCCAAGAATTTTACTCCTTCTTTTGTTATTGTGTAGTATTTTCTTGGAGGCCCAGATGTTGATTCTTTCCATCTGTATTCTAATAATCCGCCATTTTTTAGACGTGTTAAAAGATGGTAGATTGTTCCCTCAACAACAAGTATTTTTGATTTCTTGAGCGTTTCTATTATTTCGAAAGAGTATTTTTTTTACTAAGAATTTTTAGAATACAAAATTTTAATACACCTTTTCTCATTTGTGCCCTAGAGTTTTTAATATTCATAAGTTTTTATGTTTTGAAATCAATTTATTTTTTGATTGACGCATACAGAGTAAAGTGATTTACTTTGCAAAAATATATTTTTACTTAGTATTATGAAATACATAGTAGTAATTTTAACATTTCATCAACACATATTTATAACTAACTGATCTATATTTAGATATTAAATTCTTTAATTATGAGCTCTTACAAGTATTACATAATGGTTTTAAAGAAAGTAAGTTTTGATGAAAAATTGTTTCAAAAAGAATATGAAAAAGCCTGTTCAGCTCTCCAGGGAGTTGATTTGATGAGGTTAAAACGTTGGAATAGGATGTATGTTACTAGAAATCCTCATCTCGAATCAATCTGAATTTAAGGAGTTATAACCTTAACATCATTAAAAGCAATTGCTCCCCGAACAACACTATTAATACTATCTTTTAGCGCCTCAATTATTTGTAGTTTAAGCTGACTTTTGTGATAGATTATGCTAATTTCTCTAGCTGGTTGAGGTTCTGGGAAGTGAATTATATTCTCCGCATTCTTTTCAGATAGATTTCTAGAGTTTAGATACGGTATTAAAGTCATACCTAATCCTTCGTTTGCAAGATTTACCAAAGTTTCGAAACTACCACTTTTTAAATTAAATTGCTGGTTTTTATCACTTTTGATAAGGTTACACATGGATAGCACTTGATTCTTGAAACAATGTCCATCTTCTAATAACAACATATCTTCATTTTCAAGGTCCTCAATATTCATTTTAGTACTTTTATATAATCTATGGCTTTCTGGTATATAAGCAGTAAAAGGCTCATAATATAAAGGTCGTTCTATTATGTTGTCATGTTTTAGTGGAGTTGCTGCAATCCCTGCATCTATTTTCCCTTCAGTTAAAGGTTTAATTATATTTTCAGTAGTTAGCTCTTCTATTTTAATATTTACTTTGGGATAAGATTTTAAAAAGGTTTTGAGAAACATCGGAAGAAGTGTAGGCATTACAGTTGGTATTATTCCGAGGGTGAATGTGCCTCCAATAAATCCTTTTTCTTGTGCAACGACATCTTCCATTCGTTTCGATTCTGAAATTATTTTTCTTGCTTGTATAAGAATTTCTGATCCTACTTTAGTTAAGCGAATAGGTTTCTTGGTTCGATTAAATATTTGTACTCCTAACTCTTCTTCAAGTTTTTGAATTTGCATGCTGAGAGTTGGTTGAGTAACAAATGATTTTTCAGCTGCAAGGGTGAAATTTCCAGCCTCTGCTACTGCTATCATGTATTTGAGTTGCGTAAGAGTCATTATTTGTTAATCTTATTATTTTACAAATATAATAAATTAATCCTATATCAATGTAATATTGAAATATTTATAAGTATGTTTTTAATAGGGTTTTCTCTTCCATCGATGGGTTGAGAACATATTTTATCAACGACGTCCATTCCCTTAGTGACGCGTCCAAAAGGAGTGAAACCTTTATCTAAATGATATGCACCTCCTTTTTGTTGAACAATAAAAAATTCAAAGGGAGATGCTAGCTTGTGTGGGTTATTTTCTTCACTACTCGGAATAGAAATAACACCTCTATCGTGTCGATGACCTTTTTTATTATCTTGCGGCAATAAATAACGCCCTATTTTTCTTCTTTTAGACCATGTTCTAGGATTATCTGAATTTCCTCCTTGGATTACAAAATTTGGAACTACACGGTGAAAAAAGGTATCGTTGAAATAACCAAGTTTTGTTAAATAAATAAAATTAGCTCGGTGATATGGGGTATTATTAAATAGTTGTAGGTCTATATTTCCAAATTCAGTTGTAATTCTAATTTTATTTTCTTTGTGTTCTTTCTGGTATTGAAATAAAAAGGGAATAGCAGTTTTCTCATCTAAATAAACTTCAGGATCTTCTATTAGTAACTTATTCTTTAGAACTTTTTGCTTGACTTCAACTTTTTTTTCATTTCTTTTTATTTTCTTTGGAGCATCGTTACAGCTTAAAATCAAAAAGAAAAGAAAACTTAAAGCGCTTAATTTTTTCATAACCTATGCTGTTTACAAAATTTAAATCTCTTCTTTCAAAAGTAATTCATTTACCATTACCGGGCATTAAAGCTCAAAAAAAAATGGTTCCAATGTTTCGATCCGAAGAATTAGTTAAAAAGCCATTAGATAAAAAAAAAGTAAAGGAATCAGCTGTATTACTTTTGTTCTATCCTAATGATGATGAAGAAACTTGTTTTGTTTTAATACAAAGGAGTATATATAACGGAGTTCATTCTGGGCAAATTAGTCTCCCAGGTGGAAAAAAAGAACTTCAAGATTACACCTTTTGGGATACCGCTTTACGGGAGGCTAAAGAAGAAATAGGTATTTCTTATTCTGAGGTAGAATATATTAAAACCTTATCTACCTTCTATATTCCTCCAAGTAATTTTATTGTTTTTCCTTTTATCGGTTTAATCAACTTCAAACCTTTATTTCAGCGCGATATTAAAGAAGTAAAAAAAATAATTGAAATACCTCTTTCAAAATTATTAGATCATAATAATGAGACAGTAGGAGATGTAATAACATCATATGCGGGACAAGTTAATGTCCCTTTGTATTTATTTGATGAAGTTAAAGTCTGGGGAGCTACTGCTACTGTCCTTTCTGAAATGAAAGATATCATTCTAACATCACTGAAAGAATAATGTTATATTTAACCTATTCAAAATTATGGGAATACTTAAAAGAAATCCTTTTGGTCATATACTCTTCTTAAAAAAAATGTTGATTCGTTACTTAGGTTTTATCTCGCACAGGAGGTATAGAGGTTTCAATCAACTAAATATAGAAGGTTCAGAAATTATTAAAAATTTACCAAATGAAAATGTGCTTTTTGTTTCCAACCATCAAACTTATTTTGCTGATGTTGTTGCTATGTTTCATGTATTTAATGCAAGCCTTAGTGGTCGTATAGACAATATTAAGAACGTGGGATATCTTTGGAATCCTAAACTTAATATTTATTATATTGCAGCTAAAGAAACTATGAAAGCGGGTTTACTTCCCCGATTATTGGCCTATGCAGGTTCGGTTTCTATCGAAAGAACTTGGCGTCAGTCAGGAAAAGATATAAACCGAAAAGTAAAATTTTCAGATATTTCTAATATTTCAAAAGCATTGGATGATGGCTGGGTGATCACTTTTCCTCAAGGAACAACTAAGCCTTTTAAGCCTATGCGAAAAGGAACTGCTTTTATTATTCAAAAATATAAGCCCATTGTAGTTCCAATTGTAATAGATGGTTTTCGAAGATCATTTGATAAAAAAGGACTCATGATCAAGAAAAAGGGGATACTTCAATCAATGGTTATCAAAGAACCCTTGTCTATTGATTATGAAAACGAATCTATAGACTCAATTTTAGAAAAAATTGAATACGGTATTGAGCAGCACCCTTCTTTTCTTAAAGTGTTATCAGCTAAGGAAATTGAAGAACAAGAAGAGTTAAATAAAAGTAGAGAATGGTAATGCTTATTAGTCAATTATTTTGAGTTCTTCTATATTCTTTTTTAATTTAAAGAAATACCTTCCATAGATTAAATAATAGAACCCAATTAAAAAACATAATACTAAAACCATAATTCCAGTAATTATAATTATCATTTTAATAAGTGAACCTTCAGCTGCTAATTCAGAGTTCAATAAATCAATATAGTCAAGATCGTATTTAAATGCATTAATCAATACGATTATCAAAAACCCTAAAAAGAGAACCAAATTATAAATAATGTATTTATTTACAGATTTCCTTGATTTTATAATTCTTTTTGTAAGCATTGATATAGAATCAGATGTTTTTATTTTACTATAATTTAAATAAAATTGAATCATAAAATAAGACAGTATTAAGTAGCCTAGAATACTTACTAAAATTGAGAATTCAAATAAATGTATACTTTTATAATATTCAAAAGCTTCAAAATAATCTGGAATTACAAATGGAAATAGGAGGTAGGCAAAAAACTCAATACAACTGAATATAAAAATCCATTTAATTGAAGAAATAGACTTTTTCTGTGTTAATTGAAAAATCTCCTCTTTAGATAAATGTTGACTGAACACTTGATTCTTCCAATTTTGTTTTAAGTTATCTAGTTTATTCATAATCTGATTACTTAAGCATTGCTTTTAATTTTATCTTAAGTCTACTAATTTTTACACGAGCATTTACTTCAGAAATCCCTAAGGTTTCGGAAATTTCAATATATTTCTTATCTTCTAAATAAAGAAATATTAATGCTTTTTCTATCTCAGAAAAAGAACCAATCTTTTCATAGAGCCAATTTATTTGTAGATCCCTAGTGTTATCATATTCTTCCTCTGCTTTAAATTCATAGATCTCAGTATATTCTGTTCCTTGAATCACTCTTTTATTTTTTCTATAAAGCGAGATAGCAGTATTCAATCCAACTCTATACATCCAGGATGTAAACTTGGACTTACCCTTAAAACTCGGATAAGACCTCCATAATTGAATACTAATTTCTTGAAATAGATCTTTACGGGACGATTCATCATTTTCATAGATACGGCAAATTTTATGTATTATATTTTGCTCTTTAGCGATAAGTTCCAAAAATTCATTTTCACTTAAATGCATTTAACTTGGTATTCTAATAGGTATTTTAAATAAAAGAAATTTTTTAAAGGCAGTTAGTACTTAATAATTCCTGCACAACTAACACGAGCTCCAGCTGCTCCTGATGGTTGAGAAGTGAAGTCATCTGCTCCTTGATGAACAATTATCGACCTACCAACAAGATTTTTGTCGATATCATCACAATCCAAACACCATAAATCTGTACTAAAAGTTATCATTCCATGACCATTACTATTTGCTGTAAAGTTACCGATGTCACCTCTATGATATCCTTTTGAATCTCCCCAAACTCCATGAGCTTGAAAAGTAGGATTCCAATGACCTCCAGCAGATTTTCCATTGTCAGAGCTGCAGTCAGCTTTTTCATGAATATGAATTGCGTGAATTCCTTCATCTAATCCATTAATATGTGCTTCTAAAGTTACAGAGTCATTTTTTTCAGTAAAAGTAACAATACCATTAGCACTACTTCCACTTTTTCCAACAAGAGAAAATTTAAGTTTTTTCTCAGTTTTTTCCATAATTTGATTTGTTTTGTCATGTAGAATTCTACTTTTATGAGATTCTACTTTTGCTTTTACCTCTCCAGGAGTCCCCTCAATTACTTGAACTATTTCATTTTTTTTACCATCTTTATCTATAATTGTTTTAATGGTTGCTATTTGTAGCGTGTCATTAATTTTTTTGATTTCAATCGATATCTCAGCATTTTTTTCTTTTTTTGGTTTATTTTCACACGAAACTAAAATAGAAATTGTAATTAAGGCTGCGAATAATAAAGATGTAATTTTCATATTAATTATTTTTCAGTTTAAAGTTAGGTAAAAAAGAACTAGCATGACTTTAAAGATCATTAAACTCTTTTATTTTTTTAATTTACATTTAGGAATAATTTTTTATAAATTAAATAATTTTCAAAACACTATATTTACCAAAAAAAAAATTGAAAAGTAAAATATCATTTATTATAACCCTGACGCTATTACTTAGTTGTAAAACTATGTATAAAACACTTCCTTTTTCTGAGACTGAAATTCCACAAGCACCTGATTATACAAATTCCTTTTATTGGGCAGTTCTTCCGGGTCAATATCCAAAAGAATTAATTGAAATAACAGGAGAATTTGAAAATAAACTAGTTGATGTTTTCTTTATTTATCCAACCCTTTTAACAGACAATAAAGATCCAGCTTGGAATGCGGATTTAAGTAGAGAGGAACTTAGAAAAGATGTTCTCAATAAGTCAGTGAAATTTCAAGCATCGAGTTGGTCAGAAGCAGGAAATATTTATGTTCCCTTTTACAGACAATCTCATTATAAAACTTTTGTTCCTCCTTACGATTTAGATGGTCCTCCTTCATGGAAGATAGCATATGCAGACGTTTCTAGAGCTTTTGAATACTATTTAGAGAATTATAATAACGGAAGGGGAATTATAATAGCAGGACATAGTCAAGGGAGTATTATGGCCAAAGAATTAATTAAAAATTATTTTGATGGAAAAGATCTTCAAAAACTTTTAATTGCGGCATATTTACCAGGAGTAAGTATTAAGCCAAATGAATTGGGTTCTATAAAATCCATGAATAACGCTGAAGATATTGGAGGTTTCGTTTCATGGAACACCTACAAAAAAAATAATTATCCCAAGACCTACGAAAAGTGGTACAAAGGAGGTATAACAACTAATCCTATTACATGGGATAAAAGTATTGTCACTTTAAGAGAAAAGCATTTGGGAATATTAAATGCTGATGAAGTAATTTACGACAGCGCCGTTTCAATTGAAGTTATAGACGGTCTTCTTTGGTCTACAGTTCCTAAAATTCCAAAACGTTTCTTACTTTCTTTTATAAAAAGCTATCATTTTGCAGATGTAAATTTATTTTGGAAAGACATTGAAAAAAACGCTCAGTTAAGAGCAAATCAGTGGATTAAATATAATTCTTTAAATTGAAATTAAATAAGATACTTGATAGTTGTATAGAAGAATGGAATAATGTTTTAAGAAATAAAAAGCACCCCTACCGTTTCTTTACTTTAGCTACTTCATACAATAATATGCCATCCATAAGAATTGTGGTTCTTAGAGATTTCAATTTTGATACGATGGACTTTACCATATATACAGATGCAAGATCAAGTAAAATATTTAGTATAAAAAACAATGCTAAAATTTCTTTACTATTTTATGATTCAGAAAAAAGAATTCAAGTTAGAGTTCAGGCTAATTGCATATTATTTCAAGAAGACGATCTTCTTTTTGAAAAGCAACCTCTCGATTCTCAGAAAGCTTATAATACAGATCTAGCTCCAGGAACTCCAATTGATTCGATAACTTCTGTTTCTTTTTTGAAAAAAGAAAATCACTTTATAAAACTGGTTTTCCGTGCAAATGAGATAGATTTTCTTAAATTAAATAAAGATAATCATGTACGAGCTTATTTTAAATTCACAAATAGTAATTGGCAGGGTGAATTTAGGGTACCTTAAAACTTTTATTTTATTATTTTTTGTAAATTTTAACTAAAATTAAAAAATGGATTCAAAAATAAAGAAAAAAAATTCTAGAAGAAATTTCTTAAAAAAAAGTATTCTAGCCTCCTCTATTGTGATTTTGCCAAGGCATGTTCTTGGAGGTCAAGGTTTTATAGCTCCTAGTGATCAGTTGAATATTGCGGGTATTGGTATAGGAGGAAAAGGACGATCAGATATCATTAATTCCTCTGTAAAAGGTCGCGAACGCGTTGTAGGTTTGTGTGATATTGATCCGAGCGGAAAACACGGAGTCCTAGACACAATAAAAGATTTCCCAAATGCAAATTTTTATACTGATTTTAGAAGACTTTTAGATTCTGAAAAGAATTTAGATGCTATAACTATTTCAACTCCGGATCATACTCACGGAGTAATTGCTATGGAGGCTATGAATAGAGGCATTCATGTATATGTTCAAAAACCATTAACGCACAATATTAAAGAAGCTAGGTTATTAACTGAAAAAGCTCGAGCAAATAAAATTGTATCCCAAATGGGAAATCAAGGTGCTTCAAATCCAGGTCAATTAAAAGTTCAAGAGTGGATCGATTCCGGATTAATTGGTAAAGTTTCTGAAGTGAAAGTTTGGACAAACCGACCTGTTTGGCCCCAAGGAATCCCTAAGCCACTTCCAGACCCTCAAAATAAACCTAATAATTTAGCTTGGGATTTATGGTTGGGTCCAGCATCGAAAACTCCATATAGCTCATCGCTTCATCCTTTTAATTGGAGAGGATGGTGGGAATATGGCACAGGAGCACTAGGTGACATGGGTTGCCACATAATTGACGTTCCCTTCCGTGCATTAGGCTTGCATTATCCAACTGCAGTTGAATGCAGTGTTGGGACAGTTTATACCCAAATGTGGTCGCCTGATTATATTCCAGAAGGATGTCCACCCTCATCAGCTGTAACAATCAATTTTGCTGCAACATCTAAAAACGATACTCCTATGGTTATGACTTGGACAGACGGTGGTATTCGTCCAGCTCATCCAGATTTAATTCCAGTATCGGAAGATATTGGAGAACCGGGTGGAGGTAATGGCGTAATGATGATTGGAGAATATGGTATTATAACTACAGGGGTTTATGGATACTACCCTAAGTTATATAGAAAAGGAGAGGAGACCCTTATCTATAAAAGACCTATCGAAAGTGCTTCAGAACACGGGCATCAAAATAAATGGATAGATGCTATTAAAGCAGGTTTTAATAGTAATGAACACAAATCCTTAACTTCTTCTTTCGATTACTCGGGGCCACTTACTGAAACAGTTTTGATTGGTAATATTGCAATTCGTAGTTATTTGTTACGAAAAGGCAGTGGAAGAAACATAGAGTATTATGGTCGTAAAAAATTACTTTGGGATGGTGATAACATGAAAATCAAAAATTTAAAAGATGCGAACCTATTTATTGGACGTGAATATCGTAAAGGGTGGGAGCTTTAATACACAATAGATGAAAGATAAAGTAATTTGGATAACAGGAGCATCTTCTGGAATTGGTGCAGAGCTGGCTAAACAATACTCAAAAAAAGGGGCTCGTCTAATATTATCTGCGCGACGTAAACTAGCACTAGAAGAGGTTAAAGATTCATGTGTAAATAAAAAAAACATTACCATACTTCAACTTGATTTAAAAGATTTTAAAATTATGGAAAGTCATGTAGCGAATGCAATTTCCTTTTTTGGTTCGATTGACCTTCTCATTAATAATGCTGGTGTAAGTCAAAGGTCTTTGATTTCTGAAACTAATTTTGAGGTTTACAAAGAGTTGATGGATATAAATTATCTTGGAACAGTGGCTCTATCTAAAGCTTTATTGCCCTATTTCACAAAGCAAAGAAAAGGTCATTTTGTCGTAGTAACTAGTGTTATGGGTAAATATGGTTCCCCCTTCAGGTCAGGATATTGTGGGGCTAAACATGCGCTTCATGGATTTTTTGACGTGCTCCGTATGGAACATCAAAAAGATAATATAGATGTTACTCTTATATGTCCTGGATTTGTTCAAACAAATGTTACCATAAATGCTTTAATAGGAAATGGAGATCGCTTAAATCATGATGATCCGGGAACCCAAAACGGTCTTCAAGTTGAATATTTTTGTAAGAAATGATTCGTGCAATTGATTTTAAGAAATGGGAGGTTTCTTTTGGTAAAAAAGAAAAGCTAGGTGTTTTTATAAAACGATTTTCTCAAAAGCTATTACATGAAATTATTTTACGCTCAAATGTTCGATAAACCCTATTCTAAAATTCTTAAATCATGAAAAAGCAAATCAAAATACAAAGACGAGATCTTATTAAAACTATAGCTGCAGGAGCAACTACTGTTTTTTTAGGTTCGACAGGTTTCGCTAAAATTCAAGCAAATAAAGTTTCTGAAAAGCTGAAAGGAAATATCAATCATTCTGTTTGTCAGTGGTGTTATCCGGATTTGAGTTTAGAGGAATTATGCAAAGTTGCTCAGGAATTTGGGCTAATGGGTATAGATTTAATAGGGCCTAATGGCTGGGACACATTAAAAAAATATAATTTGGTTTCTACTATGTGTAATGGAGCTGAAATTAGCTTAACCGAGGGTTTTAATGATTCAAAATACCATCCTACTTTAATTAAAAATTACACAAAACAAATTAAACTAGTTGCAGAAGCGGGCTTTACTAACTTAATTTGTTTTAGTGGAAATAAAAGGGGAATTGATAATGAAACTGGACTTCAGAATTGTGTTGAGGGACTTCAAAAGATCCTTCCATTAGCAGAAAAATTAGGTGTTGTTATTCAGATGGAATTATTCAATTCTAAAATTAATCACCCTGATTATATGTGTGATAATACCCCTTTGGGTATTGAATTATGCAAACGTTTAAATTCACCAAATTTTAAATTACTTTATGATATTTATCATATGCAAATTTCTGAAGGAGACATCATAAGAACCATTACAGATAATCATCAATATTTTGGCCATTATCATACAGCAGGAGTTCCGGGTCGAAATGAGATTAACGATAATCAAGAATTATATTATCCAGCCATAATGAAGGCAATTGTCAAAACAGGTTATACTGGAATTGTAGCTCAAGAATTTATTCCTAAAAGTGAAGATCCTTTATCTTCTCTTAGAGAATCAATTTTAATATGTGATGTATAGCATGATATAATTTAATTAACTAATTTAATTTTTAAGTTTAATACCTTTGAAGAATTGTATTTTTTATTATGAAACACTTTATTTATATTTCTTTCTTTGTCTGTATTTTGTTTCCTACTCTTTTGGGCTGTTCTTTTAATGAAGGAAAATCTTTAAACGAAATAACGGTTGAAAATAGATCTAGTAAAAATATTTATTCTCTTAATGGTTCAGCTTACACAGGTCGAATATATAAGTATGCTAAAGAGTCAGAAATTTTAATTTTAGAATTTAATGTTTTATCAGGTGTCTATAACGGCGTTTATAGAGAGTATCATCCAAATGGATCTCTTAGGCGATCAGCTAACTATTCTAATGGGGTTTTTAATGGAATTGAAGAAAAATACTACGAAAATGGTCAACTGAGTGAATCTGTAAATTATGTTCAAGGAAATTTTAATGGAAAAAGAATGGTTTATTGGACAAATGGTATCTTAAAAGAGGAAAATTTTTTTAATAATGGTGTCCTGGGGGGTGATAATTTTTATTATTATTCAGATGGGAAACTTCGAAAAAGCTTAAAATTTGATTTTAATAAAAAAAGAAATGGTGTTTGGGAAGATTTTCATCCTAATGGTCAATTAAAACTTCGAGTAAAATATAAAAATGGCATTATTTTATCTAAGTCAGAAGAATATGACTTTAATGGTAACATAATTTCTAATTAATCAACTTAATTGCATACTGAAGTTGCAATAAGTGTGTAAGCTCCTTGTGATATAGTTATTGAGTTTACTACATGGCAGAATATATATGTTTTCCCTTTAGGAACATACACTTCATAACTTTTACAATCACATCCTTGATAAGCAAATAATACACCACCACTTCCTCCAACTACAGTACTTTGTGTACAAGGTGAGCAGGTAATATCTATATTAACAGTAACAACATTACTAAATAAAGAGGCATCTTTTGCTTTGTATGTAAAACTATCTCCTCCATTCATAACTCCGTTCTGAACATAACTAAATGTACCTCCAGGATTTAAAACTAAAGTTCCAAAGTTTGGACCTGTTACTAGTGTCGCAGTTAAGCTGTCAGCATCAGGATCAGTATCATTAGTTAAAATGTTATTGACCCCATTACTTAATAGAGTTGTTGTCCCTCCTAATCCAATTGTAATACTATCAGGGTATGCAACAGGGGGATCGTTTGTAGGTGTTACATTAATGGATACAGATGTAGCTAATCCATACCCTTTTCCATCAAATGGAATATAGGTAAAACTGTCAGTGAAGTTTTCTGTCCCATCATGATTATAAGAAAAGCTACCATTTGAATTTAATAATAATGTACCAAATAAAGGACTAGTTCCAATTGTTGCAGTAAGTATAGCAGCATCACCACCATTAGCATCTGTATCATTAGCTAAAACACTAGTTACTGCATTTGTGGTTGTAGTTGCTGTACCTCCTTCAAATAAAGCAATATTCTCAGTTACACCTACAGGTAAATCATTTATGTAAATGGTTGCGGTAGTTGTGTTTCCAATACTGAAGCTATCTCTTGGTGTATAAGTGAAAGTATCGGTAGTAGTTGCGCTGCCATCATGAGTGTATGTAAAGTTGCCATTTGAAGAAAGACTTAAAGATCCATTTATTGCAGTTTGAACTATAACAGCGGTTATGGGGTTTGATTCAGGATCATTATCATTAGATAAAACTGAATTTGTAGTACCATCATTTAGAACACTAATAGTACTGCCATTTGGAACTGAAATAAAATCCTCCACACCAGTTGGAGCATCATTTGTTTGAGAAATACTAACTGTAATTAAATCATCTACAGTACAGCTAATATCCCCATCGGAAACTACTAAACTAATGAAAGTAGAACCATTTTGATTTTCTAAAAAATCAATAACTAAAGCAGTAGCAGTTATTGACGTAGCAATCATAGTTGGATTACCAATATTTGTAGAATATGATAGTGTATTAGAATCTACATCTGAGAAGACATTAGCCAAAGGGATATAGAAATCTGGATCATCTTCTGCTACACTAACATCTGCTATTGGGTTGTCTAGAGTTGGACAATCATTTACAGAATTAACCGTATAGCTTATAGGCTGATATAATTCACAAATTCCGTCACTAATTGTAATTGTTCCAGTTGTACTTCCATGCCTATTTAGAATACTTGAGTAAGATAAACGGTTATTAGCTGGGTTAATATAAATATTCACGACCTCAGGATTAGTGTGCGTTACTGTAAAAGTGTGAGCAGCATTATCAGCATCAGTTATTAGACTTTGTATGTTAGTATTCCAAAACCAAAGACTAAAATCTTCATTTGAATTTGGACCATTAAATTGAGTTGCAACTGCCGAGTTATTCCAAACAGGGCAGTCGTTAACAGGTGTTATGTTTATTGTCACATTTACCGTATTTCCATCAGAAAATCCGTCATTGGTCTTATATTGAAAAGTATCAGTAGTAGTTTCAGATCCATTATGAGTATATAAAAAGGTCCCTGATGATAATAGACTTAGTGTTCCATTGAATGGACCGCTGCCAATTATAATAATTGCTGTTATTGGGTCACCTTCTGCATCAGTATCATTTGCTAATACTGTAGTGGCATTGCTAGTTGTAGTTATAACTGTCCCCCCTTCATTGACTAATAATGATTCAGTTACAGTTACCGGGGGATCATTTACAGCAGTTACAGTTACAACAAAAACTTCTTGAGTAGAACAAGTACCATCGTTTGCATTTATGGTTACAGTTGCAACTCCAGTTTGATCGTCAATGTAGTCTAATGTTAGTGAATTTGTGTTTAGTGTTACAGTTACTAAACCGGTATTATCATTTGTAAAAGTATAATTCAAGACATTACCTTCAGCATCACTAAATAAATTAGATATATTAAAAACATTATCAGCAGCATCTTCTAGAACTGTAAAGTCAGCAATTGGATTATCTACCACAGGACAGTCATTTACAGGTGTAATATTTATTGTAACAGTTACTGTATTTCCATCAGATAATCCATCATTGGTCTTATATAGAAAAGTGTCAGTAGTAGTTTCAGACCCATCGTGTGTGTAAGTAAATGTTCCAGTTGCAGAAAAAGCAAACGCAGCCCCATTAATAGGATTACTAACGAGAATAGCAGTTAAGCTGTCTGATTCAGGATCAGTATCATTAGCAAGTACTGAGGTGGCATTACTAGTTGTTGTTGAAGCTGTACCTGCTTCAAGGACACTGATTACTTCTGTAATTGTAACAGGAGGATTGTTTGGTGATGAAAATGAACCAGTGTAAACTCCCCTTCCATACGAAGCAGCAACTACACGATTATCCAATGCAGAAACACCTCTAAAATCCATGTCATAAACTGGAACATCACTCATTCCAGTGTAAGCTGATACCCAAGTAGGATTGGCGTTAGTGAAATTGGCTGTTCTCCATATCCCAAGTTCTGTTCCAATAATTACTTCATCATCAACGTAAGGGTTATTTAAAATTGATAATACAGGAAAGTCAGGTAAATCACCTTCTTTATTCGAGTTGGTTACAAAGCCATCGTTTGTGAAACGAATATTACTATTTATTCCATAATTAAAATATGTTACATAAATATCATTTTCCGTATTTCCAATATGAATATCTGAAACACTTCCAGATTGACTATAAACTGCTGTAGTTGCGGAACCACCATTTACTCCTGCATTAGTGATTTTAAGGACATCTCCATCTGAAAGACCTACAAATAATGTGGTTGTATTTGTAGTATGCCTAGAAACTTCTAGAGCTGTGACATATCTAGTTCCTGGGAAATTAATTAAAAACGTTTGAATAGTTCCACCTCTTTCAAGACCAGTAATTACTCTGATTTTTCCATTACCTGCACCAGAAAAATAATTATCTTGATTAGAATCTAAAGCTCCAGGATTAATAAAACTTCCTTCATTAGATGGTATTGATAAAGCAGCAGTAAGATTAGCAGGAGGTTGTGCAGCTCCTCCAGCAGTAAAACCTGCCCTTTGAATTTTATTATTATATACATAATTAGATATGTAATAGTGTCCTCCTACTTGATCAAATACAGTAGCAGCTCCGTCACCACCTTGAACCTCTGCTCCATCTGTTTTATTATTGGCAGATGATATTATTGCCCATGTCCCATTATCTTGAGTTCCACCAACAATATAATCATTACCAGCAAAATCAGGTGGAGATTGTGCAACAGTGTAAAATTGTAAAGTAATTAATTCTTTTTCTCTATCACCAAAAGTAGATGTATCAGATGCTGTTGATAAACTAGTAGAATATGCAACACCTCCGTCATTTACTACAATAGCCTTATTTGTATCTCCAGGTTTAAAGTATAAACCATGTTGATCAGCATGTACTACTGAAACGTTTAGGGTATTCAAATTTGCATTAAATGGTGCCCATTTGGTAATTTGACTCCACGAAGTTCCCCCATTCTGACTTCTAAACCAATCAATCCCTCCAACATATAATATATCTTCATTAGTAGGATCCACTTCTATTTCAAGATCATAAAAAGATTGCCCTCTTGTAAAATCAAAGTTAGGAATCCCTAAATCAGCATCAACTGGGGGTGTAACATAGGTAAAAGTGGAGAAGTTGTCAACTGTCTTATAGATTATAGGAATCATGGGAAAATCTACAGTTGAGCTACTTGTGCTGGAAGTCTGAATTAAGACATAATGGGTGTCTGTATCTGTTTGACTTGGTGCTATTTCTGTTCTGTGTCTTGTCGTGGGAGAGGTTGTTGGAAATACAGGGAAAGTTGGATTAGCCCGTGTAAAGCTTGTCCCATCATCACTATACCAGAATCGGCCACCATCAATTCCACTCCAATATTGACTGTCCGTGGTACTTAACCACAATCTATTTAGGCTACCTATTTTTTGAATTTCAAGATCATTAATTTCATCAACTTGAGACCCGTTATTTACAGATGTAATTTGTGTAAATGTTGATCCAGCATCTGCTGATTTAAAGAGTCCATATGTAAATGGATCTAATCCAGTCATTGTTGATCTACTGTGCCAAGTTGTACCAATTGCAGCAAATACTTGAGCATCTGTTCCAGCATTATTATCATGATCATAAAGAACAATATCATTTACTGCGAAGTATCCTTCAACCCTAGTGAAACTTCCGGAAAAGGTTGTAGTTACAGTTGTAGATTGGCCTCTTCCAAAAACTAGACTCCAATTTGAACCACCATCGGTTGACTTGTATATTCCATTTCCACTTGCATCTCCTCCCGTGTAACTCTCACCAGTTCCTGCATAAAGAACTGAAGTATTATTTGGATCTTGAACTATTACAGATATTGCTAAATTACCTGGGACACCTATAATTCTTGTCCAGACTTGTGTTACATCTGTAATATCATTATTTTTCCATAACCCTCCACTTACTCCACCAGCAATGACTCTAGTTCCACCACCATCTGTTAGATCCCATAATGCAGCTCTAGATCTTCCCGCTGCATTTTTTGGACCAATCTCATACCACGGGGTTGTTACACTTTGACCAGGAACAGCATATCTGTCAGAATAAATATCTCTTTGTATTTGTTTCTGGACATCTAATTTGCTTTCATAATTATGTTCACCAGTAGCTGGATCAATAGTTAAGTCATATATCTGCTCATTAAATTTATTTGGAGGGAGACCTTTTGTAAGTCGCTCTTTTTTATTTAAAACTAATTCTTCTTTGAAAGGACTGTTTTCTAATAAGTGTTGATGAAGATCTTTAGGATTCATTCCATCATCAATTACAAAAACAAATAAAGCAATTGACAAAATCATCAATAACTTTAAAAAATAAGACTTTTTAGTTTTGAACATAAAATTCAGTTACACTTTTAACGCCAAAATGATAATCCTATTGCTGTAAAACAATAAAAAATATATTAAATGGTAAGGTTATCCCAATAGAGATTGAACCTTCATAGCTAGACCCATGTCCCCTGAAATCTTTATTTTACCTCCCATGACTGCCATCATTGGGTTGAGGTCTCCATTCTTAAGATCCAGAAGTACTTCTACAGTAGTCGCAATGGTACAATCTGCTTCATTATTTTCTTGTGAAACTAAATTTGAGTTTCCTGAACCGTCTACGTAGACTATTAAATCACCTACTTCAAATTTTACAGTTCCGCCTATAGCTTCAGCTGATTCTGCTTTTTCTTTTAATTGTTCGAATACTTCATTACTCATTTTTGTATAATTTAATTAAGCATAAAAATATGAATTTATCAAGAAATTAAAAGGGTTTTGAAATATTTTTTTTGTTTTTAAAAGAATGAGTAAGTACATTTAATTGAAGTTGTTTTTTAAAATTCACTAGGTGAATATTTAAAATTTTCAAAAAAATAATTATTGACTAATTAAGCTTTTAAAAGTACATTTGCTTTATGAATACATCTGCTAAGCTCACAAAGTGGCATATTATAAAACCCTGCGAAAGAGAATTTCACTCAATTGCACGTCTTGCAAAGAAGTACGATTGTAGTGCAAGTGCTGTGAAACGTATGTTATATAAAAACAAAAAGGCTTACGATGCTTTTTTAACTCACGCTCCAGACCCAAAAATTTTAAAACCTTTTGTAGAAAAGTTGTAAGACTAAATCATATGAAAAAAATTGATCACATTGGTATTGCGGTTAAAGATTTAGATGCTTCAAACAAATTGTTTGCAAGTTTGCTGAATTCTGACTGTTATAAAATTGAAGACCTTCCGCGGCAAAAAGTTCTGACTTCATTTTTCAAAACAGATTTACAAAAAATAGAATTGATTGCTGCAACCGATCCTTCAAGTCCAATCTCAAAATTTTTAAAAAAAAAAGGTGAAGGTATTCACCATATTGCTTTTGAAGTAGAAGATATTTATGAAGAAATTTCTCGTTTAAAAAATGAAGGATTTATTCCATTAGATGAAGCCCCAAGTCAAGGGGCAGATAATAAGCTTATAGTTTTTTTTCATCCAAAATCTACCAATGGGGTACTCATAGAATTATGTCAAGAAATTAAATAGACCATGACAGCTAAGCGACATCATTTCGATTTGACGCTTTATAAAAAAGAGATTCTCAAAGGGAATCGTTCTTTTTTAGGAAGAGCAATTACCTTAGGTGAGAGTAGGCTAGATTTGGATAGAGAAAATACTCAAAACTTACTGTTAAAAATTTTACCCCATACGGGCAAGTCTATAAGAATTGGAATCAGCGGAATTCCAGGTGCAGGTAAAAGTACTTTTATCGAAAGTATTGGAACTTATTTAATAAATAATTTAAATAAAAAAGTAGCAGTATTAGCAATCGATCCAAGTAGTCAGCTAAGCCATGGTAGTATTTTGGGTGATAAAACCCGAATGGAACTCTTGAGTCGCTCGGAGGATGCTTTTATAAGACCATCGCCTGCTCAAGCCAACTTGGGGGGTGTTACTCAAAACACTCGAGAAGCTATTTATTTATGTGAAGCTGCAGGTTATGATATAATATTAATTGAAACAGTTGGGGTTGGACAGTCAGAAACTGCAGTACATTCAATGGTTGATTTTTTCATGATGCTTCAGATTGTTGGGGGAGGTGATGACCTTCAAGCTATTAAACGAGGTATTTATGAGCATATTGACATGTTGATCGTTCATAAGGCGGATCAAAATCAGCTAAACCAAGCAAAGAAAGAAGCTTCTAATTTCATGAAAATGTTTCATCTATTTCCATCAAAAGAATCTAAATGGATACCGCTGGCAATTCCTTTTTCTTCAATAGATAAAACTGGAATTGATGAACTTTGGAAAACAATCTTAAAGTATAAGAAGCAAGCCGATAATTCGGGCTATTTTAAAAAAAAGCGTATTGATCAAAATATGGCTTGGTATAACGAACTTCAGCAAGAACAATTTGAACGTTTTTTTAAGCAACATCCCGAATTAAGTTTCGGTGTAAATCAAATTAATGCGCAAGTGAAAAATGGTTATCACTCGCCATTAGAAGCTTCAAAAAAACTTGAAAAGTTATTAGATAATATTTTTAAATAGCAATATGATATTATTTTAAATTCGTTGCTATGAGTTCATTTACTATTTTTTTAAAGCTATTTTTTATATCTAAATCAGACCAAAATTTAATATAAATATCGGAGCGTTTATTGTTTAATAATTCTTTTTTAATAGCCTTAATTGCATTAGTTTTTTCTTCAGATAAACTATAAAGAATTATAAAATGCACGTCGTTTTCTATGGCTTGCTTTGCAGCATGTTTTGGATCCTCATACGAGGAAGCAAAATCAAGATCAAATCCAATTTCTGCAAGTTTAATAGCAGTTTTTTGGAGTTTAACTTCAGTTTTACTTATTCCTATGAGTAAAATTCGTGGTCTTCTTCCATTAACTTTTAAAAAAACTTCAAATAGCTTTTTTATAACTATATCAGATGTTTCTTTAGGCATTATTTTGATTTCAAAGTTCAATGATCTACATCATTCCTAATAATCTTTTCAATACTTTAAATGATTTTGGATATGGTGCATAACGAATCGGTATATCTAACCAAAAAGCCTTTTTTACAAAGGGTTTTTGGTGTGTAAATACGTCAAAACTAAATTTTCCATGGTAGGCTCCCATACCACTATGACCAACGCCTCCAAATGGCAGCTCATCATTGGAAAACTGAATCATTGTGTCATTCGAAACGCCGCCACCAAAAGAATATTCTGTTTGCATTCTTTTGATGAATGCACTCCTTTTAGAAAACACATAAAACCCAAGAGGTTTTTCATATCTGCTAATTATAGGTTTTAGTTCTGATTCGTTTTCATAGCTAATAATGGGAAGTAGAGGTCCAAAAATTTCATCTTCCATAACGTTACTTCCTAAATCAGGTTGGTCAATTATGGTAGGCTCTATATATAAGTCCTCTTCATTTATAGTTCCCCCATGAGCCAGAGTTACATCTTCAAGAAGTCTATTTAGATGCATAAAGTGTTTTTGATTGATTATCCTTCCGTAGCTGTGAGATTTTTGAGGGTCTTTACCAAATGCATTTTTTATTTCTTTAATCATAGCCTTGGTTAGAGTTGCAACTTTAGATTTGTGAACTAATAGATAATCTGGAGCAATACAGGTTTGGCCACAGTTTACATATTTTCCCCAAACAATTCTTTTTGCAGTTAATCCAATTGGAGCAGTTTGATCTATAATACATGGATTTTTTCCACCCAACTCTAAAGTAGAGGGAGTTAGGTATTCAGCTGCAGCTTTGGCTACAATTTTCCCAACATTTGTACTTCCAGTAAAAAAAATGTAGTCCCAGCGAAGTTTTAATAATTCAGTAGCTACGGGTGCATTTCCTTTAACAACAGTAACGTGCTCGGGCGAAAATGTTTCTTTTATAATTTCTTCGATAACATTGGCTGTAAAAGGGGCATACTCCGAAGGCTTTAAAATTACGGTATTACCAGCCGCAACAGCACCAATAACAGTATTGAGCGAAAGTTGAAAAGGATAATTCCATGGGCTTATATGAAGTGTACATCCATAGGGTTCTGGAATTAAATAATCTTTTGTAGGATAATTGAAAATTGAACTTGAAACACGTCTGGTTTTGGTCCAAGAATTCAAATTACTAAGTGTGCTTTTTATTTCTTTTTTAACAAAAAAAACTTCAGTTAAAAAAGCTTCATATTCTGACTTTTTGAGATCAAGAAATAATGCTTCAAAGATTGTGCTTTCTTTATTTTCAATAACTTGAAGTAGTTTTTTTAAGGTTTTTCTTCTAAAAGAAATATCAATAGTAGCATATGAGTCAAAAAATGCTCTTTGTTTTGAATGTATTTTATTGACTTCCATGAATTTTGTTAATTAACAATCTAAGGTACTATAATTTTTAATGTTTTTACAATCTTTAAAAACATTAAACTTACTGACAAAAGGACTGCATGATTGGGACATAAGCTTCCGATATTATATTGCTATATTTACCTGCACTATTATAGAAAAAAATGAAAACATTACAAGTTGCTTTAGCACAAATTGCTCCAGTTTGGTTGAATAAAAAAAAGACTTTAGAAAAAATAAAAGATGCAATGCTTGAAGCTGCAAAAAATAAAGCACAATTAGTTGTCTTTGGAGAAGGTCTTTTGCCTGGTTATCCGTTCTGGTTAGCATTAACCGATGGTGCAAAATGGGATTTAAAAATTAATAAAGTATTTCATGCACATTACGCTCAAAATTCTATCAATATCGAATCAGGAGATTTAGAAGATCTGTGCACTTTGGCAAAAGAACTTAAGATAGCAGCCTATGTTGGTGTAATTGAACGCGCCACTAATCGTGGTGGACATAGCCTTTATTGTTCTTTAGTATACATTAACGAAAATGGAATTATTTGCAGTGTCCACAGAAAATTACAACCTACCTACGACGAACGTCTTACTTGGGCTCCAGGCGATGGAAATGGATTACGGGTTCATCCTTTAGAAGGGTTTACTCTGGGTGGATTAAATTGTTGGGAAAATTGGATGCCTTTAACTCGGGCTGCACTTTACGGAATGGGTGAAAATGTTCATTGTGCCGTTTGGCCTGGAAGCGATCACAATACTAAAGATATTTCGCGGTTTATTGCTCGAGAAAGTCGATCTTATGTTTTATCGGTCAGTGCAACCATGAATAAAAAAGATTTCCCAAAAGACAGTCCTTATATAAATGAACTGCTTGCAGCTACTCCAGATAACTTGGCTAATGGAGGATCTTGTATTGCCAACCCAGACGGCACTTGGTTGTTAGAACCACAAATTAATAAAGAAGGTATTTTTTGTGCTGAAATACATTTGAATCGTATTTATGAGGAACGTCAGAATTTTGATCCCTCAGGACATTATTCACGTCCCGATATAACCCAATTGCATATAAACCGAGAACGTCAGTCTACAATTAAAATTAAAGATTAAAAAGTTTAATAACGGATATGAATCAAAAGTTGTTTTCAGAATTCAAAAAATCAACTGATCAAGAAGTATGGGATCAAATTCATAAGGACTTGGAGGGAATGACTGATAAGTCAATCTTATCCTGGAAATCTTTAGATGGCATAACGACTCAGCCTTTTTATGATCGAGATATAAGTAAAAAAAAGAAGCTCTTAAACTCTTTTCCAGAGCAATGGAAAACTTCTCATACCATAACCGTTAAGGAAGATATTAAATTAGCTTTTAAGTCATGCTTAGCTGCTAAAAATCAAGATATTGATGTCATTTTATTGCGTTTGTCAAGTAGTGTCTCTTCAATAACTGAAATAGTAGATATTTTTGCAGAAATTAATCTTACTTTTTATGTAATTTTTGAATTTAAACCTCCAATTGAAATACTAGAAAAACTGGATTTAAGAAACTGGATTTTCCTTTTTGATCCAATCACAAAAATAGCTGAAAAAGGCAATTGGATTAAGGACGAAGATTCTGATCTATTAGCTTGGAGCAGATTAATTCATTCCCAAAAAGTAACAAGTTCTTTTTATGTAGATAATCGAATATGTCAAAATGCAGGTGCTACTATTCCTCAGCAACTATCTTATGCTTTAAGTCAAGCTGTTGATTATTTGTCAAGAATAAACTCTTCTAAAAGCGAAGTTGAAGTTATTTTTCATCTTGCAGTGGGATCTAACTACTTTTTTGAAATTGCTAAAATTCAATCGCTAAAAAATGTTTTTTCGGAACTTATTTCGGCCTATGATTTTAAAATAACGCATAAAATTATTGCTGAACCTTCAGAGCGTAATATTACATTACAAGATTATAATGTAAACATGCTTAGATCCACAACCGCAATGATGGCTGGTATTCTTGGTGGAGCAGATATTTTGAATAACCTGCCTTATGATAACGTTTTTAACAATCCAAATAAATTTGGTGATCGAATTGCTCAAAATCAATTACTTATTTTAAAAAATGAAAGTTTTTTTGATCAGGTTACAAATCCGGCTGCAGGATCATATTATATAGAACAATTAACACACGAACTTAACGAGCTTACGATAAGTAGTTTTAAGGAAATTGAAAACAAAAGCGGCTTTCTGAATCTATTAATGAAAGGAAAAATTCAATATAATATTTCAAAATCAGCACAAAAAGAACAAGATTTATTTGATACTGGTGCGTTGGTTCTTGTAGGAACAAATCGTTATCAAGATTTTGAAGCTTCCAAAACTAAAGGTACACGAATTGTTAAAAATTTAGATGTTAAGACTTTAATTGATCCAATAAAAAAAATTCGATTGTCAGAAAAAATAGAGCAGGAATATGAAAAATAAACGTAAAGATTTTTCTGGATTAGAACTTTCTTTTCTTGAAATACAATCTCAAGAAGATACCGAGTCTTTTTTCAAAACTGCTGAAGGGATTTCAATTCCTAAAACTTTTTCACCTCCAAGAGAACCACTTCACCATACAGGTTTTTCAGCAGGGACTCCTCCTTTCCTAAGAGGTCCATATAGTTCTATGTATGCAAGAAGACCCTGGACAATTAGACAATACGCAGGTTTTTCATCTGCCGAAGAAAGCAATGCTTTTTATTTAAAAAACCTTGCTATGGGTCAAAAGGGTCTATCTGTTGCCTTTGATCTGCCCACCCATCGTGGCTATGATAGTGATCACGAAAGGGTGCAGGGCGATGTAGGTAAAGCAGGAGTAGCCATAGATTCTGTAGATGATATGAAACTTTTATTTAATAAAATTCCACTTGATAAAATATCCGTCTCTATGACTATGAATGGTGCAGTATTACCCATAATGGCTTTTTATATTGTTGCTGCTGAAGAGAAGGGTGTTACTCCAGAGTATTTGTCAGGAACCATTCAGAATGATATTCTAAAAGAATTTATGGTGCGTAACACTTATGTTTATCCGCCATTACCCTCCATTAAAATTGTTTCTGAGATTTTTAAATATACCGCCAAGAAAATGCCAAAATTCAATAGTATTAGTATTTCGGGTTACCATATGCAGGAAGCTGGTGCAACCGCAGATATTGAATTGGCTTATACCCTTGCTGATGGTTTGGAATATATTAAAACAGGAATCAAAGCTGGGTTAACCATCGATGAATTTGCACCTAGGCTTTCTTTTTTCTGGGGAATAGGTATGAATCATTTTATGGAAATCGCCAAAATGCGTGCTGCTCGAATGCTATGGGCAAAGCTTGTAAAACAATTTAACCCCAAGAATGAAAAATCTTTAACTTTACGTGCCCATTGCCAAACTAGCGGTTGGAGTTTAGCAGCACAAGATCCATTCAATAATGTTGCTCGAACTACTATTGAAGCCATGGCTGCCGTATTTGGGGGAACACAAAGTCTGCATACCAATGCATTGGACGAAGCCATTGCTTTACCCACAGATTTTTCGGCACGAATTGCAAGAAATACCCAGTTATTTTTACAAGACGAAACTCAAATTACTAAAACAGTTGACCCTTGGGGTGGAAGTTATTATGTAGAGCAATTAACAAAAGATATTGCTGAAAAAGCTTGGCAACTAATTCAAGAAATTGAATCTTATGGTGGGATGACCGAAGCTATTGAAGCTGGAATTCCTAAAATGCGAATCGAAGAAGCTGCAGCAAAAAAACAAGCCCGAATTGATAGTGGCCAAGATATTATTGTAGGTGTAAATAAATATAAGTTAGCTGAAGAAGAACTTCTTAATCTACTTGAAGTGGATCAGGTAAAGATTCAGCAACAGCAAACCAATCGTTTAAATGAACTAAAATATTTACGGAACAATCAAAAAGTAGTAATTGCTTTAAACGCATTAACTCAAGCTGCTTCTGTTTTGAATGAAAATAAAATACCTGAACACAACCTTTTGAAATTAGCCATAGAAGCAGCTCGTGTTAGAGCTACTCTCGGGGAAATAAGCTTAGCACTAGAAAAAAGTTTTGGGCGTTATCAAGCACGTATACAAACTTTTACAGGAGTTTATTCTAAAGAAATTAAGGCAGATGCTGATTTTGAAAGAGGTCAAAAACTAACCACAGAATTCTTTGAATTGAATGGACGCAGACCTCGAATTATGATTGCTAAAATGGGGCAAGACGGTCATGATAGGGGAGCGAAAGTGATTGCTACCAGTTATGCCGATTTGGGTTTTGATGTAGACATTGGTCCTTTGTTTCAAACACCCTCAGAAGCAGCCAAACAAGCGGTTGAAAATGATGTACATATTCTAGGGGTATCTTCTTTGGCGGCAGGACACAAAACATTGGTTCCAAAGGTTTTGAATGAGCTAAAAGTTCATGGCAGAGAAGATATCCGAGTTATTGTTGGTGGAGTTATTCCCCCACAAGACCACTCATTTTTGAAGCAGTTAGGGGTCTTGGGTGTATATGGACCGGGGACTAAAATTAGTAAAACTGCTATTGAAGTATTAAATTTTTTGATTGGCAAAATTTACTGAAAATCAAATTTTATTCCTATTCTTGACTTTTTTCCATATTATTAAACATGAATATTCTGATTTATAAATGTGAAGGTATAAGGTAAGGTAAAATAATAAACGTTTCAACTCATGAAACCTGGAGCATCCATCATAGCGATATATTTCAGGAGTTTTCTACTTTTTTTTATTAGGATATATCCCACAATTCAGTTTTGACATAGCCGATATTTACAATTAGATAGAATAACTAAAAAAGTATATGCACTTTTAAAATTCTGTTTGATTAAGTTATCTTAATGATTATTAAATTAATTAGCTCTATTTTTAGGTTTCTTATCAGGAAAGCGTCCTTGATTCCCAATACCATCAAAATCATTATTGTCATATGAACTAGTATTTGTGATTTCAACTTTGTGTTGCCTAATAACTATTCTAAAGTAGAAGTACAGGTAAAAAAAAAATATGACTGATCCAACAATAAACATTATTGTATTCCTCATAACATTTTATTTTTATCATCGTTCCTTCTTTGTCTAATAACAATTGCAAAAGCCAGTATGGTTACTGGCCAGAGGCCAACATAAACTCCTTCAAGTTCATCTCCTGAAAACCATAAAAACACTGAGTACAAAAAGCTTAAAAATGCTAAAATAATTGGATAATACTTTTCTAAAAAAATCATTTTTTTTTCAAAGTTATTATTTTTTTTAAAACATAATTAGAAATAACATCAAATATATTTTAAAAAGTAATTTAAATACTTTTCGATTAATTTCACCTTTGGTTTGGCATTTACTTTTTCATTAAAAACCAAAATAAAAAGTTAATAATGGTTAACAGAAGATTATATTTAATTATTGCTTTTACGGTTCGGATTAATGTGAACTGTTAGTAAAGAGAAGTATTCTGTTTCAACTTTTAAAAAACTTTTATATTTAGCCCAAGATAAATATTTAAAGAATAAATATATTGATATTCATAAACTCCATAAATTCAATCATATGGGTTTTTATTAAAGTTTTTAACAATTACAAAACAATAAAATATGAAACTTGAACTATATCAAATAAATGCATTCACTGATGAAATTTTTAGCGGAAATCCAGCTTGTGTGGTGCCTTTAAAATATTGGTTGTCCGATGATATATTATTGAAAATTGCAAAAGAAAATGCTGTTTCTGAAACTGCTTTTTTTATTAATAATAATGATAAAATACATTTAAGATGGTTTACACCAGAAATTGAAATGGATTTATGTGGTCATGCAACACTTGCAACTGCTCATTGTTTAAAGTCAATTTTAAACTATCCTAATAACAAGATCGTATTTAAAACCTTGAGTGGAAATTTGACCGTTCTGTTAAAAAACGATTTATATTATTTAGACTTTCCTTCACGAATACCTATTGCTTCGAATTTACCTAAAATAATCAAAAAATCTTTAAATATACAACCGACAGAAGTTTATAAATCAAGAGATTATTTATTGATTTATGACACAGAACAGGAAATTAAGAATATTAAAGTCGATAAACAAATATTCAACCAAATAAACCTTGACCCTGGAGGAGTTATTGTTTCAGCTAAGGGGAGAAATTGTGATTTTGTATCAAGATTTTTTACACCTCAAGCATCAATATTAGAGGACCCTGTAACAGGTTCAGCACACTGTTCATTAATCCCTTTTTGGTCGGCAAGGCTTAAAAAAAATGAATTGAATGCAATTCAGATTTCGGATAGAATCGGAAAATTACAATGCCAAAATAAAAAAGATAGAGTAATTATAATCGGTAAAGCTAAAACATATTCAATTGGAAACTTATGGACAGAATAAAAATTATTGTCAACGTAAACGTCCATATATACAATTCAGATAACCTTTAAGTATATTTATCTTTTTTAAAAATTAAGTTAGAGACTTCTAGTTGTCCTTTAGTTGTCCTTTGGAATAGTTTTTCAAAAGGGACTTGTTCTGTAATGGGTATTTATTTATATTTGAGTTAACTCTCAGCATTAATGATAAGATTAATTGCATTCTCTCTTATTTGTTTGAATTTTAATACAAATATAAATGCTCAAACTTTCATTAACATAGAGTCAGGAATATTATTCACTGGTTTAAATAATATTCGTTACGGCAATAATGGAACCCTATTTTCTCTAAAAAATGATTTATCCACTCCATCAAGTTCTTTTCTAAGACTTCGTGCTGGTTTTTTATTAAATAACAAACACCACTTTTCAATTCTTTATGCTCCATTAAAAAAGATAGTAACTGGATCTATAGACCGGAATATTCTTTTTGATAAAAAACTTTTTAAAGCGAATATACCTTTAGAAGCTATTTATCAGTTTAATTCTTATCGTCTTACCTATAATCGAAGAATAATAATCAAAAATAATTTTAAATTTGGTCTGGGCTTTTCTGCAAAAATTAGAGATGCTGGAATCTCTTTGAAGAATAAAGAACTATCAAGTGAAAATTTCGGTATGGGTTTAGTTCCGCTAATAAACGTATCAGTGAATTGGAATATTTCTCAAAAAGGAGTTGTTGAGTTTCTAGGAGAAGGCATAATTGCAAGCAAAGGTAGGGCAATTGACCTTTCTTTATCTGGAAGATACCGCTTCACTAAAAATATTCGAGGAAACATTGGCTATAGACTACTTGAAGGGGGGGTAGACGGAGCTAATCGGTATAATTTTATTCAACTCCATTTTATCTTTGCAAGTCTTAACTTTTCATTTAAAAAATCAGCAAAGAGACTTAAAATTTAATTAGAATATTAAAATACACTTTACCTTAGTTGAAACAGGAAGTTTATGAAGTTTAAGGACATGCTTTTATTTGTTGATTTATATTTGGTCTAATCTCAACTATATTTTCAATACATTTTGATTAGACTTCTGTCATTAATGAAAAGACTATCCATCTTTGTTTTTTTATTCTTCTCTTTCCTAATTATCATAATAATTTCATGGTTAATTTATATTTAAGAAAACTTTAGGCATCTGACACTATTCATTAAGCCTTTAAGATCTTTCCTGGATAATAGATAATGTAAAATTATTTTTTAACTTTGCATTTTTAATTTAAAACATATCATAATGAAAAAACTATTTATAGCTTTTAGTTTACTATCCATATCAATATTAAGTGCTCAACAATTAGATAATCCCCTTACTTCTGAACAAATCGATTCGACTAAATTAGAATATCAAGTTAAAAAAAACATAATAAAACTAAGTCTTACAAGTTTAGCTTTTAAAAATATTCATGTACAATACGAACGTGTACTAAGCAAAAAAATTTCTGTGTCTCTTTCAGTAAGTCGTATTTTTGAGGGTGGTATTCCAATGCTAAGCTCAGTAGAGAGTTATCTTGATGATCCTGGAAGTTTTGATCAAATTCGTGACATGACACTTTCCTATTACAGCATTACTCCTGAAGTACGATTTTACTTGAGTAAAAAAGGACACGGAAAAGGATTTTATCTTGCTCCTTTTTACAGAAACTCTAAAATAACTTTGGACGGTGTTTCTTTTGATTATGAAAATGACACTAGTACAACTTCAACAATCAAGACCTCAGGTTCTATTTCAGGAAATACAGTAGGTTTGCTTCTTGGTAGTCAGTTCAATTTAGGTAAATCAGTTGTATTGGATTGGTGGATTGTTGGTCCTCATTATGGAAGTGGAAATGGTGAACTCATCGGGAAAGACTCGAATGGGCTCTCGAGTGTTGAACAAGTTGCATTGAGAACTGAATTAACTGATTTTGACCTTCCTTTGGTTGATGAGTCTACCGAAGTTAATGCGCAGGGGGTTACGGTTAACTTTACTGGCCCCTGGGGTGGATTAAGAGCAGGTTTAAGTCTAGGTTTTAGATTTTAAAAATTTAATATAGTATTTTTCAGGGTATCAAATATTTTTTATTGTACTAATGTTTAAAAAAACTGTTTTATACTTTACCTTATTTTTTTTTTTAATTACCGGGATTGGTGTTCAAGGACAATTTTCAAGTGTAACTGCCACTAGTATTGACAATAATAATCTGAAAATTGATCTTACTTTTGATGAAGAAATCTATTCAAATT